>Ga0181520_10013874_pt1 | contig 10074 bp, 3 predicted proteins | sample PEATcosm2014_Bin_29_FD_132451 | JGI IMG/M metagenome (GOLD analysis project Ga0181520, IMG submission 132451) | Peatland microbial communities from MTU Mesocosm Facility, Houghton, MI, USA - PEATcosm2014_Bin02_30_metaG | ecosystem: Environmental > Terrestrial > Soil > Wetlands > Peat | place... | reverse complement strand
GGGTGGCTGGCCGCTCATCCCACTGGGGGGCGTGGCTGGTGTTTTTGCTGCTCGTTATCCTCGTGGCGGCCGGCGTTGTCCTGGCGCGGCGCGGGGGCCAGTCAGGCTCCGCCGCTTCCCCCGCCCGCAGTGGCCGGGGCGGGGCGGGTTTGGGCCCCATCATGGTCAGCACGACCAAGGCGCAAACGGGCGACATTGGCATCTACGTCAACGGGCTGGGCGCGGTCACGCCGCTCAACACCGTTTCGGTGAACAGCCGCGTCCAGGGCCAGCTCATGAAAGTGTGTTATCAGGAGGGGCAGATGGTTCATGCCGGCGACCCGCTCCTGGAAATTGACCCCCGGCCGAATCAGGCGGCCCTGACCCAGGCGGAAGGCCAGCTCGCCCGCGACACGGCCATGCTCGAAGACGCGCGGCTCGATCTGGAGCGGTACCAGCAGGCCTTTGCCAGCAACGCCATTCCCAAACAACAGTTGGACACCCAGGTCGCGCTGGTTCACCAGGACGAAGGCACGGTGCAATTGGACCAGGGACTGCTGGACAACGCCCGCGTTCAGCTCGCTTACTGTCACATCACCTCGCCGATCTCCGGCCGCGTGGGGCTGCGCCTGGTGGATGAGGGCAACATCGTGCAGGAGGGCAGCTCCAATCTCGTGGTGGTCACGGAACTCGAGCCCATCAGCGTGATTTTCAATGTGGCGGAGAATGATCTGCCCCCCATCCAAAAACAATTGCGCCAGGGCAGGCAATTGGTGGTGGATGCGTTTGACGCCGCGCAGCAAAACAAACTGGCGACCGGCGTGTTGGAAACGCTGGACAACCAGGTGGATCCCACCACCGGCATGGTCCGCTTCCGGGCCATCTTCACCAACGAAGACGAGTCGCTGTTCCCCAACCAATTTGTCAACGCGCGGCTGCTCGTGGACACGATCAAGGGGGCCACCCTGTTGCCGAACACGGCCATCCAGCGCAATGGCGACAGCGCGTTTGTTTATTTGCTGGAGCCGGATCAAACCGGCGCCAATCAAACCACCCGCCTGCAAACCATCACCGTCGGCGCCACGGATGGCACGGTCTCGGCGGTGCAGGGGATTGATCCGGGCACGGTGGTCGCGGCGGATAATTTCAACAAGCTCACCGATGGCGCGAAGGTCATCGTTCGTCCCGCCGGCGGCGGCGCTGGTGGAAACGGGGCTCATAGGAAGAGGAAGAGCGATTCGCAGTGAGTCCGTCACGTCCATTCATTTTGCGGCCGGTGGCGACCTCGCTGCTGATGTTCGCCATTTTTTTGACGGGGGTCATCGCCTATTTCATGCTTCCGGTGTCCGCTTTGCCGGAAGTGGATTATCCGACCATCCAGGTGATCACCTTTTATCCCGGCGCGAGCCCCGATGTCACCTCCTCCGCCATCACCGCGCCCTTGGAACGGCAGTTTGGCGAACTGCCCGGGCTGAACCAGATGACTTCCATCAGTTCTGGCGGCAGTTCGGTCATCACCCTCCAGTTCGTGTTGAACCTGAACATTGACGTGGCCGAACAGGAGGTGCAGGCGGCCATTAACGCCGCGCAGACATATTTGCCCCCCAATCTGCCCGCGCCGCCCATTTACAGCAAATCCAATCCGGCCGACGCGCCGATCATGACGCTGGCCATCTCCTCGAAAACTTTTCCACTCTCCCAAGTCGAGGATTACACCGACACCCGGCTCGCCCAGAAGATTTCCCAGGTCACCGGCGTCGGCCTCGTCACCATCAGCGGCGGTCAAAAGCCCGCCGTGCGCGTGCAACTCAATCCCACGGAACTCCTCGCCTACGGCCTCAACCTCGACGATGTCCGCACCGCGCTGTCCCAGACCAGCGTGAATCAGGCGCTGGGGAATTTCGACGGCGCGCACCAGGCTTACGAAATCAACGCCAATGACCAGCTTCTGACCAGCCAGGATTACCAGTCGGTCGTGGTCGCCTACCGCAACGGCGCGCCGGTGGTGCTCTCCGACGTGGCGAAAGTGATTGACGCGGTCGAAAACACCAAGCTCGCCGCGTGGCAGAACAGCACCCCAGCCGTCATCCTGAACATTCAACGCCAGCCCGGGGCGAACATCATCCAGGTCGTGGACCGGGTGAAGAAACTGCTGCCGCAGCTCAAGGCCAACCTCCCCGCCTCCATGGATGTGTCCATCCTCACCGACCGCACCGTCACCATCCGCGCGTCCGTGCGGGACGTGCATTTCTCACTCTTTCTCACCGTGGCGCTGGTCGTGATGGTGATCTTTTTGTTCCTGCGCAACGTCTCCGCCACCATCATTCCCAGCGTCGCCGTTCCGCTCTCGCTTGTCGGCACCCTGGGCGTGATGTATCTCCTCGGTTACAGCCTGAACAATCTCACCCTCATGGCCCTGACCATCTCCACCGGCTTCGTCGTGGACGATGCCATCGTGATGATCGAAAACATCTTCCGGTACATTGAGCAGGGCGAGACCCCGCTGCAAGCCGCCTTGAAAGGCGCCGAGCAAATCGGGTTCACCATTATCTCCCTCACCATTTCCCTGATTGCCGGGCTGATTCCGCTGTTGTTCATGGGCGACATCGTCGGGCGCCTGTTCCGCGAATTCGCCGTCACCCTGAGCGTGACCATCCTCGTTTCCGCCGCCGTCTCCCTCACGCTCACCCCGATGATGTGCTCCCAGTTGCTGAAGGCGAAAGCCGACCAGAAAAAGAAGGGGCGTTTTTACGAGGCGTCCGAGCGCGTCTGGGACCGCATCATCAGTTTTTACGCCCGCACCCTCCGGTGGGTGCTGCAGCACCAGGGCGCGCTCCTGATCGTCGCGGTGGCCACGCTGGCCGCCACGATTTTGCTCTACGTCATCGTCCCCAAGGGGTTTTTCCCCGTGCAGGACACCGGTGTCATCCAGGGTATTTCCGAGGCCGGTGAAAATATTTCCTTCCCCGCCATGGCCACCCGGCAGCAGGCCCTCGCCGGGGTCATTCTCCAGGACCCGGCCGTGGAAAGCATCTCCTCCTTCATTGGCGTGGACGGCATCAACACCACGCTCAACAGCGGACGCATTCTCATCAACCTCAAGCCGCTCGACGAGCGGAAAATCAGCGCCAGCGCGGTCATCCGGCGGTTGCAGCCGGAGATTGCGAAGGTGGAGGGCATCACCCTGTTCATGCAGCCCGTGCAGGATCTGACCGTGGAGGACCGGGTGAGCCAGACCCAGTACCAATATACGCTGCAGGACGCCAATGCGGATGAATTAAACGAGTGGACGGCAAAATTGGTGGCGAAGCTCCAAACGCTCCCGGAACTCCGGGACGTCGCCACCGACCAGCAGACCCACGGCCTGGCCGCCCGGCTGGTGATTGACCGTGTGACCGCCTCGCGGCTGGGGATTACGCCGCAGGCCATTGACAACGCGCTCGATGACGCCTTCGGTCAGCGCCAGATTTCCACCCTGTTCACCCAGTTGAACCAATACCACGTCATTTTGGAAACCCTGCCGGACTTTCAGCGCAACCCCTCCAAGCTCAACAGCATCTACGTGCTGTCCTCCTCGGGCCGGGCCGTCGCCCTGGGCGCGTTCACGCACTTTGAATCCGGCACCGCCCCGCTGGCGATTGATCACCAGGGACAATTCCCCGCCGTGACCATCTCCTTCAATCTCGCGCCCGGCGCCGCCCTGGGCCAGGCGACCAAGGCCGTCGAAAAAGCGCAGGCGGATTTGGGCATGCCGCTGAGCGTCCAGGCCTCCTTTCAGGGAACCGCCCAGGCCTTCATCGCCTCCCTGGCCAACGAGCCGTGGCTCATCCTCGCCGCCATTGTCACCGTTTACATCATCCTTGGGGTCCTTTACGAAAGTTACATCCATCCCATCACGATTCTCTCCACGCTGCCCTCGGCGGGGGCCGGCGCGATCCTGGCGCTCTTGCTCACCGGCACGGAACTCGGCATGGTCGCGCTCATTGGCATCATCCTGTTGATCGGCATTGTGCAGAAGAATGCCATCATGATGATTGACTTCGCCCTCGACATGGAGCGACGGGAGAAAAAGCCCGCGCAGGAGGCCATTTATCAGGCCTGCCTGCTGCGGCTGCGCCCCATTCTGATGACCACCTTCGCCGCCATGTTCGGCGGTCTCCCGCTGGCCCTGGGCCGCGGCGTCGGGGCGGAACTCCGCCAACCGCTCGGCATTGCCATCGTCGGCGGCCTGATCGTCAGCCAGGTGCTCACGCTCTACACCACGCCGGTCATCTATCTGTTCTTCGGACGCCTGGCGGCCCGGGTTTCCCGCTCGCCCGCCAACGCCGCCCCGGAAGCGGCCGTGCCCGCTCCCACGTCATGAACATTTCCGCGCCCTTCATCCGCCGCCCAGTCGGCACGGTGCTGTTGACCGCAGCGGTGGCGCTGGCGGGTGCGGTGGCCTACTTCCAACTGCCCGTGGCGCCCCTGCCGCAGGTGGACTTTCCCACCATCACGGTCGGGGCCGCGCTGCCGGGCGCCAGTCCGGAAATCATGGCCTCCTCCGTGGCCGCCCCCCTCGAACGCCAGCTCGGCCACATCGCCGGTGTGAATGAAATGACCTCGTCCAGCACCCTGGGCGCGTCTTCCATCACCCTGCAATTTGACCTGAACCGCAACATTGACGGCGCCGCGCGCGATGTCCAGGCCGCCATCAACGCCGCCCACGCCAATCTGCCGTCCAACCTGCCGAGCAACCCCACCTATCGCAAAGTCAATCCCGCCGATTCCCCGATCATCATTCTGGCCCTCACCTCCGACATTTACAACCGCGGGCAGCTTTATGACGCCGCTTCCACCATCATGCAGCAGCGGCTCCTGCAAATCCAGGGGGTCGGCCAGGTCAACATTGGCGGCGGCGCGCTCCCGGCCGTCCGCGTGGAGGTCAATCCCCGCCTGCTGAACAGCTTCGGCCTCAGCCTCACCGACGTCGCCAGCATGTTGGGCCGGCAAAACGCCAATCTCGCCAAAGGCCAGCTCGCGGACGCAAACAGCACCGCCGACATTATTGCCAACGATCAATTGCTCCTGGCCAAAGACTACCAGCCCCTCGTCGTCGCCTATCACAACGGCGCCGCCGTTCAACTCTCGGATGTCGCCGAAGTGCGCGACGGCGTGGCCAACACCCGTACAGCCGGCTTTCTCAACGGCAAGCCCAGCATCCCCCTCATCGTCTTCCGCACCCCGGGCGCGAATATTATTGAGACCGTGGACCGCGTCAAGGCGGCGCTCCCCTCCCTCAAGGCCTCCATTCCGGCCGGAATGAAATGCGACGTCGTGCTCGACCGCACCACCACGATTCGCGCGTCGGTCCGCGAAATTGAACGCACGCTGCTGATTTCCATCGCCCTGGTCATTTTGGTCGTGTTCATTTTTCTGCGCAGTCCGCGCGCCACCCTTATCCCCGCCATCGTCGTGCCGGTCTCCCTCATTGGCACGTTTGGCGTGATGTACCTGTGCGGTTACAGTCTGGACAATCTTTCCTTGCTGGCCCTCACCATCTCCACCGGCTTCGTGGTGGACGACGCCATTGTCGTCATCGAAAACGTGTCGCGCCACTTGGAAAGCGGGCTCACCCCGGTGCAGGCGGCGCTGACCGGCGCGCGCGAAGTCGGTTTCACCGTGCTCTCCATGAGCCTCTCCCTGGTGGCGGTGTTCATCCCCCTGTTGCTGATGGGCGGCATTGTCGGCCGCTTGTTCCGTGAATTTGCGGTCGTGCTTTCCACCGCCATTCTTGTGTCACTGGTCGTTTCCCTCACCACCACCGCCATGATGTGTTCCCGTTTGCTCCGGCACCGCCGGCCGGAGGATCACGGCTGGGTGTACCGCGCAAGTGAAAAATGTTTTGCGAAATTGCTCGGCACCTATGAACGCTGCCTGCGGGTCGTGCTGCGGCATCCGGCGATCACCCTGACGGTGCTGTTGCTGACCATGGCCCTGAACATTTATTTGTTCGTCATTGTGCCCAAGGGGTTTTTCCCGCAGCAGGACAACGGCACCTGCATGGGCGGCGTGCAGGGGGCGCAGGACGTCTCCTTTCCGGCCATGCAATCGGTGACCGAGCGGTTTGTCAACATCGTCAAGGACGATTCGGCGGTGCAAAACGCCATTGCCTTCACCGGCGGCATGGGCGCCGCCAACAGCGGGTTTGTGTTTGTGGCGCTCAAACCCCTCGCCGAACGCAAAATCCGCGCCGACCAGGTCATCGCCGGGTTGCGGGCCAAACTCAACGCCGTGCCGGGCGCCTCGTTGTTTTTGCAGGCCGGCCAGGATTTGCGCATCGGCGGACGCCAAAGCAACGCCCAGTATCAATACACCATCCAAAGCGACAATCTCAACGATCTCCTGAAATGGGGGCCCCTCCTGCTGGAACAGGTAAAAAAACTGCCCGGCTTCACCGAAGTGAACACCGACCAGCAAAACAACGGCCTGCAGGCCTCGCTCGTGTATGATCGTCCCACCGCCGCGCGCCTGGGCATTGCCCCGGAGGCGATTGACAACACCATGTACGACGCGTTTGGCCAGGCCCAGGTGTCCCTTATGTTCACGTCAATGAATCAGTATCCCGTCATCATGGAAGTTTCCCGCCAGTTCTGGCAGGGGCCGCAGGGGCTCGACTCCATTTATCTGCACGCGACCAACAGCAGTGCCATGGTTCCGCTCAACGCCATCGCCCATTACCGGCCCACCACCGCGCCCATCGCCGTCAATCACCAGGGACAATTCCCCGCCGTCACCGTCTCGTTCAATCTCGTGCCGGGTTTTGCCCTGAGCGACGCGGAAAAAGAGATCAATCAAATGGAGCAGCAAATGAAAATGCCGGGCACGGTTCACGGCAGTTTTGCCGGTACGTTCCAAGCCTTTATCCAATCCTTGTCGAACGAACTCTGGCTGATTCTCGCCGCGCTCCTGGCGGTCTATATCGTGCTGGGCATTCTTTACGAAAGTTACATTCATCCCGTGACAATTCTTTCCACCCTGCCTTCGGCGGGCGTGGGTGCCGTGCTCGCCATGCTGCTGTTCAAGGAGGATTTGAACGTCATCGCCATCATTGGCGTGCTGCTGCTCATCGGCCTCGTCAAAAAAAATGCCATCCTGATGGTGGACTTCGCCATCACCGCCGAACGCGAACAGGGCAAAAGTTCGCGCGATGCCATTTATGAGGCCTGCCTCCTCCGTTTCCGTCCCATCATGATGACCACCATGTCGGCCATCTTCGGCGCGTTGCCGCTGATCTTGAGCAACGCCACCGGTTCGGAACTGCGCCGTCCGCTCGGCATCACGATTGTCGGCGGTTTGATTATGAGCCAGATGCTGACCCTGTTCACCACCCCCGTGGTTTATCTTTATCTCGACCGTGCGCGCCTGTGGTGGGGAAAAATGCGCGGGCGCCGGCGCGCCGCCCGACTGGGGCTGCCACGGGCGGCGCTGCAACCGGCGATGTTGATCGCTTTTCTCGGGCTGGCCTTCTTCGGCGCCGGGTGCAACTTCGCCCCCAACTATGCCCGCCCGTCCGTCCCCACGCCCGCCGTCTTCAAGGAAATGACCCCGGCCCAGGCCAGTGCCGCCGACGGCTGGAAAACCGCCGAGCCAAAGGATGACCTCTTTCGCGGCCCCTGGTGGGAAATGTTCGGCGACACCAATTTGAACGCCTTGGAAACCCAGGTGAACATCTCCAATCAGACCGTGGCGGTGGCGTTTGAGAATTTTCTGGCCGCCCGGGCCGTCGTCAAGCAGGACCGCTCGGCCTTTTTCCCGACCGTCGGCGTCAGTCCCGCCGTCTCCCGCCAGCGCACCGCCGGTGTCACCACCGGCAATAATCTGACTTACACCGAATACTCCCTGCCGCTCGACGCCTCCTGGGCGCCGGATTTTTGGGGCAGCATCCGCAACACCTACCTGGCCGGCAAATACGCGGCGCAGGCCTCCCTGGCCGATCTGGAAAACACCCGCCTGACCGTGCAATCCGATTTGGCCGCCGATTACTTCACCCTCCGGTCCCTGGATTCACAACAGGCCCTGTTCGATTCCACCGTCCTTGCCTATCAGGACTCCCTCGCGCTGACCCGCGTGCTCAACAAGACCGGCATTGATTCCGAGCAGGACGTCGCGCAGGCCGAGACCCAGCTCACCACCACCGAGGCCCAGGCCACCGATCTGGGCATTCAGCGCGCGCAAATGGAACATGCCATCGCCCTGCTGACCGGCCGGCCCGCCTCCTCCTTTGCCATCGCCACCAACACGCTCATCGCCAAACCCGTGGCCATTCCCTTTGGCCTCCCCTCCCAATTGCTCGAACGCCGGCCCGACATTGCCGCCGCTGAACGGGCCGTGGCCCAGGCCAATGCCCAAATCGGCGTCGCGCGCGCCGCCTATTTCCCGACCATCACCCTGACCGGTTCGGTGGGCTATCAAAGCGACAGCACGGCAAATCTGTTCAGCGGGCCCGCCTTTGTCTGGTCCGTCGGCGGCACGCTTGCCGAAACCATTTTCGACGCCGGGAAACGCCAGGCCGTCACCGAACAAGCCCGGGCCAACTATCGCGGCACGGTCGCCAACTACCGCGAAACCGTCCTCGCCGCCTTTCAGTCCGTCGAGGACAATCTGTCCACCCTGCGCATTTTGTCAAAGGAACTCCAACAACAAACCGCCGCCGTGGCCTCCTCGCAACGCTATCTCAAGCTCGCCATTGACCGTTACCGGCTCGGCGTGGACAGCTATCTCAACGTCATCACCGCCCAAACCACCCTGTTGAGCAACCAGCGCACCGCGCTGGCCCTGCAAATGGAGCAAATGACCGCGAGCGTCCAACTGATCAACGCCCTGGGCGGCGGCTGGACGGTCAATGACGCCGTCCCGACCCCTCCCGGCCGGACCTCGAACTAAAAAGCTGTTGGCCATCATATCCCGATGGGTCCGGCGCTGCGGTGCCGCCCATGATTTGTCTTTGCCCCACCCCGTCCCCATGTTCCTTTCGCTTGCGCCTTGGAACCCCGACCCGCGCCCGGCAACGGAGCGCGGCTCTGTGAGCCGCAGCGCTTGGAATTCACCTAAAACCCCGGAACCCGCATTTACCCTCTCACGCGCCAACCTGGCGGGAAGAAAAAAAATAAAACGGTCATTTTCGTTACCTAGTAACGCGATGGGGCGCAGATTTCGCTTGACACCATTGGCAACCCGTTGGTTTTGAGCCACTTGCGGCGAAAGCGCCGGACCCGGCCAAAAAGACCAAATCGCGTTACTGAGAAACGCGACCAAAGCGGTCGGGATTTTGGGCCGCAAGATGGAATTTAACCACCAGGAACACGGAGAACACAAAGAAGTGGATTTGCACCACGGAGGCACAGAGGACACGGAGAAAAACAGAGGGAGGCTGGTTGAGGCATGTCATTGTGACTCAACGACTTGCAAACCGGCTCGGGCAGAGGGGCGTTTTTTGAGTTGATTTTGCCCGGTAAACGGGGGCTTATGGGGCAGACCAATCAGTGTTATGAACTCCGGGGCGACCCGTTTAACCCGAGGTCCAAGGCCAGTGCCGGTCTGTCTTGGCGCATTTGCGCCCCGGCGGAGCGCCGGCTTGCAGCCGGCTTTGGCGGTGCGGAGGCGGGGTGTGAACTCAGCCGGGCAGGTCGTTGGACGGCATGAGCCGGTACGAGGGAGCGCGGGCCTGTGACCTGCAGCGGACACTTTGCAAATCCGGGTCTGAAAACAGCTTTGACATTCCCGTGTTATCGGGGTGCTGCGGCTCACAGAGCCGCGCTCCGGGGTTTCGCCGGGGCGCGGCCCCGCGCCCCTCAGTCGGAGCGCGGGCCTGTGACCCGCAGCGGACACTTTGCAAATCCGGGTCTGAAAACAGCTTTGACATCCCCGTGTTATCGGGGTGCTGCGGCTCACAGAGCCGCGCTCCGGGGCTTCGCCGGGGCGCGGCTCCGCGCCCCTCTCAGTCGGAGCGCGGGTCTGTGACCCGCAGCGGACACTTTGCAAATCCGGGTCTGAAAACAGCTTTGACATTCCCGTGTTATCGGGGTGCTGCGGCTCACAGAGCCGCGCTCCGGG
>Ga0181520_10013873_pt1 | contig 10074 bp, 9 predicted proteins | sample PEATcosm2014_Bin_29_FD_132451 | JGI IMG/M metagenome (GOLD analysis project Ga0181520, IMG submission 132451) | Peatland microbial communities from MTU Mesocosm Facility, Houghton, MI, USA - PEATcosm2014_Bin02_30_metaG | ecosystem: Environmental > Terrestrial > Soil > Wetlands > Peat | place... | reverse complement strand
TACTAGTATTTGAGCAGCGTTACTGGGTGTTGCCGCTCGAACATCAGCAACCAAATCCGCCAGACTTTGGTCGGTTTCGTGTCCCACCCCCACTACTGTAGGGATTCTACTTGCCGATATTGCACGGATCAATGGTTCATCGTTGTACGTCGCCAAATCGTCAGCACTGCCTCCACCACGAACTATAACCAAGACTTCCGGCAAATCCTCTTGTTGACAAAAATATTCAATGGCACGGATTATCTGATCCGCCGAGCCCCGACCTTGAACTTGAACATTAGCAACATCCATTCGAAGCCCGCCCCACCTATCATTAAGAATTTTAATAAAATCAGCGTAACCAGCCGCTGCTGTGCTACTAATTATCGCTATGTGTTGTGGTAATTCTGGCAGTCGACGCTTTCTTTCGAGTGCAAACAATCCCTCCTCATCAAGTTTTCGCTTTAATAATTCGAAGCTTTTTTTCAAAGCTCCTTCGCCCTTTGGCCTTACCGATTTAACGGTCAGACTGAACTTCCCCCACTTAGTCAACTTCGGAACGGCAGAAATAATAACCTTCATTCCATTCTCAATCGGCACTCGAAGCTGCCAGACGGTCATGAAACAGTTGATACTACCATCTCCGTCCTTTATGTCGAAAAAGATGTACTTTTCCTGGTTTACCTTAAATGAAGCAATTTCACCCTCAATCTCGACACTTGGATAGGCATACTCAAGTGTCTGATTTAGCACAGCAATAAAGTCGCTGACGCTATAGACTGGCTGTATTTCTATCAATTTTTCCATACTTATGAATTGTTAGTTGATAAAATATGAATCCGAAAATTATAGTGCCAGACAAAACAGTTGCTCGCGCTAGCAGTGTCCCTGCAATAGCCACATCCGGGCTTACACCGGCAGATGCCAGAAAAGCGATCATTATAGCCTCGTATACTCCAGACCCGCCCGGTGTCGCAGCAAATATCGCCGTAAATGATGATATTCCACAGGCTATTATCAAAGTTGCCGGGTTAACAAAAAAGCCTAACGATAAGAATGCGATGAATATCAAACTTACGTCAAATATATTGCTACATAGGGACCATAAAACTGGCCTAATTAATATTTTTTTATCACTTAAAATCTCAGTGTAATCCTGGTGAATATCCGTAAAAAACGTTTCAACTTTCTCTAGGCTCAATAAATGCTTTTCCTTGCCAAAGGTAAGTCTATATACGATTTTATTAACTGTTTTTGTGAACCAGTTTGAAAATTTAACCAGTCTCCTACGATCACTAATAGAGTAAACTACCACAATAGACGAAACAATGGTAGCTATTACAAAGGCCGCGCTAATAATGACAATCGTCCTACTGACTTGTTGATCGAACGTTAAAACAACAACCGATGTTAATATCATCAACACAAAAACAATGAACATTGTTGCATACCGTATCAACTGTGCCATAGTCGCCCTTCCAACGCTCACTCCGTGGGTTTTTAAAACCACGCCCAAGTATGAAAAACCCGCTAAACCCGAAACAGGGATTATGTGATTTACAAAATTTAGCTCTAATGCGACACGAGTCATACCCCATCTAGTCATGTTATCCAATTCGCCTTTTGCCCTTAGATAAGAAAACATCACTTCACCAACAGCAAAATAACTACATAACTGTGCGGGCACCATCAAAATAAAAATCCATATATTAACCGTACCTAGCAAAGCCCAGGCCTGCGATATCTGCTTCCAACTGAAAAAAATCACTAATACCAACAGAGTAATCGTAATTATGTTTAACCAAGCACGAAATTTCATAACTTAGACCCAATTATATCACCGAAAACCCACATACGACGTATAATGGTCTTTATGCATATAGCAATACTGGGACGACAACCCGCACTTGGCATAGCCGAGTTAGAGAGTGTTTTTGGTGGACGCGTTATTAAGATTATTTCTGCCAACGCGGTTAGCGTTGACAGTGTTAGTTTCGATATTCAAAAACTCGGTGGCGTCACTAAGGCAGGCATAATAATCGCCGAATTGTCAAAAGCTAATTGGCATCAAGTGAATCAAAAAGTTGTTCAATATTATTTAACCAAATGGTCTACGTTTAACGGTAAAATTACTCTTGGTATAAGCGTTTATGGGTTCGAGGTTGGTCCTCGTGAGGTTCAAAAAACTGGTATAATTTTAAAACAAAAGCTCAAAAAATCAGGTGTTAGCCTTCGTTTAATACCTAACCCCAAATCCGACTTAAGCTCAGCAATTAGTCATCACAACAAACTTGGATTATCTCCAAACAAAGTTGAACTACTAATAGTCCGTACGAATGACAAGAAAGTAATATTAGCTGAAAGTACGGGTTCGCAAAATATCACTGCCTATGCAAATCGCGACCAAATACGACCGATGCGCGATTCGTTCGTAGGTATGTTACCACCTAAACTAGCGCAAATCATGATTAATATGGCCATTGGGCAAGTAAAGACTAAAGGCCCTACTACTGTAGAAAATAGGATGAGGATTCTCGACCCATTTTGTGGTACGGGTGTCATCTTACAGGAAGCGGCACTGATGAGGTGTTCGGTTTACGGAACAGATTTGTCCGAAAAGATGGTTCGCTATAGTCGCGATAACCTAGATTGGTTAGTTGATAGCCATCACATAAAGTTCGACCGTCAACTACACGAAGGAGATGCCACTAGCACTAAATGGCAACAACCGATTGACGCCGTTGTCAGTGAAACATACTTGGGACAACCGTTCAGCGCCGCTCCATCACCCCCTAAGCTTGAAGAGGTCAAACGAAACTGCGACCACATCATTACTGAATTTTTGAAAAACCTGTATAGCCAAATAGAGCCTGGTACGCCGGTTTGCATAGCTGTCCCAGCGTGGCGAAATGATGACGGTAGCTTCACTCACCTACGTTTAATCTCGACAATCGCTGGGCTTGGATATATACCCCACGAATTTGCAAACGTTTCTCAGAACGATTTATTGTATTATCGCGCTGATCAAGTAGTTGCTCGTGAGCTGTTAGTTTTAAAGAAAACGTAACATATTAGCCCATTAGTCCATTATTTTTCACCTGAAGGCACCAAGCAGGCTGACACTTGACTCTACCCCATATTCTTGATACAATTGGTTAGATTTTGATATAAACTTTAGGAGTTATTTAATGTCACACGTCAAAGCGGGCGGAACGTCCAAAAATATCCATAACAATGCCGGTCAAAGACTTGGTGTTAAACGTTTTGGTGGCCAAAGAGTCCGTACGGGCGAGGTTTTAGTTCGACAAACCGGATCGACAAAAATTTCCGGTCCAGGCACATTCATTAGTAGCAACTACACTATTCATGCTGCAGTTGATGGTATTGTCAGTTTTAATAAAATCAAAAAAAGTAAATTTACTGGTAAAACCGTTCCGCGTACTCAGGTAACCGTTAAGTAGGACTTTCTTTATTGTAAAAAATAGAGCGCCAACTGCGCTCTATTTGATTAGTTCTAATTTATCCGTCAGTATCCATCCTATAACCTCTCTTCGGCAGGTTCCGCTGGCTTGACCATCCCTAAGTGATATTTGACGCGTTCAACAACGTCACCAATAACAACTTGCGATTTTACCAGATAATCATCAACTCCTAGCGATTCGGCGCGTTCTTTGTCTTTCGGTTGTGATAGTGCTGTTAACATAATGATACGAATATCTTTTGTCTCTGGAGTGTTTCGCAAAATATCTAAGACATCGAAGCCGCTGATTTTTGGCATCATAGCGTCCAGCAAAATCAAATCCGGCTTGAAGTCAAGGGCTGCAGACAAAGCCTGTTCGCCGTTATTGACCTCGCGAATATCGAAGCCTTCCATCGTTAGGCGAGATTTATAGACTCCGGATAGGGCTGCATCGTCTTCGACTAGAAGAATTTTTTTCTTTGGTTCCATGTTAACACCATATTACTACAACCCCACACAAAAACACAAGCGTTAATACCCTAGTAATTTCATTGCCGCTGCGAGTTGTGGGTCGGCTCCACTGTCCACGTTACTCTGAGTCAAGGCCACTGTCACATCGGGTTTTATACCTTGTTCCGAAATATTAATACCATTCGGAGTATACCACTTAGCTATTGTTACTTTCAGTTGCGCCCCTCCACCAAGAGGTATCAGCTCTTGAACACTTCCTTTGCCGAAGGTCCTCTCGCCGACCAATTTTGCTACATGATAATCTTGCAACGCACCGGAGACAATCTCACTAGCACTGGCGGTTTCACCGTTAACTAAGACAACCGTCGGAATACCCTGTAAGACCGTGTCGTTACCTGTTTTCAGAGTCTGTCTTATGATTGAACCATCACGCTCCGTAACAACTATTTTATTATCAAGCCATAATCCAGCAACATCAGTAGCAGCGCTTACAAACCCGCCCCCATTGTTGCGTAAGTCCAAAATAACCGCCTTAACTCCTTGTTTCTTGAAACTCTGAGCAGCCAATTTGGCCAAATCACCCGTTTGATTATCGAATCTGGAGATAGTTATCGTCCCGACCCCACCGGAAACGCTACTTTCTACGCTGGGGTCGTTTATGGTTTCCCTCGTAATCGTATAGTCTTTAACTGCGTCTCCACGCATAATCGTAAGATTAACGGTCGTACCGACACCCCCCCTGACCAAATCTACAGCCTTGTCAACTGTCCATCCGCTCGTGGATTGACCATTGACCTTCAAAATCACATCCCCCGCTAGAAGACCTGCATTAATGGCGGGATTGTTCGGAAGTGGCTGTAAAATCGTAATCTGATTGTTTTTTAGGCCAATTTCCGCGCCGATTCCACCGCCGATATCACCCGATAGGCTATTGTTGTAATCAGTCGTCTCTTGTGGAGACATATAAACGGTATACGTATCGCCCGCGGCTGCAACAAGGCCGCTATTAGCCCCCTGTATGAGCGTAGCTGTGTTGAGCTTACCATCAAAATTGGCAGCTAGTTCGTTATAGGTCTGTTGCAGCGATGATAGATCTAACGTTCCAGAATGCGACCTATACCCAAACACTGGCCCGATGGCCGCTTCTATTTGATAATGATAAACTCCAGCCATATACCCTACTGCTGCCGCCAAGGCAATCAAAATAAACCATACCCCCGGCCAAACCTTAATTGGAAACTTGCTTTTTAGATGTCGCCGATTTGGAACACGACTAACCGTCTTTTTCTCATTTTGAACCATTAAATCCCCTATTTTTCAACAAATTTTTTTATATCACATACAAGTATACCGCATATGGCTTTAATGTTGTGTTAATATTCTTAAATTACATCGATTATCTTGGTGGGAAGCGTAACAGTATTATTCCAGAGTTTTGTATATCCATTGTGCTGTACTCGCCTGTACCATAGAAATTATATTGACTGACGTGTATCGTGTTGCCGCTCACAGACTCAACAACCATAAGGTGTCCCATCGGCGCAAAACCACCAGATTGCGGTAGCACAACCGCATCGCCAGGCTCGGGATCGTAAACTCTCGTTGCTCCACTGTAGGCCGGTGCGCTGTATGGCCACTGATAAGCATCTCCCTGACCACTGAAATTCCCTACATATCTATCAAATCTGTAATATATTGCCCAAGCAGCATAGCTGACACATTCGCGGTTATATAGTCCCCATTGGTCAATTCCCGAATCCATTGGTCCACAATACGGATATCCGCCGCCACAGCCCTGATTTCCGCTCCAGTTTGAGTACTGGAAGCTACCATAGACACCCGAATCAACGCCGCTACCACTGCTAACAAGGCTTTGGTAATATGCACGCTGCTGGGCGGCAACGGCCGCAACCTGTTGGTTTTTCGTTGCAACTAATTGCTCATAGGCAGATTCCTGTCCCTGGGTTTGACTGAGCAGGGCTTGTTGTTGGTTTTGTTTTGCAACCAAACTAGCTTTCTGTGCTTGTTGTTCGTTAAGAACTACTTGTACGGAAGCTTGTTGTTTTTCAAGCTGGGTTTTTAGGTCTTTAATTTTACTTATGGTCGAAGTTAGTTGGTTACTAATTGAAGCTTGGTATTCTTCCTTGTCTAAATAGTCACTGATAGTTTTGCTACTAGCTAACATTTCGATTGGTGTAATTTTGTCGTCAACATACATGTTTGCAATAGTTACCCCAAGAGCGTTTTGGCTGTCTTGTATTTGCTTTTCTGTATCAGCAATTCGTTGAACCAATTGGTCATATTTTGCTTGGCTCAGATTAATTTGAGCCTGGATAGCCGATGCCTGGTCTTGAAGTTGAGTAACGGCAGCTTGAAGGGTTTGCGCTTGCGTATCCAGCTTAGCCGCTTGTGCATTATCGTCGTTAATTTCTTGTTGTAAGGCGTTAATCTGATCATCGAATTGATCCGCAAATGCTTTTTGTGCAATCTGCGCTGGAACCGCAATAACAACCAATAAACTTACAACAACAAGCATTAATCTGGTGAGAAAAGGGATGGAAGCTGGTGTGGTGGAACGCAGTTTCATAACTTGCACAATAATACCATAAGCTTTACGAATAAGTCAACCTGACAGACATTAAATTTTCAGATAACGGCGCGTGGCCAGCAGCGACGAAATAATACCGATTATCGCCCCTATTAATATCATTCCCAAAATTACGAGCGGCGAATATACGGTCAAAAGCCTTATCGTTGGGTGGACGGATATCTGGTAGCTAGTCAGAGTACCTGATACCTCAAACAATATCCAAACACCAATGCCCGTAGAAATTAAAGCGGCAATAACGCCATAAATAATCGCCTCGACCAAAAACGGTCCACGGATGAACGACTGATCAGCACCAATTAACTTCATCATTTGAATTTCTTCGCGTCTATTAAAAATTGCCATTCGTATGGTATTGAAGATAATCAACGAGGATATAACTACAAATAACAACCCAGCCCCTAAGCCTACCACCTGCGCAAAATTAACAGCCCGGCCAATTGACTTGATCGTTTCCCGCTGTTCACCAGCAAACGACGGCTTATAGTCAGTGCTTAGATTTGCCTTGACTAATTTATCGTTAGCAACAAAATTTTCTAATTGCGAGGTGTTATTAATGTCTTTCACAACAACCCGAAGTGTTGCAGGATTTTCGTTCGTTGCCTCGCTTATCGCAGATAGAACACTGGCGTCGCTGCTATTGTCGTTGGCAAACTGCGCTCTGGCGCAATCAGCACTACAATAACTCACTGAACGAACAGAGGATAATTGTGATAATTCAGCTTTTAGTTCTGAGCCGACCTGATCTGTGGTGTCTGTCTTTAAATAGATCGACATGTCGACTTTGTTTTGCAAATCGATAATTGTGTCATTCAAAATATTCTGTGTTACAAATGCCGCAAAAATAATAAGGAGTGTGATCGTCATCACCGCCGTTGCTGCGACTGATAACCAAGAATTTCTAATAAAACTATCTGTGCCGTATCTCACGACACGCCAAAATGTGAGTAACCGACGACGATTCTGTTTTTTAGTGACCAATGCTTTGTGGTTAATTTTTTTCTTGGCGCTCATTGCCTGTAACTCCCCACCGCCTGATCGCCCGTAATTTTTCCGTGATCTAGAGTAATAACACGACGTTTTAATTTATTCACAATTTCAGCGTTGTGTGTTGTTAGTAGAACCGTTGTTCCGTATTTGTTTATCTTTTCTAATAGTCTGATAATATCCCAGCTGTGTCTCGGATCCAGGTTGCCTGTTGGTTCATCTGCGATTAAGATTTTGGGCTGCCTGACCACTGCTCGCGCTATTGCGACTCTTTGGCGTTCACCACCGGCCAATTGGTGTGGGAAGTGTTTCTCCTTACCGGTTAAGCCGACTAGTTCGATAACTTTAGGAACGGTGCTTTTAATTTCACGATGGGTCATGCCTGCAATTTCCAATGCAAAAGCAATATTTTCAAAAACTGTTCGTTGAGGTAGTAATTTAAAATCTTGAAAAACAACACCGATTTTTCGCCTAAGCATTGGGATGTGACTGTCTTTTAGTGTGTCATAGTCGATACCTCCGACTACAATTTTTCCACTAGTCGGCTTCTCTTCACGGGTAAGGAGTTTAAACAGTGTAGATTTACCCGCTCCACTGGTTCCTACCAAAATCACGAATTCGCGCGGCTCAATAAACAAACTGACTCTGTCGAGAGCCGGGCTTGAACCCTTTCCGTATGATTTTGTCACCCTATCAAGCAATATCATCTTTGACCAATTATACCATAAGTAAAACGGCGGACGTAACCTCCACCCCCTAAGCTAATCTAGTTTTTCGCTTCTCAAAAATGCTTCAATAAAACCATCGACATTCCCATCGAGTACACTTTGCACGTCACGCTCCTCGTATTTTGTGCGCGTATCTTTTACTAGCGTATATGGATGTAAAACATAATTTCTAATTTGAGAACCCCAGTTTGCAGATTCTCCAGCCTGTAAATCGGTGATATTCGAAACGTGCTGATCTAGTTGTAGCTGGGTTAGTTTGGAGAGTAATATTTTCATAGCCATCTCTTTGTTTTGTAGTTGTGAACGCTCATTTTGTATTGCAACGACAATCCCCGTCGGGAGGTGCGTCACACGTACGGCACTATCAGTGGTATTTACGGATTGTCCACCGTGCCCACCAGCACGATATACGTCGGTTTTAATATCCCTGTCGTCAATTTGGATTTCTTTTGGCGTGTCAATCTTAGGAAGTACTTCGACTAATGCAAAACTCGTCTGTCGCAAGTTGTCACTATTAAAGGGGCTAAGTCGAACTAGTCTGTGGACACCGTTTTCGCTGCGCAATCTTCCATACGCGAATGGACCAGAGACCTCAATAATACTAGATTTTACTCCAGCCTCGTCGCCACTTGAACGTTCAATGATGTTAGTTTGCATGCCAGATTTTTCCGCCCAACGCAAATACATTCTTTCCAACATCTCTGTCCAATCTTGCGCATCGGTTCCACCGACACCAGCACTCAGTCTGATAATCGCCCCGTGGTCGTCGTATTTTCCTTGGAATAATAGATCTTTTTGACGAGTTTCAAATTCTTTTTCGAGCGCTACGACCTGACCCTCAAACTCTTTTTCTAAACTAACGTCGCACATTCCGATCAGCTCAGCTATATCACTAACCTGCGCCCTTAAAACAACCCATGGCTCGATTATTGAATTTAATACAGCTAGTTGTTTTGATTTGTCCTGTGCGACCGTTGGGTTGTTCCATGCCTCGGGTTTTGCTAGCTCAATTTCGAGTTTAGATATGTTTTCTTGTTTCTCTTTAATACTTAAACGCCCAAAAGCGGTATCTATTTGCGATGATAAGTTTGTAATTCGTTTTAAAAGTGGTTTCATTGTTACAATTCTTTAACTGCGGCGCCGAACTGTTCACCGCGGTCGCTATAATTTTTGAAATGATCAAAACTCGCACAGGCTGGGCTTAGTAGTACTACACTACCCGGTTTCGCAATAATTTTCGCACGCCCTACAGTTTCCTTCATTGAAACGTAATTAATTATTTCGAAATTATTAAAACCGACAGCCCTGCATGATTTTGCAATCCTTTCCGCCTCATCCCCGATTAATATCGCTCTGGCGTCTTGTTTGCTTAATTCTTCCCCAAGTTCGGTAAAGTTCGAATTTTTAGATGAGCCCCCTAGGATAATAACCTTAGGAACTTCGAATGCCCTTAGGGCTGCAATCGCCGCTCCTGGTATAGTTGCAATGCTGTCGTCGTAATATTGGACTCCGTTAAGCTCGCGAATTAGCTGCAATCTGTGTGGTAACCCCCTAAAAGACATAAGCCCACGCTCTATTGAGTTGATGTCGCTAGTAATACCCCAAACGGCATCGATTGCTGCGCAGGCGTTTTCGTGATTAAATTTTCCAACAATCCCCAGTGAGTTTACTGAACAAATCTCTTGTTCACCATAATAGAACCTACCCCGCTCAACATGAGCCGAGGCTGTGTCTGGATACCCTAACAGATGAGCATTAGACTTTTCAGCATTACTTTTTGAATACAGGTTTGCTTTGTTGTAAACCAATATATCGTCAGATTTCTGATATTTCGTAATATT
>Ga0181520_10013871_pt1 | contig 10078 bp, 6 predicted proteins | sample PEATcosm2014_Bin_29_FD_132451 | JGI IMG/M metagenome (GOLD analysis project Ga0181520, IMG submission 132451) | Peatland microbial communities from MTU Mesocosm Facility, Houghton, MI, USA - PEATcosm2014_Bin02_30_metaG | ecosystem: Environmental > Terrestrial > Soil > Wetlands > Peat | place... | reverse complement strand
GCTTCGCGGTGCGAATCCGTGAAATACAGCATGGACGGATCCGACGTCAGGCTAAAAGGTTTCTTTTTGAGACCAAACGACTCAAGATACATAGCGATTTAGACCTGTGGAACCTCGACCATCATCTTCGGTATCCTGCCGACCACGACTGTGCCGGCCGGCAACTCCCACTCGCCCAGAAAAACGTTCCGTCTGGTTTCCAACAGAAACGCGATGCCGGCGGCCAGCGCCAGCGACAGCATGATTCCGCCAGCCATGAACACCGGCCGATTTGGCGACGTGGGCTTCTCCGGTACCCGCGCGGCATCCAGCATCACGAAGCGTTCCGCCTTTTGCCAGCGTTCCATGTTCGCCGCCATTTCAGCCGCCAGCTTCTTGTCGAGCAGAGACTTATAGTTCGCCTTACTGGCCTCGTAATCGCGCGTGAGGCTGGCCAATTGCTGCTCTCTCATGGGCAGCTTGTCCATGCGGCCCTGGACGGCGCCGACATCGCGCAACACCCTTTCCCGCCGCTTCTCGAGATCGTCGATTTCGCGATCGGTCAGAGCGATCTGGGCCTTAAGAGTTGCGACCTTCTCCTTCTCAGTCACAAGTGTAGGATCGCTGTTCATCAGGGTCGCTGCGCCTGGCGCTCTCCTGTCATTGGATGCCGTGGCATCGCCCGCCCCCTCGGCCGCTTCCTGCCTGACAGCCTTCTCCAGCCCGGCCTGCTCCTGCAGCAGCGCCTGGACGTCCGGGTGGTTATCGCGATAGCGCAGCCGCAGATCGGCGAGCTTCGCGCGAACGCGTTCCAGGTCCGCGCGCGGCCCCCGCAAGACAGGCTGCCCCGCTCCGACCGCCACGCCGGGCGAGGAGTCCAGCGCCGCTTGCCGACGGGCCAGGTCCTGCAGCCGGCTGACACTATCCTCGGCCATCGCCAGCGAACTCGCTAGGATGAGCTTGTTCTGTTGGGCTCTCCCGATGGAGTCTTGAATGCCCACTAACTCCGTCTTGTTCTGCCCGTTCGCCGCCAACATGCCCACTTCCTGCTCGGGCAGTTCGCCGTTGTAAGTCACTTTGAACTCACGGAGCTTGGCTTCCTGCTCCTGCAAATTCGTCTTGGCGGTTTCGAGCTGGCTCTCCAGGAACTGTGAAGTGCCGTTGGCTTCCTGCTCCCGCTCGCGCAGATTCTCGGTGCTGAAGAAGTCGCCGACCTTGTTTGCCACCAGGGCGGCTATCTTAGGCGAAGACGCCCGGTAAGACACCCGAAAGGCGCCCGGCCGGTTGGCGCTCCATCCCCGTTCCAGGCCGATGGTAATGTCGTGGCGCATTACTTCCAGGACTTCTTCCCTGGTCCGCTTCTTCCGCAGCCCGGGATAAAGGTTCAATTCCTGGATCAGGCTCCATAGACGCTCGCGGCTGAGCACCTGTTGTTTGAGTTGATCCAGCCGCGCTTCCAACCCGGTCTGGACGGTCGGCGCCACGAAGTTCTCGGGAATCTTCTGCGTTTCAACCACAATCAGCGCATCGGCCGTGTAGACCCGCGGCAAAGTGAGCAGGAAGGCCGTGCTCACCGCGATGCCCACCAGCCATAGCACGCCAATGAACGCCTTCCACTTCCATAGCGCCCTGATCGCCGATCGCGCCGACAATGCGGGATGACTAACTTGCAGTTGAAGAACGCTCACAACGATCTCCTCACAGTCGCATAACTTAGGCCCGCCGGCTGGCATGCCGGCATGTATTCTCCGTTTCTTGAGTAAGCCGGCCTGCTGGGCTCCGCCCAATCGTTCTCTATCTCCACCGTTACGGAGCGCTGCAGCATCTCGACCGATACCACCAGCCGGCTGCGATTCTTCGCCGCGATCACAATGCCTTCCACCCCCGCCAACGGCCCGCGATTGATATAAACGAACTGGCCGGCCTTTAGGAACGGCCAGGGCGCCACCGGCAAACCCGACTCGACAAGTTTTTGGATAGCCGCGATCTCGCGGTCCGCCACCGGCACGGCGCACTTGCCGATGCCGACGATAGAAGCGACTCCCGGCGTGTTCAACAGAGGCACGCGCTGGCTCAAATCCATTCTGCAGAACAAGTAGCCCGAAAACAGCGCGCACTCCACAACCTTCGTGCGGTCCGACCAGCGGCGCTTCGACAGGTACGACGGCAAGAAAACCTCGTACTCCTTTTGGCGCAAGCTCCGGGCCACGATGCGTTCGAAGTTACTTCGCACCGCGACGGCATACCAAGCAGCGTCGAGCATAATCGGTTCCTCTAAGCTCCCTTTTCCAGCGAGGCGTCAAGCTTCCTATTGCTCACGACCTCGGTAAGGCCTTGGATCGTTCCGGACAACCCCGCAATCAACCCGCTCAAGGCAGTCACTCGCTCGGTCAAACCGGTAAGAGTGTAGCCGCGTTCCTCGGCGACCAGGATCTCCAGTCCGGAGCGCGCGAGGTCCGAAATGCTTCGTACTCCTTGCGACCGGCAGAAGGCCATGTATCTTTCAAACTCCGCTTCGCTAACGCGGAAATAGACGACTTTTGTCCGGCTTGGAGTCAAACTCATGGCAGCCCCGTAATCTGCTCAAGCGATTGTTTATTTCCTATATTCAATGTCGGTTTCGCTCTATTATTTATTAGATCTTTCCTGCTGGATCAAGGCAGCCTTCGGCCCCTTCTGTCACATGGACTGTGGTCTCTGAGTTCCCCGTGCAGACGCGAGCTGGCGGCTGAATCTGTATCATCGCCGACTTTATTACAGTTGTCAATGCGTTACGGTGCGTCCCCAAGTACCCTGCATCCTATGCTTTAGAGTCCTAGTACGAGTGAGCCCTGTGACCCGAATCCGGGCCTTGTCAACCCACATTGATGGTCAGTTTACAGTTTTTTAGGATTTGTTCCCGCGAGTTGGTAATCAAACATCGATTTCTTTTGGATGAGAGGGTCTTGGAGTACTAATGAGAGCCTTAGAACCAGATCGTAAACTTTCGCCGGCGACCTGCGCGATCCGCGCGCGGGTAAGGGTGTGGCGGATGTTTCTAAGGTATGCCTGATCGGTCCTAAGGATCGGCGCCCATTGTTTTCGGATTATGCGCGATGGTACTGCGAGTTTTGGCGGAGTTTGCCGGTCGTTTGCTCTGGCAACGGCCACCCGGCGCGGTACTTGGTAAAGGTTGCCAGGAAGCGATTACCCGGTACAAATCTTGCGGAAGGGGCGGCCAGACGCAATCCATTTGGATTCAGCGGCATCCGGCGCAGGCCGGAACTGGCATACCGATTGCGCCATGGCGGCATTAACCTCCGAATATCCGAGAGTTGTCCATGGAGAGGTTGACTGGCCATCTTCCACTCACAGAATGTAGTACTCGAATGCAATGCCGCGAACGAAAGGAAAGGCACTGATGCGGGTTCGAACCGGATCTTTGAGGCTGTTTTGTTTTCTTCCGCTGGCATGCGGAGGACTGCTCGCGCAGGCGCCCGTCCTGTTCTTCAGCGACGTCGCCAGCGGACCCAACACCGGGGGCGAGAATGGCAACGGCGCTTACGTTACGATTTATGGCAATTATCTGGGCGCGTCCCAAGGCACTTCTAGCGTCACGGCCGGTGGCGGCTCCCTGGGCAACTGCCCGGTGTGGGGTGCCGTCTGGCTCTGGTATCAGAAGGTCACGTGCCAGCTCGGCCCGAACGCCGCTACCGGCAGCATCATCGTCACCGTGAATGGGCAGGCCTCCAATCCCCTGCCGTTCACGGTCGCCCCAGGCAATGTCTATTTCGTCGCCACCAGCGGCAGCGACAACAATTCCGGCGCTTTCGCCGCGCCGTGGCGCACTCTGGTCAAAGCCCGCGGCGCGATGCTGCCTGGGGACATCACGTATGCCATGGATGGCGTGACGCAATCCACCGACGATGGCACCGGTTGGGACGCCGCGTTTCTGCTCTCCGGCGGCGGCCAGGGAAATTGGTGTTCGGCGGCGGGTTTGCCGCGAGCGTTAGTGGCTTATCCGGGGGCCACGGTCACCATCGGCAACCCCAGCGGCGGATTGCCGGACTACGGCCTGAGGACCAGCGATTGTCAAGGCAACTGGGTGTTCTCGGGGATCGGCTTTCGGGGACAGACTCCGGCGCTATCCGGCAGCGGAAGCAACTATCGCTTCACTGGCAGCGATATCACCTGTCCTTACACGCAGGGGAGCGGCGGAGGCGCGTGTTTCCAGACCTCGCAGGCGAGTTACGTCAGTTTCTACGGCAACCACGTCTACAATGCCGGCACGGCCAATGCCTCTGCGCTCTTCCAGGCGGTCTATTTTTCAACCGATAGCAACGATATCGACATGGGTTGGAACCTGGTCGAGTATGTGCATGGCTGCCGCGGCCTGCAGGTGCATTCCTCACCGTTGGGCAGCGGCGGCGCGCAAGATCCAACCGGACACGATCAATACAATATTTCGATACACGACAACACCATCCACGACACGCAATGCGACGGCATGATCGTAGACACGGTGGATCCTTCCCAAGGGCCTGTCACCGTTTACAACAACGTCATCTATAACGCCGGGATGGGGCCCGGCAATCCGGAGGGCACCGGCGGTTGGAACTGTGTCAATATCCCCGGCAGCACCGAGAATGGTCCGGCCGGCAGCGGCACGGTGGAAGTCTTCAACAACACTCTGTTCGCATGCGGCACTTTCGCGAGCCCTCCCTACGGCAGCGACAACAATGCGGTTGCGGAGAATGGCGGCGAGGCTCCCGGCGCCCCGCCTATCTACGTTCACATCCGCAACAACCTGATGGATTCGGTGACGACAACTCTCTTCCCAGGCGGCGTGCCCTATGTGGTCGTCTGGGATCCAGTTACCGGCGAACCCTGCGCCAACTCGCAGGATTGTCCGTGGCTCTTCGGAACCAACAACCTGATGTACGGCGCGGGCGACCCCGTCACCGATCTCACTCAAATTACCGGGTCGGTGAGCGCCGACCCATTGGTGATTAGCGTCTCGCTGCCCGATTTGCATCTCACCGCGGGCAGCCCGGCGATCCAGGCGGGAACCGTCATCGGTGCGATCGCCGTGTTTGGCGTCGACAATACCGGACGCGACCATGACGGACTGCTGCGCGGCGCGCTGCCCGCAATCGGAGCCTATGAGTTGAACGGAAGTTCCGGTGGCACTCCGTCGGTAAGTATCAACCCGCCGCAAGTGACTCTGACAGCGGGGCAAGCGCAGCAGTTCAGCGCCACGGTCACCGGCAGCGGCAACACCGCCGTCGCCTGGTCCATGAACCCTGTGTTTGGAACGCTTTCTGCCACGGGCCTGTATACCTCGCCGGCCAGCGTTCCGAGTCCGGAGTCCGTCGCCATCACCGCTGCCTCCCTGGCTAACCCCGCCGCGTCGGCGACCGCCATCGCCCTCGTGAATCCGAGTTCGGTTTCAGTGACCGTCAATCCAGCCGCCGCAACCCTTGGCGCCAGTCAGTCCATGCAGTTCGCCGCTCGGGTGACCGGCGCCGGCAATACCGCGGTGACTTGGTCTATGACTCCAGCCATGGGGACGCTCTCGGCATCGGGCTTGTATACTGCGCCGGCCAGTAACTCGGCCACTCAGGCAGTGACTGTGACGGCTACTTCCGTGGCGGATTCCACTAAGAGCGCGGCGGCTCGTATCACGCTGCTGCCGGCCGGCCAATTCTCCATTTCCTGCACCTTCGCCGGCAGTACTGCTGTGCAAGTGAGCTGGACTGCGCCCAGCGGCAGACCTGCCAGCGACTGGATCGCTCTCTCCTCAGTGGGCGCTCCGGGTTACTGGTACACCTGGAGCCAGAATACCGGCGGGGCCGCTGCCGGCAGCGCCGTGGTGAATCTGCCCGCGTCTCCGGGAATCTGGGTGTTCCGCTACTGTATCGGGAGCGGCTGCACGATCGCCGCCGCCAGCGCGCCGCTTGCAGTGGGTGTCTCCGGCTTCAGTGTCAACGCGTCGCCGGGCACGGTCGCCGCGGGCGCCTCGCTCACCGTCACCTGGACCGCTCCCGCAGGGCGCCCTGCGGGCGACTCCGTCGAGTTGTTCCGCACCGGAGTGAGTAACACAAATCCGGCGGCGGTCTACGATGTCAGCGGCTCCGGCGGAACATTCGCCATGCCGGCCCCGCAGACTGCCGGCCAGTACCGGTTCCGCTATGTATTGGGCGGAAGCGGTTGGATTACCGCGGCCGTGGGGCCGGCGATTACGGTGCAATGATCTATTGCGGCGCGTTGATCACAATCGTGGTTGCCAGGTACGGATTGTGAATATTCGTCGAGGGATCGCTGACCAAGCCTTGGAAATCCACGAGGATCGGGAATACCGAGGGAGGGAAACCCGTGGGAGGCTGCCCCGGGTTCGCAGGGACCACTGCGTTGATCTGCCACAGGCCGACGAAACAGGGCGCCAGGCCGGAGTAAGTGACCGTGGCGACGGTTGTGCCGATGACCACCTCCGGCTGCGGCCCGGTCTGAAGCCCTCCGGAACAGTCGGCCTGGCCGTCCGGCGGAAAGTTCGACACCTGCCCCTGCCCCGTCAGAAAGAGTTGGATCGTGGATCCCGGCTGCGCCGGATGGGCTGTGCCGTTCACTGTGTTGTCGCACCCGCCATTCACTATGTTGCAGTTCAATGCGGCGACCTGCCCAGGGGACGGTGTCTGTCCACTCGGGTTGCTGCAAGGCGTGGTGCAGGACTCGATGAAGAATCCCGGCGCAGCCACGTTCATGACCAACGTTCCGCTGCCCAGCACTTGGGAAGTCGATGCATTAACCACCTCCAACTGGGCCGTTCCCGACGTGGGCGCTTCGAACGGCACCACGAAATTGATCTGGCCCGGAGCCACGAACGTCAGCGGCGAGTAGGCGAACCCCTGCGTGAACGCGCCTCCGGTGGGCTGACCGTTGGGCGGGCAGGCGACTCCCGTGGCGCAGCTCACCAGCACCTCAATCCCGCCTAACGCGGTAGGTACGGGTGTAGCGGTATTAGCAGTCGCGGTCACTGGAAAAGAAACTGGGCCAAACGGGAACAAGGTTCCGTAAGCTCCTGGCGCGAGGTAGTAAGGCTGATCTGTCAGAGTGCCTAAGTTGCATCCCATGACGCACACGAAACTGGCGCCGTTGGTCCCCGACAGAGCTGGATAATGGATGGCCACGCGGTTTGAGGAATCGGCCACGTAAAGAGCGCCGTAGCTATCCTGCGCGATGGCTATTGCCGGCAATTCGCAAGGGTTTGTCCCCGTGCAGAACGCGGATTGCCCACCGGTCAATTCCGCCACCGGCATTTTCAGCGTGGGGCTTTCGCTGGTTGCCCCCACCGGGAGCGGCGTGTACCGGGAAAGGCCGCTGGAATCGCCGACCCAGATATCGTTGGTGGGGCCTACCACGGGGTTCTGGTTCACCCAGACTGCTTCCGGAGAACTCAGCCCGGTAAAGGACCCGATCGGCTGGTCTGTGGATGTGCCGGTTGGAATGGCAAAGATGGTGATCTGGCTATGGCCGAAATCGGCCACATAGAGTTCGGCGATGGTATCCTCGGCGATATGGTGCGGCGAGCTAAGTACGGAGCTGCCTGTGCTCACGAAATTCGATTGCCCAATGGCCGTTGTGGCCGGTTCGCCGCTGGTGGGATTGATCATGGAAAAGAGCAGGACGCGGTTGGCCGTTGGGTCCGAGACCAGCAATCCCCGCTGCGGGTCGAAAACCAGGCCGTATGGGGTCACCATCACGGACTGGCTGGCTTGCGGGTTCGAGACCCCGGTGAATCCGCTTTGGCCGAGAACCAGGTCGGCCTGCTCCATGGAAGCGGGGGCTGCAAATGGCGCGGGAAATCGCAGCACGCGCCCATTATACGTATCGGCCACGAAGAGGTTGCCGGTGGCGGGATCGACTGCCAGCCCCGTGGGATAACAAAGGCTGGCTGCCGTTGGCTGCCGGGCAAGCGGCTCGGTCGGCGGATTCGCCACACCGTTATAATTGCAGACGGCGGTCTTCAGGTCGGGTTCGCCGATGACGATATTCGGCTGTACACCCGGTCCCATCTTGCGCGCGTCTGCGAATCCGAGCACGCGATGGTTGTTGGGATCGGAGACATAGAGGTGGGGAGTGCCGCTGCTCGAGTCCACGGCGATCCCAGCGTCATAACCCGACGAGGAACTGGGTCCAAAATCGAATTCCTCGCCCTGGATGCTGTTGGGGCTGTTATAGGGGAAGTCGCTTTGGCCCAGCACCACCGCGGCGGCGGCAGACTGTCCGGCGTTCGCATAGACCAGCACGCGATTGTTGCCGGCATCCGCCACAAACAAATCCGTCCCAGCCACGGCGGCCGCAACCGGGTTGGAAAACGTCGCGAGCTGTGCGCCGCTGTTGCTGAAAGAGGCCTGGGGGTTGCCGGCGTTGGGCTTGGTGCTGGAGAAGTTCGTAAGGCTGGATCCCTGCCCGAGCGCCGCGATGGCCACCGGTGGCGGAGTGGATGCCGTGGTATCTCCGGAAGCGACAGTCCAATCCGGGCTGCTGTACGCGTCGAAGATCAGCAACCGGTTATTGCCCGAGTCCAACACGGCGGGGCCGTTGTTGATCGTCACCAGGCCGTAGGGACTTAGCAAGGTGCTGGCGGTAGCGGTGGAAGGCGCAGGGTTCACGATACCCGCCAAACGGCTGGCCGCCATGCCGTTGGAAAACACACCGCCGGAACGCGTGAAAACCAGGAGGCGGCTGGCATAAGTGTCCGTGACAAAAAGGTGTCCCGCGGAATCGAAAGCCAGGCCTGCGGGCTCATACAGAGTGCTTCGATCCGTTACACCTGTCGGCCCGTTGGTTAAGGTGAAGCCCGCCTGGCCGATGACCACAGACGCGGCTGGATCCGCGGCGCCGGAAGTGAGCGACGCGGCCGGATACTCCAGCACGCGCTTGTTACCGGCATCCGCCACGAACAAATCGCCGGAGGCGTCCAGGGCTAATGCGGAAAAGTAGTTCGCATAACCCGCGGGACAACTACCGGAGAGGCACAGCGTTTGCGCGGAGATAGCGCCGCCTTGGTTGGCTCTGTTCGCAGCAAACTTGTCAGCCTGTCCGAGCACGATATCCGGGCTGCCGGCATCGCACTGGGTGGGCGGATTCTTCGGGCTGCAGTCTGTGGCGTTAGTGAAAGGCGCCGGGTAGCGCAGCACGCGGTTATTCCCCGCGTCGGCGACGTATAAGTTGCCTTTCGCATCGACCACCAAGCCGCTGGGAAAGTACAGTCCGCCATTGGTCGCGGGGAGAGTGGTGAAGGCGTTGGGCTGGCCGATGATCAGGGCGGGCGGCTGCAGGTTGCTCAAAGTCGCGCTGGTGGCGTTCTTCCAGGCCAGTATCCGGTTATTCAAAGTATCGGCGACATAAAGGATGGGAGCGGAGCCGGTCGTATCTACAGCCACGCCTTCGGGCATGTACATGCCGCCGTTGACGCCAAGGTTGGGATTGATGTTGTTGACCACCAGTTGCTCGGCGGGCGTCGTGGACGGGTGTCCTAGCACGCGTGCCGGACTGGGATCGAGGACGATTTGCGCGCTGGCAACGGCCGCGAAGGTCACAGCCAGAAACGAACAGGTATGTAGTGAGCGCATGGGATTCAGGGGCCTTACCCTCACTGAGGATACCAGATTGGATCCGGCCCGTGTCTCCCGCGGGTACCGGGGGGGCGGGAGCGGGAGAAGGCAAGGCCAGAGCTGCCTCGGGACAACTATAATAGCGCTAGCAGTGCACGAAATGAGCATAGCCGCTTCCATGCTGGAATCCGTCCAGGCGGAGTCCGCGCGGCACAATGCCCACGTGCTGGCAGTGGGCGTCAAGATCGGCGAGCTTTCCGGAGTGGAGTCCGAACCGCTGCGCTTTTGTTTCGACGCCCTGGTTCAGGATACCGATCTGGCGCCGCTGGCGCTCGAGAGCGAGCGTCTGCCCTGGCGCAACCGCTGCTGCCAGTGCGCCCAGGAATTCGCCGTCGAGGAATATCGGACCGAGTGCCCCCGGTGCGGCTCCGCGGAGACGGAGATGGCCAGCGGCCGGGAACTGGAATTCGCCTATATGGAGATTGAAGAAACATGACCCGCGT
>Ga0181520_10013870_pt1 | contig 10078 bp, 8 predicted proteins | sample PEATcosm2014_Bin_29_FD_132451 | JGI IMG/M metagenome (GOLD analysis project Ga0181520, IMG submission 132451) | Peatland microbial communities from MTU Mesocosm Facility, Houghton, MI, USA - PEATcosm2014_Bin02_30_metaG | ecosystem: Environmental > Terrestrial > Soil > Wetlands > Peat | place... | reverse complement strand
GTTGCCGAACCCATTCGAGGCAAAGGTCTCGATCCCAATTCAGTAGCTCCCTATTTCAGTGGTTTGTCCGGCAATGATGTATATGTGGCATTTTTGGTTTTTGAAGATTCTTTTCCAGCTTTCATCCGTGCCAAACAGTCGGCAGTTGCCAGCGGGATTTCATACGGTTGGGAGCCATTCCGCAATGAGGACGGTCCCGTTTCATTCGGAGAGACTGGACACACAACTAAACCGCAATAAAAAATGGAAGCCACCGCTTTGAAATTTTCATTATAATTACATATTTCACGATTTGATGAAATATGTAAAATGAGCGAAATAACACTTGCATATTTCATTGAATTCACTATTTTCATCGCGCAGTGAAAAGAGCCTACAAACTGAAAGATCGCAACCTTGAACCGCAGTTCGAGGCTGCAATCCGTAGTTTTTTGTCGCGGGCAGCCTTTCTGAAGGTAAAATCGTGGAGTCTGATTAAAGGAAAATTCGGAGATCAGCCTGACTGGATCGCGGAAGTTTGTGCCGGAGACCGTAATTGGAGGGTGGTGGTGAAAGGCCGGCGGCTTGGGCAGCCACGCGAGGTTCGAACCGGAGTCCTGCAATTGAAGCATTTTATCGAGCAGTTGCCGAATAAAACGTCATGCTACGGAGTGCTGGTGGCTCCATTCATTTCTGAAGAATCAGCTCGCATCTGTGAGGAGGCAGGAATCGGTTACGCCGATCTGGCGGGGAACGCGCGCCTGGCCTTCGACCAGTTTTTTATCGAAACACACACGGCGGAGAATCCATTTCGGGAACGCCGCGAGGTGAGATCACTCTTTGCTCCGAAAGCCGCGCGCGTCTTGCGGGTGCTTCTTCAAGGACCGCTGCGTCCGTGGAAGGTTGTGGAACTGGCTGATGCGGCGCAAGTGAGTCTCGGCTGGGTAAGTGCGGTGCGGCAGCAATTGTTCGCGCGTGAATGGGCGGCGGACGAACCCGGTGGTCTGCGAATAACGAAACCCGGAGCATTGCTGGACGCCTGGGCAATAGGCGATGAATGGGCGAAGCGAACGACGACTAGAGAGTATTCGCTGTTGTCGAGTGATCCTGCTCAACTGGCAGAAAAACTCCGGGATCTGCTTGGCAGGCAGCCGCACGCATTTACTCAATGGTTCGCCGGCTGGCTTAGGCATCCCTACACAATCCCCATAGTTGTCACAGCATATGTAACTTCATTTCCTGAAGAGTCGGCCGTTTCAGAAAAATTACTGGCCCGGCGGGTCTCCAGCAGTGGCGGATTGCGCCTTGTGGTGCCTAAGGATGAAGGCGTCCTGCGTCCATTGCAGTTCGTGCGCGGGTTCAACCTGGTTTCGGATGTGCAGATTTATCTCGACCTTCAGCACGCAGGCTTGCGCGGCGAAGAGCAGGCGGCGGAATTACGGAAATGGCCGGACTTCGCGGGAGGTTGGGCATGACCAAATTCGGAAAGTTTGACGATTACCCGCCGCGCAGTCTGGAGTCAGCCGAGGCAGCTTTGTTGACGGCGTGGCGCTCGTTGGAACAATACCACAACGATCTTGTTCTTGTGGGTGGATTGGCCGTGCATTACCTCACCCGTCGTGACCTCGCGGGTTTGCCGGGCGCGGTGACATTGGATGTGGATTTTGGCATCACGCTCGGAGCGTCAGGCGGGCAATATGGCACGATCAAGACAGACCTTGCCGGACTGGGCTTTACTTCAGAAGGCAACCGTCTGGTGCGGAAATTCGGAGACATCGCGCTCTACCTTGATTTTCTTACCGAAGACCCACCGTCGGTAACCGGGGCGCGAGTTGTGGACGATGTGGTTGCCAGCGTCATCCCCGGTGTGAACCGTGCGCTGGCCAGTCGCCGAATCATGACGGTGCATGGTCGTGACCTTTATGGCGTGGAGCAAACTTGCCAAGTAGCTGTGGCGGACATTGGTCCGTTACTGGTTCTAAAACTGAATGCGTTTGGCGGACCAACTGGAAGACGCAGCCCGAAGGATGCCTACGATGTGTTGCTCGCAGTTACAGGTTTTATTGATGGGCCGGAGTCGGCGGTATCGGCGTTCCACGCTGAAAAAGACGCGGGGAACCCAGCTTACACCGCCGCGCTGACGGCATTGCGAGCGGATTTTTCTGAAGCAAATCAAGACGGGCCAGTGAGGGCGGCGGAATTTTACCCTGGTGACGCGGCTGATCGTGATCGCGTGCGGCAGCAGGTCGTTACCATGGGCAGGATTCTGCTTGGAATATAACCGCCATTCTCAACGCCTGCACCGAAGACCAAATGAAACTCAGATGAGCGCAAAGAAATCCACCGGCTGGCAGAATATTCGCCGGCAATTGGGCAACTGGTCAAAACCCGCGCTAATCGCGTTGGTCAAAGACCTTTACGATGCTTCGCCGGACAATCGCGATTTTCTTCTGGCCCGCTTTCAGGCGGAGAACGACGCCGGCGCGGCCTTGGAAAAATACCGGCGCAAGATCGTGGAACAGTTCTTTCCGGCGCGCGGCGATGGAAAACTCAAACTGGCCGAGGCGCGCAAGGCCATCCGCGATTATCGCAAGGCCACCGGCAATTTGACGGGAACGATTGAACTGATGTTGACCTATGTGGAGAACGGCACCGAGTTCACGCATGAATTTGGCGACATTAACGAATCCTTTTACGACAGCTTGGAATCCGCGTTGAACGAGATGGCGCGACTGCTCATGCGCGAGGGAACCGAACTTTATCCCCGATTTCGTGAGCGGATTCGGCGGTTGGCAACTCTCGCGGACGGCATCGGGTGGGGCTATGGCGACGCCGTGCGTGATCAAGTTTATCAACTCGAAAATGAACTGGCTGGCGCATGAGACCGCTTTCGCAAATCTTATTGGAATTCACCCAACCCCTGTTGGGGGACAAACCGGATGAAGGCCGGTTTCGCGCCGTCATGGATCAGGTGGTTTTGTTGTGGAATCTGGCATTGCTGCCGCCAACGGAACAAGACCTTTACTGGAAACAGATTGCCGGACAGTTGCAGAAAGGGTTGCCGTCGCAAGTGATGCCGGAGTATCTGCGGGAATTGCGCGCCTGGCTGCGCTGGCGGAAATCGCATTACGGCGATGACCGCCGGGCAATATCCCATTACGAACTCAAGTGGGTGACTGGCGAACCCCGGCTCAAGGTGTTTTTCACCGAAAACAAGAGCACCGGTTGACGCCGCGCCGCAGGATATTAGACTCAGGTGCTGAAACAGGATTTCCCTTCATGCGAACAAACATTCCCGAAAAACTTTTGAAAATCGTCGAGGAGATTGACGAACGCGGAAATGCCAGCCTGACCAGGCTGACCGTTTTGAAAAAGTGGCTTGAGCGGCCGGAACGGCTTTCCGCATTCGCAATCTGGGTGGCGGCGCGCGCGGTTTCTCGCAAAGGCAAGACCATCGGCGCGGCGGCGGAACTTTTCCGGGAAGCGCGGACGCTGCTGGCGGGTTTGGACGAAATTCGACCAAAATTGGATCGGGGAGCGGCACAGACGTTGCACGACCGCCTGCGGGATTTTCAAAACGAATACCAAAACCAACGGTGGGGGCCGGTGCGCATTGTCCACAATTGGAACCTCATGCTGGTGGAGCAGGCGCTGGCCATCTACCTTTGGCATCTGGACTCATCAGCGCATGGATACAAACTGGCGTCGGATTATTGCCAGCATTACGACCCACGTTATGGCAACGGTCTGAATGGACCAAGCCGGACGAAGATTGCAGAAATCGTCCGGTTCATGTTCACCATTGAGGCTTTGGAAGATGGACCGGAATGAAACCACCCTACACATCCCGGCAAGGCCAGTTTCTCGCCTTTATCCATTATTACACCACTTTGCACGGACGCCCGCCGGCGGAAGTAGAGATGGTGCAGTTTTTCCAAGTAACGCCGCCGACTGTGCATCAGATGATTCTGACTTTGGAACGGCGCGGGCTGATCACACGCGAGCCGGGTCAGGCACGGAGCATCAGGCTAGTCCTGCCGTCCGAAATACTACCGACTCTGTCAGGCGCATCTGCATCCACGGGCGCGCCGCTGCCGGTGTGGCAAACCCAAGGCCAACAACCCACAGACACGGAAGCAGCTCTGCTGCGTCTCGGCAAAATTCAGCTTGAAGATCTGTTTGCGTATTATGATCACAATTCTCTCGACGACTCGGAATTTATTCCTCTGCTGGACACACTAATTGAGTCATTCGCCCGCGCCGGGTTGAGCGAGGTGCGGGTCAAAGAACTTTGCCGTCAAGCCTGCGAACATTACCACCAGTGTTGCCAGGAAGCTGAACCGGAATCCACTATGGAATCAAACATGGAACTCATGTTCAGCTACCTACCCGGTCCGAGGCGGAAACTATGGCTGCGGTGGACGTAACGGCAACTGAACGGTCCCGGCCATGCCGTCGCCTGCGCCTGCTTTCCGCGAAAGCGCGAATGTCCTTCTCGCCCGACCGGAGGAAATCCAGAAAGTCCACGCCCATGTATTTGCAGGTTTGGCAGACGGTCAACAGAATCAAATGTCTGTTGATCGTTTTTGGGGTGAATGAACCGCGAACAATATCTCGGTGTTTTGCAAACGCTTTTATGGCATGTTCAGCGTTGTTGTTGTGCCAAGGAATTCCATCAAGCGTTAGAAATGTAAATAGCTTGTTGCGATTCTTCTCAAATCTTTGCTTACACTTGAGGGCCGCTTCGCTTTGATACGATTGCGCTTTCAGGTTTTTGTAGAACCGAGCCACGGAATTGACGTGCTTCTTGAGATACCGCGCTCGGAGCCCACGCCTATCTACCGTTTCAACTATTGCTTTAAGAATTCGCCCAAACTCCGCAACGAGCTTTTTCAACTCCTCGTCGTAAGGGTTGCAGAGAACGATGTCGTTCAAATCTCGCATCAGGTGAATCAGGCATTTTTGCTGTCGGCAAGGTAGCGAATCATATGCTCCGTAAAAATCCGTCACCAGAACTCCTTTGAAATCTTTTAACATGTCCTGTAAAAAGGCGCCGTCCCGCGATTCAGCATAAAGAAACGCTGCCTGCTCACGGCTGGCAAATACCCAAACATAGGCCGACTTGCCTTCCACGCTTGCTTGGGTTTCATCTATGTGCAGGACATTGCCGCTCACGAGATCTTGTAGAATCCTCTCAAAAGTGCCTTGGTAATACTCAGCCGCACTATTTCTCAAGGCATAAAGTGTTCCAGCAGGCATTTCATAACCGAAGAAACGGACCATCATTTTCCAAACAGTCCAGAGCGGGGTTTGTAATTCGATGGATACATAAATCAGAAAAGAAATCAGATTTCTACCAAACTTGCTTAATGATCTGAAAACGTCAGGTGTGCCGAACTTTTTTCGGCAGTTCAAACAATGATAACTACGGAACTTGTAAGTAACGACCCAGCGTTTGACCCCTGATTTTCCGATGTGCAGATCCTGAAGTGTCCGCCGTTTGTAGCTACTCGGGGTGCATTCACCACCACAAGATGGGCACGTTAGAGGAACAGGTAGCTTCACCACTTTGTTTGCAGGGTATATTTTTCGAGGTCCTAGCTCTTTCCCGTTTGAACTAGATATGGCAGGCCTTTTTGTGGCTTTGGACTTCAAGTATATTCTATCGCGATGATAGTCCCACCATGCTGCCTCGGTGATGCCGGCGAACTCTTGGACCGGGCTTTTGAATTTTCCAAATCGTTTCCGAGGGGGCTTCAGGGAACGAACAAATACAACTTCGGCGGGCTGACTTCCAGCATCCTTTGATTGATTGGCGACATGTAGTTGTTGAAGCGCGGCATTTACAACCTCGGCTGCCCGGCAGTCCTCAATGTTGTATCGGATCAGTCGCTCCTTAATCGAAGCATCACGAGATCTTTCCCAATCGTGTCGACGGGAAATTGAGTCGAGACCGACCAACATCTTGTCCGACCATGCAAAACCAAGCCAAGTTCCGATGTCCTTTAAACCGTTTGAAAAAGTTGGAAAATAAATTTCACCGAGGAATTGCGATAAAAGGTTAACCGCATTTTTCATGGCATTGTCCAATTGGCCTTGGAATTGATTTCCGTGACGCTCGCTCAAGGTTTTTAGAAAGTCCGTTTCATAACTCCCGTAGTGAATCAGCACCGGCTTCTCGACGGCTTCGAGGAGGGCCAGGAATTCGCGCCAAATCTTCTCCTCGTCCGCGACGTTGTCCGCCCACAGGCTGTGCTGGACGGCCGAGTCGCCGTGACCGATGCGTACGCCGATGAGGTAGTAGAAATCGCGGTCGGGCAGACCCTCGACATCCAGATAGACGGGCGTGCCTTCGATCTTGAGTTCCGGGCTGCCGACGATGTGGATTTTCTGCTCCCGAATCGCCAGCGCCTTGAGCGCGTGGTGATATTTCTCGCGTTTGTCGCGCTGCCGCTTGGGCCGGCGGCGAGGCCGGAACGTGTAGGAGAGTTGTGTGACGGTGAAAATGCCTTTGCTGCGGAGTTTCTGGCGCTCCTTCGCGCTCATGCCGGCCAGCAGGCTGAGGTCGTCCTTCTCCACCGCGAGCTTCCGACAGCGGGCCTGGAACTCGCACTCGGCGCAGTACCGGTTGAGGACGAGATCGGGCGGCGCGGGGCTGGCTAGTAGCGCGGTGATTTTCCCGAGGGGTTTCCGCACTTCGCTGGCCAGGGCCGAGGTCTTCACCTTAAGCATGGCGTGGTCGTCGCCGTGGATGATTTTGCCGAGGTTGACGGCGCGTCCGAGCATTTCGGAGAGCACGAACGCATCAAACGCCAGCAGCAGCTTGTCGTCCTTGGTGAGCTTGTTGCGGTAGATGAAAAGGATGGGAACGAATTGCGTCGGCTGTCCCCGGCCAGCGGATGGAATGCGTTCGACGGCGTGGAGGCAAGTCTCAATGGTAGCAGCCGACGTGAGGAGGCTCTGACTATTTTCGGGCGGGGATGTTTGAGCCTCGTTACCTCGGCTGCTTCCAAGCTCAACTCGCGCCGGCACATCCACCGCCACACGCCACTTGGCGGTCTTCAGATTTTTCACAAGTGGGGCGACATCACATTCATTTGCGGGCACGTCTGCCATCAACGGTTTGGCCGCATCAGCGCGATAGGTTTTGTTTTGGGCCTCAACCCATTCTGCATAGGCGTTGCCCGCAGTTGGTTCGCCGGTGAATCTGAGCCGGCATTTGGTTGGGCATTTCAAAAAAGCTTCAAAAAGGTCCGAGGAGATTTTCATGGCAAAAATGTTCTTCTTGAATCGTCTTTCATGTTTTCAAAACAATTGGTTTTCTGGACAGCATCGTGGGTCAGGGTGGATTATCTGCATCCTCCTGAATTTGGTATCCGACTGCTTCATAACCACGCACACGCTTGGCATACATGGCAGACAGCACCGGGACGCAGCCGTCCACATAATCATAAACGATGACCTCGCGTTTGCTGTCGTGCAGACGATGCAGGCGGCCAACGTATTGTTGCAGCGTGCCGCGCCACGAAATCGGCATGGCCAGAAAAAGCGTGTCGAGGCGCGCATCGTCAAAGCCCTCGCCAATGTATCGGCCAGTGGCCAATAAAACTCTTGCCTCGGCATTTGGGATTGCCGCCAGTTGTTCGGCGACGCCGCGTCGCTGTTTTACGCCCATGCCACCTTTCAGCACGACGACGTGCTTTACAAGACCGTTTAATCTTCCGGCAAATTCATCCACCTGGCTGGTGCGTTCGGTCAGGAGGATGGGAGAGCGTCCAGCTTTGATAGCCCGGAGCAGGTCAACGTAGATTATCTCGTTGCGCCCAGTGTTCACAGCCAATGCCGCATATAATTCGTGCATTTCCGGTTTTTCAGTTGTGGGCGGCAACCGGAAGTTGGTCGGCCTCGGAATGACGATGTGTTTGAATGGTCGCGCGAGTGCCTGCGCTTTGGCATCCACGCGATACCGGATAGGCCCGCATTGCATCACGATGATGGGATGATGCCCGTCCTTACGTTGTGGCGTGGCCGTCAAACCTGTGATGTAACGCGCCTTCACCTGCCGCAACACCTGCTCGAAACTCACCGCCGACAAATGATGGCATTCATCCACGATAATGTGACCGTAGTTGGCAACGATGTCGTCCACGACCTGCTTGCGGTTCAGGCTTTGAATGACGGCAACGTCAATAATGCCGCTGGCGCGCCGCCGACCGCCGCCGATTTGGCCGATTGATTTGATGGGCAGATTCAGAAATGCCGCGAGCCGTTCGCGCCATTGATCCAACAGTTGTCGCCGATGGACGAGAACAAGTGCGTTCACTTTCCGCGCGGCAATAAGCCATGCCGCGATGACGGTTTTCCCAAAGGCGGTCGTTGCGCACAAAATACCGTCGTCGGACGCAAGCATGGCATTGGCGGCGGCTTGCTGCTCTGGGCGAAGTTGCCCGTGGAATTTCACCTCAATCGGGTTGCCGCCAAATCGCTGATCGTCGAGTTGAATCGCGACATTGTGCGATTTGAAAAGCGCAGTGATTTCATCGAGACACCCACGCGGCAAAGCGATGTGCTTCGGAAATTCTTCAGCGCACCGGATGACGCGCGGCTTGCCGAACGTGGAAAGCCGTATCGCCTGTGCCCGGTAAAATTCCGGGTTCTGGAACGCCGCCAGCCGGTGCAACCGGTTCAACATCGCGGACGGCAGACCTTCTTTTTCCACATAAACAAGGTTGCTCCGAATGATTTTCACACTCGGCGGCAGCGGGCCGGGAATCGGTTGATCTTTTTTTCTGCGCGACGGTGGTAATGTCCACGGGTCTTCGTTTGAATCGTCGTCGGTGACACTGCGCCGGACACCGATGATTTCACCGCTGCGTTCGGCATCACGCACCAGCGTTTCAATTTCGGCAAACGACATTCGCCGGATGCGCGACAGGAATGCCCACTGGTCGGAATGCGGATTGAAATCCGTGGCGAGAAAAACACTGTTGCCGTAGCTGCGCGGCAGGTGTTGCAACGGCAGCGCGATGAGATTGCCAAAGCCGCCTTTCGGCATCGTGTCCTGGCTTGGAAAGAAACGGTCGTAAGAATCGAGACCAAGCTGGTGACGCCGCTCCATTGTCCGGGTGAGGATGGCCGCGCCAAGTTTTCGCGCGAGGCCGGCGGGCAGTGGCGCATCAAAGAAAATCCAAACGTGACCACCGCGTCCAGAGCGCGAACGTTCGAGAGCGGCGGGGATGTTCCAGTCGGCACAGGTTTGAAGAAATGCCCGCACGTCGTCCTGCCAGGTCGTTTTGTCGAAATCGGCAGCCAGAAACCAGCACGTTTCATCGGTCAGCAGCGGATAAACGCCAGCCGTCAGTTTGCCGGTGAGATGGTCGTGAATCACTTGATCCGTCAACGGAAAATATTCCTTTGGCTCATCGGGCTTCTTTTGGAACGAATTGCTCCATATTTTTCGATGCGCTGGCGAATAGCCCGTCTTCCCGTTTCGTCCCTCCCAGCGGGCCGCATAAACATCTTCCCGCCCGCGAAAAAGACTGCGGAACAATTTCACTTTTTCATCTGAACTGGATTTTGAAGTAACCGTGGCCGAGGTGGAATCGAATTCAACAGTGTTGGCAGTTGATTGCGCCGCCGTTTCGACCTGTGGAAGTCCACAGCGTTCGCGAAGCTGCTGGTTTTCAATGCGCAACCGTTCACATTCCGCGAGCGCGTCGGCGAGTCGTTGTTCAACGGAAAAACTCACCTGGTTAAACTCCTAAAATCCGAAGTCAAATGCGATTCAAAACAATCTTTTCGTGGCGCGATTGCGCGGTGCGTGCGCGTGAATCGGGATTCGATGGTATGTCGCCGGTCGGCGCGTCAATCTATTGCTCGCCTCATCCGGCTGCGCTCCAGATTGCACCCGCCGCCCGGCTCCGGGAGTTTGCCGTTTAGGATTCTGCGCCCGGAGGAGTTTCACGGTGATGAAATGAACACCAATGATTTCCGATCTCTCGGCAAATTAATTCACCTTGCTGGACTTGCATTTTGTTTCGGCTGTGCTATTTATTTTCTTGAGACAGGACGAAAGTCTGGTTTCTCCCTACTTGGCTAG
>Ga0181520_10013869_pt1 | contig 10079 bp, 3 predicted proteins | sample PEATcosm2014_Bin_29_FD_132451 | JGI IMG/M metagenome (GOLD analysis project Ga0181520, IMG submission 132451) | Peatland microbial communities from MTU Mesocosm Facility, Houghton, MI, USA - PEATcosm2014_Bin02_30_metaG | ecosystem: Environmental > Terrestrial > Soil > Wetlands > Peat | place... | reverse complement strand
AGCCGACAAGAAGGACGAGGCGCAGCAGATCGCCTTTGACGCCATGGAGGCAGAGACGGAAGCCGAGGCGCGCAAACTCGCCAAACGCGCATTGCGTCTGGACCCCGATTGTGTCGATGCGCTCGTTCTGGTGAACGATCTGGATGCGCCGACGCGGAAATCACGCATAGAGGGTCTCAAGAAGGCGGTCGAGGCTGGTGAACGCGCGCTGGGCGCGAAATTCATCCAGAAAAACAAAGGCCATTTCTGGCTGCTGCTCGAAACTCGTCCCTGGATGCGCGCACTGGATCGGCTGGCGTCTGAATTGAAAGAAGCCGGACTGAACATGGATGCGATCGGCATCTATGAACGAATGCTGGAATTGAATCCCAACGACAATCAAGGCGTGCGCGACCCGCTGCTGGGCCTCTACCTGACAGTTGGCGACCTGAAGGGCGCGGGCAAGCTGCTCAAGAGGTACGAGGACGATGCGCTGGCCAACTTCGCATGGGGGCGCGTGCTTGAGCGCTTCCTAGCCGGTGACCACGCAGGCGCAAAAGCGGCACTCGAGATTGCTCGCGTCGCCAACCACCACGTTGAACTCTATATGACCGCACGCAAGCCCTTGCCCGAAGAGCCGCCGGAGATGTATTCGCCGGGCAGCGAAGAAGAGGCAGTTTTGCTTCTGAGCAACCTGAGCGGTTCCTGGGCCGCGCATAAGGAGGCCACCTTCTGGCTCTTCGATGAGTTGCAGCTAAACGGAAACGAGCCGACTCAAGGCAAACGTCAGCCCAAACTCGTCCCAGCAAAAGGTAAACGAGTGCAGTGAGTCGAACATAGCCGATCAAGGTATCCTTGCATGCAGGTAGATAACATGAGAATCGAAGAACTTTCGGATTTCCCAGCCCTGCAGCAGTTGTCAAATGCGCTCTGGAAGGTTGGAAGTGCACGAGGAGCGGCAATACTCATTGGGGCTGGCTTTAGTCGCAACGCAGAAAAAAGTCACGCCCAAACTCCCGATCCACCTCTATGGCCGCAGCTAGCCGATGAGCTAAAAGCGAGACTCTACCCCGGCACCGACATCCAGCGAGATCCCCTGAGGCTAGCGGAAGAATTCCGGGCATCCCTAGGCTCCTCTGCGATTGAGGCAGTAATACGCGACTTGATTCGAGATGAAGAGTGGTTTCCTGGGGAACTCCACAAAGCGTTGATCAGACTTCCCTGGACCGACATCCTCACTACAAACTGGGATACACTCTTGGAACGAGCGGCTCTTGAGAATCTCGGTCAGACGTATGAGACGGTCCGCTGCATCGGAGACATCGCCACAACACGCGCTCCCCGGATCGTCAAACTACATGGAAGCCTTCCATCAAATCGCCCATTCATAATCTCAGAGGAGGACTACAGAACCTACCCTAGGATCTTCGCCCCCTTTGTCAACCTAGTTCAGCAGACACTGCTAGAAAACGAACTCTGCCTTCTCGGGTTTTCGGGAGATGATCCAAATTTTCTTCAGTGGTCAGGATGGGTGAGAGACCAACTTGGCGTTTCTGCAAGACGAATATACCTCGTCGGGGCACTCAACCTAATCCCTGCGCAACGCCGCCTCCTTGAATCAAGGAACATATGCCCTATTGATCTTAGCCCGATGGTGGGTTCGGACCCGTCAATAAGCCATCGAGAAGCGGCCACTCAATTCCTAAGCCACTTGGCCGCATCTAGACCAACGCCCGAATGGGACTGGCCACAGAAGCGTCCACATTCCCCAATATTCAACCCACTCGAAAAAGATATCAATATTAGTGTAAGAGCCGCACGAGCGACAATCTTGCAATGGCGGGAAGAGCGTGACAAATATCCCGGCTGGATCGTGTGCCCTCCTGCTATTCGATCTAACTTAAAAAGTGCTACTCTTAGCAGTCTATTCCCAATAAGTAATCTGCTCGATAATTTGACGCCAACCGAACGAGGACAGGCAGTATTTGAGTCACTCTGGCGATTGGAGGTTGCCCTAATTCCAACATTTCAGTCGCTCCTTGAAGCCTACGAAAAAGTTGTGCACTGTGATGATTGCTGGATCGACCCAAACATGCGCAGCTTTGTAGCCATTTGCTTATTGAGAAATGCACGCGAGCAAAGAAATCAGGGCAGCTTTCACAAGTTGGCAACCTTCGTTGGGGGATTGGGATCAACTTCTCCTGAACTGGCTCTTTCACTCCAATACGAGAGGTGCCTTTGGACTTCAAACGAGCTAAATTTCACCGAATTAAAGGCGCTGATCGAAGGCCTGAACGGTACCGATCCGATTTGGAAATTGCGAAAAGCAGGCCTTCTATGTGAACTTGGGAACTTCCGTGAAGCGAGGCAGTCTGCGAGCGAAGGACTTCGACAGATTCGTGAACGCTTTTATTGGAATCGTAATTCCGTTTGGGTGATATCTCGCCTCGCATGGGCTAGGTTCCTGTTGGGCGGTCTCCGGAGATGGGATGAATTTGCGGTGCCCGAAGCAGATCTTGAGTCAGAAGTGCTCAAGCTACGATTCTTTGAAACCAAATCGGACCCGTGGGAAATAATCCAGCAGCTCGAAATTGGGATTGAAGAAAACCTCAAGAAGCTCCAAGGACAAAAGCGATCCAAAGAACCGCAGTTCAAGGCCGGATCTTATCGAGATCATTCGAGCACAATCCATTTCGGTAGCTGGTGGCCAACGGAGAGCATCTACGAAGCCCAGCGAATATGTGAACTAGCAGGAATTCCCTCCAAGGCCGACCACGTGAAGATTATGTGCGATCGCGTCGAGCGGGCTGAGGTATTGGTGGATTACAAATACCAGGATGAAGCCGACTACCTGCGCGCAATTCACATCGCCCAGACTCAGGGTAATGATTTCATAAATCGCGCTTTCACCCGCATGCGAATCGCCTCAATACCACTGCCTCTGTGCATAAAGCTCATTCAAATGCTGCGCCGGGCTCTCGACTGCGCGCTTGATGAGGACGGACGGAAGGAGCGTCCAATTGACAGCTTCTGGGTGGAACGTGCTGCAGCATACATCGAAATAATCTCACGCCTCAGCGTTCGGCTCTCCGTACCGGAGTCAGAGAATCTCTTCCAATTTGCTATGAAGGCTGGCATAGACCCGAAATGGCAAAAACGCGAATTAATCGAGCCACTTTCCCATTTCCTGGAGAATTCGTTCTCAACTATTCCTCCACAGCGCAAAGGCGAACTAATCGCCGAACTCTTGTCATTTCCCATTCCGTGTGAGGTCAGAATAGGCCCTCCTTGGTCGCTTCACTGGCCCGATCCATCCGAGTGGATATCTCAATCACTGATACGTCGGCCTGCGGACTCCGCGAAATTTGCAAAAAGAATAGAGGAACTCATCGAGATCACTCGCAATGGCGAAGCCGACTCCAGAGACCGAGCGTCCCGGCGACTCGCCTCGCTATATTTCGCAGGAGCGCTTACCGCAGCGGAGTCCGCTAATTTCGGCGATGCCCTGTGGGCGCGGAGAAAGTCCGACGCCGACCTACCCGAGGACACGCACTTTTATCACCACATGTTCGCTCTTCTTCCATCTCCCGACCCTGAACTCGTGCACAAACTTCTCCTTGAGCGAGCTCACGGTCTTACGCCTTCGGACGAACTCGTGTCCATTGCGGCGGGATCGCAACGATACCCGAATGGGAACCGCAGGTTCCGTCTCCCTAAAGACAAGGCGCTCAAATTACTTAGAGGCGTTTTGAAATGGACCCCAAAAACAGTACCTCAGTTTGATCTAGGTGGAGTTGAGCGCGAAAACGAGGAAAGCCGGAGAGCAATCGGACAGGTTCTAGCGGACGCGATCCTTCCCGAATTGAATCTCGATGATCTGACCGGCGAACAACTAATTGAGTGCTACGTGCTAATCGAGAGCGGTAGGACCTCCACTGGAGCACAGGCCATCCCAGAGTTATTAGCTCTGGACAAATCCCACAGTGCAAGAGCAATGCGAGATATCCAGACAGCAATGTTTAGCACCGACAATGACAATGACAAGGCATGGTCAGGATTCAACGCGATTCATCGCTGGATCGACCTCTCTAGGGAAAACAGACTTGACGATCTTCCAGAAATTCTGATTGATAGAGTGCTGTCCGCTATCGAGACGCGCCGCGAGCCAGGACTATTGCACGCGCTCAGCACCTCGCTCATGCTCCTCCGGAAAAAGAAGCTGAACACCGAACATGCCAAACGACTCGCAGAGGCGCTTCCGGCGGTATTCGCCGCAACTGACTACTCCGACCAATCGACGGAGGTGATCGATCCGATAACCTACACGCTCGTGCGCGCAGGGGCGGTCCGGCTCGCGTATGGCCTGAAGCAGGAGGGGATTGAGGGGGATGGGCCGGGCTGGAACTCGGATTACGAAAACGACCCGATGCCGGAAGTGAGATTTGCTCTTGTCCAGGATGAGGAATAGTTCACCTCTGCCGGCAGGTTATCCCGATCACAGTAGATCTGCCCGATCCAGCGGAGGGCACCCGCCGGCCATCGTCTGCTGCAGCGGAAAGACTTGTGGAGGCAGGGACCTCAACAAACGCGCGTCAACCGGAATCAGTTACGGTCAGATCTTGCAACTAGCTATCTTTGTGATAGTGGAGCAGAGAAAGTTTTATGCCTGTTTCCCGCGTTGCGATAGAACATGCGCTCGACGCAATTGCCTCTGACGAAGGGGGCATGCGATTTCAGGGACTCGCGGTTGTCTTGGCAAAGCTGAGGTGGCAAGAGCTGATCGCGTGCGAGAGGAAGAAGGACCTCGGGCTGGACGCTTACGCGCCGGCAATTCTTTCCCCGTTACATAAGGGCATGGGTCTTTCCTCATCGATCACACCGGATCTGAAGAAAATTCAGGCAGACGCCGAACGCGCGAAGTCCCATTTCTCCGATCTGCAGATACTGGTCTTCGTCACGCCGGGCAATGTGACAAATTACACAGCGGAGAATTGGAAAGCGGGCATAAAGAAGGAATACGGCTGGGACCTGATCGTAATGTCGCGAGAAGAGATCATCTCGTCCCTCCAGGTGCCGAGTAACATCGGCCTGTGCGCCGAACATCTGGGGATCGCTGTTCCTCCCCCGGAACCAACGGTCGATGCTCTCATTCAGAACGCTCTCGCTGCCAATGGCGAGATCATCGCGAACTGGTCGCGAAAGTTGGGCGACAATCCCGTCATCGATCTGCGGTTGCTTCGTCTGGATGAAAAGGGCGCAGAGACCCAGGAGATGCAACAAAGGGCCGGATTGCACGACCTGCTCTCGCGAAGCCATCGAGTTGTGTTTGAGGCACCTGCCGGTCGAGGAAAGACCACCACACTCATCGAACTGGCCCGCGAACACCATGCCCAGGGAAAATTCGCCTTCCTGGTCGACCTTCCGGCCTGGGTGCGACGAAATGTTGGAATCTTCGAGTTCATCGCTGGAACGCCAGAGTATCAGGCGCACGGTTTGACGGCTGGCGACCTCGCCCGTATCCACCAAGCCGGGCATATTGTTTTCCTTCTCAACGGATGGAACGAGCTTGCAGTTCCAGAATCAGCAACTGCATCTGGCATGATTCGCGACCTCGAACGCTCGTTCGCAGGCGCTGGGATTGCCGTCGCCACCCGCGCGCATCCGATCGCTCCTCCTCTTCCGGGAAGTTCTCGCTTCAAGATTCAACCGCTGACGAGGCAGGAGCGAGGTGACTATGTTCGCGCTCGTCTCGGCGACATCGCCGCCCGCCTCAACGAGCAACTCCGCGCCGACCGTGTTTTAGACGACTTGACCCGAACACCCATGATTTTGGCCGAGGTTGTCTCTCTGTTTCAGGCCGGCAAGAAGATTCCCTCTAGCCGAATTGGGGTGCTCGACGCCGTGACGCAGATGATGGAGAATTCGGAGACCCATCAAACCGCTCTGGCAAATGCTCCGCTTTGGGGTTTCGGACGTGCCTTCCTGGAGAGGCTCGGAAGCTCTCTGGTGACAGGCGGTGGCGTTCAACTCGCCGAAGTGGTAGCTCGCCGAGAGGTTAGCGCGGAGGCGCGTACCCTACAAGACGCCGGACAGTTGGGTTCACTGCCAGATCCCGGCAGCGTTTTGACCGCCTTGTGCTCCCACCATGTGCTTGAACGGTCTACGTATCCGGATATCACCTACACGTTTTTGCACCAGCAGTTCCAAGAGTCGTTCGCAGCGCTTCACCTGAAACGAGAACTGACCGAGATCGTGATAACGGGAACGGGGGATGATGCCGACTTCAAGAAGTTGATCGCCGGGATGCATGCCAGCGAGTTGCCACCGTCGATGCATCCACGAGCCTTGGAAAGTTATGTCGCCTCGGCAAGAGGTGCGACTGCACCTCTCGACAAGTTTCTGGCGTGGAGGCAGGCCGCGAGCTTCGGCCCTGAGAGCTTCGTCAACGAAATTAAGGGGTCGCTCTCCCAACTGGAGGACGACCAAGTCAGAGAGCTGGAGAGCCATGGTTTTCAGGGCCGGGAACTCCGGGCCACCATAGAGATGCTGAGGAGGTCGAACCAGCAATAGGTAACCACATGGATCATCCAGAACCTACTGGCAGGAACACTTCGCTCGGACGGTTGGATCGACCTTGTCGACGGACTAACCGGGGCCCAGCGAAACGAGTTTCTGAATCGAGTCACCAGCGATAATCTCGCTGAAATGAGACTACCGGGCGTTATCCCGCTGCTCCGCAAGTTCGCGGACCGCGAAATCGTGCAACGTCTGTTTCACCGTATCTGCGAGCTGGCTCCGATCATCGCCACCAGCAAGCTTGGTGATGACAAGCAGGCAGAAGGAAAGCTTTCAAGACAGTTGGAGGACCTGCTGCGAGGGATGACAACAAACGAGGTCGTCAATGGCATCTTGCAAGAAATCGATGGCAAGACTGATGCAGTCGAGATCGAGGCCGTTACTGAGATTTTCCATATAGCCGGACGAGACGATACGCCGCTCTGGGAGGGGTTATCAGCAGAAGCGCGGAAGGCGTTGCGCAATTATCTCAACGCAGCAGTTCCGACTGTACTCGCCCAGGACGACTTCAGCGGACAGTTGAAAGGGTATTTCGCCACAGTCATGTCTCAGGTCGGCGAACTCGCCGACCTGGCTACAATCGAGCGCTTGGTCGAGGCCGATATCGAGCGAGTCCGAACCGGCCGGCTGGCACGAGCCGCGGATCACCGTAGCAAGCAAGGCAACGGAGCTGTGATGAGCTGGACATCATGGTATGTCCAAGCGATGATCCATCTGGCTTCCGACGCCGCCAAAGATTTATTGATTCGGCTTTTGCTGGCTCCCGACTACGAACACGATGCTGCCTGGGGTCTCTTCCAACTGGCCCGAAGTGAACGTTCTTCACCGCTCTTTCGTGCGAGGGCGTGGCCGATGCGAAGCATAGACTATAGCGATATCTGGAAAGCCAGAGAGGGCCAGCCAGAATCGAATTTTCAGAAGCCGCAAAGAACCGAGTTCGCTGCCGTCTTAAGACAACATATCGAAACACTAGTCGCAGTGCGAGCAGCGGAGTCCCAGCCTGCCGCACTCAACGGGCGTCTGAAGCACCTCGCCATTGTCTTGGCGGAACTGGATGGGCAAGCTTCCGCGGAGTTGGTTTTAGAGATACTGAGTTACCCACAGATCGAGCGTTTGAGGCCGAGAACACATCTCGCATCCACACAACCTTTTTACTTGTACGATGCTTGGCCCCGCATCCACGGACTCGAAGCTCTGTTAATGCAGGGAGCCGCTTTGCCGTCGGCGAAGACTTGGGAGATCGTAGAACCGATCATCGAGCATGTCCGTGGGCACCGCTGGAACACTCAGGAATCGAGCCTCATCTCGCACGTTGTTGGTATTGTTCTTTTCACCGATGACCCGAGTGCGAGCATTCAACGGGTGCGACAGCTGATCGAGGAAAAGCTCCTGTCGATGGAAGGGACTCGGGGGCTGGTAAAGGCATTAGGGCACAGCCACTGTCCCGATGCCGTGGCACAATTGCGAGAACTGGCCAGCGATACCGTACCCGTTCGATATTTGGGAAATGAGTGGGTAGACGCTGTCGCTCAATTTGATTTTCAGGAAGCTCGCAACCTGCTTCTGAGTTTCATTGATCCCGCTCTCCCGACCTTATCTAACGAGCTGATCCGTCATCACGACGGCAGACTAATTCGCAGACTCGTCGAACTGGCGCAGCGTGATACGTCAATTCGACAGCGAATGTTTGACTTGGCTCAGGAGAATATTCCAGCCACGCATGCGGTCGTGCTCGGAAAGGTGTTGGCGAATCTCGGCACCACCGATGCCTTGCTGATGTCGCTGCAACTGCTTCGAGACGGCAGCGTGGGAGGCGCCTCGTATGAATTGCACAAGACCATTGAGGAGACCTTCGTAGAGCATCGGCCCTATCCCGGTTCATCCAATGCGGTCACGATGGTGCCGCGCAGTTCTAATGCGATCCGAAGCCGACTCATGGAGATGGTACATAACGACCCGCTACGCAGAAAGTCGGCATTCGCGTTGCTCAACGAAATCGAAAGATGGCGCATGTGGCATGGAAGGCCAAATGGTGAGCCCCGAAGCCCGAAGATGGAGACTGGCTTCCTGTGGCCACCTGAGATCGAGGATTGCGAGTGAGCGAGTGGACTACTCATCTTATATTGAGGTGAAGTCGCCTGGAATCGGTGTCGCTTGAAAGTGCCCAAGGACGCCCGGATTTTGCACGTCGGAGCTAACACCGGTTACTAATAATCCAAACTCGTTTCCAATGTGGGGCTTGAAGTTTTTTGATCCACCGCCCCAAGTGAGACCCATGATGCGTTTATTGAGTTTTGATCACTGGATTTCGAGATAATGCGTATCGATAGACGAAATTCTTGAATTTGCTCAGTCAAGAACTGCCTGAGCAACTGGCCAAAGAGTGGGGATATCCCCAAGCTGAGCGTCGAGTGAAGACGCAAAACCTTGGCCGGCGATGATTTGTTCGACGTGGGTTGGGCTGAGCAAGGCCAGCGGGAAGATTTTCTTTACGTAGGCGTAGTTTATTTTTTCGCGGCGGGCGATATCGGGGAGACCTGTGACTTCGCTGGCGATGATCTGCTCGTACCAGCGGCGGGCGCGGGCGATAGCCTTGGGGATGGCTTGGCGGCTGGCGTCGGTGGTGATCTGGCTGTTGCCGACTATCAGGCGTAGTGCGCGGCCTTGGGGGATGTGGCGATATGCGCAGTCGATTGTGGCAAGTGGCGGCAGGCTATGCGGCGTGGTCTGTGACTTGGTGTCTGGCCAGTTGGTTGTAAATGCGGCGCCGCCGTTGAGTTGTTGAATGAGTTGCGGGACTTTGATGCGGATTTCGACACGCGTGGGGTGGATGATGACGCGGTCAGTGATTCGGCGTAGGAACAACTCTCGATCTGCGGCGGGCCGTGATTGCCAGGCTGCGTCGAAGGATGCAGCACTGGTGATAATCCTGGTGAAGAATCCAGCCGGGATGTTGGACGACTCTTGCGTATCGTCACGGAGGGCAGCGAGCAGGCCTTCCGGGTCGCGCAGCAGATTGAGGATTCGCTCGGTGACAGCAGATTCGAGGTCGGGCGCAGGTATGCGCGCTGGAACTTCGATCTTCTCGGTCTTTCGGATAACCGCTTGCGAAGTGTAATAGCGGTAGCGGCGACCATTTTTTGAGGCGTGGGTCGGTGTATAGAGCGTACCCCCGGCATCGAAGAGCAGTCCGGTGAACATGCTCTCCTTCGTGGTACGCGGTTTGCGCTTGCCGCCTTGGCGATTCTCGTCGAGCAGCGCCTGTGTCTTGTCCCAGGTATCCTGGTCGATGATGGCCGTGTGCTCGCCTGGATACGTTTCTTTTTTGTGCTTGATCAAGCCGATGTAATGTGGATTGCGCAGCAGCGCGTAGAGCGGGCCGCGGTAGAAGTAGTTGCCGCCGCGGCTGACGACATTGTTCTCACGCATCCAGTCACGCAAGGTAGTGACGTTGCCGAGGTGCAGAAACTCACGGAAGATTGTGCGGACGGTTACAGCTTCTGTCTCGTTCAGCAGGAGTTTGT
>Ga0181520_10013868_pt1 | contig 10079 bp, 9 predicted proteins | sample PEATcosm2014_Bin_29_FD_132451 | JGI IMG/M metagenome (GOLD analysis project Ga0181520, IMG submission 132451) | Peatland microbial communities from MTU Mesocosm Facility, Houghton, MI, USA - PEATcosm2014_Bin02_30_metaG | ecosystem: Environmental > Terrestrial > Soil > Wetlands > Peat | place... | reverse complement strand
GTTTTGATTATGTTTCATGGTATTTCTAAATGTATGTTGTTCCTTAACGCAGGTATTTTAGAACGCGTGTTCCATTTGAAGAGCGCTTCGGATATGGAAAAATTAGGCGAAACAGGGCCTTTTACTGCATTGGTTGTTGCAATAGGTTTTATGTCGTTGCTGTTGCCGCCATTCGGTGCTTTTATAGGCAAATGGTTTAGTATAGAAACATTAGGTTCTTCATTACATGATAATAAATTAATATTTGCATTGGTCTTAGTTGCCATTGCTACCGGTGGCGCAATTTTATCTTTGCTTTATTTTAAGGTACTTGGACTGTTGATTGCCCGAAAAGGGGTTAAAGACGAAATCAAATTTGAAAAAACAGGCGCGCTGTATTCAACAAATATTTATATCCTTATAATTTTTATAATGCTTGGCGTGCTTTCATTTCCCTGGTTGATGGGCGGTTATTTTGCACCGGTTGCAGCCGCTGTTTCGCGATTGGCCGTAAATGTACGAATTGCAGGTGCTTCGATATTATTGGGAAGCGTCAAGTTGCCGTTTATCCCTATGTTGATAGCTTTTATAATGTTGCCGTTGACACTTGTCTTGGCAATGTTCATTAAATTTAAGAACGTTGACAGGGTAAAAGAATATGCCTGTGCTGAAAAAATAGACTATCGCTTTTCATCGTTCTATTTTTCGGTTGACAAAGCAACACCATATTTTGTAGGAGTTGGTATTGTTTTCTTTTTGGTATTGGTTTTTGTAGGGGGGTTGTATTAAAACGGAGTCTGGAAAACGGAGTCTGGTGAAGCTACATTTTTAAAGATTAATAATGAAATTTTATTTATGATGAGCAATTTATTGATTTGTATTTCACTGGTAATCCTTGCCCCGATAATCGGAGGTTTGGTTTATGGTATCGAACGAAAAGTAAAAGCCCGAATGCAAAGGCGCATTGGCCCGCCAATCATGCAACCTTTTTATGATTTTATGAAACTTGCCGATAAGCGTGCCATGATTGTACATTCGGCACATGCGTTTTTTGGTATCATGCACTTTGTGTCGCTATGGTTTGCTTTGGGGGTTTTAATTTTTGGCGGCGACCTTATCCTTGTTATATTTCTTCATTTGATGTCAACAGCATTATTGATACTTGGCGGTTTCAGCACACGTTCAATTTTCAGCCACCTGGGTGCTAACCGTTCTGCAATAAGCGCTTTGGCTTACGAACCGGTACTTATTTTAATAGCTGTTTCAATTTACATGGTTACCGGGAGCTTCGATATTTCGTCAATCTTCGATGCCAATGTACCTGTACTTCTTTACAAGATGCCGCTTGCATTTGTGGCATTGCTTTTAATACTTCCTATAAAGTTAAAAAAATCGCCTTTCGATGTTGCCGAAGCACACCAGGAAATCACAGGTGGCGCTGAAATAGAATACTCAGGGATTTTCTTTGAATTCTTATATACAGCAAAATGGCTTGATTATGTTTTTTGCTATGCACTTGTTTTCATTTTTGCAGGGAACAATTTAATTCTTGGTGCTGGTTTGGTAATTGGCACATTCCTTTATATAAACGCGCTTGACAATTCAACTGCCCGTGTAAATTACAGGCAAATGTTGCGCTTCGCCCTTGCAGTGGCTTTACCGATTGCATTTATTAATTTGTTGATTACAATTTTTTGATAGTGTTCAGGATATAGTTTTTCGGGTATAAATAACTCCAAACACTCTACACCAAACACCAAACACCAAACACTAAACCAAAAGAACATGGAACTTAGAAAGTTCAGAAAAAAATCGCCGTGGATTTTGCATTACAACGCTGGTAGTTGCAATGGCTGCGATATTGAGATATTGGCCTGCCTTGCACCCAAGTATGATATAGAACGTTTTGGGATGATAAATACCGGTAACCCAAAGCAATCGGATATTTTGCTCATCACCGGGCCGGTAACCAAGCGTTCGCGCGAGCGGATTGTCGAACTGTATGCCCAAATGCCCGAACCAAAAGTTGTGGTTTGTTGTGGCTCGTGCGCCAGTACAGGCGGCGTGTTCAGGGGCATGTACAATATCGAAGGCGGCGTTGACCAATACATCCCGGTTGATGTTTATGTTGCCGGTTGTGCCTGTCGTCCGGAACAGATTATCGATGGGGTAGTGGTTGCCCTGGGAATTTTGGAAGAAAAAAATAAAGAAATAGAGAAATCTATAAAATTGGCCAAAGCCCCGGTTATCGAAGAATCTCAGGTTAACAGGCGCGAAATTGCCGGAACAATTTTTTAATTGCGGAAACCGGAATACGGAAATCGAAAAATAACTAAAAATAAAAGTTGAAAAATCTTAGTGCAGGAATTTAGTAAAAAACAAAAAGTATATCTTGGTTCTTTGTTCCTTGCTCTTTATTCTAAATAAAGAAAAATGAAAAAAATAGAAACATCGCTTGACAAATTGCACAGCGATATTAGTAATTTCTACAAATTCGATTTGCACCATTTCATTGTAATGAATGCAGTCGATTTGGGCAATGAAAAAATGGAACTGCAATGGTTTTTTTGTGATTATGCACATCCTTGCGAAACGACCATGTTCCAGACAGTGGCAGGTTCGAATGATTTGATCCCGAGCATAAAAGATATTGTGCACCCGGCTTGGGTTGGCGAAGCTGAGTTGGTTGATTTACTTGGGCTGAATATTGAAAACACAAGCAAAGGTTTTGTTTTGGAAGCCGATTTCGATGGCGCACCATTAAAAAAGAAAAAGTAATTATGGCAACAAGATATGATATCCCGGTAGGTTCTCAGCATATTTCGCTGCTTGAACCATTGCATTTCAAATTGGTTACAGAGAACGAAAAGATAGTTGATGTTGAAGCGAATGTTGGATATGTGCATCGTGGAATTGAAAATGCGTGTACATCGAAATTCAAATTTCGCCAAGTAAGCTTTGTAGTTGGCCGTGTTTGCGGGCTGTGCTCAATTTCGCATACAACGGCTTATTCTCAGGTGGCCGAAAAACTTATTAAGGCTGAAATCCCATTACGTGCAAAATACCTGCGCATGTTGGTCATCGAGCTCGACCGAATTCATTCTCATTTGCTTTGTTTATCGCATGTTGCTGAAAATTCCGGGTTTGAAGCATTGTTTATGAAAACCATGAAAGATCGTGAATTTTCAATGGAACTTCTCGAAGCAGTGACTGGAAATAGGGTTCAATTTGATTATTCAATTGTTGGCGGTGTTGCCCGCGATTTAAAACCAGAAGTTGCCAAAGAAATTCAACAGAAACTGAACACATTCAAGCCAAAGCTTGACGATATTATGGACACTTTCAAGAATAACTGGAGCTTATCTTTAAAAAACAAAGGAATAGGTTCAGTTACTAGGGAAAATGCCATGAAACTTGGAGCTGTTGGCCCATTGGCGCGCGCAGCAGGTTTAGCAATTGATGTAAGAAATGAAACCGAAGATTTGCTTCCCTGGAAACAGGTTGGCTTCGAACTGATAACCGAAACTGCCGGTGATGTTCATGCAAGGAATTTAGTCCGTTTGCGTGAATTGTATGTTTCAATCAAAATAATAGAAAATATCTTAAATGGATTGCCCGAAGGCCCGATTGTCCAAGAATTGAAAACATTACCTGAAGGAGATGCCACAGTGAGGATTGAAGCGCCCCGTGGCGAATTGTTTTATTTTGCCCGTGGAAATAAGACGCAAATTTTGGAGCGGTTGAAAATCAAAGCCCCGACTTTTTCAAATATCCCGGCATTTGTGGAAATATTTAAAGGCAATGAATATGCAAGTGTTCCGGCAATCATTGCATCTTATGATCCTTGTCTTTCTTGCACTGCAAGATAAGAAACCCCCGGCCTCCCCGAAGGGGAGGAGAAAGAAAAGGCGAACTATGAACAGAAATATTTAATTAAAAAATATGCACAATCCAAAGTCCTCCCCTTAGGGGAGGGTTGGGTGGGGCTTCTTTTATAAACATAGATATTATGAAAGCATTTTTTCAGGCATTGGGAAATCTTTTTAGCAAACCAGCAACAGTAAGGTATCCTTTTGAACCTACTTATAAACCCGATGATTTCCGTGGTTTAATAGTACATAACCCCGATTTATGCAATTGGTGCCGCCGTTGCGAGATGGCCTGTCCTCCTGGCGCAATTATTTTTTCCCAGGCGATGGACAGCAAGCAAACCTATCATTACAATACGCATGTTTGTATATATTGTGGCGAATGTGTAAGGTCATGCCCAAAAGATGGCGCTCTAATCCAAACTGGCGAACCTGCAAAGCCGGCAATAAAAATTCAGAATATAAACAACGGTTGGGCAATTACAGTTGATAATGCCTTGAAAAGCCGGGCAGCATACAGTGCGGAAAAGAAACGTCAGGCAGAGGCAAGGCTCGGGGAAGAAGGGACAAAGAAAAGTGAAGAATAATGAAAATTAAAAAACCTCGCAAATGCGGGGTTTTTTGTTTAGGATGAATAACAATACGTAAAATGGTTATAGTTGTTGATGGCCTTAAAACTCTATTTTATAACTCAAAAGCGGCAGTATAACAACTATCTTATCATTTGTTACTTTGCCTGTTTTATAATTATAGGCAAAATTGGCATTGCTCATTGGCATAGCCAATACGTTTTTAATTTGAAGCGCCCACATGCTCGAATAGCGTGGCTTGTTTATCTGATAGGTTATCGTTAAATCAAGGTATTTTGTTGCCGGCAATTGGTTTGAAAATGCTTTTGATTCGTCAAATATTACCATTTTTTCCTGTAGCGACTTTGCCATATCCACCGGGCTGTACCTTTCGCCGCCCATAAAGGTAAACTTTCCATTAATGCCCAATATTTTATTGTTGGCCATATAAAATTCCTTTCCATATAACAGGTTGGCAACATAACTCTGATTATATATGGTGTTTCGCCAAATTCCGTCATCTGCTCTATATTTCGAATTGAAAATTGAAGTCGTAATTAAAAAATAGTATCCATCGTGAAGAAAACGTTCGAGGGTAAAATCAACGCCATAGTTCTTTCCCTTACTGTTGTTTGCCAATGAATCCCTGAATGTCCAATCCTGGACAAAATTAATCATTGAATATGAACTGTCGTGGATTCCAGGGACATTGTATAAATATTGAAAATACGGTTCAATTTTTAAATGCAGGTTATCGTTTATGCGCCAGTCGTAACCGAACACATATTGTAAAGAATGGGACAACCTTAAATTTTTATTTGGATATTCTATATTGCCATTTACAACATGATTGACCATGTATATTTTTAATTCTTCCAATTGGCTGTGCTTGCCGAACCCAAAGCTAAACGAATGCCCGGGCTGGAACTCCCATCTGATACTTGCGCGAGGGTCAATGGAGAAATCTTTGTTCAGGGCAAAGTACATGCTGTTGACGCCGGTAAACAAAGTAAGGTTGCTGGTAATATCGTATTTCGATTGGGCATAATATTCCCAATAATAGCCTGTGCCATTTTCTTTCACAAAATTTTGAAACGTGGAAGGAACATCATTAACGGTACTGTTTAAATTTAAATTATAAAATGAAGTAGTGAAATTGAACCCGGTTTTAAAGGTATTCCTTTCGTTAAACTTATGGTTTATAAAAGAGCTAAGTACTATTTTACTTGAATTATCTTCGAATAACCAATTGGGCTGCGGCGCCATATTATTGTCAAACCGTTTTTCGTCCATTTTGTTAAGTGTCCCTGTGCCTGCAAGCGTAGTATTTACATATGTGTTTTCGCCCAACAATAATTTGTGGTTTATCCCCACAGCGCCCATATTCAGGTGCCAGTTAAAATACGTCTGGTCATCAGCTGTTTGCCATTGCGTTGAATCGCTCATTTTAGGCTTTGGGTAATTGTCATTTGACCCGATGCCCCAAACCGAAACACTGCCATATTTGTTAGGAAAATTTAGCTTGAAGCTCAAATCCTGGTAATCCGGGATTCCATTGTTTGGAGGCAACACCTGTTTAATTAACCCAAATGTAGAATACCGGTAATTGAACAGATAGGTAGCTTTGCTGCCTTCTTTAAACGGGCCTTCGGAAGCTAAATCTATGCCCAATATTCCGGCTTGAATTGTGTGTTCCCTGTTTTCGCTGTTTCCATTTCTTAACTTCATATCAAACACACCGGAAATAGCATTGCCATATTCGGCAGGAAATGCGCCGGTATAAAAATCAGAGTTGGCCAACATTTGGCTGCTGAAAACAGTAACAATGCCGCCACCGGCAGCATTTGCCCCGGCAAAGTGGTTGGGGTTTGGTATATCAACACCTTCAAGCCTCCAAGATACCCCTTTGGCAGAATTTCCACGGATAACAATGCCATTGTCTGTAAGGCTGCTCATGGTAACCCCGGCAAACGAAGATGCCAAACGTGCCGGGTCGTCCAAACCGCCAGCGTAACGTCTGGCCTCTTCTACTGTGAAAGACCGTGCGCTTATAGATGCCATGGTATTTAAAGGTTTGTCTTTTTGCGACCAGGCTTTTACCGTTACATCTTTCATCTGGGTAATTGATTGCTTTAAACCGGCATTTATAACAACTTCTTTACCTGATGTAACCAATACTTCTGAAACTACCGTAGGTTCATAACCAACATAGCTTATTTGAATGTTGTGGCGGCCAACCGGGACTTTATCGAGTTTAAAAGTACCATCTAAATCGGTTGCTGCGCCAATGATTGGGCTTGACTCCATAATAACAACGGTTGCGCCAATTAGTGGCCTGTTTGATTCAATATCAAAAACTGTCCCTTTTACTTTTTGAAACAAGCCTGTCGTTTTATCCGAATTTGGCTTTTCAGTTTTTGGCTCAATGATGATTACATCGTCAACTATTTTAAATTGAAGTTCTTTTCCTTCCAATACTTTTTTCAACGCATCATCGAGTTTTGCATTTTTCAACTCAATGGTTTCATTGTTATATTTATCAATTAGGTTATTGTTGAACACAATATTTTTTCCGCTCTGTTTTTTTATTTCCATCAATATTTCGTGCAGGCTTACATTTTTCATAGACAAATTGAGCAAATGGTTTTGGGCGGATAAATGCAGGCTTTGAAAGTTCAGGAATAACAGAATTAACCCCAACCCCTTAAAAAGGGGCAACAATAGGGTAGTGTTTTTGGTAAACCACTGCTCTGTTTGCTCTCCTTTAAAAGAAGGGTTGGGAGGTAAAAAAAGATTTTCTTTTCTTTTTAACTTGATTTTTTCCATAATTTTACTTTTTTTTCAAATGATAAGTTATTAATTGCTTATTGTTGGCAGGGGATGTTACAGCATTCCCTGTTTTTATTCAGAATAGACTGTGATTGAATTCCCTTTGGCAGAGAATTTTAGGTTTGATGAAATGGACATCATGTCCAATATCTTTGAAACGTTGTCGTACCTCCCGAGGCTTAATGTAAACCGTTGTTTTTTCAGGTTATCGCTTTTAAATTCATAATCGAAATTGTACCACCGCGCCATTACTTTCAAAATGTTCTCGATAGGCTCGTTTTCAAACACGAACATTCCTTTCGTCCATGCGATAAATTGTTCGGTGTTTACTTCTTTTGTTTCAGTGTTGCCGGTGCTTTTGTCGTAGGAATGTTGTTGCCCGGGCTTTATTTTTACCGATGGTTCGGCTTTGTTATTTAAACTTACGCCCACGCTGCCTTCCACCAGCGTTGTTTTTACCATGTTTTCGTTGCTATATGCTGACACATTAAATACCGTGCCATAAACAGTAACATTCTCATCATTTGTTTTCACTATAAATGGTGTGGTTTGCGACTTTGCAACCTTAAAAAACGCTTCGCCTTCCAGATTTACTTCGCGGGTATTGTCATTAAATACAACCGGATATTTAAGTGTTGAGCCTGAATTAAGAATAACCTCCGTGCCGTCCGACAAAACCAACGTGTATTCGCCGCCTCGGGGCGTGATAAGCGTGTTGTATTCTGTAACATTTTTTGAATTATCTACCGAATCGTTTTTGTTGTAGCTTAATGTTGAACCGGACTGGATAATAGCGGCCAATTCATCTTTAATAATTTGTTTGTCCGCCGAACTATCGAGTACAATTTTCTGATTATTTGCTGTTATTAATATAGCTTTTTGTTTACCGGGCATAATTGTACTTGCTGAAAAATGGCTTGTTTCAGGCTTATTTACTTTTGTGAAAATTAAATAAGAACATACGATCAGCGCTGCAACTGCTGCTGCGTATTTGATGTAATTTGGGACAAACCTGAAAATCTTAGGCTGTTTTCTTTCTGTTGAGATTATTTGTTCAATTTTTTTGAAGGCAATTTTTGCATCGAATTTTTTCAGTTCATTGATTTCATTGATAAGATTCTCGCCGTCCTGAAGTTTCTTATAAATAAGTTTATTGCTTTCATTTTCAGCGAGCCATTTTTGCAATGTTTCATTTTCCAAGGCCGACAGTGCAACGGTTTTCTCTTTGGCTATCAGCCCGGCAATTTCAAATATTGTATAAAGTTTTTCCATAGTAAACCAGTTTAAGATTTCCACGTTTGCTATTAATACAACTGAAATTTAAAACCGGGTATATGGATTTTGAATTTATTTCAAAAAAAATATTAAGGCTGATAGGCTTTAGGCTAACAGGTTTTAGTAAAGAACTGGCTTCTAAATGCCTAAAGCCTAAACAGCTTGGATAGTATCAGCAAATAAGAAGGAGAAAACTGAAAAGTGAATTTCCTAATTTCTCGCGAAGTTGCTGGTAAGCTATTTTCTTTTGAAGTTTCACCGTGTTGATTGATATTTGCATGTCTTCCGCAATTTCATTGTTTTTCAGTCCTTGCACGCTCAGGATTATAATTTGCTTTCGTTGTTCGGGCAGATTGTTTATGGCCGTGTTGATATTTTGAACTACTTCAGTTTCGAGAACATATTCTTCAAAAATACTCTCATAATCTTCCAAAGCGGAGTTGGCATATTTCTCACGTACCACTAAATGTTTTTTGAAATTCAGGCATTTGTTTTTAACAGAAAGGTACAGGAATGCTTTTATCTGGTCAATGCTTTCAAACTTTGCCCGCTGGTTCCATAATTCAATAAAAACATCTTGTGCAATATCTTCGGCATTGTCATAATCATTAATGAATTTTTTTGCAAACAGGCACATTGCAGGATACAACATATTAAACAATATCTTGTACGATTTTTTGTCGCCCTGTTGAAATTTTATAACCGTTCCATCCTGCATACTGGCTTGCATTGATAATAGTAATATTTCAGAAAAGTATATAAACTTCTATTCGGGATGAAGCCCCAAAGTTAAAATTTGTTTGCAATTGTGCTTTATAATATAAGGTAAAGCCCATTATCTAAATATTAAAAAATAACATAAATTTGAACCATTAACCAACTTATTAAAGATGCGGCGTTACTTAGTTTTTGCAACATGCTTATTTTTATCGGCCAGTTTGTTTCCCCAAAACATAGATATCAATATTCTCAAAGCTATCAATTCGCCAAACAATTTACCTTCTGATAATTTTTTCAAGTTCGTGTCAAATTCAAATTCAAGTGTTGTTGTGGGAGTTCCGTTATGCCTGGGGGTTATAGGTTTAATAAACCATGACAAAGATATGCAAATGAATTCCGGTGGGGTAATCTTGGCCAATGCAATAAATTTTGGGCTAACAGAGGTGTTAAAATATTCTATCGACCGTCCACGGCCTTTTGAAACGTACCCTTTTATAACTAAAAAATCTGGTGGGGGCAATCCTTCTTTTCCTTCGGGCCATACTTCGGCTGCTTTTACCACAGCCACTTCGTTGAGCCTGGCATATCCAAAATGGTATGTTATCGTACCATCGTATGCATGGGCAGGCACAGTTGCGTATTCGCGCATGTACCTGGGCGTACATTACCCGAGCGATGTGCTTGGCGGGATAATTGTCGGCGTGGGTTCGTCAATTCTTGCATTTAAGGCACAAAAATGGATTAACAACAAGTATTTAATAAACCATGAACACTAATAAGTCCGGTTTAAAGAAAAGAATATTGAGCTTTGGTTTTGCATTTAAGGGTATTTTTGAAC
>Ga0181520_10013867_pt1 | contig 10080 bp, 5 predicted proteins | sample PEATcosm2014_Bin_29_FD_132451 | JGI IMG/M metagenome (GOLD analysis project Ga0181520, IMG submission 132451) | Peatland microbial communities from MTU Mesocosm Facility, Houghton, MI, USA - PEATcosm2014_Bin02_30_metaG | ecosystem: Environmental > Terrestrial > Soil > Wetlands > Peat | place... | reverse complement strand
TGCAATCGGGCCTGTTGATCTGCAGCACAATGGCGTCAACTAATTCGGACATGTTGTGCGGCGGCATGTTGGTCGCCATGCCCACTGCAATACCGGTCGAACCGTTGAGAAGAAGGTTGGGAAGTTTCGCCGGGAGAACAAGCGGCTCTTCAAATTCTTCGTTGTAGTTTGGGCCGAACTCGACTGTGTCTTTGTCAATATCCTCAAGCAACTCCTCGGCCACCTTTTCCATCCTGACTTCGGTATACCGCATTGCCGCAGGGGGATCGCCGTCAATCGAACCGAAGTTTCCCTGGCCATCCACAAGTGTGTAGCGCAGCGAGAAATCCTGGGCCATGCGAACGATGGTGTCGTAAACAGCCTGGTCGCCGTGAGGATGGTACTTGCCGATCACATCGCCGACTACACGGGCGGACTTCTTGTAGGGGCTGGTTGACGCATTGCCTAGTTCTTTCATCGCGAACAACACGCGGCGATGCACCGGCTTGAGCCCGTCCCTTACATCCGGAAGCGCGCGTCCGACTATGACGCTCATGGAGTAGTCAATATACGAAGACTTCATTTCATCTTCGATATTGATACTCCCCAGCTTCTCGAGTTCGGGCGGTTGAGGTTGGTTGGTGTCGTTGTCCATTGCGTTTATGGATTAGATATCCAGGCTCCTGACATTAAGGGCGTTTTCTTCAATAAATAAGCGGCGTGGCTCAACTTCGTCACCCATGAGAATCGTGAATATCTGGTCGGTTCTGAGCGCGTCCTCTATCACAACCTTGAGGAGCTTCCGCTTCTGCGGATTCATGGTCGTCTCGTAAAGCTGCTCAGGGTTCATTTCGCCGAGACCTTTGTAACGCTGGATCGTCAGTCCTTTTCGTCCAAGGGCACGGACTTCGTTCAGCAGGTCCGCAAGCGAAGAGACCGGCTTCCTGTTATCATCGTCCACAAGATAGCAGATAGGCATTTCTGAAGTCTGGTACTGCTCGATCGAGAAACCCTTCTTCTCGAGCACGGCTACGTACTTGCTCAGAGGCTGGGCCGAATATATCTCAATCCAGCGGAATGCAGAAGCCGCCTCGGCGGGAGAAGCTCCTTCTGAGAATATCTCAAGCTGATGCCCGATTCTCTTTTCAACTTCCTCGCGCAGTTTTTTGAGTTCAGCGTCCGTATACACAAAATGGCGCTCGCCGCCGTTCCCATTGTTGCCGTCTATCGTCACGAGGTACTTGGGATAGTGGCCTGTATCCTTATCTTTTCTAAGTAGATACTCCTGCATCTTGATGCCCTTGCGTGCCAGGCTGTGTGCAACCTGCTCAATACCGGTAAGGGCCTCCAGCACCGAGGTCAACTCCCTGCCTTTGAATGTGCCTTTGCCGCTGGCGTGCTCAACCGTGACATCCTCGGTTCCAAGATCGAGCAGTTTACGCGTCAGCGCTTCATCCGTATCAATATATTCCTCGGACTTCTTTCTGGTGATCTTGTAGAGAGGAGGCTGCGCAAGATAGACATAGCCGTGCTCGAAAAGCTGCGGCATCTGACGATAAAAAAATGTGAGAAGCAATGTGCGAATGTGCGCGCCGTCAACATCGGCATCGGTCATGATGATGATCTTGTGATAGCGAATCTTGGCGACATCAAAATCGTCCTGACCGATTCCGGCTCCGATTGCCGTGACCATGGTTCGAATTTCGTTGTTGGCCAGGATCTTATCGAGCCGAGCCTTTTCCACATTAAGGACTTTGCCGCGAAGCGGAAGGATTGCCTGGAATTCACGGTTACGGCCCTGCTTGGCGGAACCACCAGCGCTGTCGCCCTCGACGAGATAGAGTTCGCATTTTATCGGATCCCGCTCAGAACAGTCGGCTAGTTTGCCCGGAAGCGATGCGCTGTCCAGTGCGCCCTTGCGGCGTGTGAGATCGCGCGCCTTCCTTGCGGCGTCGCGTGCTCTGGCAGCCAGGAGTCCCTTCTCGATGATGCGGCGCGCCACAGACGGATGTTCCTCAAGAAACGTACTGAGTTCATCGTTGACGATGGATTCGACGATGCCCTGCACTTCGCTGTTGCCGAGCTTCGTTTTAGTCTGTCCCTCGAATTGCGGGCGCGGGAGCTTCACGCTGAGTATGGCGGTGAGCCCTTCGCGGATGTCGTCGCCTGACATCGTTTCGTCTTCCTTCAGGAGCTTGTTGGTCTTCCCATAGTTATTGATGGTCCTCGTGAGCGCTGAACGGTAGCCGCTCAGATGCGTGCCGCCTTCGATAGTGTGAATGTTGTTCGCGTAGCAGGCGATGTTCTCGTTGTAAGAGTCGGTGTACTGCATCGCGATTTCAGCGACGATATTGTCCTTTTCCTTCTCGAAGTAGATTACCTTGGGATGGAGCGGGTTCTTGCTCTTATTCAGATACTCTACGAATTCGACTATTCCACCCTCAAACTTGAATGTCTCCGCCTTCGCCGGCTCCTCCATGGAAAGGCTGATCTCGATTCCCTTGTTAAGGAAAGCCAGCTCGCGGAGACGGCTTGCGAGGATTTCCCACTCGAACTTCATCGTCGTGAAGATCGTTGCATCAGGGAAAAACGTGACCTTTGTGCCGGTCCCCTTCGTTTTGCCGATTGTCTCCATCTTCGAGGCTGTTTTGCCTTTTTCGAAACGCTGGTGGTAGACGTTGCCGTCGCGGCGGACTTCCACTTCAAGCCATTCGCTGAGGGCGTTCACGCAGGAGACGCCGACGCCGTGAAGGCCGCCGGAAACCTTGTAGCTGTCGTTGTCGAATTTGCCGCCGGCATGGAGGGTGGTGAGCACAACTTCAAGAGCTGGCTTTTTCTCGGTCGCGTGCATGTCGACGGGAATTCCACGACCGTTGTCGTTCACACTCACCGAGCCGTCGGGGTTCATGCTGACCTGTATATGATCACAGTAACCGGCGAGAGCTTCATCGATACTGTTGTCAACAACCTCGTAAACGCAATGATGCAGCCCGCGGCTTGAGGTGTCGCCAATGTACATTGCAGGACGCATCCGAACGGCCTCGATACCCTCGAGGACGGTGATTTTCGTCGCGTCGTATTTCGGTCCGCCTTTTGTGTCAGACATGCTGAATCAGGTTCCTTCAATTCTGGAAAAAGTGAGCCGCGATATAACCACACTGAGTCATGAAATGCAAGCGTTACGAACAATATTTCTGGTCTTTTTCCGTATTCGGAATGTAGTGGTTTGCAGGCACGTGCAAGCTCTTGCTGTGCAATTCATCATTCTGCGGTTCGGTAAGGCTCCGGAGACTGTCAGGACGCGAACTCCTGCTGCGAATTGCAGGAGCGGCTTTACGCCGCGATAATTGAGCGAAACCGCTTTGATTTGTCGGTCGCGGCATGAAGCCGCTCCTACAGGTGTTTGTGTAAAACCAGTTCACTTCGCGTCTCACTTCCAGATGAGGCGGTAGAAACAGGTCGGATTATTTCTCCAATTGGAATCGCTGAAATAACCGGTAACCGGGCATTTGACAACTTGTCTGGCGTGCAAAATCAGGAAGCAGATTACGTTTCGGATGGAACAAAAAACACCGTAATGAGTTGTGAAATCTTTACCGGGCTTTTCATTTCTTATCGCCGTTACAAGGAATACTGTATTTTGAAACGTCAGGGAGTTCTCTGAAAGTCCCGCTTCTGCGCCGTCTAAGCTCCCATAGTTTTGCATATTTTGCGAACGCTCCGTGTGCGCTCAGTACCGCTATTATGAAACCGTGTGAACCATCCATGAATCCACCACGCAGGATATAGCCCCTGAGAAATCTGAGCGTCGGACGAAAAAGCAGATCAACCCAGCGAAACGGTTTGTCCTGTACATACCGCTGCTGCGCCGTGATGCTGGAAAATCTGTTCAGCGTGTCCATGTGGTCTTTAATGTCGTTGTGGGTGTAATGCCAGACGGGATTCTTCAGCCGCTTGACCGGACCGTTGACGACCAGCGTGTCGTGTGGTTCTTCACCTTCCGTCCTGCCGCAGGCTTTCTTGAAAAGACGGAGTTTCACGTCTGGATACCATTCGCCGTGCCTGATCCATTTCCCAACATAATACACCCGGCGAGGAAACTCGTATCCGACATACTCGCCGGTGCCGCGCTCAAACTCCGCGACTATTTCATTGCGAAGCCCAGCGGACACTTCCTCGTCTGCATCGAGGAAAAGCACCCACGGATAGCGGGACATGTCGCGTACCATGTTCCGCTGCGCCACATAGCCCAGCCAATCGTCCTGGAATACGCGATCCGTAAAACCACGGCATATCTCAACGGTTCTGTCCGTACTCCTGCTGTCTAGCACGACAATTTCATCGCACCATGTCAGGCTTTGGAGGCAGCGTTGGATCTTGCGCTCCTCGTTGAACGTAATGATGCATGCAGATATTTTGTCCCTATCGCTCATAATCCATTCATAAGATAGCGTGCATTGAGGCGATTGGCAAGTCGGTGGAACTGTCGGCTGTAGATGTAGTAGCGGCTTTATGCCGCGCTGCTTAATCGAACGTGTCGGACTTGACGGTCGCGGCATAAATCCGCCCCTACAGTTGGTCAATTTGCTCTTCGACTGCTTTGCCCAACATTCCATTCTTCCAATACTCACGTCTCCATATCTTCTTGCAGGTTCTTCATCACAGTCATAGGCTTTGTTTAAATGACATCGAAGCGCAAACCAATCGCGCGCCTCGTTCAGTTGCCTGCGCCGCCTCCCTCGGCGCTGGGAGCAACGGGCAACGCTGCGCTTTCTCCAGGTTGTCTTGCAGTTGCAGCAAACTCCCACGGCCATTCGGGAAAGTTTGATATCCAGGTTGTTCCGCCCGTCATCACTGACGCGCTGGGTGACACGGCGCTCGCTGATTATATCGCGGCAGACAATCCCTCCATGGTGGCTTTTTCGCTATATATGTGGAACATGGAGCGCAGCTTGCATATCGCCCGCGAAGTTCGGCTGAGGGCGCCTCGGACAATGGTTGTAATCGGAGGCCCTGAAGTTCACTCGGACAACGCTTTTATGCTCAGACAGCCGGGCTTCGATATCGCTGTCGCAGGCGAGGGTGAAGAGGTCTTTGCTCAAATCCTCTCGAATATCGCTGGCGGCATCTCGTGCGAAAGTATTCCAGGCACAGCTGTGCGAAGTTGTGGCGTGCTTCGCCCATTCACGCCGCGATCCGGGGCGTTGTTTCCTCTCAACCGCTATCCGTCGCCATATCTGGCTGGCGTGATACCTGTTGGCAGGAACTGGTCAGTCTACGTGGAAACTGCGCGTGGTTGTTCTGCACGCTGCACTTATTGCTTCTATTCGCGTGGCAAAAATGCGGTGCGGCGACTTGATGCAAGAACGGTTGCGAATTTGATACGCCACATCGGTGAAGCCGGCGGAAAAGAGATGTCCATACTCGATCCTTCTTTCAATTTGCGGCCCGATTTTGCTGATCTGTTGGAGGCAATTGCCGCTGTGAACGACAAACGATCCATGTCATTGTTTGCGGAGATCAGGGCGGAAGCGCTGACCGAAGCGCAAATGGATCTGCTCGTGAAAGCAGGATTCACAAAGCTCGAGATAGGACTTCAGTCGGTGAACGGCCTCACACTGAAGCGGGTGGGACGGGGTGGCGATCCGGCTGCTGTTGTCGAGGCATGCCAGAAACTGAAAGCGCGCGGTGTCGAATTGCTGGTTGATCTTATGATCGGGTTGCCTGGCGATACTCGCAACGACGTGCGCAAAGGCGTGGAGACTCTTCGCGAACACGGGCTGGGGGAGTTTGTGCAGGTGATGCCGCTTTCCGTTCTGCCGGGTACTGCCATGCGCCGGAATGCAGCGAAAGAGGGGCTGTTTTTCGATGAGGCGCCGCCATATGGCATTACTCGAACCGGGAGCATGGGAAAAGAAGACATCATGGAAAGCATCATGCAGGCGGAGGATATTCTCGGCAGGCGGGTGGAAGAGTATCCCCGTCCGTTTCTAGTGGATTCAGATGAGGCGGCCCTGCCAGCCGATATCCTGCGTGTGGATCTTGACTGCGCCGAGATTGATGCGATGGACGTAGTGTCGGCGCCCTCAGCCAGGCATGTGGCAGTGTGGATGGAAAGCGCAGATATATTTTCGCGGCGCTCTCTGATCAAACGTGTCATAGAGAAGAGAATGCTCGTTGATCCTTACTGTACACTGGATGTCGTGCTTGTTGCGCGCGAGCCGTTTCCGCTGGATTTGATGGATATTGTGAGAACATCACTGGACGTTGGGCCGGAATGGTATCTAACGCGCCATCTCTCCATGCGCGGAGAGAACGCGGCGCGTCGCATATGCGTCGTTATACCGGAAGACGTGAATCTGCCGTTCGAGTATCTTGAGTCGCTGATGGGAGAAGCGCCTGTTTTCAAAAACATGACGGTAGGGGATGCTCTGAAATATCCAGAATTGCTCGGCGATGAAATTCCGGCAGCCAGGATTACCGGCAAGAGCCTGCGGCCTGGAAGTGAACGCCTCAAGATTCTGGCGCGACGCGCCGATCCGGAGGCAGTTGCATTCGCATCCCGTGCGCTGGAGGCATGGTGGGTGAGCAAGGTGTTATGAAGAGAAAGAATATTGAGTGTTTCGGGTTTCTTCACCGCGTCGGCGGTCGGATGCCCAATTCTGCCAGAGTTTTGCTCTGTTCTCCGCGAATTACCTTGATAAGTTCAGCGCGTGCGGCTTTTGGATCTATGCCTTTGTCCACAATCTGCTGGAGCAGGTCATCGAACATTGCCCGGTATCTTCGTCCCTGTTCGGAGTTGTCTCTTCGATCACCGAAGAAAGTCAGCATCGTTGAACCGCAAACACAGTTACGGTACAAATGCACGACAGCGTGGCCATCGTTCGAATTGTCGGAACATTGGAGGCCGCTGCCGCGATGGACAGGATCGGTTTCCTTGATGTAGTCGTCCGCAGTCTTGTAGATTCTTCCACAATTGCTGCATTTCTTTGGAAACATGCCGTCGGAAAGTGCGACCAGTCCCTCGTAGAGTTGATGAATTGCCGTGTCGTCGGTAGTCATATGTCGCAATACTGGCATTTTCCCGGATTTATCTCAATGGATTTTGTAGTCGCCAATCCTGAAGGATTGCGATAAGCGGTTCATGAAACGTAAACGATGAAAATGACATCATGGATAAAATGGAGATCATACCCCGATTCTGTCGCCGTTGACTCCTTTCTGGCAGTTTGCGCCTTTTCCGGGAGCCACTCATGACTGGATCTCATCTGCCGGCCACAAGAGAGGAAATGCTTGCACTGGGGTGGACCTGCATGGATGTGGTTCTCGTCACAGGCGACGCCCATGTCGATCATCCCTCTTTTCCAGCTGCGTTACTTGGCAGAGTGCTGGAAGCCGATGGATGGAAAGTGGGAATTGTTGCCCGCCCCGATGTTCGAGAACCGGCGACAATCGCTGTTTTTGGGTTGCCGCGCCTTTTCTTCGGTGTCACGGCGGGGGCGCTCGACTCGATGGTGGCAAACTATACGCCGCTGAAGAAACGAAGGTCCGACGATCCTTACGCACCTGAAGGCATCGCCGGCGGCAGGCCGGATCGCGCGGTGACTGTGTATTGTAACATGATCAGAAAAGTCTTTGGGAAAGAGGCTTTCATCGTTGCCGGCGGGCTTGAAGCCGGACTCCGCAAGTTCACGCATTACGATTTCTGGACTGATTCTGTGCGGCGTCCGCTTCTGATGGACTGCGGCGCTAACATCATCGTGCATGGAATGGGTGAGGGGCCGATCAGGGAAATAGCAAAGCGAAAAGCGGGAAGCACCGACATCGCTAATACTGTTAAGGATATTGCAGGAGTTGTCTATCGCGTGCCGAAGCGGGAAGCGGAGCCGGTCGGTGGGGCGGGGTTACCATCGGCTGAGGAAGTGGCCGGCGATCCGGTCGCGCACGCAAAGGCATATCGGATTCTGGAGGAAAACCGCGACAAGGTGATCTGGCAGAATTGCAGCGGCATGCGCGTTATTGCAAATCCGGGCTGGACGCCTACGCCGAAAGATTTGGATGGGATATATAGCCTGCCTTTTACACGCGAGGCGCACCCTGTGTATAAAGGCGCAATAATTCCGGCACTGGAGACAGTGCGTTTCTCCGTGACAAGTCACCGTGGTTGTTTCGGCGGCTGCGCTTTCTGCGCGATCGGCGCACACCAGGGGAAGACGATCGTGAGCCGCTCTGGATCGTCAATTCTCCATGAGATAACGCGAATCTCGAAACACGAGAAGTTCCGGGGCACAATCAACGATCTCGGCGGGCCGACCGCCAACATGTACGGGTCAGAATGCAGGGCGTTAAAGCCATGCAGGCGCCCATCCTGTCTGTGGCCGGAACAATGCGGGAAATTGAATGCGAATCAGATGCCATATCTTGAATTACTCAAAGCGGCAAAAAAGACGCCAGGTGTAAAGCATCTCTTTGTCAGCACAGGCATCCGAATGGATCTGGCGTTATCATGTGAACCTTTCCTTTATGCGCTGGCTTTCGAGCATACGAGCGGACACCTGAAAGTCGCGCCGGAGCACATTTCGCCTAGAGTGCTCGAACTGATGCGCAAGCCAATTAAGAACGACTTCAAGGCTTTTCTCCTGAAACACAGGGCGCTATCGAAGAAAGCGGGCAAGGAGCAATACGTGCTGCCTTACTTCATTGCAGCTCATCCGGGATGCACCATTGACGATATGATCGAATTGGCACAATTCCTTAAACTGGAAAAGATCATTGTCGAGCAATGCCAGATATTCACTCCGACACCCGGCACAATATCAACGGCGATGTATGCTACCGGACTCGACCCGACGACACTCGAGCCGGTGTACGTGGAGAAGAAACCGCGTCGCAAGGAAATGCAGAAAGCGTTGATTCTGTATCACCTGCCTGAAAGCAGGAAGTTGATAGCGGAAGCTTTGGCGGAAAAATAAAAGTGGGTTGAAGCGTTTCATCCGTTGACCCGGATGTGCAAAACAAGCGCTTGGAAGAAAAGACAGGCCGGTTGTTTTCAGCCGGCTTGTCTTTCGTGTCCTCTTGTAATTCGTACGGCAATTAGAACGTGTAAATGACGCCGAGCGATTCGCTTTGCACTGAATCGCCTGCCGCCGCGGGGCTGACTTTCGATCCATGTCCGCCGCCTGTTGCTGTCAGTGATGAAGCTGAACCGTTGTCCATGGTGGCACAAGAGATATAGATCGTTGTGTTGGCAGACAACTTCTTGTCCACAGCGCCGGCATACTCGATGGCCTCTGTTCCATCCTTGTCGCCAGTTTTGCCAGCGCTCAAACACTCGCCGCGCAGCGCATAGCCGCGGCTCATATCCAGGATAAAAGCTCCGCCATATGTTTCGCGGTCGTTGTTCGGCAGTCCGCCGACATCGAACAGCTTTTCGTAGAGGCCGATCAATTCGATCGCGTTGAACGTATACGACGCCGTGAAGCGGATGCCGCTCTCGTTGTCCTCGGAGAGTTTCGCAGGTGTTGTGACCGTTACGACCTTGTTCTGGCCGGTCAGCGGGTCTATCGCGCTGCTGACCTCGTAAGCCGAGCTGGCAGCTGTTCCTGTTATGGCTTTGCCATGGACTTCATATGCCGCCATCAACTTCAAGTTGTTTGTCTTGTAGCAAATGTTCGCGCTCCCCAAGTCAGAGTAATTGGTTCCATCTGCCATGGCGTAGCCCAGAGTCGCGTTCAAGCCGGCGCACGCTGGAGTTTGATAGAGAACCATGTTGTTGGGTCTCAGGTCGAATTTGCCAGCGTTGCCCGCTATGTTTTTATAATCGCCGATGCGATCTCCGACGAGGTCCGTCAGATCGCAAGCCTGCTTGAACGGCGTGTCGTATATGCCGCCCCACAGTTGACCGAATTCGCCGTTAAAACCGACATACGAATTACGGCTGGCAAACACACCGCCTGAGCCGTTCAGATTAACCTGCGATTCCAATTGATAGATGACAGCGAAATCGTCGTTTAGCTTTGCGCCGCCCTTGAAGCCAAGTCTGGAACTGTTGCTCGACAGATACGTGCCGCCGGACGATCCGTTGTCGGTGTAATCAGCCGA
>Ga0181520_10013866_pt1 | contig 10080 bp, 12 predicted proteins | sample PEATcosm2014_Bin_29_FD_132451 | JGI IMG/M metagenome (GOLD analysis project Ga0181520, IMG submission 132451) | Peatland microbial communities from MTU Mesocosm Facility, Houghton, MI, USA - PEATcosm2014_Bin02_30_metaG | ecosystem: Environmental > Terrestrial > Soil > Wetlands > Peat | place... | reverse complement strand
GGAATTATTTCCAGTTCCGGAATTATCTGGAACCATTTGAGGAGGCGTGTCTGTGGATATCATTAAACTGAAAACACGACTGCGTACGGGGTCGGGAAAATCGTACACCAGGAAAGCGCGCGTGCAGGGCTGGGTGCCGGCGATCTATTACGGCGAAAAAAAAGAGCCCCTGACCATCGAAGTCGACAATCGCGAATTTGCCGCCATCGTCCGGGGGAAGAAGCTTACCCACCTGATCGATCTGGGCATTGCCGGCGGACAGGAAACCTCCGTTGCGGTCATCCGCGAAGTGCAGCGGCATGTCATTAAAAACGACCTGTTCCTTCACATCGACTTTCAGCGCGTGGCGATGGACAAGGCGGTCACGGTCGACTGCCCGGTCGAGCTGGTCGGCATTCCGGTCGGCGTCAAGGACAGCGGCGGCGTACTCGGCCATCCCATCAAGCGGGTGAAGATCGAATGCATGCCGACCGATATTCCGGATAAGATCTCCATCGACGTTTCGCAGCTCCAGATCGGCGACTCGATCCATGTCCGGGATGTTTCCATCCCGAACATAACGATCAAGGCCCCGGGCGATGAAGTGGTTGCTCTGGTCACGCATCCGACGCGCGAAGAAGAGGCCAAGCCGGTCGCCGCGGAAGCCGGTGCGGCGGCAACACCCGAAGGTGCGGCTCCCGCCCCGGGGGCGGCTCCGGCACCCGGTGCGGCGAAGGGCAAGGAAAAAGCTTAGGGATAGGCGGTCCGACCGCCCCCCGAAGGCACAGGAATGGGTTTTCTTTCGTTTTTATGGAAGCGGAAAGCCGCTTCCGGTATGCCGAAAGCGGCCGGGATTCTTTTTTTCGGGCTCGGCAATCCGGGCTCGCGGTATTTTCATACGCGGCATAATATCGGGTTCCGCGTTGCCGATGCATTGGCGCTCGAACTCCGGCAGCCGGTTGCCGACCGGCGGACCGAAGCCGATTATTCCGCAGGAACGCTCTTTGAATCAACGTATTCGATTGTCGTAAAGCCCCGGACCTTTATGAACCGATCCGGTGAAGCGGTTGCGTCGTTCTGCAGGGATTTTCGCTGTCCGACGGAAAACCTGCTCGTCATCGTCGACGACTACCACCTGCCGCTCGGCGCCTTGCGAGCCCGCCGCGGCGGCTCCGACGGCGGCCACAATGGTTTGAAATCGATCATCGGTCATATAGGAACGAATTTTCCCCGACTGCGCGTCGGCATCGGTCCCCTCCCCGCGGACAGCCCCTCCATCGATTTCGTGCTCGGGCCGTTTTCCCGCTCCGAGGAGCTTATGCTGCAACAGGTGATCCCGCGGGCGGTTGAGGCCTGCAAACTCTTTGCGCAAAGCGGCATCGAACCGGTTATGAATCGCTACAATAAATAATGTGCCATGCAGGTAATGCACCAAACCCTGCTCTGATCCTTCCTGCAAAGGTTCAGGGCCGCTGACGACCACAGGAGGTACATAGTGAAAAGACCCTATGAATCAATGATTATCTTTGACGGAACCCTTCCCGACGACACGCTCCAGAAGGAGCAGGCGCAGATCGAGGCGTTCCTGACAAAAAACGCTTCCTTCGAGAAAACCGACGTCTGGGGAAAACGCACCCTCGCCTATACCATCAGTAAGAAAAAAATCGGCTACTACTGCCTTTTCCTTTATGAGGGAGAGGGCACCATCGTCAATGCCCTCGAACACCATATCAAGCTCAATGAGCAGGTCCTCCGTCACCAGACCGTTGTGCGGAACGTTAAGAACGACGCCGCGCGCGTCGCCTTTTTCGAGCAGAAGGACAAGCCCGTGGAACCGGGGCCGCTTACCAGGCCCGAAGGCGACAAAGCTGATGACGCCGACGAGGGGAAAGAGTAGTCCCGACCGCCATCCGTCGAGCGATGACTCTCCGACACACCACTATTTCAAAAGAGGGAATTATGATGCCTGAAAGAAAATTCAGAGACAAAGAGAACGGCAGCCGTTTTTCCGGCCGTAAAAGGGTAAAGAAAGTCTGCTGGTTCGAAGCCAACGGCATCGAGCCGGACTACAAGGACATCCGGATCGTCTCCCGTTACATCACCGAGCGGGGAAAAATAGTACCGAGGCGTCTTTCGGGGGTAACGGCAAAAAATCAACGGCGATTGGCACGGGCAATCAAGCGCGCCCGACACCTGGCGCTCATCCCGTTTGTCGCGGAAAATATTAAATAAAAAAAGATTGGAGCTACGCTATGGAAATTGTTCTGATTCAGGACCACGATACACTCGGCAAAGCCATGGATGTCCTCACGGTCAAAGACGGCTATGCCCGCAATTTTCTCATTCCGACCGGCATTGCGGTGCAGGCCTCGGAAGGGAATAAGAAGAGGGTCGCCGAATCCCGGAGGATCTCCCTGATCGGCGAGCAGCATAAGGAGAAGGAAGCCCGCGAGCGGGCGGCCAAGATCGAACTGATCCCCTGCACCATTCCGGTCAAGGTCGGCGAAGAGGACAAGCTGTTCGGTTCCGTCACGGCCCAGGAGATCGCCGAATTCCTCTCGAAAGAGGGATTCAACGTGGAGAAACGGCAGGTCGATCTCGAAGAGCCTATCCGGCAGCTCGGCGTCTACACGGTAACGATCAAGCTGTACCGGGACGTTTCCGCCAGCCTGAAGGTCTGGGTTGTGAAGGAGGAGCAGTAGCCTTTACTATGACAATAAAAGGAAGGAATTGACCGTTATGGTCCTTCGTGGATGTTATGTCGCCATCGTCACCCCCTTCACCGAACAGGGAGGGTTGAATGAAGAGGCGCTTCGATCGAATATCGAATTTTTGATCGAACGGGGGGTTGCCGGCGTCGTGCCCTGCGGCACGACCGGTGAATCGGCAACGCTTTCGTGGGAAGAGCATAACCGCGTCGTCGATATCGCGATCGAGCAGGCCCGGGGTCGCGTGCAGGTGATCGCCGGCGCCGGTTCCAACAATACGGCGGAGTCGCTCGCCGCGGCGCGGCACGCACGGGAAATAGGGGCCGATGCGATCCTGAGCATCACCCCGTACTACAACCGCCCGACGCAGGAGGGGCTCTTCCAGCATTTTGCCGCAATTGCCGCCCAGGTCGACATTCCGATGGTCGTTTACAATGTGCCGTCCCGCACGAGTGTCAATCTGCTGCCCGAAACGGTGGAGCGCCTGTGCGCGTTCAAGAATATCGTCGCCGTTAAGGAAGCCTCGGGTTCAATCGTGCAGGTCTCGGAAATTCACCGCCGATGCGGCGACCGGCTCGCCATCCTGTCCGGCGACGATCCGCTTACCCTGCCCATTCTTGCCTGCGGCGGAAAGGGGGTCATTTCCGTGGTGGCAAATATCGCCCCGGAAAAAATGATCGCCCTGATCGCGGCGTTTTCCGCACGGGACCCGGCTTCGGCGCTCGCCCAGCACGAGGAGCTCCTCCCGCTGTCACAGGCCATGTTCATAGAAACCAACCCGATTCCGGTAAAAACCGCCATGAATCTCCTTGGAATGAAGGCCGGCCCGCTGCGCCTGCCGCTGACCGCCATGTCCGAGCGCAATAAACTGGAACTTACCAGCGTATTACAAAGGTGCGGATTTCCGACTCTTTAAAAAAGGATTGTTTCGTGCCGCTCCCGATTATTATTAATGGCGCTCTGGGCAAAATGGGCCGTGAAATAGCGGGAGCGATTCTTTCCGATGATCGTTTTACCCTGTGCGGCGCGATCGAACGGGCTCATCATCCGAAGTCGGGCGAGGACTACGGACTTTCGCTTGGCAAAGGCAATATCGGCCTTCCTCTCGCATCCGCCTTCGACGACGCAGGGGGCGAAAACGCCGTGATCGTCGATTTTTCTTCTCCGGAATCAACCGCTGCCTTTCTGGCCCTGGCCGCCGAAAAAAAAATGCGGCTCGTGGTCGGCACCACCGGCCTCTCGCCGACCGATTATGCACTGGCCGAAAAAGCGGCCAAAAAATCGGCGGTCCTGGTCAGCCCGAATATGAGCATCGGCGTCAACCTTCTCTTTTCGCTTACCGAACTGGTCAGCACCCGTCTTAAAAATGAATTCGACATCGAAATAATAGAGGCGCACCATCGTTTTAAAAGGGATGCGCCCAGCGGCACCGCCCGCCGCCTGGGAGAGATCTGCGCCCAGGCACTCGGTCTCCCCTACAACGAAGCGATCCGCGACGGGAGGTCGGGAATGCAGGCCTGCGACCGGCCGAGAAACGAGATCGGCATGCATGCCGTACGGGGCGGCGATATCGTGGGCGACCATACCGTCCTCTTTGCCGGTATGGGGGAACGCATCGAACTTCGCCACATGGCGCACAGCCGCTCCGTTCTGGCGAGAGGGGCGCTGACCGCCGCGGCATGGCTTGCGAATCGGGAACCGGGATATTATTCAATGCGTGATGTGCTGGGCTTCTGACGGCCCGTACTGCCGATGGTCCGTTGTATTCCAAGAGAGATCCGCGTGGGTGGGAGTAGAATGCCTGACCGAATAGCTGCACTGTCCGTTGTCTTTTTGCTTTGCGCCCTGGGCCCGCTGCCTGCTCAAACGACGGGCGGCGCCGGAACGCACGATTCCACCCTCACTGCGGCAAAGGTTTTGCCGACGCCGGCCGACGATAACCTGAACCTCGACGACAGCGGGACCCTCACCGCCCCGGCAAAGAAGCCTGTCGTGCCCGCCGCAGCGCCGGCGACACCCACTCCGACGCCGACAGCCACCGTACCGGCAGCCGTGGTACCGGCAACCGTGGTACCGGCAGCCGTCGTACCGGCAACCGTCGTACCGGCAGCCGTCGTACCGGCAACCGCCACTCCTGCAGCCGCAACACCGATACCCGCCGCCGCACCGCCAACGGTCGCCCCAACCGGCACGCCGGTAACCTCCGGCATGCCGGTTGGGGCGAAAGACTCCACCCTCAAGTCCGCCGATGAAGATCTCATCCTCGAAGGCGGTGAGGACGAACTGCTCGACCAGGCGAAGGTTGCCCGGAAGAAGGCCGCCGAGGCGAAAGCAAACGCCCTTCTCCCCGACTCCGCTCATGGCAGGCAACAGCAGTCTGCCGATCATCTCTCCCCCGCGGACCAGTCGAAAGCCGCCTCGACGATACCGACGCCGAGTTCGCTGACCGTTCCAACTGCCGTCGCCCCGGTCGCCGACCTCCCGGTACCGGTAGCCATCGAAAAAACGCACTCGATAAATTTTGCGAAGAATTTGAAGGAGTATTGCTCGCCCAAACTCGCCATGCTCATGTCGCTCATCCTGCCGGGATCGGGCGAGGTCTATGCCCAGTCGAATATCTGGGCGGCGGGGTTCGTCGTTGCCGAAGCGGCGATCATGGTGGGGGGCGCGTCGCTGGCCTCCACGGCGACTAAAAAGACCACTTCGGCCCATACCTATGCAAACAAGTACTACAACGACTCCAACGAGGTCCACTATATCGATTCGCTCCGGGCCTATTTGAAAAAAACCAACGGCGGCGAAGATTCGCTTTTCTCGACGATATTCGATAGTTCCGATCTCAGCCTGTATCAGAGCTCCCTCAAACCGGGGGCCAAAGGCACCTCCTACTACACCCTGCTCATGAACAGCGACCAATCGTCGCCGTTCATCAGGGGATGGCAGGATGCTACCCCGTCCAATTTTACCTCAAACGGCTGGCAGCTCAATCCGACCGACACGGGGAAATACACCATCGCCGGGCACACCACCAACAGCATCACCGATTCAGCCTATCTTTTACAGTTAAAAAGCGATTCCACCTCCCTGCTCTACGGCCAGTCGAAGGAGCAGCAGGTCTACAGCGGCATGATGCAGAGCGCCATAAAATTTTCCAACTACTCCCGTGACGTGTTCCTTACGCTTATTATCAACCATCTGGCGAGCGCGATCGCGGCCGGTATCCTTGCCAAGCAGCATAACGACGAGCTTCTCGGCCAGGAAACCTTCTGGCAACACGTCGGCGTCAACATCAGTTATGTCAATACCGGAACGCAGAGCGTTCCCGACTACGCGTTCGAGGTGAAATTTTGATGAGGCCCGGCTTCGGCATCCTGCTTTTCCTGGCCCTGCCGGTACAGCATGCCCTGAGCGCGGAAGAGGCGGCGACGCCGGCAACGGAAACGGTCGTGACGACCACGACCGACAGTCTCGATCTTACCCCCCGTGCACAGGGACCGCAGAAATCGGCGGTGCTCGCCATGGCCGCCTCGCTGATCCTTCCGGGCTCAGGACACGAGTATCTGGGACGGACAAGCGCGGGTTTCGCCTATATCTCGGCCGATGTCGCGGCTATATTCGGCTATTTCTTCTGCACCCACTACTCGCAGAAATTAGCCCTCGATGCGACGGGCTATGCCTGGATCCACTCCGGCGCACAGGCATCGTCCTCCAATACCGCCTATTGGAACGCGGTAGGATCGTTCATGGACGTGCAGGATTACGACCTTGTCATGAACCTCAACCGTACCCCGAACCTTTCCTATCCCGCTAATCAGGGGTGGAACTGGGATGCCCCGTCGTCGCAGAACACCTTCAATTCGCTCCTCTCCTCCTCGCACCGGGTTCAGGTCGTCGGGGATTTCATGCTCGGCGCCCTGATCATCAATCGCGCCCTTGCGTTTATCGATGTGCGTGCCTACACCCGCAACCTGCAGATCAGGCCCCAGATCGGTTTTTCTCCGCAATCGCTCGACGTCTCACTTGCCGCGTCTTTTTAAACCGCGCGCCATTTATTGTATATTCAAGAAGCTACTATCCCTTGTGGTTGCAAGGGTGGCTCATCCACAGCATGCGTGAAGGAGTGGCCGATGCGATGCCCCTATTGCGGTTCTGAAACGGACCGGGTAATCGACTCCCGTTCCAGTAAGGACGGCGAAGCGGTGCGGAGAAGGAGGCAATGCCTTCACTGCAGCGAACGCTTTACCACTTACGAATACATCGAGAATGTTTCGCTGACCATCATCAAGAACGATAAGCGCCGGGAGCCGTACGATCGCCAGAAGCTGATGCAGGGAATCACCGCCGCCTGCAAGAAACGGCCCATCAGCATTAAAAAGATCGAAAGCATCGTGGAGAAGATCGAGCAGCGGCTCGATCAGCTTGGTAAAATGGAGGTCCCGAGCGCGGCCATCGGAAGGATGGTGATGACTGAACTCCACGAGCTCGACGAGGTAGCCTATGTCCGGTTCGCGTCGGTATACCGGAAATTCAAGGACGTCAGCGATTTTATCGATGAGGTAAAAGAGTTCGAATCAAAATCCGAACCCGCTGCCCGGGATAAAAAATAGCTATGGCTGCTCTTGCACGTCGAAACTTCGTCGGACAGCGGCGGCGGAATTCCTTTGCCCACAAGGCCCTTGCGGATTGCCCGGCCCTGCTGCGGAGGGAGATTTCAGGCGGGTTCAGACTTCAATAATGCTGCCGGATTGAACGCGATCGTCGAAAAAATCCTCCTTGAAATAGAAAAACCCCTGGTCGTCTTCGGAGTAGAACTCTTTCAGTTCTTCGTCGAAGAAACGTCGCAGCGCGGTTTCCTTGGTGTCCCCTTCAACCAGACGATGCCGGATGGACGGACTATTTTTTGCGGGGACGACGAATGCAATTGCAAATTTCGACATATATTTTTCTCCCATACCTTCGGTTACCTGTTCGATGGATTAATTCTTGTCCGCGTAAAAAATAGGTTATTGTCACATAATTTAAAAGAAAAAAAACCTTTTTTCTTAAAATAGGCCCCGATGAAAGTTTCTACGGTGACCAATTATACCATTATCCGCGCGGGAGCATGCATAACCGCCCTGTTACTGCAGGCCTGGGCCGGGGTTTTGCCGGACGGTTCACCGCAATCCGCGATCGCCCACCTTCTACAGGCCAAAAAGTACCCCGGTTCCACGATTTCGGTCGCCATACGGAACGTGGAGCGGGACTCGAACCTGGTCGACATCGGTGCGGACTCCATGACCGACCCGGCATCGGTTTCCAAACTCCTTACCGCCTCGGTCGCCTTTGAAGACCTGGGACTCGCCTACAGCTTTTCGACGCGCGTCTTCGCCGACTCCATCGACCGTCGCCGAAACTCCGTCGCGGTACAAAACCTCTATATCCAGGGAGGCGCCGATCCGGGCTTTACCGCCGAGAGACTCTGGCTGTTCGTCGAGCATCTCTACCACGCCGGACTCAGGAAAATTTCCGGCAACCTGGTGATGGACGACTCCTTCCTGGATTCCACGGACGTCGGCCCCGGGTTCGACGAGGAGGCGGGGAGCGAATCGTACCTGCCGCTTATCGATGCCCTCTCGGTTAATTTCAATACCATCGGCATCCATCGCCGCCCCGGCTCGGCAGCGAAGGATACCGTGGCCATCGATCTCTTCCCGGAGATGTCCGGCGTGCGGGTGGAAAGCCTGGCGACGACCACCGAGTCCGGCTCCGAGGAGTCTTTGCGGGTAACGACCGTTGCCGACTCCGGACGAACGCTCGTCCGGGTGCAGGGAGAGGTCGGCCTCAACACGCCGGGCGGTTATTCGTTCCATAAATCGTGGCAGACCTGGGAGGCGTTCGGCAACGCGCTCATCCCGCTCCTCGCCCGACGCGGCATTGCGTTTCATGGAAAAGTCATCCACGCCGGGGTTCCCGCGCCGCTTGCCGACCACTCCCCCTTCTCCGAATTCTCCTCGGAACCTCTCTCCACCGCCGTCAATCGCATGTTCAAGTACTCGAGCAATTTTACCGCCGAGATGCTCTTCAAAACGCTCTCGGCGACGCAGCGCAACGACTCCGGCAGGGGATCGTGGGAGAAATCGTCGCGCCTGGTCGCGGCCTGGTGGCGGGAACGCGGATTGCCGGGCACGCCGGTCATCCGCAACGGGTCGGGCATGGGGAGCGTCAACAGAATCAGCCCCCTCCAGGTAACCGCGCTGCTCGGCTATGTCTGGAAGCAGAAATCCTACCTGCCCGATTACCTCGCGGCGCTCCCCGCCGCCGGGTTCGACGGGACGCTGAAATCACGGTTTACGAAGTCGCCGCTGCGGGGCATGGTGCGGGCCAAGACCGGCACGATGAATTCAACCGGCATCAGCACGCTTGCCGGCTATTTCCTGCCGCCGCGCGGCGGACCCTATGCCTTTGCCATTTTCTGCCACGCAAGCGGCCATGGACAGTGGGAGGACTGGAAGATACAGGAGGAGATACTGGAGAAATTTGCGGAGAGTATAGAGGCCGGAATAAAGGAATAAAAGTTTTTCACTGCTCAGGTGGGGGAACCACCTTACGAAGGAAGAAAACACAATTTAAAATGATTGAAATCTTCAATAGTGGCGGTCGCCCACTTCTTTGCCTACGGCATCTTTTCGCAGATGGACCCCAAAGACACCGGGGTTGCTCAGGTAAGTTAGTCTTCGTCCACACCGAGGGGGCAGCGGAATACCGGCCGCTTCGGCCGGGATGAAGCGAGGGGGAGACTTCCCCCCTTAAATCTTATGTTTAAACCTGCCCTTTATCCCACGCCACCACCTCCCGGTACGGTAATATCCCCCCGAAAATATCGAGCGCGCTGCCGACCGTGACATCGACCCTCCCCCGCCCCGCGAGGCGAACGGCTTCGAGATCGGCGATCAATCTGACCCCGCCGGCATAGGTCGCCACGATCGGCGACCACGCGGCCAGGAGTCGCACCAGCTCTTCATCCACCCCCTGCCGTTTCCCCTCCACCTCCACCGCGTGCACGAGAAACTCGTCGCAATGAAGGGCGAGGCGGTCGAGGCTCTCCGGGGAGAGGGCAACGCCGGTCAGGGTCTGCCAGCGGTCGGCGGCGATGACATACCGGTCGTCCTGCAAACGGCAGCTCAGGTCGAGAACGACGTGCTCTCTGCCGATGGCATTTTCGAGCAGCGCGATCCGGTCCCAGAGAATCTCCCCGCCCGAAAAAACATACGACGTAACGATCACGTGGGAAGCCCCGGCGTCGATATACGACCGTGCCGTATCCGCGGTGATGCCGCCGCCCACCTGCATGCCGCCGGGGAAGGCGGCGAGCGCCTCGCGGGCAGCCGCTTCGTTACCTCTCCCGAGCATG
>Ga0181520_10013865_pt1 | contig 10081 bp, 5 predicted proteins | sample PEATcosm2014_Bin_29_FD_132451 | JGI IMG/M metagenome (GOLD analysis project Ga0181520, IMG submission 132451) | Peatland microbial communities from MTU Mesocosm Facility, Houghton, MI, USA - PEATcosm2014_Bin02_30_metaG | ecosystem: Environmental > Terrestrial > Soil > Wetlands > Peat | place... | reverse complement strand
GTTTCTGAGAAGAATTCTTCAGCGCTTGGTGCGATGCGGAGCAATTCGTTCTAGGAAAGGAATCGGTGGCGGGTTCGAGTTGGCGAGAAAGCCGCAGCATATATCTGTTGGCGATGTTGTGATCGCGCTTCAGGGCGCGATTCGATTTAGTGACTGTGGAATCCGCAAAACGATCTGCCCGCGGCGCAAACAGTGCATATTGCGCCGCAAATTAAGCGCAGCTGAAGGGCATTTAATTTCGGAACTTATGGGGCTGTCAATTGAGTCGCTAGCAAAGTAACCGATGCGATATTGGCCGGATCATGGAGAACAAAGATGGACGAAATACTGAACGCGCGCATCAAAAAGATGATAAATAAACATCCTTAAGTCGGGGATATTCTTAACGAAGACGGGGTGGCATGTGTGACTTGCGCAGTCGGAACCTGCCTGATCAAGGATATATCCTTGCGATGCATCATCTCTCACCCGGGGACGAGCAAAAGATGATGACCAGGATTGCCGGAATCATCTATCCTGGACGGCATATCGTGGTGCGGCTCAGGAAGGTGGAGACGGCTCAAAAAGAAAAGTCGCCGTCCTATTCGCCTCCCATTAGTAGACTCGTGGATGAGCACAAGCAGATCAAGCGGATGCTGGCTCTCATTCCGGCGATGCTCGACGGGCTGGACCTCGCTACTGAAGAGGGGCGGCAGCTTGTGCTTTCCGCCGTTGATTTCATCCGCAACTTTGCCGATCGCTACCATCACGCAAAAGAGGAGGATATTCTCTTCAAGCTGTTTGACGAGAACCTGGACATACTGAAAGTGATGTGCGTGGAACATGAGGCGGGCAGGGCGCACGTTGCAGCCATTGTTGAAGCTGCCAATCGCCGGGACACTGCGGCTGCCGCTGAGCATTTGACAGCGTATGGCGTGTTATTAATTGAGCACATAAAGGAGGAGGACGAGATTCTTTATCCCTGGCTGGATCGGCAACTCTCCGACACGCAAGTCGGACGTCTGTTCTCCGCATTCGGCGAGGTTGACGGGCGGTTTCTCGACGCCCGACGGAAGTATGACGTCTTCGTTCAAATCATTGAAAATCGTTTCGGACGCATGGCGCCGAAACATGCCAAATAAAAGGAACCTGAATAAATAGAAGTGAACGATAAGAGATCGGTGAGCGTGCAGGTGGAAATGGATAACGACATGGAAACCAAAGCAACGAGAGAGCATGTCGAGCAAGCACTGGCGGAGATCAGAATCACGCTCAATGCTGTGGGCAGGGACGTGGAAATGGTCGGAATCGAGGACGGTGTTGTACAGCTCAGGCTCAAAGGTGCTTGCGGCGGAGATGTGAATATTGAGAATTGCGAGGGCTGCCCCATGTCGCTTCTCACAGTGAAGGAAGACGTTCAACGGGCAATAATTAAAGCGGTGCCGGACGTAAAAGAGGTCGTTTTGGTCTGATATGGTGGTGAAGTTCACCGTTCTGAAGGGGGAATTGCGATAACTGATGATATTATGCAGGCCTTGCAAAATATCCGTTGCCAGCTTTCCTTGATGGGCGATGCGCACCTTCGGTATTCTACAAGTGGATTAATTGCAAGGCTGAGACGCTGTTCTTGCGGGATAAAAAGCGCGGCATGCCTTATGCCCGGACGACAACAATAGCGACATATAAAGGCAAGATTTACGATGCGGCACTCAAGAGCGGTGATCATGATCCCTTTACTGGCGATTTACTCGCATGGGAGCAGATCGGCACGTGGGACACATCGGAAACGCATGAGGAGCATTACAAGGAGCAATTTGCCCTTATGCCGACCGTGGACCACAGCAACCCCGACGCTTTTGATCTCGAGATTTGTTCCTGGCTAGTTAACGACAGCAAATCCTATCTGACTCCAGATGGATTCAGAGCGCTTTGCAGGAAGGTTGTTGCAGGATCAAAGCGCAGCTAAACTCTGAACAGAGCGCTGCCTCTGCTCTGACGGTAGCAATCACTTCTAGTTTCTTAGCCTGACACGGACAGGTCCCATTGCGTCCCCGTTAGTTTCGCACCCGCCCTTAAAGCACTAATTGCTATTTCAAGGGCTGACCCCTATGTAAGGATATGGCACAGAAAAACGCCGAAGGCAAGCCCTTCGACGTAGAAAACTCACTTTCTTAGCTTAACACCTATGGGGTGAACCCCCGGAATCATATGCCATCAAGATAAACCAGTGAGGCTAAATGGCGCGAAGATTGACCGCGTCCCCATCTCGCTCACGCCGGCCTCAATTTCTTCTTCTTTTCCATTTTCCACAGGGCGTTGCCCTGGGCTGCGGAATGCGACCCTTTCAGGTCGTTAATTTCATGTCTTCGTTTTGTCCTCCAACCTGGCGAGATGCTGAGATTGTATCACTCAATGTTCGCCTCAAGGGTGTCTATCTTGTCGGCGGAGGGCGGCGAAGGCAGCGTTGACGGGGGGGCGTTCTGTTTGCCCGCGGCGCAGAAGTTGGCTATTGCGCCGGAAATTGCGCGCAGCCGAAGGGCGTTTGATTTCGGAATCTATGGGTCTATCAATTGAGTCGCTGGGCAACTTAAAATGCTGCCGATAATAAAAAATCACATTGACATATATTTAAGAAACGGGTATTTCGCCAAACCTTGTTTCATCGCTGAGGTTGAACAGTTAGCATGGTGTTGAAGGAAGTGGGGGCTTCAAACTGTGAAAGAATTGGTTGGCGCGCCGTTTGGCGCGGGGAGTTTTTCGTTTGCCGGCATAATCCGTTTATTCGGATTCTCGCCGTTGAAATGTTCCGCACGTTTTGGTGCTCCAAGGTGTAATAGAGATTCTTTTTTTGTCCGGTCAATCTTCTCTCGTTCTTCATCGCAAAGTCGCAACAACCTCCGATTCACAGGCGAGATCAATTGCCGGATATTGTTTCTCATGGCCATGCTGCTTCCTCTCTCAGCATTTTCTCAAGACCATCTGACATCCCTCCCTGTTGGTTTCGTTCGAGTGGGGGTGCCATCTGGCACCCAAACTTTAGTCTCCACTCCATTCGTGCCGTTTGACGATTCCATCGACGCGGTCCTGTCGGGGCAACTGACGGGCTCCACGAACGAAAATCGCGCGGACAAAGTTTTCAAATGGGACACGGGAAGAAGCGAATATGTTTCGGCTGTGAAAGCTGGCGGCACAGGCGATCCCTCGATTGACGGCAAATGGTTCGCAAACCTCGCGTCTCTAACGCCATCCGGCATGACCATTGAACCGGGCGAAGGTTTTTATGTCCTTAATAACAGTGGCGATAATGAGTCGTTGATTCTGTGCGGCGAAGTTGTGCTTGCTGCAACCAATGAGATGAGACTTGCGCCGGCGTTCAATTTGATTGGTTATCCTTTTTCCAGTAGCGCGCATCTTCGAGACACAGCGTTTCCGCCCGGTGCGGAATGTGCGGACGTTCTGGAACTCGGCAAAGGCTACTGGTGCAAAGTGGCCGGCGATAGCGGGATATTCTGGACGGAGCCAAGGCCATATGCCGACGCGTTTCCCTCTGACGACGGGCCTCCGCAGATCACAGGGATGAGTGTCATTGATGGCGGATCGGCGGTAAGACTCATGATCCAATGCGACGGAACGCCGGGCGGGCGATTGGACATATTCTACAAGGATATGTCCGCAACAAACAGATTTGACGCGCTAACAGGCTGGCAAATCGCGGTTTCGAATTGGGACGTGACAGCCCCAACCGAGCTCGTCTGGGAAGATCGTGGCGGGGCAGGCCGCTCTGCTATCAATGAGACTGTCGCCCGCTATTACCTTCTGGCCAGCGCTACAATAGACAAAGATGGAAATGGAATTCCAGATGCGAGAGAACGGTTTGTGTATGAAGCAGCCTCCATAAAGAGTGCAGCGGGCGAAACGTCGTCCGGAACACTAGTCGCGCATGACAAGGTCGCTCAAGTCGGAATGGTCGCCAACCAAGGCGCGTCATCGGCAACCCGCACGTTTCATGTGGATGCGGGTAAAGGCGACGACAAATACAACGGATTTGCCCAGTTTGTGTCAGGATTCGACGGGCCGAAGAAGACAATCAACGGTTGCCTCACGATGGCGAGGCCCGGCGATACCGTTTATATCCATGACGGACTATATCGCGAAGCTGTGGATCTCAGCGGGCGTGGACTTCAAGTGTTGATCTACGGAAATGTGACAATTGTGTCTCCATAAGAAGGGATAAAAATGAAAGAACGATTAATCATATGTTCGTTGTCGGTTCTCATTCTTGCCGCGTCAGGCTCAGGCGCGGCGAAAGGTATGACTACAGACACTCTCACTGTCACCGGCCCGCTTAGTCAGACCGGCACCGCATCCACGAACGCCTTTGCCGGTCAGGTCGGGATTGGCACCACAACTCCAGCGGCAGGCGAAGAACTTCACATCAAAGGGACAAATTGGGCCTCGGTGGAAGTGGAAGCGCCGGTCGGTTATGCTGAGCTGAGGCTGGTGCCTTACGGTTCCCTGTGTCCAGCGTATATCACATGGGGAAAGACCAATACGACAAGCGATCTCGCATTCTGGAGCGTGTGGTCCAGTGCGGTTGTCGGCGTACTGACACATGATGGAAAACTCGGTTTGGGTACGAACGCGCCGGCTCAGATGCTGCACGTCACCGGGAATGGACTGTTCAATGGAGGGCTTGCCGTGGGAACAGGTCGCGCGCTGTACAGGGGGTCTGTGGCTGAAGGTTACGCTACGGAGGCGAATGCAGCGAATGCGCATGCTGAAGGATATTACGCCTCCGCAGACAGCGACAGTGCGCATGCCGAGGGATTTGGCACATGGGCTGAAGCGTCGCACAGTCACGCGGAGGGTTACATGACAATGGCGGCGGGCGTGGATTCCCACTCAGCCGGCAGTGGCGCAGAAGCTATGAATGATAATACCTATGTTTGGTCGGACAGCACATGTTTCCCTTCGACGACCAATCGGCAATTTTCCGTCTTCGCGAAAAACGGCATCAGATTGCTGGGTGGCCCGACAGTTGGCATGCCCGGCGGGGACATCTCGATGGGAAGCTATACGAATATGCCTCCCTAGTAAAACGATCGCCACGTCAAAGATATAGAGAACGATGAAGAGCATTGGAAAACACGTCAACGACGTATGGCAACGATTCACTGGAATCCTGCTTTTTGCGGTGTTGTTTGCCAATATATCGTCCGTTTCCTGCTTTGCGGGCAGCTATCCCGCATGGTGGACAAATCGCCATGTCATTGCCCATGTGAACGCCACCAACGATTACACGCTTGCAGTGCAAGGCCAGTTGAAGTGGTTCACCACAAACGCTTATGACGAGCTCAACGCCAAACTGCCGGGCGGTGCCGGAACCGACATCCTTGCTGTCGTCAGGAGCTTCACGCCGACGAATAATTATTATTTCGTGACCGCTGGTCAGCTTAAGTATGTCGGCGGCAAATTTTACGATCGCCTGATCGGGGAAGGCTATTGCACGAACTCGTATCCTTGGACTGCGACAACAGCCGACGATGTCGATTACGCCTTCGTCAACATTGGGCAATTGAAAAACGTGTTCAATTTCTCGATAACCGTCGGCCTGCCGCGGATAGAGAATGCCGCCGCGACCGGCATGACTACCAATGCGGCCACTTTGAACGGAAGTCTTGCGTCAACGGGTGGCGTTGCCACGACGGTGTTCTTGTTCTGGGGCGCAACTGACGGCGGTACCAATAAAGCAGGTTGGAACAATACGAATAATTTTGGCGTGAAAGCCACTGGCGCGGTGAGCAAGGCGGTGAGTGGGCTTGGATTGATGCGGACTTATTACTACCGGTACTATGCGACAAATTCGGCAGGTCAGAGCTGGGCATCGTCTACGACGAACTTTACGACATTGGCGCAGTTGCCCGCGATAGACGACGGCATCGGTGCGACTCTGATAACCGCAACCAACGCTCTGCTCAACGGAAGGCTTACTTCGACGGGTGGCGCGCCGACAACTGTCTTCGTCTATTGGGGCGCAACCAACGGAGGAACGAACAGCGAAGCATGGAGCAACGCGAGTAATCTTGGGATTCTCTCAACAGGCTTGTTTTCCCGCGTGGCGGCGAACCTCGCCGCGAATGTAAAATATTATTACCGTTGTTGCGCGAGTAATGTTGCGGGCCAGTCTTGGTCTGCCGGGAAGAGTAATTTCATTACGCGCCTATCCGTGCCGGCGATCGAAAATGCCGCAGCTACCGGCATGACAACCAATTCAGCCACTTTGAACGCAACCCTTGCATCAACGGGTGGTGTAGCGACGACGGTGTGCGTGTTCTGGGGCGCAACTGACGCCGGGGCCAATAAAGCAGGTTGGGGCAACACGAATAATCTTGGCGTGCATGCCGCTGGTGTGGTGAGCAAGGCGGTGAGCGGACTCGGGTTGACGAAAACTTATTACTACCGATTTTACGCGACAAATTCGATGGGCCAATGCTGGGCATCTTCCACGACGAGCTTTACCACGTTGGCGCAATTACCTACGATCAATAACAGTGTTGGTGCCAGCCGGATAACCACGAGCAACGCCTGGCTTAACGGGACACTCACTTCAACTGGCAAAGCGCCTGCCACTGTTACCATCTACTGGGGATTAAGCGACGGCGGAACGGTTCAAGCTGCTTGGGGCAACACGAACAATCTCGGCTTTCGGCCTGCCGGCTCGTTCTCGAACCAGGCTGCAAATCTGGGGCCGAACGTCCAGTATTATTATCGTTGCTACGCCACGAATGCCGACGGTGACGGTTGGGCTGCAGGCACCAGCAACTTCACGACGAAAGCGGCACTGCCCGTGGTGGACAACGGTTCGGGCGCAAGCGGGATCACCGCAACCAATGCCTGGCTGAACGGCAATCTCACAACGACAGGCGGTGCGCCCACCACCGTGTTTGAGTATTGGGGCGGCGCTGATGGTGTGACAAACAAAGCCAAATGGCAGAACGCGAACAATCTGGGAATCTTATCAACCGGGACATTCTCGAATCTGACGCCAAATATGAGCCCCAACACCAGGTATTACTATCGCTGCTGCGCCAGTAATATCGCCGGGCAGTGCTGGGCGACCGGGACAAGTAACTTCACGACGCTTATTTCCGTTCCCGCGATCGAAAATGCCGGGGTGACCGGAATAACGACCAATTCGGCAACGCTTAATGGAAGTCTTGTTTCGACCGGTGGAGTTGCTACGACGGTGTGCGTGTTCTGGGGGTTAGCGGATGTCGGAGCAAATAAAGTCGGTTGGGGCAACACGAATAATCTCGGCGTGAATACCGCTGGTATCGTGAGCAAGACGGTGAGTGGGCTTGGATTGATGCGGACTTATTATTACCGGTACTATGCCACAAATTTGGCTGGTCAATGCTGGTCATCTGCAACCAGCAATTTCACAACCTTGGCCGCGATGCCTGCGATAACCACTGCGGGATCGACAGGCATAAAGACAAATGCGGCCATGATGTGCGGCAGCCTCACTTTTACTGGCGGCGCTCCGACGACTGTCTTCGTCTATTGGGGAGCAATCAATGGCGGAACAAATGTGGACAAATGGGGCAACGCGAATAATCTGGGCATTCTGTCAACAGGCTACTTTTTGAGCGCGGCGGCAAATCTCAGTCCGAATATAAAATATTACTACCGTTGTTGCGCAAGCAATGTCGCTGGCCGGTCATGGGCTGCAGGGACGAGCAACTTCACAACCTTGGCCGCTGCGCCCGCTGTCGAAAATGCTGGAGCTACGTACATAAAGACAAATGCGGCCACTCTGAACGGAAACGTCACTTCAACAGGTGGAGTTGCGACGACCGTGTATGTATACTGGGGTGCCACGGATGGCGGGACCAATAAGGCGGGTTGGAGTAAAACTAGTAATATCGGCGTGAAAGATGAGGGCGCGGTGAGCAAGTCCGTGAACGGTCTGAACGATATGATGAATTATCATTACCGATACTATGCCTCAAACTCGGCTGGCCAGTGCTGGGCGCCTTCCTCAACGAATTTCACGACATTGGCCGCTCCGCCTGCCATAGACAATGGAGCTGGTGCGACCCGGATCACCTCGACCAATGCATGGCTGAACGGAAACCTTACTTCGACGGGCGGAGTGCCGACGACTGTCTATGTATATTGGGGAGCGACTAACGCTGGATCAAACGGAGACAAATGGGCCAACGTTGTCGAGCTTGGCGAAAAGGCTGTCGGCGCGCTCAGCAATAAGGTGGATGGGCTGGATTTCATTAGCGCTTATTATTATCGGTACTATGCGTCGAATTCAGCTGGAGGCAGTTGGGCCGCGCCATCGAAGGAGTTCAGGACGCTGCCGGCGCGCAGCATTTCGGGGACGATCAGTTACAGCGGCGGCCAGACCGGTTCGATACGCGTGATAGCCGTCACGGCTACCAACAGCTGGTCAACGCGCTTCGGCACGATCCTTACAAACTGCGGAGCATATTCCATTACAAACATTCCTAATCAGACAAGCTATTGGGTCAAGGCGTGGTGTGATTCGAACGGTAACCTCAGCAATGACACAGCTGAAGCTTGGGGCACATATCCCGGAAATCCAGTCTGCATGACCAACAGCGTTAAAGGCGCCGACATTGCACTGACCGATCCGGATTCCGATGGCGATGGTCTGCCCGATTGGGTCGAAACTGGAACGGGCATCTATATCAGCCCCACCAACACCGGTACAAGTCCCAGGAATTGGGACACAGACGGCGATGGGATCAGCGATTCCATGGATGGTTTCCCAACCATTGCGGGTCCGAAAATCACAATTCTTGCTCCGAATGCGAACGCGGCTGTGACATCGTCGCCGGTGGTGATTATTGGGAAAATAACGAGCTCAAACGATTTGCGCTCCGTGACCGTATACGGCAGCAATACCGTTGTTGTAACGAATTCGCATCAGTCCGGCTTGTTTACTTTCACGTTCACAAACCGGTTATCGCTGGCCGATGGTCCGCATTCGATAGACATCGAAGTTGTTGCCACGAATGGTCTGGCCTCGCAGAAGTGGCTCTATATTAATATGGATGCCTCTGGACCTGACATCGCAATACTCAGCCCCGCGAATGGAACGGTTGTAACGCAGCAGCATGTTCCTGTCACAGTGCAGTCCGACTGTTCGAATGCAATAGTGACCGTGACTTGCTCGAACGCTGCCGGGAAAGTGAACGCCAACGCAGTCGGGGATGGTTGCATGTATTATGCCTGGGTGGCGTGTTGTACCAACGCGGTGCCTAGCACGAATGTCATTACCGTGAGGCTGGTCGCGACCAACTATGTGCCGTGGCGTACAAATCAGGCAGCGGTGACGATTTGCTTCAACAAGCCCGGATACAATCCTGCCACGGACGACAACCAGGATTACAACCCGGCGAAGAGTCCTGAAATTCAAGGCGCGATCCAGTGGCAATTCATCCAGCCATCGAAGACGGATCGGCACGTCACGATACGGGGAAAATTCGCCGATCCATCCTCCGCTGACGCGCAGGCGAGCAATGTATGCGTGATCCTGGAATCGTCAAACAAGGTGGACGAAACGCGGCGCGAATATGACAACGTCCCGGTGACTGGTGACAGCGGGGCATCGCGGCAGTTCGAGGTCGCGGATTTACTTCTATATGGAACAAACAGCGTCTCCGTCTGGCTTGCAGGCCAGAACAAGTGGTCAAATATTGGCACAACAATATTCTCGGCCCAGGCCGATGTATTGAAGTTCAGCCTCCAGTGGACGGCAAGCACTCTCCAGATTTACGGCGGTGTAAGTCCAGACGCCGCCACGCTAACAGTGGTAGGTCCTACCAGTTTCGCTACAAATGTAATTTCCACAGGCACATCGGGTAATCAGGTTGACTGGGAATTGAGAGGAGATGCAATCACAGCAGGCGTGTACCAAGTATATGCGTACTATGATAACGAGCGTGTCGATTATTCAACACCAGGAAATCAATCGATGTGTCAAGTGACGTTAAACGGATCGACACTCGTTAGTACGGAACCGTATACTGTTATCCAACAAAACAGTGATGACAGTGGTGAATAT
>Ga0181520_10013863_pt1 | contig 10082 bp, 9 predicted proteins | sample PEATcosm2014_Bin_29_FD_132451 | JGI IMG/M metagenome (GOLD analysis project Ga0181520, IMG submission 132451) | Peatland microbial communities from MTU Mesocosm Facility, Houghton, MI, USA - PEATcosm2014_Bin02_30_metaG | ecosystem: Environmental > Terrestrial > Soil > Wetlands > Peat | place... | reverse complement strand
GTCGAGGGTATCCGCAGCGGCTATGCGGATTTAAAGGCAGGCCGCGTGCGGCCTGTTGATGAAGCCTTTGACGCATTACGCGAGAAGCATGGCCTTCCGCGTTAAACAAACCGCACAAGCAGAACGTGATTTAGATGGCATCCTGGATTGGTTGCTGGCACAGCAGGCGGGCGAAGCAGGTTTGCGCTGGTTCTGGAAACTTGCATTGCCCCATCGCGCCGCGCGAATTCTGTGATGCGGCCATTCAGGACTGGCCAGGCTTCTTCCCGACAGCAACAAGATTAGCCAGAATCCGGTAGGCTCCGGGGACCGCCTCCGGCAGTTGGCGATAAACGGCATACGCCATGTAGATGTAATTCCCCTTGCCGTAGCGCGTATAGAGAAGACCGCCTTGCTGTGGGTCCTGGCCGGAGTCGTGGACTTCCGTCAGCGGCGTGTACTGCGACGACCAGGATTCGAGGAAGGAATGACCCCGCTCTTCAACCCAGCCATCGAAGTCCGCGGGCGTGATGCGATTGGGCGAAGTGAAGACGGCGCTGTTCGGATCGAGCAGCTTCACCGGGGCATGCTCGTCAACCACCTTCTCGGGGTTCCTGCCCAGGGTCAGCGGATACGGAGAGGGGAACTGCGTGCTCTGGTACTGCACCACGAGCGTTCCCCCTTCGTGCACATAGGCGAAGAGCCTCTGCGTCGCTGCGGTCAGGTCAGGGCGTGAGGAGTAGGCGCGGATGCCGACCAGAATTGCGTCATAAGCTGAAAGATCGCCCTGAGCCAGGTCCGATGCGGTGAGCAGATGCGTCTGAACGCCAATCTCCGCGAGCGCGGTGGGGACCTCGTCGCCGGTGCCCATGATGTATCCGACTTTCAGATTCTTGGGCACCGTTACGTCGACCCCGCGCAGCCGATAGGTCGCGGGGCGATACAGATAATAAGGACGCAGCCCGGGGTAGCCAACGGTCGTGAAGCCTTCGGTGAAGCGATCGCTGCCGGTCTGCGCCACGGCGCTTATCTCATAGCCCTGGCCGGAAAGCTGGCTGGGATGCAGGGTGAACTGAAAATCCTGGCTGCTCTGGGGCGAGATGTGGAACGGCGCTTCGGCGGGATCGGAGGCCCAGCCTGCGGGCAGGTTCAAGTGCAGCGTTCCATCCGCATTGTTCTGCTGCTGGTTGCTGACCGTGACGGAAAAGGGAACCGTCGTAGTGCCGAGAGGAACCACGCCGGCCGCCGCCGCGAGGTTCACGGAGAGTTGCGGGACCACAGCAAGAGGCTGATAGACGCCGCCGATACCATGAACGCGATGGACGGTCTGTACTACCTGGCCAACGCGGATGGGAACGCCCATGTAGTGAAATTCGGCCCAGCCCGCCAGCGGATAGGGAGCGAGGGGCAGCGTGAGCCAGCGCGGATCCTGGATGTCGTAATACGGCTGCTCGGTGTTGGGGCGCGTGAAGTACGGCCGCGTGAGCCCGGCGTTGCGCGGCACGTAGACGCGGAAGATGGCGTCGCCGGCGTTGCTGCTGACCGCATCGAGCCCGGGCGCGCCGATACGGGTGATCTGCCAGGCGCTGCCGTCGGGTTGATCGAGCCAGGTGCGCCCGAGTTGCAAGCCTTCAGGTGACGGACCCCAAAAGGGAGCGGCCGTCACGTGGACGCGCACGTCGATCTCAGAGCCCGGAGTGACGGTGGTTTGTGTCTCGTCGGGGCTGAACGTGGGGAAGGGATTCGCCCCCGCCGCGGTGCGAGGCATCACCAGCGAGCTGACCTCGAGCCCCAGAGCCTCCGCCAGCGCGGTGTTGAACTGCGCCAGCTTGATGTTCAGCTCATGAACGATGTTGGCCTTGTCGTCGGCGCTGAATCCGCTCTTGTTCACCCAGTCGATCAGCTGCTGCGTCACCTTGTAGCCGGTGGCCAGTTCGGGTGCGATCTTCTCCGGGTGTGCAGGCAGATCGCTGTAGAGCGCCGTCGCCACGTGATGGTGAATGTCATTGAGTGCGGCCACCAGCGGTGCGGTGTTTCCAGAATGAGCCAGCGTTGCTATGCCAGGCAGCGTGGTGTCGATGCCGTCGAAGAAGGAACTCTCTTTGTCGGTGGTCTTCACCGAAGATCCGTAGCGGTGATAGGCCACGCTGAAGGGCCCGGACAGAGGAGGCGTGCCTCCGCCGTTCTGCGACTTCTGTTGTCCCCAGCCGGTGCGCGCAATCTGGAGGTACGACTCGCCGAGGATCGGGTCCCAGGTCCCTTCAGGAATTTCGAGCGTCGTGGAGGGAAAGCTGTCGGTCCACTGCTTCGCGACGTAGTCGTAAAAGCGTACCGGCGACCATTTATTCGTTGCGTAATCGAAGATGCCCTTGTTGCTGGGAGCGAAGAACGGAACGCGGGCGTAGACCTTGAGCGGGGACCAGGGGCGAAGTCCCGCGGCGATCTGATCCGGGCAAACGTTGGGGTCGCCCGCTGCTGTGAAGGCCTCCTGGTTCGCTTCGCCGGAAACCTGATGATGGCCGTGGCCATCGGTGATGTTGCCGGTGAACGTCGAAGCCAGCACCAGCGGGTGAACCATCCGGACCGCGCGCACCACGTCACAGAGAACGCGATCATGGCCCCACTGCTGGTGCGCCTCGTCGATCGTCTTGGAGAAACCGTAGTCGGCGACGGTCCCGAAATATTGTTCCGACCCGGAGTATTGATCGGCCAAGAGCAACTCGTTCGTGCGGATCAGCCCCAGAGCATCGTAGCTCTCGCCGGACATCGCGTTCTGGCCGCCTTCGCCGCGGGTGAGGGTCAGGATGGCGGTGCGTGCGCCCATGCCGCGCGACTCGAAGGCAAGCATGCCGCCGTCTTCATCGTCGGGGTGCGCGACGATGAACATGAGGCTGGCCCAGGTGTCGAGCTTGCGCAGCGTTTGCGCCAGACCCGCGGCGCCGCGATCCTCGGGAAGAACCTGCGCGTCGGAGGAAGCGGCGATCTCGGCGCGCCATGGAACCACCTGGCCAAACAGCGTGAAGGCGCAGATCAGCGTCAGCGCGAGAGCACTGCGAATTGTACGGAGCAGAGGGGAACTGGGAATCATTGGGCCTGAATTGTCAGTGTAATCGTGACGCGATTTGATACAAAGGCAAAGATGGTTTTCGAACCAGTTGCGCCGGATGGGTCGGCCCCGAATGCAGGCACGACGGCGGGTGCGGCTCCGCACCTTGAACGGCGCATCGGCCTGGCCAGCGCGGTCGCGCTGAACATGATGTACATGATCGGGGTGGGCCCGTTCATCACGCTGCCGCTGATCGTCGCAGCCATGGGTGGGTCGCAGGCGTTGCTGGGATGGCTGCTCGGGGCGCTCATCGCCGCGTGCGATGGGCTGGTGTGGGCGGAGCTGGGCGCGGCCATGCCGGAGGCAGGCGGGTCGTACGCGTTTCTGCGCGAGATTTACGGGCGCGAGGGCGCGGGGCGGTTCGTCTCCTTCCTCTACATCTTTCAGCTTGGATTCAGCGCGCCGCTCTCCATTGCCTCGGGGTGCATCGGCTTTGCGGAGTTCGCGTCCTTCATGTTGCCCGGTCTGCGGCTGCCCATTTTTGCCGCCTGGCCCAACGGACCGCACTGGACCAACGTGCTCGCGGCGGGCGCCGTCGCCGTGATCGTGGGGATGCTTTACCGCGACATTCGCGCCATCCTGCGGACGGCCTGGGTGCTGTGGGCCGGCGTGATGGCGGCGATGTCCATCGTGCTGATCGCCGGGTTCACGCATTTTCACCCGGCACTGTTACAAATGTCTCCCCATGCGCTGAGCCTGTCGCCGCTTTTCTTTGCCGGACTGGGTTCGGCCACGCTGATCGCCACCTACGATTACTGGGGCTACTACAACGTCTGCTTCCTGGGCGGCGAAATTCGTGATCCTGGGCGAACCATTCCGCGGGCTGTGCTGTTTTCCATCGCGATTGTCGCCGTGCTCTACATTGCGATGAACCTCAGCGTCCTCGGTGTAATTCCCGCACAGCAAATGCAGCAGGTAGGCCGCACCGTCGTCGCAGAAATGGTGGCACGCACGTTCGGGCCGGTGTGGGCGGTCGGCATCGCCTGCCTCATCATGTGGACCGCCTTCTCCTCTGTTTTCGCCTTGCTGATGGGATATTCGCGCGTGCCCTACGCCGCCGCGCTCGATGGCAACTACTTTCATGCCTTTGCCCACCTGCATCCCAAACGGAATTTCCCCGACGTTTCGCTCATAGCTCTGGGCGCCGTTGCCGCGGTTTTCTGCTTTTTGCGCCTTGCTCAGGTGATTGCCGCGCTGGTGGTCATCCGCATCGTGCTGCAGTATCTGCTGCAACAGGTCGGCGTCATCGTGTTGCGGATTCGCAGGCCCGATCTGCCGCGGCCCTTCCGCATGTGGCTTTACCCGCTGCCGCCGCTGGCTGCCCTGGCGGGGTTCCTCTTTATCCTGTTCTCGCGCCCGCAGGCGCTTCGCTACTTGCTGTACGCTTTTGCAATTGCCCTGGCAGGCAGCATTCTCTATTTGTTCCGCGCGCGCAGCCGCCACGAATGGCCGTTTAGAATGGCTTCGTCGGACGCAGGGGGATCATGGTCGACTTAACCGTTGCTGAAGGCAAGCTTGTCCTCAACGTGCGCGGGGCGGATAAGTTCTGGGCGCTGAAGAGCACGCTGGAAATTCCGCTGCAACATATCGCCGGCGTGCGCGCGGATCCGAAAATCGCGCTCGGCTGGTGGCACGGCCTGAAGTTAATCGGATCCGACATTCCAGGCGTGTTGCACGCGGGCACGTTCTATCAGCACGGCAAGCGTATCTTCTGGGACGTCCACAATCCCGGCAACACCATCGTGATCGACCTGCAAGACGAGCGCTACGGCGAGCTGATCGTCGAAGTGGCAGACCCCGCCGCGGCTGTCGAACTCATCCAGCCATACTGCCAGGGAACCAGCGGGTGAATGCCTTTGTCCTTGCCGGCGGGCAGAGCACGCGCATGGGCCGCGACAAGGCTCTGCTTGAGATTGACGGGAGGCCTCTGGTTCAGCACCTGCTCGATACACTGCGCTGCTTAGGCCGGGCCCCGCGCATCTGCGGCTCGCGCCCGGACCTGGCCCGCTTTGCCGATGTCGTCCCGGATAACTTTGCGCGATCGGGACCGTTGGGCGGCATCGAGGCGGCACTCGCGGCTTCCGACTCGGACCTGAATCTCTTCGTCCCGGTGGACCTGCCGCGGTTGCCGTCGGAGTTTCTCCGCTGGTTGATGGCTCGGGCGGAGAGGAGTCAGGCGGTGGCGACCATCCCGCGCTATGCCGGCCGCCACCATCCGCTGTGCGCCGTTTACAGCCGGCGTTTGTTATCCGGCCTGCAGAGCTCCCTCGCCGCCGGGAAATTCAAAGTGATGGTTGCGATTCGGGAATCGGCTGCAGCGCTCAGCGAACCGATCGACGAGTTCGACGTGGAGTCGGTCGCGGCCTCGGGCCCTTCAGACTGGCCTTTCGAGCTTCGTCTGCGCGACTGGTTTCGCAACGTGAATACCCCGGAGGATTATGCGAGCCTGCAAGCTTGCTCTGGAGCAAAAAGCCGTCATCCAATAAGCTGAAGAAAGGCGTACCCGAGAGGCCTCGCAACCAACGTGGGCATTCCGCCGGATGTTCCCATCGAAGTTAAGACCGAATCCAACGGTCACGCGGACCGTCAGCCGTACATCGCCTTCGAAAATGTCTCGAAGTCCTTCGGCAGTCTCGATGTTCTCAAGGACATCAGCTTTTTCGTGATGCCTGGTGAGACGCTCTGCATCCTGGGCCGGTCCGGTGTGGGCAAGTCGGTTTCTCTGCAGCACATCATGGGGTTCCTCAAACCCGATGCCGGCCGCATCCTCGTCGCCGGCGAAGACATCACGCAGTTCGACGAAGCACAGATGCAGGGCGTGCGCCGTAAAGTCACCATGGTTTTCCAGAACGGCGCGCTCTTCGATTCACTCACCGTCGGCGAGAACGTCGCGTTTCCGCTGCGCGAAGGGCGCGGCCTCTCCGAAGATCAGATTCAGCAGATCGTCCGCGGCCTTCTCGAGATGGTAGGTGTTGCGGAGATGATCGATCAGCTTCCGTCCGATCTGTCGACCGGAACGAAGCGCTCCGTCGCCATCGCGCGCGCGCTGGCAGCCGAGCCCGAGGCGATTCTCTACGACGAGCCAACCACCATGGTCGATCCGCTGATCGCGCGGCTGCTCGGCGACCTGATCCTCAAACTCAGGAAGCAACTGCACCTCACCAGCGTGGTGGTTACGCACGATATGCGTTTTGCGGAGCGGCTGGCCGACCGCGTCCTCTTCCTGCACCAGGGGCGCGCGGAGTTCTTCGGCACTTTGGAAGAAATGAAGCGCAGCGACGACGAGATTCTGCGTCAGTTTCTGGAACTGGATGCGCTCGTGTTGCCCGACGTCTAAGGTAAGGCAGGCCGGCGCCATGTTGCGGGGCCTTCAGTTGGAGGGTGGCCTCATCTCGCGCTGATCCTTCACCGTGAACCCGGCCGGCAATTCGAAAAGCTGCGGATCGGGCGGCGCGGGATCGAGTTCGCTAATGGTAAAAGTCTGCGTTCCGAAGAGCGGATCGGTGCGGATCGAGAGCAGGTTCACCGCCAGCTGATCCGATCGCCAGGTTTCGCTGGTCTGGACCACGGGCCTGTCATTCCCCATCGCTCCCGGATTGAGGGTCGTCGTAACGCGCGTTCCGGTCGTATCCATACCGGTGATCACGCGCGTTCCCAGATTTTCCAGCTGTACGAATCCGCGGCCACCCGCCAGGGGCCCAGCAACCGGAGGCTGCGGGTTAGCCGCGGCCAGATCGGGCCCGAAGTTGTAACGCAACAGATCGCAAACGTGCGTCAGCATGTTGCAGTTGTAGAGAATGCGGAGACGCGGATCGGCAATCTGAATCCACTGGATACGCGACTTCACATCGCTGTCTTTGGGAACCAGCGCCCAGCGTTCCTCGTACACGCGGCCCTGCGCTTCCCGTGCCACCTGCCGCTTATTGATAAAGGTGATGGAAGCGCCGCCCGGCGTGTAGCGCACCCACTCCGTAATCAGGCTGGCGGTGAACGGTGCATCCGGAATCGGGGGAATAACGATGCTCTCCAGCACCTCGCGCACGCCGCCATCCCGCGCGGGAAACACGGACCGCCCCTGCGACGGCGGTGCGGGCGGAGGAACCTGCTGCGCCGGAAGCACCGGCCGGTTGGGTGTGGGCCACTGCTGCGCGTGGGCTTGCATGACCGCGCAGAATGCGACGAGAAGGCTGAGTTTCGGAGCGAGCACACGAACCTCCGATGCGGACATGCTAGTGTGAACAGCCCGCCCCGGTCAATCGTGGCTCACGAAGCGGGGCCCAGCTCGTTGCTACACTGAAAGGGTGAAGATCGCGCTGGCGCAGATCGATCCCACTATCGGCGATTTCAGCGGCAATACCGCAAAGATCCTCGAATTCACGCGCAGGGCGCAGCAGGGCGGCGCGGACCTGGTGCTCTTTCCGGAGCTGGCTATCTGCGGCTATCCGCCCGCCGATCTTCTGGAGAAGCCCGCGTTCGTGGCCCGCTGCGGCGAAGCCATCTGCGAAGTCGCCCGCGCGACCGCGAGGGACTCGATCGCCGTCATCGCCGGCTACGTCACCGCCGCGGAGCACGGAGCAGGGAAGCATGTGATGAACTCCGCCGCACTGGTTCGCCATGGTCACGTCGAGTTCGTTCAGTCGAAGATGCTGCTGCCTTACTACGACGTCTTCGATGAGCAGCGCTACTTTGCCCCGGCCGCGCGCCAGAGGGTGTGCCATCTCGATGGACAGCCGGTTGCGCTCACCATCTGCGAAGACGCCTGGAACGACAAGAGCTTTTGGGAGAACCGTCTTTACAGCGTCGATCCCGTCGAAGACCTGATGAAGCAGGGCGCATCGATCATCCTGAACATCTCGGCGTCGCCATGGTGGCGCGACAAGCGTGCCCTGCGCCGCGAGATGCTTGCCGCTATTGCCAGGCGTCATCGTGCACCGGTGGTCATGGTCAACCAGGTGGGCGGCGACGACAGCCTGGTCTTCGATGGATCGAGCCTGGTGATCGCGCCCAGCGGTGAGGTGATCGCGCAGGGCAAGAGCTTCGAGGAAGACCTCATCTTTGCCGACCTCGATACGCTGACCGGAGATATGCGCGAGCAGCCGGGTGACGAAGATGAGGCCCTGCTGGAGGCGCTGACGCTGGGCACGCGCGATTACGTCCGCAAGTGTGGATTCTCGAAGGCTGTGGTCGCGCTCAGCGGCGGTATCGACTCCGCGCTGGTCGCTGCGATCGCCGTGCGCGCGCTCGGCGCCGAGAACGTTACCACCCTCGGCATGCCGAGCCCGTATTCCTCCCAGGGTTCGATCAACGACAGCCGCCAGCTCGCGCACAACCTGGGCATTCGCTACGAAGTCGTGCCCATCGATGAGATTTTCAGCGGATACAACCACGCATTGGCGCCGGTTTTCGAAGGCCGCGAGCCGGATATCACGGAGGAAAACATCCAGTCGCGTATCCGGGGTGCGCTGCTCATGGCGTTTTCGAACAAATTCAACGCGCTGGTTCTCACCACCGGCAACAAAAGCGAAATGTCCACCGGCTACTGCACTCTCTACGGAGACATGGTCGGGGCGCTGGCGGTCATTGGCGACGTCTTCAAGACGCGCGTGTACGATTTATGTCGGTTCATCAATCGTGAGAAGGAAGTGATCCCGCGCGCGATCCTCGAGAAGCCGCCGTCGGCCGAGCTGCGGCCAGGACAAAAGGACACCGATTCGCTGCTTCCGTACGACATCCTCGACCCGATCCTCGAAGCGTACGTCGAACATTACGACACGCCGGAGAAGATTGCGGCCGAGCGGGAGCTCGATCTGGAAACGGTGCGCGCCGTCGTCAACAAGGTCGAGCGCAGTGAGTACAAGCGCCAGCAGGCCGCGCTCGTGCTGAAAGTCACGCCTAAGGCCTTCGGAATGGGCCGCCGTTTTCCGATAGCAGCTAAAGTTTAGGTTTAAGGATCACGGGTCCCCCAAACAGCAAAGCCCCGCACGACGAGGAGCGCTGAACTCGTTCAATGAAAAAGAGGTTTCTTCAATGAGAGCGGGTCCGAAAGCCCACATTGCGGGGGGAGACACCCAATACTAATTCGTGACAGAAGGTCCCCACTTCCAGTACCTTGGCAGAAGAGGGAGCCGCATCGATGAACCTGACCGTTCATATTCCGGACGATCTGGCCAACCGGCTGAATGCGTCGGGCGGCGACTTGTCGCGCCGCGCACTGGAGGCGTTGGCGGCCGAAGAGTACAAGCATGACCGTCTCACCAAGCCCGAATTGCAGCAGCTTCTCGGAATTGAGACCAGCTTCCAACTCGACGACTTCCTCAAGGCTCACGATGTGTGGATCGAGTACACACAAGAAGACGCCGAGCGCGAGCGCAAAGGCTTTCAGCGTTTGGGATTCTGATGCTTCTGATTGTTGCTGATACCAGTCCTATTTTTTACTTATTAGCCATCGAACACATAGACCTCTTGCCACGTTTGTTCGGAAAAGTCTTTATTCCCGATGCCGTGCACAAGGAGCTATGCCATCCCGAAGCCCCGGCAGTGGTTGGTGAGTGGATAGCACGCTTACCTGTCTGGGTGGAGGTGATCCCGGTTGAAGCTCTTGACGATGCCGCGCTGCGGCCGCTGGGAGCGGGGGAGCGCGCGGCTATTACCCTCGCGCTGTCCATGCACGCGGATCTAATCCTGATCGACGAGCGCAAAGGAACCAAAGTGGCGCTCAACAAAGGGTTTGAAGTTTCTGGCACGCTTGGCGTGCTCGCCGAGGCCGCACGTCGCGGTTTCGTGGATCTCGCCGATTCCTTCGCACGGCTCAAGCGCACAAATTTTCGCTGTCGCCAGGAAACCCTGGATACGCTACTCAATCAGCAGGCGGACAAATGAAACTGTGGCGTATCCCGCCACGGTGACATGGACCCGCCGAAAGGACTCTTTTTGATGCTTCGTTCTGTTTCCCGCGCTTTGCTCGCGCTCCTGTTCGTTTCAACCCTGTGCTTTGCGC
>Ga0181520_10013862_pt1 | contig 10083 bp, 6 predicted proteins | sample PEATcosm2014_Bin_29_FD_132451 | JGI IMG/M metagenome (GOLD analysis project Ga0181520, IMG submission 132451) | Peatland microbial communities from MTU Mesocosm Facility, Houghton, MI, USA - PEATcosm2014_Bin02_30_metaG | ecosystem: Environmental > Terrestrial > Soil > Wetlands > Peat | place... | reverse complement strand
CAACTGCTTGCTCGTCGCGGGCGCTTCGTTCGCGCCGTTGCCGTTCGCCGGCGCGGCGTCGGCCGGCTTCGCGTTGCCGTTGCCGTTGGCGGGCTTGCCGTTGCTCGCGGCGGTGTCGGTGCCGGCGTACAGATGCAAACCGATTCCGAGGAAACTGGACGCCTTCTTCATCGCGTCCGTCGCCGCCGCCTTAAGGTCATCCGCGATGCAGATGATTTCGCCGGTTTCCTTCTTCCGTTTGATGTCGGACCCGCCGAACGCCATCTTCACAATGCCGTCCGCGACGAGCTTGCCGACGACGATGACTTCGTTCTCGCCGATCTCGTGCTTGACGATCTCGAAGGACCAGTTGCCGTCGAACGCTTGGTTGAGGCGGCGGATATATTCATGCGCTTCAACGTAGCTCAAGCTGCCGCCGAAACTTGCCGGACGTGTCTTGATCGTTTCCGGCGGAAATGGAGTTTCTAGAATTTCGCGCACATTGGCCTTTTTCGTCGTGGTGACTTCGTTCATTTTCCGTCTCCCTCTGTGAATTGATTTGTGAGTTGATTGGTCCGCCCGAATCGAACGGGCGCTTCTGGGTGGGATTTTCTCTCCCCCCCTTCCTCAACCACAGTGGGCGCAAGCCCATTTTCATGTTCGCCCCGGAATAACTCCGCCAAACGCGCCAGGATCGCTCAGGATCGCCGATCTACCCCTTCGGGCTTGTCCCGTGTGTCAATCGTTGACCACGAAAAATTCCGGGCAAAACGGGAATGGAACGCACGCGGCGCGGCCGGGCGCGTTTTGGTGGAAAGGCTATCGGCAGGATCGACGCTATTACCAGTAATGTGCGCAAAGGCGTGCTGTGCGAGCGTTCGTCGTCGTCGCGTTCTTTTCCGCCTACGGTTGGGGTGGAGGCGCCGCGGATCTGCCGGGGCCGGCGTTCGTTGTATTCGCGATTTTCGTCAACGACTGCAAGTCAAGCGGTTCGGTCTCGGGGCGGATCGTCGATTCTGACGCCTTGATATGCGTTTGTGCGCTTGCGCGGCCGGAAACTTGCGGGGTACAGCGCGTTTACCCGCGTTGACGCAGCCGGTCAGTTTGAATGTGCCTCAATTTGATTCTGCCCACGCGAGGAATTCGCAACGGTCTTAAAGACGCTGCGCCACAGGCGACAATTCGAAGGACCAACTATTCGGCCTCATGGCGTCCGCGCGAAACCGCACTTGGCCATAATGGCGTGGTTGGCGAATTGAATATTTGAAGTCGCGGATCGTTTTCGTAGCTGTGCGGTCAGAAAATTTTGTCGGTTCGTCGCCCGCGACGTTCGTCAAGAATGCGTTGGCCGTAAGGCCGCGAAGCGTCTGAATCATCGCGGGTTGCGGCAATTTCGGCGGATGATTGAACGGCGTAACAGCGGCGAATGGGTTGGTTGTCAGCAGTTGTTGCCAGACCTGGGGCTCGTGAGCGGTGGCCGACCCGTGATGGGGCACTTTATAAACACTTGCCCGACCGGTCGGCCGATTCACATTCGCCAAAATCGCCGACCAGCCACGGTGCGGATTTGCGTTATTTTCGAGGTCCGATCCGAGCAACATTTCTTGCTGACCGCAGCACATCCAAACCACCACGGCCGAAAGATTTGGGCTTTCATCCGGCACGGACGTGACATCTGTGCCCGGCTTCGGCATTAGGTTCTGGAAACGCGTAAGTAAGAGGTGAAAGTCTGCATCAGATGGCGAAAGGCATTGCGCTGTTGCGTTGATGCTTCCCGGCCGGTTCCATATCGTCCGGTCAACCAACGCCCATTCAATGGGATACGTCGCGCTTGCCTGCCGACGTGCTTTCAATACGCGAATTATTTTTGCGAATTCTGTCACGCCCGAATTCTGAGCAAGAAGCCGGCGTTCATCAAGGCTGACAGCCGTCAGAAAATCGATTGAATTCGCCATCGCCATCGACGCGACGAACCGCGCTTGTTGCGCGCGCTCGACGATAGCCGCCAGCCCACGAATATGATCGTCGTGCCAATGCGTCGCGACCACTAGTTTCAATTGGGTTTCGACATTAACGCCAATTGCTTCCAGATATTGGAGCGCTACCGGCGTCGTATCACGAGGAAGTTGGCACGAATCGACCACAACCCAATCGCCCAATCCGGCGTGAATGACAATGGATTCGCCGTATCCTGGGCCAAAAACAGACACTTCAATTTCGTCCACCCTCGGGCCGCCGATCAACATCATGTCACTCTAAAAGCGCGCGGAGTTTGTGAGCTTCGTCTTGCGCCGCCACGATGTCGCGAGCCCGCCAACGAGGAAGACGGCGGAAACGAATGTCCGAAGCGCGACGGCGCGTGCCGTTAACGTCTTCGTGGTAGCCGATATACCAATAGAATACCGCCCCCGGCCGTACTAATTCGAGGTCATACGATTGGACGTCGTCCAGAGGAATTTCGGCTTCGCTCGCGCCTGTTTCCCCTGTTAAATCATAAACCGTCGCGAAGAATCTTTGCTCGTCCACGCTCTTTACCAGCCCCTCCCACCCCTGGAGCGAGCGGAAATTTGTGCGAAACACTGGCTTCTTGGTCCAAATCACCAGCTTCGGATGCTCTTCTTCGGGCATTGAGTAGTCGGTGGCCGATTCGTCCGAGTAGTTTTGCAATCTTTTCGCCGGAATCACAGATGGTGAGCGGGTAATGAAAGGCGGGCGGGTGTCGATTGTATCGTCCGCCGCCATGTTGTCGGCTTTGTCGGGTTCGGAAGGAGGGACGTTTCGATAGGTGTCGCTATCGCCGACTTGATACGGGTCGTTCCGTTTTTCGGCTGCTTCGGTCATGTGTGCACCACGTGTTCGACGATGGCTCCGACGCGAGTTATCGCGTCACGCCAACAATTTTTCAAGACATCGCACGCCCTCGCGGCAGTCGCCTCGTCGCCGCTCTTGTATAACTCGAAATGATCGTTGATCGCCAAAAATATGCCATTTTCGATCCGCCTCGACGGTTCCAACCGCACTTGGCAATGACCCTCCCGCCCGTCGGCTCGCTTCCCCCGTGTCGAAAGCGAAATAAATTCTTCGCCCGGCAATACGGTCGACCACGAAGATATGTTGACAAAACGTTCAATGATGGCGCTTTGCGCGGGTTTGGAAAGAGTTGAAAAATGCAGATCGGAATTTATCCCCATCGACGTGACCGGCGTGTGCTCCAAAATTTGAAACGCTCCGAGAACTATATCGCGCAAGGCTTCGAACCTGTCACTCTCGGCGGCTGATGCAAAGAACTCGGGTTGAAGTGCGCGTATGTGCAACCATCCTGCCGTAAATGTCGAAATGTCGGCCGTGACGATAACGTTATCGGCCGCTTCCGCTTCCTCTTTCGGCAACAGGTCGTGACGGACGAACCACATTGGCGAAAAAATTTTGGGGTTGAACGCGCCGCGTAATACGATCGACTTGCCTTCCTGGTTTGGCTCGACTTTGGCCATTCTTTCCCCGCTCCCGTAGCTGCGCCGTCGCGACGTGCGCTTGAAATCTACGTTCGACGCGTTCGCTTGGCAAGCGCGCCAACCCGCGCCACGAGCGCCGGCAACCATGTATCACGGGTGCCGCCGAACCGGCAACCCCCGCTTTGGAGAGCTCGCGCGCCAACATTTTTGAGAATCTTTCTTTTTTTAACACGATTCCTGCGCGTCAACAATACCCCTCGCGCGACAATGCGCCCGGCCGTCTGTTTTCGCAACAGTCGCACTCAGTTACCTTGGGAACCCCTTGCCACACGGCGGGGCGAACTTCGCTTTCATCGTGCGTGCCCGATTACGCGATCCTGCTGGTCTGAGGCTGCCCATACCGACTGTTCTTGTGTTTCGCCGCATTCGCGGCACTATCCAAGAATGGTTCTCCACGCACACACAGACGCACGCCGGCGCGTTTGAAGGCCGCGCGCGACAGCACAGCGCGTTCTGGTTCGGTGACCGTCGTCGTGACGAATGGCACTTGGTCGAATCGCTGCCGCCGGCGCGGCCCTGGATTTTCCAGTCTGCAAGCGGCCCGTCGCAGGCCACTTTGCTCGAAAAGCTTACGGCAGGATCGGCGAAGCCGCCCGTGTTGCAGGGCGCTACGTTGCGCGTTCGTGGGCGAGGGCGTGCTTTGTGGGCGTCTTGCGGGCGGCGTCTGCGGGTGCCGTTCTACGCGGCCGGCGCGCTTATCGCGTGTCCCGCTTCAGCAACCGTATGGATTACAACTCGACGCCTTAATCGCCTTACCGTCCATGCTGAATTCGTCGTAAAAGAAATAAACGTAACTCACGACGCCGTTGCTGAAGTCCGTATCCGTCGCCAGTTTCACCGTCTTCTTGAGGTATGACAACTTGCCGGCCACGCAATTGCGCTGCGGAATGTCTTGCACCGCGTAGAAATATTCCAGTTGCACGTTTTCGTCGGCAAGTTGATCCGCCGTTGCGCCAACCACCTCGAACGGAAAAGCCGCCAACTGCGTCGGCGGTAAGTTGTTGTCGGTGAAGACGACGAGCAGCGGCCCGACGGCGGACAACGCCGCCGGACTCAACGTAATAATGAAGTAATTGGTTCCTGTCACTTGCGTCCAATTCGATCCGGGCGTCAACGTATAAATCGCGCCCGTGCTTTTGACGGCCAGCGGGGAAGCGCTGTGTTTGAGAATTGCGCCGTTGTTTCCCACGGCAAACACGTCCGCGGCAGAGCTTCCCCAAACCGCGCTCAATCGGTCGGTTGCACCGCTCGCCATTGCCGTCCAAGAGTTGCCGTCAAAATGCAGGATCGTGCCGCCGGCGCCGACCGCGTAAACGTCGGAGGCGGAATTGCCGCCGACGCCGTAGAGATCGCCCGACGGTGGGACTTCGGAAATCGCCGACCATGCCGTTCCATCGTAGTGCAGGATGACGCCGCCGGCTCCGACCGCGTAAACGTCGTTCGGCCCGCTGCCCCACACGGCGTACAGATCGGCGGTCGTATTGCTGGTCATCGGAGAAAGCGTCGAGCCGTCGAAATGATAAATCGCGCCGCCGCCGCCAACGAAAAACACGTTGTTTGGCCCGCTTCCCCAGACGTAGATCGCCCCATTGAGGCCGCTCTGTACTTGCACCCAACCGGAGCCTTGGTTGCGGCAAATCTCGCCGTCGCCGGTGACCCAAACGTCCGACGCGGAGCTTCCCCAAACGCCGCGAAGCCAAGAATTCCAAGGCAACTGAACACGGGTCCAAGCGGAACCATCGAAATGAGTGATCCAGCCATTGTCGCCGACAATGTAAACGTCGTTCGGGCCACTACCCCACACGGCACATAGAGGATTCCAGTCCGCCTCCATATCGAGCGTCGCCCAAACCGAACCATTCCAATGAAGCACCGTCGGCTTGCCGCTGTCGGATGAGGGCTGGCCGACTACGTAGATGTCGTTTGGCCCGCTTCCCCAAACGCCGTTCAACTGACTCGTTGTCGGGCTTCCAATCGCGGACCACAACGCGCCGATTGCCGTCGAAGGACTCGCGTTGCAGGCGCAACCGAGATTCATCATCACCACGTCGGTCGCGTCCGTTACGGACACGACCTGCATGTAGCCGGCGTTCTGAATGAAATAGTTTTGCCCGGCCGCCATGCGGGCCGTTGAAGCGACGGCAATGCTCACCCTCCCGTTGACCGCCGGCATGATGAAACCGGCCGTGGTCGTTTTTATGCCGGCCGCGGCGTTGGCTTTGTATAAAATGCACGTCGGCGGCGGCGACAACCAATTGCCGTTCGGCAGTTTGACCGGCTTCTTTCCAACCATTTTCGCCACCAGCATGTTCGTTGCTCCTGGTTATTCCGATGTCATTCTAAACGGTATGCGCTGCGTGGCAAGAATATTGTGAAAATACACAATGTCGAATTTCGCTGTTGCGCGTTGCGGATTGTTCAAACGGTCGCCCTGAAGTCGGTTGCCCGTTGATTGTATTAGTTTGAAATTTCCTTGACTTATACCCCGCCGATATTGAAAATATCGTCGCACACAGAACCGGGGAAACTTCGATGGAACCGTCCAGGGAAACAAGTAAGCTTGCAACAGAAATTCTTGACGAAATCCTTGCAAAAAGAAGTGGCTTGAAGATTAGCCTTCTCCGCGCTGCCTTACCCGACGTATCGGTTCTGTTCGAGCATCGTATAAGGGAATTACTACCTGACCTTGAAGTTCCGGTCGATGCGATTCCTTCGTTACGCGAACATTCGGTCACTGAATTCTGTCGAGATACCCTCGCCAGTTCGCTATAAGTCCGCGACCAATTTTAACACGTTCCGCATGTGCTTGTGCGGAACGTGTCCTCTTTCATTTTCCCTGAATCGCCCATCTTTTCACGTCGCCTTGTTTGTAAGAAACAAGTATTCCGAGTTCTTCCAAGGTCCGGAGATGAACCTCGACGGCCGCCCGACGTGCGCGCACGAACACGGCGGCGACTTCATCGACAGACCAGGAGTTTGCGCCGGATGTTAGCAGGTCGCGGATCGCCTTGAGTTGACCGGGAACATCCTTTGGCCAGGGGCGCGGCGCGGTCGGGCTTATCGCTTTGTCCGGCACGGTCAGTCCTTCAAACTGAGGTTCGACGGAGCCCGTCTTGCCGGTCGGGTTCTGGAGTTCCGGCCGAAGCCAGCGGATCAGCCCGCGTTGCTCTTCGGCCGCGCGCTCGCGGTTGAGCGCGACAAGGCGCGTGAGGATTTCCTCGTCGGGCAATTCGGCCGGCCAGCCGTATGCTTCGGCGACGGCGCCGTCGAGTTCATCGTGAAGCTGCTTGAGCACGCCGATTAGCGCCGTGTCGTGGAACGCGCGCTCCTTCTCGGTCAGGACCGGGCCGCCCGCGCGTTCAACCTCGCGCAGCCGCTCCAGCGCGTTGTACATGCCTGTCAGCGTCACGTCCGGATGCTCGGCCTGCACCCGCTTCCGGTGCGCGTCGAGCCGCTCGCCGAGGTCGCGGATGCGCTCCCGCAACTGTTCCGACGGGGCAGGGAAAGGGAACGGCGCGAAGCAGTGCGAACTGTTGTAGCGTGGCCGATCTTCAAGAGTTCCTCCCGAAGCCCCGGCCCACTGGACATGCGGCCTAGAAGATAGAACGCCCAGCAAATACGCGTCGTCAGAAACGATTGCGTAGGCCATCGCATCGGGCAGAGTTCGGCCGTCCACGAAAACGAAAGGTCGGTGTTTTGCCGTATATGGAGTAACAATAAAACGTGGGAGATTTCCGATAGCTTTTCGCATTGTCGGGCGCGGTTCGGCAAAGACCCACCATTTTTCTTTGTAGACGGCTCGCCGATTTTCGCTCCGTTCTGGTAAAACCCGATCAAGGACACGTTGAAAAAGGCGTGGGAACCGGCGCGACGCTTCGTCTTTGCTCAAACCCCAGAAATCAATGATGAACCGTGTGGTCGGGGCTTGAACAATATCGCGCCCAATTATGTAAGGACGAAGAACTGGGGGCAGGCCCTCATTCGTCGCAACCAATTTGTTGAGTTCCTCAGTTCCGATCTTGAATCCTTCTCCCGCGGGGACAACACCCTGAAAACAGATGTTTTCATTCGCCAATAAGGTGCGGATTTCGTTCAGACCAGCCGTCGCCGAAAGATCGGGGCCGATCCATCGCACGTTTTGCGCCGTTAGGACGATCTCTCTACCGCGAGTGTCTTCCAAAACGGACGCCAACGTCGCGCTGCCTTTGAAGTCGTTCGCGCGGACGCCGACGGTCATGGCGATTCTGACAGCGGCACCGTCTGATGTTTCGACCCACGGATGATCGGCGATTGCATATTTGAGAAGCATCGCGTGCCGTGCAACAAGATGATTGACGAGTATCGGCCTCGAATACGACTGCACAATGCTATTAGTCGTTATGAAGCCGAAGGATTTGATGCGGCCGTTCTCCAATAGCTCTGCCGCCTTGTCCCACCAGTACATAACGTAATCGCATGTCTCCGGAAGGCTCCCATACACTCTTCGCAACGCTTCAACGTATCCAGATTGCAGGGCCGCGCGAATGATCCTGGCACCCAGAAACGGGGGGTTACTCACGATGAAGTCCGCCTCCGGCCAGTCAGCGGGCCGGGCGTTCACATAATCGAGAATCGGCACGCGCGCGTCCTCGTCAGGCACTTCCTTGCCGGTGACGGGGTGCGTTTTGAAGGTGCGCTGGTCCCAGGTCGTCAGCGGCTTGCCGTCTTCGCCCAGACGCGGGCGGATTTCGTCGTAGGCGAGCACGGCGTCGCGGCAGACAATGTTTTTGTACTCGCGCAATACCGGCTCGACCGGGCGCAGGTCGCCGTGAACGCGCCGATACCATTGGAGGTAGCCGATCCAGAGCACGAGGTCGGCGATCTCGCGGGCGCGCGGGTTGATCTCAATGCCGAGAAATTGTCCGGGGTTGACCATGACGCCGGCCATTTCGAACGCGGCCTGCGTGACGCCCAGGTCGGCCAACTCGCGGAGCACTTCGGCCTCGATCTGCTTGAACAAGTCGAGGGTGACGAATAAGAAATTCCCGGACCCGCACGCGGGGTCCAGTACGCGCGTGTGCAAAAGCTTGTCGTGAAACGCGCGGATCGCGGCTGCGGCTTTCTTCCGGTCCGCTTCCGTAGGTTCGGCGTCGCCCTTGTCCATAATCTGCCGCGCCTGGGCCTGCGCGATTTCCCAATCGGCGCGCAACGGTTCGATGACCGTTGGCCGCACCAGCCGCTCAATATACTCGCGCGGCGTGAAATGCGCGCCGAGCTTCTGGCGGTCAACGGGGTCGAGGGCGCGTTCCAGCAGCGTGCCGAAAATCGTCGGCTCCACGTTCGACCAATCGCACTTGGCGGCGTCGAGCAACAATTTCAGTTGCGCGGCGGTCATCGGCAGCGATTGCGTGTGCGCGAACAGGCCGCCGTTGAACCGCAGCAACTTGGGTTCGAAGCCGAACGGCAAGCCGTCGTTCATCGCGCGCCACAGTTGTTCGACCTCAAGGGGAAACCGCCGGGGATCGGGCAGCCAGCGTTCCTCGACGGCGCGCGAAAAGAGTTTTTTCGGCAACAGGCCGACATCTTCGCAGAACATCGTGAACAGGCAGCGCATCAGGAATTGAGCGACGAGTTCGGGGTCGTGGCTGGAGCGCTCCAAATCCCGCGCGAGTTCGGCCAAATGCCCGGCCACTTCCCGCGTCACCCGTTGCGCGTGACGGGCCGGATCGAGATCAAGGGGGTCGGTGAACACCTTGACGAAAAACTCGCGGACGGCGGGGTCCGCGAGTTGCGCCAACTCGATAGTTCGACGCGCGCCATAACCGCCGTACTGGCCGGTGAAGCCGGACCAGACCTCAAAACAATTACCAATGTCGGTCGTGATAAGAAAAGGCGGCTTGCCGTCCGGCAAATAGGAGGCGTAGCGCAACGCCTGGCCGTAGGCGCCGCGCATCGCCTTGTCCCACGGCGCCGTGCCGCGTCGGGCCGTGCCAACCGCGTCGTCACCCGCCTCCGAGCCCTGCTTGGCCTCGCAGACGAATGAGCCGCGCCGGTAGAAGTCGATGAAACCCGTCGAGGCGCGGCCGTCCGGCGTGTCGATGGACACGGCGCATTCGAAGCAATAGTCGCCGGACTTGTCCTGCGGGTCGGGCCGCTCGACGCCGAGGGCGTCGCACAGTTCAAGGAAAAACTGGTCTTTGTGGCGGCGTTCGTGGGCGCTTGACGCCGCCCACCGAGCGATGAACTTCTCGACCGATCCTCCGACAATCACGTCATGCCCCACGTCTTCAATCGAACAGCGCGAAAACCCCAACGTTGTATAAGCAGCACGTTGAAAAACACCTCGCGCGCCACATGGATCGGGTGCCTTTTTCACGCGGTTGGTTGCTGCATCCGAACCGTATTACACGCACGCAGCCCGGTCAACTACTGACGACGAATCCAAGCGAAATCAGATGTCGAGCAGATTCCCCATCTGGCTGTGAATCTGAGAGACCTTACCGACCAAGTGTCGGTTTTTTCTGATCGTGTCGTAAAGCTGGTTGGCGGCCCGGTGAATCTCGGCGACCCGCTTCTTTAGTTTCGGGTCCACGTTGGCGTCAGCCGCGACCTT
>Ga0181520_10013861_pt1 | contig 10084 bp, 8 predicted proteins | sample PEATcosm2014_Bin_29_FD_132451 | JGI IMG/M metagenome (GOLD analysis project Ga0181520, IMG submission 132451) | Peatland microbial communities from MTU Mesocosm Facility, Houghton, MI, USA - PEATcosm2014_Bin02_30_metaG | ecosystem: Environmental > Terrestrial > Soil > Wetlands > Peat | place... | reverse complement strand
GCGGCCTGCTGCGGCGTGGGCAGATTGACGAAGCCGGCCAGGACGCGGCCCTTGCGGAAGATGCAGATGCCGCCGAGATACGGCGCGTTGGAGATCCACGCCTCGTCGCCCACCAGCGCCGGAGTCGCGCCGGGAAAATGTTCGTGAAGGGCCTTAAGCACGAGGGACGCGGAATCGGGCGTGGCTTCAAGGACGATGAAAGCCTGACCGACCTGGTATTTGGCCACATAGCCGCGCTTGAGCTCGCGCAGTCCGAGGACGCTCTGAGGGACCATGCGGATGGGCGCAACGTTATTCGGGGGAAACCAGCGCAGTTGCGCGGGCGGAGTGACGCGGCCGGGAAGACGCACTTCAAGCGTGGAGGCAATACTGCGCAATGTGGAAGAGTCGTCTGCGTTGGCGTCGGCGGCAACTTCGACGATCTCGACGTAGAAGTTGCCCTTGGCGAAGGTTGCGCTCTGCGCCTCGACCTGGCCGCCCATGCCGATCTGCGAGATGGGCGAAGCGGGATCGAGATTGGCAGCAAAGAGTCCATAGGCTGCGTCGGCGTCAGCCATCTCAGAGAGATCGATGGTGAGAGTGCTGGCGCCGGACTTACAGTCGATTGTGCTCATGCGCACGAAGCCGAAGATGAGATAGCCCTCCGCGCCGCCGTCTTTGTATTCGAAGAGATTGCCCGAGTCGTACTGGCGGATGGCGCCGGACTGCTCCCAGCCGGGGACGATGTGGCAATCGAGAACGCTTTGTGCGGCGGTGGAGCCTGAGGCAAGCAGGGCCGAGAGCAGCAATGCGGAGACCCTCATGCAAAAAGCTCCTGTGCGTGAGCCATGCGACGGGCGACATGCACGCCGTGCGGGCAATCGACCGTGCAGCCGGCGCAATCGGCGCAGCGAATGGCAGTGGGTTGGGCGAGCTCGAGATAACACTCGCGGCCCAGCGCGAACTGTCCGTAGCCCTCGGCATAGGTAAGGCAGCGCAGTACGTCGGCGACTGGCAGCCCTTCACGGCATGCGCCCCGGCACACGCCGCACATGCGGCAATAGAGCGGGCGAATCCGCTCCAGGTGCGCGGAGAGAATGCCGGCGTCGGCGGAAGAGAAAGCGTACTGCATGGCCTTGAAATTTTCGTCGAGCTGGTCCATGTCGGTGATGCTGGGAATAGTGGTGCCGACGTTGGGGTTCTTGACCACCCATTTGAGCGCGGAGAGCATGGCGCCGGGTTGCGCAAGCTTGCCGGCGATGGGATCGCCGGGCCGATGGCTGCGCGACCCGCCGGCCATGACCTTCATGGCGACGACGCCGAGACCGGCTTTGGCTGCGGTTTCCACGGCCTGGTCCATGGCGGGATCCATGGTGAAGTTGTAGGCCGCGAGAACCACGTCGAAAACTTTTTTCTGGATCATCCAGGGAATGAGCTGCGGCTGTCCGCTGTGGGTGCTGACGCCGATAAAGCGGACCTTGCCCTGCTGCTTGGCGAGTTGCTGGGCTTCGATGTGATCGTCGTGAATGTCGGCGGGATCGCTGCGGCCGTGCAGATACCAGATGTCGATGTAGTCCGTGGAGAGCTCGCGCAGGCTCTGATCGAGATGCTGCATCATGCCGGCCTTGTCGGGCGCGTGGGTTTTGGTGGAAAGCACGATCTGCTTACGCTTGGCGCCGAGCGCCGCGCCGACCATGCGCTCGTTGTTGCCGTGCGAATAACTGCGCGCGGTGTCGAAGTAGGTGATGCCGATATCGGCGGCGCGTTCAATCACGCTGGGGTCGGAAGTGATCATGCAGCCAAAGCCGACGGAGGTAACGCGGAGGCCGGTGCGGCCGAGCGTTTTGTAGCTGAGCTTGACTGGGGAAGCGGAGGGCGCATCGCCGGATTGCGGCGTGAGGACGCCGATGGCGGGAGTTGCGCTGGCCAGCGGAGCCAGCAGCCCGGCGGAAACACTGGCGGCGAGGAAATCGCGGCGGGAGGTCGTGAAAGGCATGAGGACACCTCGACTTTCGTGATCGCCGACAGTGTAGAAAGCGCCCCGGGGGCGTGCATAGGACGGGCGTCACAGGGCAAGGGTCAGGGGCCAGGTTTCAGGGGTCAGGTTTCAGCTCGCGGGCCGTCGCCGGTCGCTCAATTTGCGTTGCGGAGGGCCTGGAGGGTTTCTTCTAGGGCTGCTTCCCACGGCAAAAGCTTTTCGGCGAAGCGGGCCTGCAGTTTGGCGTTGGAGAGCACCGAATAGCGGGGGCGTTCGGCAGGGGTGGGGTAGTCTTTGGTGGCGATGGGGGTGAGAGTGGGCGGTTTGAGGTCGAGGAGCGCGGCGGCGCGGGCGAAAATGGCCTGGGCAAAGCCGAACCAGGAGACGGAACCTCCGCAGGTCATGTGGTAGAGGCCGGTCCAGTCCTCGGGGGCGCCGAAACGGCCGGCAAGGATGCCGGTGACGATCGAGTGCGTGGCGCGGGCGAGCTCGATGGAGGTCGTGGGGCCGCCGATCTGGTCGTCGACGATGGAGAGGCGGTCGCGCTCGCGCGCAAGGCGAAGCATAGTGAGGAGAAAATTGTTGCCGTGGGGGCCGTAGACCCAGCTGGTGCGGAAGATGAGAAATTTGCCGCCGGTGTTTTCGACGGCCTGCTCGCCGGCGAGCTTGCTTGCGCCGTAAACATTGAGCGGATTCGGCGCGTCAGACTCGACCCATGATGTAGATTTGGGCTCGGATTTTCCGCCGTCGAAAATGTAATCTGTGGAGTAGTGGACGAAGAGGGCGTTGCGGAGCAGGGCTTCTTCGGCGAGGACGCGCGGCGCCTGCTCGTTGATGGCGTAGGCGAGGTCGCGCTCGCTCTCGGCGCGGTCGACGGCGGTGTAGGCGGCGGCGTTGAGAATGATATCGGGCGCGGCGCGGTGAACCAGCTCACGGGTTTGCTCGGCATCGGCGAGATCGACGGATTCGCGGTCGAGAGCGACGATGGGGCCGACGCCCAAAAAGATTTTTTCGAGTTCGCGGCCAAGCTGGCCGGCGTTGCCCACGATGAGGATGCGCGGATTGGCTTGCGAGGTTGGCGTATCGCTCATGCGGGCGAGCTCCGGAAATCGCGGAAGTGTGCTGCTGGCATTCTAAATGGCTACAACGGAGAGGCGGGTTCGCCTGGAATCGCGATTCCCCGTACAATTTAAAGGTGGAGTCTTCCCCGATGCGCCGCGTGTATTGTGATGCCAATGCCACCACGCCTCTGCTGCCAGAGGTGATGGAGGTGATGCGTCCGTATTTGATGGAGGATTTCGGGAATGCGTCGTCGATCCATCTGCAGGGGCAGCGGGCGCGGAAGGCGGTGGACGGGGCGCGCGAGACCCTCGCGACGTTTTTCCATTGCCGCGAGGCGGAGGTGGTGTTCAACTCTGGCGGGACCGAGGGAGACAACACGGCGATCTTTGGCCTCGTGCGCGCGGGCGACCACCTGATTACGACGGCGATTGAGCACTCGGCGGTGCTGCGCGCGGCAGAGCGCGTGGCGGAGCGCGGCGCGGAGGTGACGTTTGTTGCACCTCGCGCGAATGGATTGATCGATGCTGAAACGATTCGGCGGGCGGTGCGGCCGCAGACGCGGCTCGGCGATTCTCGGAGGACCTTGGTCAGTGTGATGCTGGCGAACAACGAGACTGGAGTGATCGAGCCGGTGGAAGAGATCGGCAAGGTTGCAGCGGAGGCGGGTGCGTTCTTTCATATCGATGCGGTGCAGGGCGCGGGGAAGGTCGCGTTCGACGTGCGGCGATTCGGATGCCATCTGTGCTCGATCAGCGCACACAAGATGCACGGGCTGAAGGGCGTAGGCGCGATGTTTGTGCGGCGCGGCACGCCGCTGGAGCCGCTGATTGTAGGCGGGAGCCACGAGCGTCGGCAGCGCGCGGGCACTGAGAATGTGCCGGGCATCGTGGGACTGGGCAAGGCCGTGGAACTAGCGATGGAAAGCCTGGCGGATGGAACCGTAGAGCGCATTGCGGCGCTGCGCGACCGGCTTGAAGCGGGAATTTTGCGGATTGCGGGCACAGGCGTGAACGGCGCCGGCGCGCCGCGCGTGGCGAATACTACGAACATTCGCTTTGAGCAGGTGGAGGGCGAGGCGCTGGTGATCGCGCTGGATCTGAAGGGCGTGGCGGTGAGCGGCGGGTCGGCGTGCCATTCGGGCTCGACCGAGCCCAGCCACGTGCTGATGGCGATGGGACTGGACAAACATGCGGCGCGGGCGAGTTTGCGGTTCAGTTTATTGAGGACGGCAACGGAAGAGGATGTAGATCAAGTGTTGCGCGTGGTGCCGCAGGCCGTGGAACATTTGAGGGCGCTGGCGCCGGAAGTCGCGGGAACTCTGGGATAGGAAAACCTTCGAAGAGATGGAACAGCACACAACGATCGCGGTAGCTATGTCCGGAGGGGTTGACTCCTCGACGGCGGCGGCGATTCTCGCGCATTCGGGCGAGACGGTAGTGGGCCTCACGCTGCATCTTTGGGATCAGACGCGGCTGGCGGGCAAGCATGGGATTCCCGATGCACCGAAGGCCGGACGTTGCTGCTCCATCGACGATGTGTATGACGCACGGCGTGTGGCTGAAGACCTGGGGATTCCGTATTACGTGGTGAACCAGGAGGAGCGGTTCGAGCGCGACGTGGTGCGGCCGTTTGTGGACGAGTATCTCGCGGGGCGCACGCCGATTCCCTGCTCTCTTTGCAACAACCACATCAAGTTCGATCAGCTGTTGAAGACGGCGCGCAGCATTGGCGCGGAGTACATTGCGACGGGCCACTACGCGGTGAACGAATTCGACGAAAAGCGCGGACGCTGGATTTTGAAGCGGCCGGCGGATCTGGCCAAGGATCAGACGTACTTTCTTTTTGGGCTCACGCAGGAGCAGTTGTCGCGAACACTGTTTCCGCTGGGGCACATGACCAAGCCGGAGGTGCGCGAGGCGGCGCGGCAGCATGGATTGCGGCTGGCCGAAAAGCCCGACTCGCAGGAGATCTGTTTCATTCCCGGCGGCGATTACAAGCAGTTTTTGACGGCGTATCTCGAGGAGCAGGGCGAGCAAATGCCGGGGACGGCGGGCGAACTCGTCGCTTCGGACGGCGAAGTGATCGGGCGGCACGAGGGAATTTCGAACTTCACCGTGGGCCAGCGCAAGGGACTGGGCGTGGCGTCACCGTCGCCGCTCTATGTGCTGCAGATTGATCCGGCGAGCCATCGCGTGACGGTGGGCGCGGATGCCGAACTCGCGACGCGGACGTTGCGCGCGCGGCGGCTGAACTGGATCAGCGTTGCCGAACTGACAGCACCGATGCGGGTGCGGGTCAAGATCCGACACCGGCACGAGCCGGCGTGGGCTCGCCTAGAGCCCGCAGGCGCGGATGAGTGTGTAGCAACTTTCGACGAGCCGCAACGCGCGGTGACGCCGGGACAGTCAGCCGTGTTCTACGACGGCGACGAGGTGGTGGGCGGCGGCTGGATTGTGTAGGCTGCGGCACTCTCGAGAAAATGATATTCGCCCTCAAGTACGCCGGAAGCGGCAGCAGCCTCGGCAGCGGCGGGATTTGAGATAAAGGCGCGCGCCAAGCCTCGATCCGTAACTTCAAAGAGGAAAAAGACGTTGTCAGGGTCTCCCACGGCTCTCCAGAGCGCGCGAAGCTGAAGGCCTGCGTCGCGATGTGCCTGGGCGTGAGAAGCAAAGACCGCGTTCCATTTGGAAAAGTTCGACACGCGGTTGCGGCATAGAAGGTTGGTCATGGTCTGCCGGCTCCTCGGCGGCACGCGATCCAGTTTAGAGCAAATCCAAGGAGAAATGCGCCGCGGAAATGCAGGTCCTTGGACTCCGTTTGCCGCAGGAGCCGCGCCAAACTTCGCTCAGGATGACCATCTGATTTTGATGCGAACTTCTGACTCGACCACATTAGGAATGCTTCTTATTTCGGCCGCTGCATTTCGAAGCGGTCGCGCGTGCGTGTGTACGCCGGGCCGCCCATGCGGCCGATGGCGTTCAGTTTGTCGGGATCGATTTTGTAGCCGTCAAGAAGCGACTCGAGGACGTGGAAGCGCAGGACCTCGCCCAGCACGAGGATACCGCCGCCGGGTTGGTCGCTGACGCGGACGATCTGATGCAGGCGGCACTCCATCTGCACCTTGCTTTCGGCCACACGCGGCGGCTTCACAAGGTCGCTCGCCATCGCGGTCAGCCCCGAGAGCTCGAATTCGTCGACTTCGGGTGGCACGTCGTCAGAGCAGAGGTTCATCTGCCCGGCAAACTCCTCGGAAACGATGTTGACGACGAACTCGCCTGTGGCTTCGACGTTCAACAACGTGTCCTTGTAAGGGCGCGGGCCGGTGCGGACGGAGGTGCAGAAGCAAACCACCGGAGGGTTGGAACTGCACGCGGTGAAGTAGCTGAAGGGCGCGAGATTCCGGATGCCGGCGGCATCGATGGTGGAAACGAAGGCGATGGGGCGCGGCACGATCATGCCGATCATGAGCTTGTAAATGTCGTTGGGCGCGATTTGGGCGGGATCGAGAGTGCGCATGCGGAGTTCTTGTGCGGCGCCAGCGGCTGAGCTACACGAACAGGTCGTTATCGCTGGACGCGCGATTTGCGTCGGCGCGCGACGCGCCTTCGGTACTGCGCAGCGACTCGACGACGGCCTTTGCGGAAGCGAGGAACGCGGAGAGCTGGCGCATGGGCTTGGCCACGGTGTCGGCCATAAAGGCGTTGGCGCGGTCCACGGCGTCGAGGACACTGGAAAGCATGGTGTCGATCCGGCTGGCCTGACGCCGCACGCGCGCAACGATCTCATCGGCCGCCGACTGCACGTCGGCGGTTTGATCGCGCAGGGCGCGCGTGAGCACGGCGAGGTCAGACGTGGTGGCTTCAATCTTCGGCGCGATGCGCGCGATGAGGTCGCGGGTGTTTTCGATGACCGGCATGACCGTGGAGCGCAGGTCTTCAATCTCTTCGCTGATGGACTTGGCAAGTTTGCGCAGGGCGGAGAGTGCGGCAAGGAGAACGATGGCCTGAATCGCCATGGCCAGCGCCACCATGGCGACCAGGGCGAGCTGAATGGTCGGGGTATCGAGTTTTGGCATGGCGTTGCCCTCGCGCAGGGGTTCTGCGGGCTTTACCGGTCAGGCGCGCTTCCGGGTTGAGAAGCGGCGTATTGTCCGGAGCCGCGACGGGAGCTTGCGATACCTGCTCGCGCGCGGCGCCGGAAGAGACGATCGAACCGCATGAGGACGGGAAGAACGCGAAACCGTTCGCTCTTAGACCTCGTGGGTCTCGGGCTCGGTGCTGGACGCGTCCTGATACGCCTGGCGGCCCGCATCAACGGCGGCGCTAACCCGCGTGGTCTGGTCGGTGACCAGGTTCTTGCCCCGCTCCACAAACTCTTCCCACTGGGCGCGTCCGCGATCGATGGCGTCACGGCCGCGATCGACGTATTCGCCCACCTGGTCTTTGCTCTTGTCGACAAATGCGCTCACATGTTCCCTGCTCTTGTCGACCAGTGCGCTGACATTGTCCGCGGCTTCGCGGGTGCGGGCGCGCAGATACTCGGTGCCTTCGCGAGCGCCTTGCGCTATGTCGCCGCGGGTTTCGCGGCCGCTCTTGGGGGCGTAAAGGATGCCAACCAGGGCGCCAATCCCCAATCCAGCCAGGAACCACGCCACTCCGTAAGATTTATTTTCGTCTGCCATGAGGGAGTTTCTCCTTTCGATACCCTGCCAAGGAAGCCTGAGGGTACCAAACAGTCCAAGTTTACCGCAATTGACCGGCATGCTGCGGTTTGGGCACTGCGGGCAGGCGCAGAAAGTACCTGCACGTGGACCTCTAGCCTTTGAATGCCCGGAGCCTGGCAAGCGAGGGGCGGCCGGCTGCGCACAAGCTGGATTCACCCGCCGCAGCGGCAGGTGTGCGCCAAAACCTCGGCAAAATGGAGCGCTTTGGTGTGGGCCAGTTGATCGATCTGCTCGCGGCAACTGAAGCCGTCGGCAACCACTATCGTAGTTGGCCCCGCGGATTGAACTGCCAGTAGCAGGCCCTGGTTGGCGATGGTCTTCGACACTTCGAATTTATCGGCCTCAAAGCCAAACGGACCGGCCATGCCGCAGCAACCGGCCTGGATCAACTCGACCGCGGCGCCGGCTTGACGCAGGAGCGCGATTTCGCTGCCCGGGCCGCCGAAGACCGCCTTGTGATGGCAGTGGCCGTGGACAAGAATGTGCGCGCCGTCAAGACGGCCAGAGACGAAGCCGGGCGCGCGGGCGGCGAGAAAGTCGGCAAGAAGCCAGACCTGCTCGCTCATGCGTTTGGCGCGGGGATCGCTGGGGAAAAGTTCGAGGAGTTCGTCCTTGAATACGCTGGCGCAACTGGGCTCGAGAAAAACAAAGGGCAGGCCGGCATCGATCTGCGGAGCCATGCGGCGGAGAACCTGCGCGAGATAGGAGCGGGCGGCGGAAAGCAGGCCGAAATCGTAGAGCGGACGGCCGCAGCAGATGTGCCCGCGGGGCGTTTCCACGCGGAAGCCGGCGAGACTGAGGACGGTTTCCGCGGCCTGAAGGGATTGCGGATGGTAGTAGTTGTTCCAGGTGTCGGGCCACAGCAAGACTGCCCGTTGTTGGTCGTCTTTTGTCGCATCCCCGGTCCCCAAAGGCGGCACCTGCGGTGCGGCAGCCTTTTGGACGAGATCTGTGGAAGAGTTTCGCGATTGCTGGAAGCTCTTCGGCGCGAGACGCGGCAATTGGCGCTCACGGGCGACTCCGGCGATGCGCTTGATGAGTGGGCTGGTGAGATGGCCTGTGAGGATGGCATTGGTGAGGGCCGGCGCGAGCGAACCGTAGCGGGCGAGACGGTCGGCGAAGCCAAAGATGTAGTGTTGAAGCGGATGCAGCCGGCCCTTGTAGCGCTGCGCGAGAAACTCTGATTTGTAGGCGGCCATGTCCACCTGCACCGGACACTCGGATTTGCAGGCCTTGCAACTGAGGCAGAGATCGAGAGCCTCGTGGACGGCACGGCTCTGGAAGCCTTCTTCGCGCAGTGCGCCGGAGAGCATTTCCCAGAGCAGGTGCGCACGGCCGCGGGTGGAGTGCTGCTCCTCGCCGGTGGCGCGGTAGCTCGGGCACATGACGCCGCCCACGGTGTTGCGGCAGGAGCCGACGCCGACGCAGCGCTCGGTGGCACGAACTAGGGAGCCGCTGTCTTTTGCGAAGGCAAAGTGAGTTTCTCCGATCCCCGAGTGCGAGGGACCGGGGGCACCCGGATCTGAAGCGTGACGGAGGTTTTCTGTGGGGTCGTAGACGCGGACCGCGTCAGAAAGCTTGCCGGGATTCATGCGGTTGTCCGGATCCCAGAGCATTTTGAACTCGCGGAAGGCCTCGACGAGTTCGGGGCCGAACATCTTGGGCAGTAGTGCCGCGCGGGATTGACCGTCGCCGTGCTCGCCGGAGAGCGATCCGCCGAAGGAAATCACGACGTCGGCGGCGCGATCGATGAACTCTCTGAATATTTTTATTCCTTTGGGAGTAGAGAAGTCGAAGTTGATGCGTGTGTGCACGCAGCCCTGGCCGTAATGGCCGTAGAGCGGGCTGCGAAATCCGTACTCGGCCATGAGTTTGGTGATGGCGCGGAGATAGTTGCCGAGCTGGGCGGGCGGCACGGCGGCATCTTCCCAGCCCTCGAAGCGATCGGGCTCGCCGGGCACAAAAACCATGGCGCCGAGCGCCGACTCGCGCACCCGCCACACCGAAGCCGCTTCTTCCGGCGTGCAGATGTGCGCCGCCGGCGGGGAGGGCCAGGATTGCGCGGCGCGGGGGACGGATTCGGCCTTGGCCCGCGCTTCTTCCTCGGACCACGCGCCCAATTCGACGAGCAGAAAACCGACTCCGTCCGGTAGCCGGTCGAGATCGCGCAACGCGAGACCTTTGCGGCGCATGAAATCGACGAGCATGAAATCGAAACCTTCAAGACCGATGGGCTTGTGTTCGAGGGCGAGGGGGACGGCGTCGGCGGCAAGAAAGGCATCGCCGAAGCCGAGCACGGTGAGCACGCGGAAGGGCGGGCTGGCGATGAGGTTCAGCGTGGC
>Ga0181520_10013860_pt1 | contig 10085 bp, 9 predicted proteins | sample PEATcosm2014_Bin_29_FD_132451 | JGI IMG/M metagenome (GOLD analysis project Ga0181520, IMG submission 132451) | Peatland microbial communities from MTU Mesocosm Facility, Houghton, MI, USA - PEATcosm2014_Bin02_30_metaG | ecosystem: Environmental > Terrestrial > Soil > Wetlands > Peat | place... | reverse complement strand
CCAGGCTGCGGTGGAGCACGCTGCAGCGTATGCCAAGCAGCGCGTACAGTTCGGCAAACCGGTGGCAACGCTGCAGGCAATCCAGAGTCTGTTGGCGGAAGTGGCGACCGATTGCCACCTGGCCCGGCTCGGTGTGCGCAATGCCGCCGTGCTGATCGAAGAAGGCAAGCCCTTTGAAGTGGAAGCCGCCATGGTGAAGTCGTTTTTGGTGCACCTCGGCTCGAAGATGCTGGTGGATACCTGCCAAGTCGAGGGTGGTTTTGGCTACAGCGAATCCATGCCGCTTCCGCGGTTGTTCCGCGATATTGCCGGCACCAACCTTCTGGACGCTCCGGGAGACTTCCCGGAAAAACTCATCGCGGCGAGTATCGCCTAACTGTTGCAGGAGCAAGCTCGAATGCCGAAATGTTTGGTTTGTTACAAGTGGACTCTCGACGAGCAGGACATCAAGGTCAAGCCTGAGGACCTGAGCCTGGATTCAAGCCGGGCGAAGGGAAAGATCAGCGACTTCGATCGCAACGCGATCGAGGAAGCTACCCGGATCGTCGAGAAGCAGGGAGGTGCCGTGGAAGCTCTTACTTACGGCACCTCCGCGGTAAAACAATCGCTCAAGGATTTGCTGTCGCGCGGTCCGGGGAAAGCCTACTGGATCGCAGACGCTTCGGCCGAGCACGCAGACGCCTCAGTCACGGCGAACGTGCTGGCGGCGGCCATTCGGAAACTGGGCCAGTATGACCTGATCCTGTGCGGCGAAGGCAGCTCAGATCTGTTCAACCAGCAGACCGCTCCGCGCATTGCGGCGCTGCTCGGACTGCCGTGCCTGAGCTTCGTGCAGAAGCTGACCGTAGAGGGCGACACCGTACAAGCCACACGCAAGCTTGAAGACAGCACGGAGGTCGTTACCGTGAAGGGCCCGGTGGTGATCAGCGTATTGAGCGAAATCAACAAGCCGCGAATCCCAACCCTGAAACAGGTGCTGGGGGCGGCGAAGAAGCCGAACGAAGAGATCAAGGCTGCCGATCTTGGACTGAAGGCCGAGGATCTGCAACCGAAGGCCGTTCGCCAGTCGGTGAAGGGCTTCGTGATGCAGCGCAAGAACGTCATCTACAAGGAATCCAGCGCGGCCGACAACGTTGCCAAGCTGACCGTCAGCCTGGCCGCAGAAGGCCTTTGCTAGGGAGCGCGAAAAACATGGCAGGAATTTTTGTTTTCTCGGAAGACAGTGCGCTAGCCAAGCAGTTGCTGACTCCCGCACTGGAGTTGAAGAAATCGCTGGCCCAACCAGTCACGGCACTGGCGTTGAACGAGGCTGACGCGAAAGAGCTGGCTACGCTCGGCGCAGACAAAGCCGTGGTGCTCGAGTCTGGCAACAAGTGGGCCGAGGGTTTTGCCGAGGCAATCTATTCGCAGGTGAGCGGAGCCGGAGCCAGCATTCTGCTGGTTGGTGGCACGCTCCGCGGCAAACATGTTGCGGCATACGTGGCAGCTAAGCTGAACGCCGGAATGACGACCGATGCGAAAACCCTGAAGATCGAAGACCGCAAGCTGCTGGCGACGCGGGTACTCTACGCTGGCTTGGCGGTGGGCGAAGAACTCGTAGCGCTTCCCGCCGTGGCTACGATCCGGGCGCGCACGTTCGTTGCACCTCCTGCGGCGGCGACCGCAGGCGTGGTTGAAACGGTGGCAGTGGAAGGCGACGCGCGGGTAAGCCTGGGCGAAGTGACCTCGACGAGCGCCGCGGGGGTGGACATTTCGGCGGCCACCAAGTTGGTCTCCGTGGGCCGCGGCTTCCGTAAGCAGGAAGACCTGAAGCTCGCAGAAGATCTATCCGGAGCGCTGAAGGCTGAAATGTCTTGCACGCGCGGCGTTGCGGAAGACGAGCACTGGCTGCCCATTGAACGCTATATCGGAATCAGCGGACAGACCGTGAAGCCGGAGTTGTATCTGGCGGTTGGCTTGTCTGGACAGGTGCAGCACATGGTGGGTTGCCGCGAGTCGAAGGTGATTGTCGCGGTAAACAACGATGAGCGCGCGCCGATTTTCGAAGCTGCGGACTACGGCATTGTTGGCGACCTTTATGAAGTGTTGCCGCTACTGACGGCTGCACTAAGAAAGTAGCGAGGAACAATGGCTGAAGATAAGTTTGACGCAATCGTGGTGGGTGCGGGACCGGCAGGTTCCGCATGCGCCTACACCCTGGCCAAGCAGGGTAAGAGCGTGCTTCTGCTGGAGAGAGGGAACACGGCGGGCAGTAAGAATGTCTCCGGTGGAAGGCTCTACACCTACGCTCTGGAGTTGCTGGAGCCTGAGCTGTACAAGCGGGCGCCGCTGCAACGCAAGATCGTTCGCGAACAGGTGATGCTGCTGAACGAGCGCGGCGCAACCACGGTGGACTACTTCAATCCGGACTTCGGCGAAGGGGTTCCGCAATCTTACTCGGTGGTACGCGCGGTGCTGGACGAGTGGTTTGCCGCAGAGGTTGAAGCAGCCGGCGGAATGGTTGCAAGCGGCGTGCTGGTGGATGGCCTGATTGAAGAGAATGGAAAAATCGTCGGCATTTGTACGGGCGAAGAAGAGATGCGCTCCGACGTGGTGGTGGCCGCCGATGGCGTGAACTCGCTGCTCGGACAAAAGGCCGGATTGTTTCCGGAAGTAAGCTCGCACGCAGTCGGCGTGGGAGTGAAGGAGACTATCGAGCTGCCGGACAATTTGATCAATGCGCGCTTTGGCTTGAAACACGGAGAAGGCGCGGCACGGGTTGCGATCGGATGCACGGAAGGGATCTCGGGCGGCGCGTTCCTTTATACAAACAAGGGAAGCATTTCGCTGGGGATCGTATTCAACCCGGAGCAGGCGGCAAAGCAGCAGCGCCATATCCAGGACATCTTCCAGGATTTCAAGATGCATCCGGCGATTCAACCGCTGATCGAGGGCGGGACCAGTGTGGAATTTGGCGCGCACCTGGTGCCAGAGATCGGCTATCAAGGCATTCCGAAGCGCTTGCACCGGGAGGGAATGCTGGTGGTCGGAGATGCGGTCCAGTTCGGAATCAACACCGGGCTGATTATCCGCGGCATGGACCTTGCGATTGTGAGTGGTCTGGCGGCGGCGCGCGCCATCCTGAACTCGGCCAACACGGCGGAGACAGGCTCGCTGTACATGAAGCAACTGGAGGAACTGTTGCTCATCGCCAACCAGCGTGCGTACCAGAACTTCCATAACATCTTTGAGATCTCGCGCATCTTCAGCGGCTATCCCAAGCTGGCGAATGAGGCCATGCAGTTCATGTTCACCGTGGACGGCAAGGTTCCGAAGCCGATGGTAAAGGGGCTGCTGGAAGTGGTGAAGAGACATGCGAGCTTCGGCCAGATGGCGGCCGATGGCTGGAAGGCGTTTAGAAGCCTATGACGATCAAAAAGCTAGGCCCGGAAGAACTGCTTTCACTCGATAAGTTCAGCGTGGACGAAGGCAATCCGCACATTCTCGTCGACAAGGCGATCTGCGCCACGTGCACTCCACGCGCGTGTCTGGTTGTGTGTCCGGCGCGATGTTACCGGCTGAAGGATGGACAGGTGAACTTTGAATACGCGGGATGCCTGGAGTGTGGAACCTGCCGCGTGATGTGCAAAGACAAGGGTGTTACGAGCTGGAGTTATCCCGGCGCCACTTACGGAGTTACGTTCCGTTGCAGCTAGCGAACCGTTCACCGTCGCGCTAAGTCGACGCGACTTTAAAGGAGAAAAGAGATGTCAACCGCAGCTACTCCCACATTCGCCGTTGGTCAAACGTGCACGTATACCCAGCTTGTGGACGATAAGCTGGTTCATGGCTTCGCGGACCTGACGGGAGATCACAATCCGATCCACGTGGACGACGACTTTGCGAAGAAAACCAAGTTCGGGCAGCGCATTGCACACGGAGGCATTCTGTTCGGCATGATTTCCAAGGTGCTGGCCTCCGATATGCCGGGCATCGGAACCGTGTATCTTAGCCAGCTTGTTAACTTCAGGGCTCCTGTATTCATCAACGACACAGTTACGTTGGTTGCCACAATCACCGAGATTCTACCCAAATCGGTTGCCAAGATCAGTGTCGTCATCAAGAAGCAGACGGGCGACGTTGTCATGGATGGTGTTGCTGAAGTGAAGCTTCCGGGTTGGCTGACCAGGATCTAACTGGCTTACCGGCTCTGCTTTTCTTCTCCTTTCCCTTATCTATCGGGAGGAGCGCGTGCCGTGACATACACGGCGGCAGGCGATGGAACTCGGGATGCGTAGCGCGATTGCGAACGGATACCCGATTCCATTTCCTGGTTGTTAAGAACCGATAGAGAGTACGTCGAAAGAAGCAAATTGGATTGTGGTGTAAGTGCAGACCTTGCGCATATGCCGAAGTGTGCGCTGAACCAGAGTGGCTGTTGTGCTCTAAAGCCGTAACGCAGCCGGTGATAAGAACCGTGCTCGAGTCGGATTCACATCTCGTTTCCGTTACCAGTTCGAGGAGGAGGAATTCATGAGTTTTTTGATTTGCATCGCAGCACTCTGTTTCCTGATGTACGTTGCGTACAGGGGATTCAGTGTCATCCTTTTTGCTCCGATCGCGGCGTTGCTGGCAGTTCTTCTGACGAGTCCTCATTCCGTTCTCCCCGTGTACAGCAGCATGTTCATGGAGAGTATGGTTGTGTTCGTCAAGAACTACTTCCCAGTATTCATGCTTGGCGCAATCTTCGGTAAGCTGATCGAAATATCCGGCTTCGCCAAATCGATTGTGCACTCGGTCGTGAAGCTGCTTGGACCGTCGCGCGGTATGTTGTCGATCGTCGCCGTGTGCGCGTTGCTGACTTACGGCGGCGTATCGCTGTTTGTTGTGGTCTTCGCCGTCTATCCGTTCGCGGTTGAGCTCTTCCGCGAAGTGAACATTCCGAAGCGCCTGATTCCGGCAACCATCGCAATGGGCGCGTTTACCTTCACCATGGACTCGCTGCCAGGAACGCCGCAGATTCAGAACATCATTCCAACCACATTTTTCAAGACCAATGCTTATGCGGCTCCTTGGCTTGGCATCATCGGCTCTGTTTTTATCCTAGTCGTGGGAATGACGTTCCTGGACTGGCGCCGGAGGCAAGCCGCGAAGGCAGGCGAAGGTTACGGTACCGGCCATCTCAATGAGCCGGAGCCGATCGAGTTGGGAGAGATGAGCAATCCGGTCATCGCGATTCTGCCGTTGTTTGTTGTCGGCATTATGAACATGGTGATCACCCGGTGGCTGCCCAAAGTTTATGGCGATAGCGTGAGCATCCAGCTTACCGCCGCCGCCAAGCCACTCGCGGTACCGGTTGCAAAGATGGTCGGGATCTGGTCGGTAGAAGCTGCCCTGGTACTCGGCATTCTGACGGTCGTGGTCTTTGGCTGGAAGAAGGTTCACGCAAAGTTTGCTGAGGGCACCAAGGCCGCCATCGGCGGTGCATTGCTGGCGTCGCTGAATACGGCATCCGAGTATGGATTCGGTTCGGTGATTGCGGCCCTGCCGGGATTTCTGCTGATTCGCGACGCGCTGGCGCACGTCCCGAATCCCCTGGTGAAAGAAGCTGTCAGCGTCAACGTGCTAGCGGGTATCACCGGCTCGGCATCGGGCGGAATGAGCATCGCTCTGGCTGCCATGTCAGACCAGTTCATTGCGGCGGCGAATGCGGCGCACATCCCGATGGAAGTTCTGCACCGGGTTGCCGCCATGGCCAGCGGTGGCATGGATACACTGCCTCACAACGGCGCTGTCATCACGTTGCTGGCGGTTACGGGACTCTCGCACCGGCAGTCCTACAAGGATATTTTTGCCGTTACCTGCATCAAGACATCGGCAGTCTTTCTCGTAATCTTGACCTACTACGTGACGCATCTAGTGTAAAGGCAACAGGTCCTGCCGCTCACATACTCCGCAAGATTGCAATGGAGGATGCGCGGCAGGCTTATGCAGTTCCGGAACTCATCTGGCGCGAACGGACTTGCGCCGCACGGGTGTAGCAACACCATCTACGCCCTATACCGCTATGCTCTACATCTTCCCGTACACTACTCCTCACTGGAGTTCCTCTGCCGATGGGCGGGGGAACTCCGATTTTTCCTGACGGCGATTCCGTCTGTCATAATGTGGTTGGTGTGCAAGCGGGCGGCGCGACATGTGCCGCATACGGGCATGGTTGCTCGTGGTACACTCCAAGGCCAGTAACTTACGTCCCCGAGGAATTCTGCATGGAACTGCGATTGTTGCGTTATTTTGTGGCAGTCGCGGAGGAATTGAACGTAACACGTGCTGCCGAACAGCTACACACGGCCCAGCCTTCGTTGAGCCAGCAAATCCGGCAGCTCGAAGGCCTCGTCGGCGCAACCCTCTTTCATCGTGACAAACACCGGTTGCAGCTTACGGAAGCGGGACGGGTGCTGCTTCCTGCCGCGAGATCAATTCTTGCATCGGTGGAGCATGCGCTGGTGGAAGCGCGGGCGGTGGCCCGAACCGAGGAGTGGACAATTGCGCTGGGCATGATTCCCGGCCCCGAAGGCAAGATTTTCTCCCACATCCTTCCCGTGCTGCTGCGCTACCATCCCAACATCCAATTGCTGCTGAGAACCATGACCGCGCCCGATCAGATCAAGGCGTTGCTGAAGCGCGAGGTTACCGCTGGATTTCTGCGCGGCCCCATCGAGAGCAGTGAAATCGCGTCGGAGATCTACATGCGCGAGGATGTGGTGGTGGTGCTTCCGCAAGACTGCAAACTGGCGGAGTTGCCGCGCGTACCGGTCACGGAACTGGCGAAGATGAAGCTGGTTTCGATTTCGGCCGAGGTGGCTCCGGCGGTACACAGCATGGCCGAGGAGATCGAGAAGCGCGTCGGCGTGAAGTTCCAATTAGGATTTTGCACCGAGAACGTGATGACCTCGCTGAATGCGGTGGCATCGGGACTGGGCTTCAGTTTCTTTGCGGCCTACGTGGAGGAGATTGTGCCCAAGGGCGTGGTGGCGCGGCCGCTTGATCTCGATCCGGCTCCCCAACTCGATCTTCTGTTTGCCTACCGCGCCGATGATCGCCTGGCGGCGCTGGCCAGGCTGGTGTCTCTGGTGCGCGAGTACTCACCATTTCACATCGAGATGGTAGAGAAGGCCGAGATTGCAAAAAAGGCGTTGCAATCGTCGCGCACCACGGAACACGAAATCACAGAGACGCCGCGCTAGACCATCGTAAGGACGTGCCCCATCTTCAACTTTTTGGTCGTGAGATAAAAGAGATCGTGGGCGCTCGGGGAAACTTCGCAGGGCAGCCGTTCGGCAACCACGATTCCTGCGTCGGTCAAGGCTGCGACCTTGTGCGGACTATTGGTCAGCAGGCGGACGCGGCGGACGCCGAGGTGCTTGAGAATCTCAACAGGCAGTGCGAAGTCGCGGCAGTCCACGGCCAGCCCGAGGTGTTCATTGGCCTCAACGGTATCCAGGCCGCCATCCTGCAGCGCGTAGGCCTGGAGCTTGGCCATCAGGCCGATTCCGCGGCCCTCCTGTTTTTCGTAGATCAGGATTCCGGCACCCTCTTCGGCAATGGCTTCCATGGCGCGGTTCAATTGCTCGCCGCAATCGCAGCGCAGTGATCCCAGGACGTCTCCGGTGAGGCATTGCGAGTGAATCCGCACCAGCGGAGCTCCGGATGAAATATCGCCCATAATCAGCGCAACGGCGGTCTCAAGGTTGTGAGGCGTGGAGCGCTCAAAGCCAACGGCTTGAAAGTGTCCCCATTTGGTGGGCAACTCCGCGACTGCAACCCGCCTAGTTGTCCCGGTACAGAATTCTAATTCCATTGCAGATGCTTCCCCCATTGATCTGTTACCGCGCCTGGGCTGCCGCGCCCGATTCAGTTTGCAGACGATGCTCAACCAGTTCAGCGATGCTGACCACGACCATGTCGTAGCGTGCCGCAAAACGGTCGATGTCGTCACCCTTGGCCATGGTTCCGTCGGGATTGGTGATCTCGCAGAGAACCCCCGCGGGCTTCAGCCCGGCCATGCGCGCCAGATCCACCGAGCCTTCGGTGTGTCCGGTTCGAGTCAACACGCCACCGTCCGCAGCCCGGAGCGGAAAGACATGGCCCGGATGAACCAGGTCAGAGGGCTGCGCGTCGCTGGCAATTGCGGCGCGAATGGTGGTGACCCGGTCCTGCGCCGAGACGCCGGTTGTGACGCCCTCGCGAGCCTCAATGGTGATGGTGAAGGCCGTGCGGAAGCGGCTCTCGTTATGGGGGACCATAAGCGGAATCTGCAGACGGTCGAGAGTCTCCCCGGGCAGGCAGAGGCACACAATCCCGCTGCACTCGCGAATGAGCAACGCCATGGTTGCGGGAGAGAGTTTTTCCGCGGCAACAATCAGGTCGGCTTCGTTTTCGCGATCGAAATCATCCACCAGAATGACGGGATGACCGCGGCGCATGTCGCGCAAAGCCTGCTGAAATCGTTTTTCGAAGGGAAGCGCCAGCGGTTCAACTACCGTGGCAAGAGAAGAAGGGAAGAAAGACATTTGAAACGCTCCTCGTACACTAAGCTGACGAAAAACGTTTCAGGGCAAGCCTTGTACCGCCGCCCGCAAGAGACACCTCGCGCACGGTATGGCACATCTTCTTTCATCCGGACTATACCGTCGGCCCTGGAATCTCACCAGATCTGCTGACCCTGCATAAATGCAGGCGCTCGCGGGCTTTCACCGCCGGTGGGGAGTTGCACCCCGCCCTGAAGACGTACGCCTAATTCAGCTTTGATTCTACGCCTGCAGCGCGCGCTTGTGGCGGTGCAGGCGTCACTTTTCTCTGTGATGCATGCCCGCTAAAAGGCCTGAAAGCAAGTTCCGCATGCAATTGTGGAAAGTCGAAATCAGAGTGCGACCGTTCATGCGATTATAGAATCTATATGGACATGAGGACTCGACGATTGCAGATGGAAAGTGAATTACCGTCCTGATGCCAACTCTTCAGCGTAAAACAATTTTCGTAATGGCCGCCGGTACAGGAATTACGGTGGGCAATATTTATTTCTGTCAGCCCTTGCTGATGGAGATGGCGCGAACCTTCGCAGTCTCTGAGCACGCGATCAAATGGATTCCCGTGCTGACTCAGTTGGGGACCGCCCTGGGCCTTTTGTTTCTGGTACCGCTCGGCGATGTGATCGAGCGGCGATCGCTGATTGTAAGGACCGCGGTTGTCCTGGGGATCTCGTCAATTCTGGTGGCGGCGGCGCCCTCCTTTGCCTTCCTGGCCGTGAGCAGTCTGCTGATGGGGTGCGTCTGCTGCGTCCCTCACCTGATTCTGCCGATGGCGGCGCAGTTGGCGTCCAAGGAGCAGAGCGGCAGCGTGATTGGAACCGTCATGGGCGGCCTGTTGGTGGGTGTGCTGGGCGCAAGGACAGTCGCGGGATTTGTCGGAGGCAGCTATGGCTGGCGCGCCGTGTATTGGCTGGCCGCCGTACTGACGCTGACCACCGCGTGGATGATCCATCGCGAGCTTCCAGAATGCCACTCTCCGGAATCTGGAATGAGCTATGCGCGCCTTATGCAGTCTGCGATTGGGATGTTCCGGTATCGGCAGATGCGAGAGTGGGCGTTCATCGGGGCGATGATGTTTGGGGCATTCAGTGCATTCTGGACGAGCCTGGTGTTTATCCTGGAGACGCCACCCTACCACTACGGTGCGCGCATGGCGGGCGCTCTGGGACTGCTTGCCATCGCCAGCGCAGCGGCTGCGCCACTGATGGGCAAAGTGGTGGACCGTCGTTCGGCCCGCTTCGGAGTCGGCTGGGCAATCGTATTCCTGCTGGCCTCGTTCGGGGTTCTCTACGCACTTGGATTTCACCTCTGGGGACTGGCTCTCGGCATTGTGCTGCTCGACGTTTCTACGCAATCCGGCCACACTGCCAATTTGGCGCGCGTATACGGGACTTTTCCCGGGTCGCGCAGCCGCGCGGGAATGGCCTACATGGTGACGTTCTTTGCGGGAGGCGCACTCGGATCCTGCCTTGGAGGGTGGGGTTGGGCACACTACCGTTGGGCCGGGGTATGCCT
>Ga0181520_10013859_pt1 | contig 10085 bp, 3 predicted proteins | sample PEATcosm2014_Bin_29_FD_132451 | JGI IMG/M metagenome (GOLD analysis project Ga0181520, IMG submission 132451) | Peatland microbial communities from MTU Mesocosm Facility, Houghton, MI, USA - PEATcosm2014_Bin02_30_metaG | ecosystem: Environmental > Terrestrial > Soil > Wetlands > Peat | place... | reverse complement strand
GCGAAGAGCGCAAACCGCTGTGCATCCTGGGCGATCTGCAAGGCCCCAAAATTCGCACCGCAACACTGAAAGATCATCAGCCCGTGCTCCTGAACGCCGGCGAATGGTTGACCATCACGCCGCGTGAGGTTCCGGGCACGGCGTTGCTGGTGGGCACCACCTTCAAGACGCTGGCGGAAAACGTCGAACAAGGTTCGCGGATCCTGCTCTCAGACGGCCTGATTGAGCTGCGCGTGCAAGAGGTGAACGACGGCGATGTGATCTGCGAGATCGTCAACGGAGGCCTGCTGGGCGAGCACAAGGGCATCAACCTGCCTGGAATTCCCGTGCGTGTGCCCTCGCTGACCGAAAAAGACTCCGACGATCTGGAGTTCGCCCTCAAAAACGGCGTGGACGCCATCGCCGTCTCCTTTGTGCGCACAGCCGAGGATGTTCGCCTTGTGCGCAACCGGGTCGCAGCCTACGGAAGCGAGATGTGGATTATCGCCAAGCTGGAAAAACCCCAGGCCATCGAGGATCTGGACGGTATCCTCACGGCCGCCGATGCCATTATGGTGGCGCGCGGCGATTTGGGCGTCGAGCTGCCGCCAGAGCAGGTTCCAGCCCTCCAGAAGCGGATCATTCGCCGCGCCGCTGAATTCCGCAAGCCGGTCATCACCGCCACGCAGATGCTGGAGTCGATGATCGAGAACCCACGTCCCACCCGCGCCGAGGTCTCTGACGTTGCAAACGCCGTTTACGACGGCACCGATGCCGTGATGCTCTCCGGCGAATCAGCCATTGGCAAGTACCCGGTCGAGGCTGTCTCCATGATGGCGCGCATTGTGATTGATGCCGAGCTCAACATCAAGGAGGCCGAGTACACGGACCGCCGAAAGCAGCGCCGCCCGCGCCTCTCCATCGCCGAGACCATCTGCGAGGCCACAGCGCACGCCGCCAATGATCTCGACCTGCACGCCATTGCCCTGTTCACAGAGTCCGGATCGACTGCGCGCAAGCTCTCCAAGTATCACCCTTCGGCGCCCATCTACGCCTTCAGCCCAGTCGAAATCACCATCAACCGCCTCAACCTGCTCTGGGGAACCACCCCCATCCGCTGTCCAAAGATCAACTCCAATGAGGCGATGGTCGAGTGCGCCGAGAGCCTGCTTGAGCAGTACGGCTACGTCAAGCCTCGCGAGGTCATCGCCATCGTTGCCGGAACTCGCACCCGCTCCGGCGCAACCAACTTCCTGCGCCTCCATGTAATGAGCGAGAACAAGGAGAAAGCACGCCTTACTGACGCCAGCGAAGAGAAATCAGCGCCGGCGCCCACCGTCAAATAATCAGAATAACTTGGTTAATCAGAATTGCTCCGTGCCCCATTCTTTCCGTGTTTTCTACTGAAAGAATGGGCTGATAACGCCGCTTCCACCTCAAGTCGAAGGCGGCTGCCCCACCGCTGGTAGCTACTTCGCCGCTAACTGTCGCAGTACATACTGCAGAATCCCGCCGTGCTCAAAGTACTCGATCTCCTGCGGCGTGTCGATGCGAACCACGGCCTCGAACCGCTTCACCGCGCCATCGGCGGTGGTGGCCTTGACGTTAAGTTTGCGGCCGCTGGCGAATTTGGCTGTGAGTAGCGACGTTAGGGCAGGGAAGTCGTAGACTTCTTCGCCGGTCAGGCCGAGCGATTCTACATTCTGCCCATCGGCAAACTGCAAGGGAAGAATCCCCATGCCGACCAGGTTGGAGCGATGAATCCGCTCGAAACTCTCGGCGATAACCGCCCTCACGCCCAGCAGCTTCGGTCCCTTGGCCGCCCAATCGCGCGAGCTTCCGGAACCGTACTCCTTGCCTGCCAGAATAATCAGGGGCACACTGCGATCGGCGTACTTTTGGCTGGCGTCGAAGATACTCATCGGCTCGCCCTCAGGCAAAAGACGAGTAACTCCACCTTCCGTGCCGGGAGCCAGTTTGTTGCGCAGTCGCACATTGGCAAAGGCGCCGCGCACCATTACCTCATGATTGCCACGCCGCGATCCATAACTGTTAAACTCCGCCGGCTTGACTCCATGTGCGGCAAGATACTTGCCCGCAGGCCCATCAGTTTTGATGCTGCCTGCCGGCGAAATGTGGTCGGTCGTCACCGAATTGCCCAGCACAGCCAGCACCCGCGCGCCCATAATCTCTGTAATTGGCGCTGGCTTTAAAGTTATTCCGTCAAAGTAAGGAGCTTTTCGAATATAAGTCGAATCAGGCTCCCATTGATATACGCTGCCAGTAGGATATTTCAAGCCCTGCCAGTTTGCGTCGCCCAGGCTCACCGTTGCGTACTCCTTGCGGAAGCTTTCTTCGGACACTCCCTTGGCAATCGCTTCGGCTACCTCGGCTTGCGTGGGCCAAATATCCTTGAGGTAAACTGGATTGCCCTGCTCATCGCTGCCCAGCGCAGTTGTCTCGAAGTTATGAGCAATGCTTCCGGCCAAGGCATACGCCACCACCAGCGGCGGGCTCATCAGATAATTTGCCCGCACATCCACGTTCACTCTGCCTTCGAAGTTGCGATTGCCGCTCAGTACGCTGACCACAACCAATCCATGTTCATCGATACTCTTGGTAACATCGGCAGGCAGTGGCCCGGAATTGCCAATGCAAGTGGTGCAGCCATAACCCACTACATTGAAGCGCAGTTTTTCAAGATATGGAAGCAATCCAGCCTTGGCGTAGTAGTCAGTAACTACGCGCGAGCCTGGAGCGAGAGAAGTCTTCACCCAGGGCGGCACGGTGAGACCTCTTTTAACGGCCTTTTTCGCCAATATTCCCGCAGCCATCATCACCGATGGATTGGAAGTGTTGGTACAACTGGTAATAGCCGCAATCACCACAGACCCATGGTCAAGATACTTATCAGGATTGACGCCGAAGCGACCTTGCACTGTGTTAATTGAATAAGGCTCACTTAATCCAGCATCCGTTACTGGACCGCGTTCCCACTTGGCAGCGGTGCGCGTCCCCAGAGGCTTTGCGGACGAAGACAACAGTGTGGGCAATTGCTGATTGAAGCTGGCTGCCGCGTCCTTTAACGGCACACGATCCTGCGGGCGCCTGGGCCCAGCCACGCTCGGTTCAACCGTCGCCAAATCAAGTTCCAAAGTCTGCGAATACTCAGCTTCCGGCGTATCCGCCGAATGGAGGAGTCCCTGTGCTTTGTAATAATCCTCAACCAGTGCAACCTGTTCCTCGCTGCGTCCCGTCAGCCGCTGATAGCGCAGCGTCTCGGCGTCCACCGGGAAGATGCCGCAGGTCGCGCCGTACTCCGGCGCCATGTTACTGATCGTCGCGCGATCAGCCAGCGGCAGTGCGGCCACGCCCGCGCCAAAAAACTCGACAAACTTGCCTACAACACCCAGCTTGCGCAGTAATTGAGTTACCGTCAGCACCAGGTCTGTCGCCGTCGCAACCTCGCGCAGCTTGCCGGTAAGCCGGAATCCAACCACCTGCGGCACTAACATCGAGATAGCCTGGCCAAGCATTGCCGCCTCGGCCTCGATGCCGCCCACGCCCCAGCCCAGCACGCCCAGTCCATTAACCATCGTGGTGTGCGAGTCAGTGCCGACCACAGTATCGGGATAAATAACCAACTCGCCTTCTGACTTCATGGTAAAAACCACGCGGGCAAGATACTCCAGATTCACCTGGTGGCAGATGCCCATTCCGGGTGGCACGGTGCTGAAGTTATCAAACGCTGACTGGCCCCATTTGAGAAAGGCATAGCGCTCGCGGTTGCGGCCAAACTCCAACAACGCGTTGGCGTCATAAGCCCCCGCGCTCCCATATTCGTCCACCTGCACGGAATGGTCGATAACCAGTTCGGCTGAGATGAGCGGATTCACCCGCTTCGGATCGCCGCCCAGCGTATGGATCGCGTCGCGCATCGCGGCCAGATCGACCACTGCGGGCACGCCGGTAAAGTCCTGCATCAGCACCCGCGCAGGCATAAAAGCAATCTCGCGCGCCGGATTGGCTTTTGGCTCCCAGTTAGCCAGAAACTCAATATCGCTGGCTGTAATGTTTACGCCATCCTCTCGGCGCAGAAGGTTTTCCAGAAGTATCTTCAAGCTGGAAGGCAGACGCCCCAGGTTGAAGCCGCGCGCCGCAAGCGCCGCAAGCCGGTAGAAAGTATAAGTCTGATTGCCGGAAGTTAGTGCGGCCCTACTATTAAAGCTGTTCATCCTGGAAAGCCTTTCTTGTCCGCGCACTGGCGGATAGATCTGAGATTCAGCGGCACGCGCCTGTTTCCGATGTAAGTAACGATCTAGCCGGTGAAATAGGCCTCGCTGTTGCAAGCCGCGCCCGAGTCAAATAACTGGAAGTGAGCGGCTATGCACCCGATGGAGCCTCTCTGTCTATTATCCATTGGAGGGCGAGGTTTTATCAATGTGTGCTCTTGTTCAAGTGAATCCTGCGACAATTAGAGCGGGAGGCGGCCGTGTCGGAGATTCGTGAATCGTTCTGGCGCAGACACAGGGTTGCGAAGTGGATTGCGGGCGGGCTGCTGCTATTACTGATCGCGGCGGCCGGGATGGTGGAGTTCGGGCTGCGCCGCGCGGAGCCGTTTTTGCGCGCGCAGATCATCGCCAGCCTGGAGAATCGCTTTCATGCGCGGGTTGAGCTGGACAGCTTTCACCTTTCGCTGGCGAACGGACTGTGGGCCGAGGGCAAGGGGCTGCGCATCTGGCCGCCCGCCGAGGTTGCTGCCGTGACGATTCCCTCAGGCGCGGGCCAGCCGCTGATCAGCCTGGACGAGTTTCGCTTTCATGCACCGCTGCGCTACCGTCCGGGCCAGCCGGTGCGCGTGGAGCGGGTGGAGTTGAAGGGATTGCGCGTCGATCTGCCGCCGAGGTCGCACTTTGCGCATTTATCCCCGGGCGGGAGCAAACCCAAAGACGCGGCGGCGCTGGTTCGCTTCACGGTAGAGACGGTCGAGTGCACCGGCGCCGAGTTGGTGATGGAGACCGACAAGCCGGGCAAGCTGCCACTGGAGTTCACGATTGCGCGCCTCAAGCTGACCAATATCGCATCCGGCGAAGCAATCAACTTTGACGCCGAGCTGACCAATCCGCGGCCGCACGGGAAGATTCAAACAACGGGCAGCATTGGCCCCTGGCAGGGCGCGGACTTTGGCGATGCGCCGTTGCAGGGCGAGTACCGCATGGAGCAGGCGGAGCTGGCCAGCTTCAAGGGGATTGCTGGCGCGCTCAGCTCGACCGGCCGCTTTACGGGCACGCTGCGCGATATGACGGTGGATGGCGAGACCGAGACGCCGGATTTCCGGCTGACGCACTTTGGCAACGCGATGAGGCTCGCGACGCGCTTCCACGCGCGCGTGGACGGCACCAATGGCGACACCTGGCTGGAGCCGGTGGAAGCGACGCTGGGCCAATCGCACTTCAATGTGAAGGGTTCGATTGTGCGCTTGCGGGAAGCCGTGGTGGATGGCGCGCAGCAATATGGCGGCCACGAGATTGCGCTCGCGGTGAATGTGGACCGGGGGCGCATCGAGGATTTTATGCGTCTGGCCAGCCGCACGCCCACGCAGTTGCTGACCGGTGATGTGACGGTGAAGACCACTTTGCAGATTCCGCCGGGGCCGGCGCCGGTGCATGAGCGGATGAAGCTGGACGGCTGGTTCGCTTTGGAGAATGCTCGCTTCAGCAGTGAGAAGATTCAGGGGCACATCATGGATCTGAGCCTGCGCGGGCAGGGGCGTCCAGACGAATTGAAGAGCGTCGATCCGGCGAGCATTTTATCGCGGATGCAGGGCAGCTTTCAGATGGCAGGCGGAATGGTGACGCTGCCTGCGCTCATCTACACCGTGCCGGGAGCGGCGATTCAACTCAAAGGAACGTATGGCATCGAGGTGGCGCGCTGCACTTTGATGGAAGCGCGAAGATGGACGCATCAGTGTCGAAGATGGTGGGCGGCTGGAAGGGATTGCTGCTGTCGCCCGCCGACCGCTTCTTCAAGAAAGACGGCGCTGGCACCGAGCTTCCCATTCACATCGAGGGAACGCGCGAGGAGCCGAAGTTCACCATCGACTTTGGCCGCATGAAGGCGAGCTTTCCGTCACGGCCTGCGGAGAAGCAGTAGGATTGCGCGGCGAACTCCGTGCGTTGCATCGCCGGTGATATACTTTGCCTTGCGCCGCGCCGTGCGTCAATCCACAAGCAGCGCATTCCTTCAAGGAGACCGCCATGCATTGCATAAGAAAATTCAATCTGAGCATCCTGGCCCTGCTGATGGGCGCGGCCATGCTGACCGCCGTTGCGCAGAGTCCGAACGCGCAAACCGCCAAGCCCGCCATCAGCGAGCGCGACTGGTGGAAGAACGCCGTCATCTACGAGATTTATCCGCGCAGCTTTCAGGACTCGAATGGCGACGGCATCGGCGATCTGAACGGCATCACCGCGCGGCTTGACTACCTGAAGGAGCTGGGCACTGACGCCATCTGGCTAACTCCCTGCTATCCGTCGCCGCAGGTGGACTTTGGCTATGACATCTCGGATTACAAGAACATCGATCCGAAATATGGCACGCTGGCGGACTTTGACCGGCTTGTCGCCGAGGCGCGCAAGCGGCATATTCGCATTCTGATGGATATGGTGATGAACCATTCCTCGGATCAGCACAAGTGGTTCTTGGAATCGCGCTCCTCGCGCGAAAATCCCTATCGCGACTGGTACATCTGGCGCGACGGCAAGGGCGAGACGGCGACCGACAAGGGCCTGCCGCCCAGCAACTGGCAGTCGTACTTTGGCCACTCGGCCTGGCAGTGGGATGAAAAAACGCGCCAGTATTACTATCACAAGTTTTATATTCAGCAGCCGGACTTCAACTGGAACAACCCCAAGGTGCATGAAGCCTTCAAGGATATTATTCGCTTCTGGCTGAAGCGCGGCGTGGGCGGCTTCCGCTTTGACGCCATCACGGAACTCTTCGAGGATCCCGCGCTGACCGATGAGGGCTACGTGTTGGACAAGGACGGAAACAGGGAGATCAACGCCTACGGCGACCCGGTGGTGGAAAACACCAAGACCAGCAACCTGCCCGGCCTGCATACGGTGGTGCAGGAGATGCGCGCGACAGCGGATACCTTCGCGGCGAATGACTTTCCGGGAACGCGAGTGATGATCGGCGAGACCTATCTGCCGAATATCGCCGAGTTGGCCAAGATGTACGGGCCTGCCGGCAAGCCGGAGTTTCATCTGCCCATGGATACGCAGGTGGGGTTCATCAACAAGCTGGACGTGGCCACATTCCGCGCCAAACTGACCGACGCGGAGAGCGGGATGGGTGATCATGTTCCGTTACTGCTCTTTGACAACCACGACAATCAGCGACTGCAGGCGCGCTATGGCGACGGTGCGCATGACACGGAGATTCAGCGCGCGCTTTCGGCAGTGTTGTTTTTGAGCCGGGGCGCGGCGCAGTTCTACTATGGCGACGAGATTGGAATGTTGACCACGCCGCCCACGCGCAAGGAAGACGTGAAAGATCCCATTGGCATCACCGGCTGGCCAAAGGAGAAGGGCCGCGACGGCGAGCGTACGCCAATGCAGTGGAATGCGACAGCGAACGCGGGCTTTACCACCGCCAGCGCCACGCCTTGGCTGCCCGTGCCGCCCAGCGCGGCCACCATCAACGTGGCCGCCGAGAAGCGCGATTCCAACTCGCTGCTGGCCTGGTACGAGAGCGTGATTCACCTCAAGAAATCCGATCCATCGCTCGCGCTTGGCGCGGAGACGATGCTGGATGCGAGCAATAGCAAAGTTTTGAGCTGGCTGCGCAAGGCTCCGGGCGCGGCGCCGGTGGTGGTTTCGGTCAACTTCACCGCCGAGCCGCAGACGGTGAGCCTGAGCGTACCCGGCTCCACCGGCAAGCTCAAGACGCTGCTGAAGTCGCCGGGCGCGGCCGATCCCGCATCGCTTAAAAGAATCACGCTCGCGCCATTCGGGGTCTACGCCGGCCAGATTCTGCCGTGATCAGAGTCTGTCCGTAAATTGGTAGCGCCGACATCTTGGTCGGGGTCCCCATCGAGCGGTCTTTGCTCGATGGGGGCGGTTGGTCGGCTGTCCTGTGGGTCTCCAGACCCACAGGAGATCTCTGGCAGCGTGGATGCTGCCAGCACAGCCGGTCAGGAGACCGGCGCTACAATCCTTTCTTGATTTACCTACGACACTGTCTGCAGGCTCGGTGTGCGTTGGCGGTCAGCCAGCAACGGTATCACCTGCGCATAGGCGGCCTCGACGGTGAGGCCGTACTTCGAGCGCAGATCCTCGACTTTTCCGTGCTCGATGAACTGGTCGGGCCAGCCGATGCGAACCACCGGCAGCGGGCTGCCCATCTCCTGCAACGCCTCGATGACCGCCGAGCCAAAGCCGCCCATCCTCACGTGGTCCTCGATGGTGACGAAGGCGGCGACGCGGCCAGCGTAGTCGGCCAGCATCTCCCGGTCGAGCGGCTTGATGAAGCGCGGATTGATGACCGCGGCCGAATAGCCGTCGCTCACCAGGCGCTCGGCAAGCTCCTGCGCCAGCGGGTTCATCGGTCCGAGGCCAAGGATGGCCACGTCTGAACCGTCCTGGATCACTTGAGCCTTGCCCACGGGAATTAATTGCGGCTCCGGCTTGCGCGCCGCTCCCGGGCCAACGCCGCGCGGGTAACGAATGGCGCTCGGACCGGGAAGCTGAAGGGCTGTAGCTATCATGTCGGCCAGCTCGTCCTCATCCTTGGGAGCCATCAACACCAGCCCCGGCACGGCGCGCAGATAGGCAATGTCGAAGAGGCCGTGATGCGTGGGTCCATCGTCGCCGGAAAGCCCCGCACGGTCCATGCAGAAGAGCACGGGCAGCTTTTGCAGCGCCACGTCGTGGACGATGCAATCGAAGGCGCGCTGTAAAAACGTCGAGTAGATGGCGCAGACGGGCCGGTAGCCGCGCGTGGCCATGCCGGCGGCGAAGATCACCGCGTGCTCCTCGGCGATGCCCACATCGAAGAAGCGCTTGGGATGGTGCGGCCGGAAGAGATCAAGCCCAGTGCCGCTGGGCATTGCGGCGGTGATGGCCACAATTTTCTCATCAGAGTTGGCCAGCTGCACCAGCGTGGTGGCGAAGACCTCGGCGTAAGTGGGCTGCCCAATGGGCTTGGTCTCTCCGGTTTCGGGATCGAAGGGGCCGAGGCCATGAAACTTCTTTTGCAGGTCCAGCGCCGGCTGAAAGCCGCGGCCCTTCTGCGTCAGCACGTGCAGCAGCACGGGACGATTTTGCGCCTTCAGGAACTTGAAGCTCTCCACCAGCAGGGGAATGTTGTGGCCGTCGATGGGACCGTAGTATTGCAGGCCGAACTCCTCGAAGAGAATGGAGGGCCAGAGCATGCTCTTGGCGGCCTCTTCGGCGCGGCGAGCCACCTCGACCGCCGTCTTGCCGCCCACCCGCTCAATAATCCGGCGGGCCGAGTCGTGCAGGCTGTTGTAGTGCTGGTTGGTGACAATCTTGTGGAAGTAGCGGGCAACGGCGCCCACGTTGCGGTCGATGGACCATTCATTGTCGTTGAGCACGACGATCATGCGCTTGGTCTGCTCGGCGATGTTGTTGAGCGCTTCAAAGGTAATGCCATTGGTGAAGGCGGCGTCGCCGGCCACGGCAATCACGTGCTCGGAGCCGCCTGCCAGGTCGCGTGCCACGGCCATGCCCAGTGCGGCAGAGAGCGCCGTGCCGGCGTGCCCCGCGCCATAGCAGTCGTGCTCGCTCTCGGTGCGCAGCATGAAGCCGTTCAGCCCGCCCGGCTGGCGAATCGTATCCAGGTGGCCGAGCCGCCCGGTGAGCATTTTGTGGATGTAGGCCTGGTGGCTCACGTCAAAGAGCAGCTTGTCGGTGGGGGTGTCGAAGACTGTGTGCAGTGCCAAGGTCAACTCGACGACGCCAAGATTCGGACCAAGGTGGCCGCCGGTCTTGGAAAGCGTCTGAATCAGGAATTCTCGAATCTCCACCGCCAGCTCGGCCATCTGCGCAAAGTTCAAGCGCTTCAGATCGGCGGGCGAGGTG
>Ga0181520_10013857_pt1 | contig 10087 bp, 7 predicted proteins | sample PEATcosm2014_Bin_29_FD_132451 | JGI IMG/M metagenome (GOLD analysis project Ga0181520, IMG submission 132451) | Peatland microbial communities from MTU Mesocosm Facility, Houghton, MI, USA - PEATcosm2014_Bin02_30_metaG | ecosystem: Environmental > Terrestrial > Soil > Wetlands > Peat | place... | reverse complement strand
CGGATCAGCTCGGACAGGTTGGTGCAATTGACGAGGAAGAACGCCTGGTAAATTTCCTGGATGAAATCGCTCGTGCCCGTCAGCAGCACCACCTGCCACACCGTCCATGTGCCAACGGTCTTGGTCTGTGAAAAAATGACGCCGACAAAGCTTAATTGCAGGCCGAACCAGAGCAATTCCACGAGAATCCAGAGCAGGAAATTGCCCTTGAACGACATCTCCCGCGTGACGGAAGTCTGCCACAACGCGCCGTAAATCGTGAGATAACGCTTCAAGTTCATCCGCCCGCACAGTAATTGCCCCGGCATCAACAATCAACCTTCAACCACGGATGGACACGCATTGACCGTAACCAGCCGGTGTCCTAATCTCGCGTATGGCAAAGAAACCGGCAGCCTCCCCTGTTTTTCAAAATTTAAGCCATTGGGAATTGCTACCGTTATATGGCCGACCAGAAACCAGAAAATTCACAGCCCGCCCATGCGGGCATTGAAACTTCCGTCAGGCATGTTGATCTTCTGGATTACATCCGCGGCATTGCCATCCTGTCGGTGTTGCTTTTCCATTCCCTCGGCACTGTTTTTGGATATGAGACGCCCCCCTGGAATGGTTTGTTCCGGGACTTTTCCGGTCCGGTTTCATTCCTATATTTTCTGCCGCTGAGCTTCGGGCAGGTGGGTGTCTCGATATTTTTTGTCGTCAGCGGTTTTTGCATTCATTTGAGCTTCCATCAACAAGGGCAGAAATGGGGCGGTTTTTTCCTCAGGCGGTTTTTCCGCATTTACCCTCCGTATCTTTTAGCCCTGATTTTTTCCGTTTCGCTCATCATGGCTCATTCACGGTTGGACCTCCAGAGCAACGAAGTTTGGATGCAATGGCTGACACACCTGCTTCTTGTCCATAATTTTCTTCCCCTGACATTTTACGGAATCAATGGTTCGTTTTGGAGTCTGGCTGTGGAAGCGCAATTATATTTGCTGTATCCAGCTTTGCTTTTTTTGGCCATCAAATTTGGCTGGCGTCGAACGATGATCGGCCTTGCGGGATGCGAATTACTGATTCGTGGCGCAGATGGCCTGACACAGACGATGGATGCCGCGAACACCCTGTGGGGAAACATTTCCTGGTGGTTTGCCAGTTCGCCATTGGGTTATTGGTTCAGCTGGTCGCTTGGCGCTTTTGTCGCCGATGCTTTTTTGAAAAATCGGCCTTTGCCTTTTCTTAAAACGTCTCCGATCCCGTGGCTTGCACTGGCGATCATCAGCTACTTTATAAAACCGCTGTTTCCATTCCTGTTTTTTTTGTCTGCCATGACAACCGCAATTGTCACCAGCCGGCTTTTAAGCGGGGCCGGACCAACGGTCAAAATCCCGTCGGTTTCATTGGACATTCTGAAAAAAATCGGTATATGGAGCTACAGCATTTACTTGTTGCATCAGCCGCTCATCAACATTTATTCCTATTTAATCGTTTGGGCTGTTCCTGGAGAATATCGTTCAGCTCCCGTCGTATTCCTGCTTCTTTTGGTTGCGTGGCTCGTTGTAATTCCGTTTAGCATTTTGTGGCACAAGCTTTTTGAACTGCCTGGCATTGCTTTGGGCAAACGTATCATTCAAAAAATAGATGCTCGTAACACAGCCATTTTCGAGCCAGAAAGGTCGCGCGGGATTCATAGGGTTGGGAATGCGGTTTTTTGCGTGATGATTGGCATGTTGTTATTTATCGCTGTTGGAAGCTATTTGATTAGTGCCAAATTGACTCCGCCATCACCTGCTGAAAATAATAATCTGGCTTGGACGCTTGCAACAAGCCCGGATGCTGCCAAGAGAAATGGAGCACTCGCCGTAAAACTGGCCGAGGATGCCTGCGGACGGACGCAGTATCGGAATACTGTCATGATTGGGACTTTGGCCGCGGCTTATGCCGAGGCGGGGAGGTTTGACGCCGCGATTTCGGCGGCGCAAAAAGCCTGCGATCTGGCGGCGAAAAACGGAGAAACCAATTTGCTTCAGAAAAACCGGGAATTGCTGTCATTATACCAAAATCACCAGCCATATCGTGACAGCCCGGCGGGCACACACAATTGAACGCCGCACCGACTGCGAGATTCGGGAAACACGTCACGCGCCCGGCATATCTTTTCTCAATGTCGCTGGAAAATTTATCAATTCACAGCCGACCCGGATTATGGTCAGAATGGGCCCATGAAAACAACTCCACCAAAGCGTCTTCCAGTTTGCGCGGTGTCGGCTTTTGTCATGGCCTTTGCCGCGTGACTGCTCTTTTGCTGGATCATCAACCCGCCCGCGTTTTTGAAGGATGACACCGGGCACAATTTCTTTTTCATTGAGATGTCCATGTATTTTTCCGGCTTTTGCGCATTTGTGCTGGCGATCGTTGCGCTGGCGCGCCGCGAACGGTTTTCAGCATTGCCGGTATCCGCCCTGATTGTTGTTCTGGAAATCGTTGGATTAATTTTGGCGGCAATGGTCATGCTGGCCGGACACATGGAAGGCCAATAAAACGGTAGTGTCCAAATTTGTGGTGGACGAAGTGACGAGTCGTTTGGGCCAGCACTCCTTACGTCGTGCCCTACAACCAGATTAGGATACTAGAGCGCATCTCATAAATACCAAAAACTATCGAAAAATGGGCAGTTTTCATATTTATGAGATAGCCTCTACCAATAAAATGGCTTCGCCAAATTTCTTTCGCCATCGCCGATGGCCATCGGATTTTTCTTCATTCTTCAGCCGGGAGTTGTAAAGTCTGCCCCAGAACACCCGATGAACGACACATTGCCAAAACAACCGGGACGCCGGATGGGACAAAAAATCCTGATGGGATTGTTCTGTCTGGCGCTGCTGATCTTTTTTGCCGTTCTGGTGATGGACATGGGCGACAAGCGCGGATTGAACCGTTACGAGCGTCAGTGGGAGGCAAAGGGCGAACATTTCGATTTTGCCAGTTTCATTCCCAAACCCGTGCCGGACGACCAGAACTTTGCGCTCACACCCATTGTCGCCAGCAGTTACGAATATTGCCTGGACAAAAACGGGCATAAAATTGACCCGCCAAATGCAAACATCGTCAACCGGCTGAGAATGGAGATGTATGGCAACGAATCGCTGCTGAATCCTCCGACCAATGGCGGCAACTGGGCAAAAGGGACGAAGACCGATTTGAAAGCCTTGCAACTTTACTATCGGGCGCTGGCAGCCAAGACGAACGAGTTTCCAGTCGCACCGCAGGCGCAATCGCCCGCCGTCGATGTCCTGCTGGCCTTGAGCAAATACGATGCGGCCATCGAGGAACTGCGCCAGGCCGCCGCCCTGCCCTATTCGCGGTTTCCGCTGAACTACGAAAGTGAGCTTCCAGCGGACATCTTGTTGCCGCATCTGGCGGCTTTAAAACGGTGCAGCCAGGTGCTTCAACTTCGCGCCGTCGCAGAATTACAAAACGGCCAGAGCGACAAGGCGCTGGCGGATGTGAAACTCGTGTTGCGTTTGATTGACTCGATTCGCACCGAGCCGTTTCTGATTTCGCATCTGGTGCGAATTTCCATGCTGAACCTCTCGCTCCAGCCGGTGTGGGAAGGGCTGGCAGACCACAAATGGTCCGACGCGCAACTGGTGGAACTAGATCGGGAACTGGCCAAACTGGATTTTCTGGCGGATTATGAGTTCTCCATGCGCGTGGAACGGGTGGACTCAATGGCGAACAGCGAGTATATGCGCCGCACGCGGAATTTATTTTTCTTTTCCGACGATAACGGCACACCGTCGGGAGGCACACCGTCGGGAGTCGTCAAAGTTGCTTACCACCTCATTCCAAACTCGGTGTTTTATCAAAACGAACTGGTGATTGCGCGGGAAATTCAGGATTGGATTCTGCCCATCGTGGATGTGGCGCAACACAATGTTTCACCTGAAGCCACCCGGCTGGCTGAAACCAACATTGAGCAAATGAAAATTCATTGGTCACCCAACAACATACTGGCGTGCATGTTGTGTCCAGCTCTTGTGCCATGTGCAAAAAAATACGCCTACGCCCAAAGTGCGGTGGACATGGCGCGGGTCGCCTGCGCGCTGGAACGCTGCCGGCTCGCGCAGAGCGAATATCCCGAAACGCTTGACGCCTTGACGCCGCGTTTCATCGAAACGTTCCCGCACGACATCATTGTCGGACAGCCGTTGAAATATCACCGGACGGGCACCGGACAGTTCGCGCTTTATTCCGTCGGCTGGAACGGAACGGACGATGGCGGCGTGGTCTTCATGAGAAAAGATTGGAATGATTCCATTGATCTCGACAAAGGCGACTGGGTCTGGGCGGGCCAAGTCATGGCTGGAAAGTAAATTTGAGTCCTCATCCGCCATCTGATTTCTGATTTTCTCATCCTCCAAACGCGGCATATTTTCTGATGCCGCGACTCCACATGAAACGCGCGATGCGGTAGGCAAGGAGCAGCCAGAGCAGTTGCATGAGCAGACCGGACCAGATGCCGGCACCGGCGATTTTGCCCATGTAAATGCCGATGGGCATATAAAGCATGGACGGAAACGGGGTGAAATAGAGCGCGTGCTGGAGCGCGGGCGGAAGCAAATCGAGCGGGAAGAGATGCCCGCTGGCGATGAATTCAAACGCGAACAGGATGAAGATAAACGTGGAGATTTCCAGCATCCAGAACGCCAGCATCGCCATCGTGTAGGAGACGAAAAATTGCAGCAGCGCCGTCAGGATGAGCGAAATGGCAAACGCCGCGAACGCCGTCCCGCTTGCCGGCAGGGCGACATAATCGCGGAAGAAGAAAATGAACACCGCCAGCGGCAGGCACGCCATGGAGATGAACGCGATGCGCCCGGAAAAAAACAAGCAGAGCCGATACCACAGGTAATCAATCGGCTTGAGCAGGAACTGGCTGATGGCGCCCTCGCGAATGTCGGCGGCAATCTGCCAGTCGTCCTCGTTCACAGCCGTCAGCACGTCCACCACCGCGACGAGCAGGTAATAAAAAATCATTTCGGCCTGCGTGTAGCCGCCGAGCGCGCTCCCCTGCGCTTTTGCCGCAAAGATGGTGCGCCAGAGCGACAGCATGGCGAACAGCGGGATGAAGCTGAACAGCGTCCGCGCCAGAAAATTGACGCGATAAATCAGGTTGTTCTGGATGCCGATGCCGATGACGTGCCAGTATTTTTTCATCCGTGCGCCGTCAATGAAGCACAGCCGCCCGCAAACCTCAACCTCCAACCGGATTCAGCCAAATCATCTTGCGGGTTTCATTGACCGGAAACTCAAAAATCGCGCCGGGATATCCAGCCGGCCATTTTCGTTAACCGGGACAGCGCCACGAGGCGGGCAAGGCGTTTGGCGGCTCAGTTTGATGTAGGCGAGCTTTGACTTCGTTCGTAGCCGAGACCCGCCCCCGCCACAACGTGGCGGGTCTGGGATGACGGCCATTCGTCGTTATCCCGATCATCCGCCCAAACCGTGCGGGCAGCAACTGAAAAATGGTTTGGCGCTTGGCGCCGGGTCCAGCGCAAGCGGTGCGCCCACGGCCAGGCGCGCGGCACGGATGGGAATTTGATTGCGAAATGGCGCGCGTCCCGTTAATTCATTGGCGCTTTGAATTGATTCTTTAACGACGTATGACAAGAAAACCCCTGTCGGGCGCGGAATTGAACGAAATGGTCGCGGGCTTGAACAAGCTCGCGCACAACTTGTGGTGGACGTGGGATCAGGAGGCGCAGAATTTGTTCCAGGAACTGTCCCCGCGCGGCTGGCAGAACCTGTTCCACAACGCGGTGGCCGTTTTGCGCGAGGTTTCGGACTACGAACTGCGTGTGCATTTGCAGGAGGCGGGCTTTCAATCGCACGTTCGCGCCGTGCTGCGCAGTTTCGAGTCGTATCTGAACGAAAAGAACACGTGGGGACACAAGAAGGCGCCGGAACTGCATAAAAATCCGGTCGCCTATTTTTCCGCCGAGTTCGGTTTTCACGAGTCGCTGCCGATTTCGGCGGGCGGCCTCGGCATCCTGGCCGGCGACCACGCGAAGTCCGCCAGCGACCTCGGCCTGGGCTTTGTCGGCATCAGCCTGTTTTACCGCGAGGGTTATTTCCAGCAGGCAATTGACGGGAACAACTGGCAGACGGAGTTTTACAATTTGATCAATCCGCAGAACGTGCCGCTCGAACCGGTGTTGAACGCCGAGGGCGAGCGGCTGGTGTGCAACGTCGAGGTCAACATGGAAAACGTGGCGTTCCAGGCCTGGCGCATCAATGTCGGGCGCGTGCCGGTCTATTTGCTGGACGCCAATCTTCCGGAAAACGACGAGCATTTCCGCAACCTCACGGCGCGCGTCTATGGCGGCGACATCACGACGCGCATCATGCAGGAGATTTTGCTCGGCGTTGGCGGCGTGCGGCTGCTGCGCGCGCTCGGCATCCAGCCCTCGGTGTTCCACATGAACGAGGGGCACGCGGCGTTTCTCACGCTGGAACTGATGCGCGAGAAAATGGCGGGCGGGCAGAATTTTGCCGGCGCACTGGCCGAGACGAAGGCGCATTGCATCTTCACCACGCACACGCCGGTTGAGGCCGGGCACGACCGTTTCTCACCGACCATGATGGATTACGCGCTGCACAGTTACCGCTCGCTGCTGCCCGTGCCGTGGACGGACATCATGGGGCTGGGCCGCATCAACCCGCAAAACGCCAGCGAGCCATTCTGCATGACGGTGCTGGCGCTGAAATTGTCGCGCGCGGCCAACGCCGTGAGCGAATTGCACGGACAAGTCAGCCGCCACATGTGGCAGGGGCTTTTCCCAGGCGTGCCGGAGGACAAGATTCCCATCGGCCACATCACCAACGGCATTCATTTGCTCGGCTGGATGAAAGGCTCTGTGCGGCAGTTCTGGCGGGACAAGCTGACGAGCGGGACGCCCGGCGACATGCCGGAGGGAACGGCGTTTTGGAGCATTCGCGCCGGGGTTGACTGGGCGGCGACGATTCACGAAAATGAATTCTGGCAGCGCATGGTGGATCCTGAATTTCTTTCGGACGAGGAGTTGTGGGCGTTGCGTTACAGCCTGCGGCGCGAATTGATTGAATTCGCCCGGCGCCGGCTGCTGCAACAAAGCCATCAGGTCACGGCGGGTGATTACATCCGGTTCGATCACCTGCTGAATCCCGACGCGCTGACCATTGGGTTCGCGCGCCGGTTCGCCACCTACAAACGCGCCCCGCTGATTTTCCAGCAGTTCGACAACATCGTGAAGCTCGCGCACGACAAGCAGCGGCCGGTGCAATTCATCTTTGCCGGCAAGGCGCACCCGCGCGACGACGAAGGCAAGAAATTCATCCAGCAGATCATCCATTTGAGCAAGCACAGTGAACTGGCCGGCAATCTGGTCTTTCTCGAAAACTACGACATCCACGTCGCGCGGCAGATGGTTTCCGGCTGCGACATCTGGCTGAACAACCCGCGCCGCCCGCTCGAGGCCTCCGGCACCAGCGGCATGAAGGCAAGCTGCCACGGCTGCATGAATATGAGCATCCTCGACGGCTGGTGGCGCGAAGGCTACAACGGCGAAAACGGCTTCGCCATCGGCGGGGATTCGCATCCGGACAACATCGCCGAGCAGGACCGCGTGGACAGCGCAAATCTTTATCAGGTGCTCACCGAGCAGGTCGTGCCGATGTTTTACAACCGCGACGTGAGCGGCATCCCGCGCCAGTGGCTCCAGCGCATCCGCCGCGCGATGATGACGCTGGTGCCGCAATTCACCACCGACCGCATGGTCAAGGAATACGCGCGGAAGTATTATCTGGCGAAGTGAGTCTGGAAATTTCCGGCATCATCAGACGGATGATTTCCTTTCGGCAAGCACCTCCCGCTCCGCGGCAATGATGCAATCGCGCATCGCCGTGGCATCCGGCGCCGCCCGAAGCTGTGAAAGCATTTCCGTCTTTTGCGCCATAAGGCAGATGCGTGACAGCGTATGCAGATGAATCCGGTCGTCCTGGCAACACAGTAGAAAAATCAAATCCGTCGGGTTTCCATCCGGCGCGCCGAAATGGATTTCCTGGATGGGCCGCCCCACCACTACGAACGAAGATTCAAACAGGTAAGGCTGGTGGAAACGCGGATGCGGAATCGCCAGTCCTCCGGGCAGGGCCGTCGGACAAAGCTCTTCCCGCGCCTCAAGGCTCTCCAGTAATTCCCTGGAATCGGTGAGTTGTCCTGTCTTTTCCGCCAGCGCCACCAGATCGCGCAACGCCGAGCTTTTCGTCTTCGAAGTCATCGCCGAATTGACCGCGCCCCGGTCAAGCATTTCCGGCAGGATGGCTTCATCCGGCAGAAATTCCCGCGTCCCGCACGTGGATTTCCGGTGATACTCCTCCAAATGTTGCTCCGGCAGGCCGAGAATGCGCTGGGAAGCCCACGCATCAATGTCGCGTTTGCGGAAGACGACCCGTTCGCCGCGCTTTTCAAAAGGAATCTCACGGTCTTTGACCCGCTGCTCGACATCGGCACTGGTCAGATGCAAATACCGGGCAACTTCTTCAAGGTTAAGCAATTGATACGGCATGAGTCACCCGCGTCAAAAGGTTTAGGATTGTGTTTTCATCGGCCTGCAAACGGATGATACACCATTTGCCGCGCCAATTGCCACCTCAACTTAAAAACCAGTTTCGGCGTCCGCCGCGCGATGATGACGCTGGCACCGCAATTCACCACCGGTCGCATGGTCAAGGAATACGCCCGGAAGTAGTATCCGGCCAAATAATCCCGCTCGCTTCATGGCGCCGCTTGCCATTGGTGATCAGGAATAATCAATGAATTGACCCGATCCTGCAATCCTTGCTTGCGCTTCGCCGCGCGATTCGTAAATTCTCCGCGCTCGAATTATGAATTACAAAATATCCCAACGCGCCGCGTCCCTGTCACCGTCGCTCACGCTGGCCATTGACGCCAAGGCCAAGGCGATGAAGGCCGCGGGCGAGGACGTTGTCGGTTTCGGCGCGGGCGAACCGGACTTCGACACGCCGCAGCACATAAAGGACGCCGCCGCCAGGGCCATCGCCGACGGGTTCACCAAATACACGCCCAGCAGCGGCATCCCGGAATTGCGCCAGGCCATCGCCGACAAATTCAAACGCGAGAACGGCCTCACTTACAAGCCGTCGCAAATCATCGTCTCCTGCGGCGGCAAACATTCCTGCTACAACGTCATTCTCGCCACCTGCGAGGCGGGTGATGAAGTCATCATTCCTGCGCCGTATTGGCTGAGCTACCCCGAAATGGTCAAGCTCGCCGGCGCGAAATCGGTGATTCTTCAAACCACGGACAAGACGGAGTTCAAGGTGACGCCGGAACAATTGAGCAAGTCCATCACGCCGGACACGCGCTTGTTTGTCCTCAATTCGCCGAGCAATCCAACCGGCAGCGTTTATTCGCCCGAAGAAGTCAAGGCGCTGGGCGACATCTGCATTGAGAAAAACGTCCTCATCATGAGCGACGAGATTTACGAACATCTGCTTTACGATGGCGCGAAGCACAAGAGCGTCGCCAGCTTTTCAGCCGCGCATCAGGAACACACCATCATCGTCCACGGCCTTGCGAAGGCGTATTCGATGACGGGCTGGCGGCTGGGCTTCCTCGCCGCGCCGGAGCCGGTTGCCAAGGCCATTGACGCCGTGCAAAGCCACAGCACCAGCAACCCGACTTCGTTCGCGCAAAAGGGCGGTGTCGCCGCGCTCACCGGCCCGCAGGATCATCTGCCCATCTGGCTCGCGGAATACGACAAACGACGCCGCTACGCGCACACGAAATTGAATTCCATTCCCGGAATTTCCTGCGTGAACGCCAAGGGCGCATTTTATCTGTTCCCGAACATTTCCAGGACCGGCCTCAAGTCGGCGGACTTTTGCGCGAAACTGCTCGATGCGGAGAAGGTCGCCGCCGTTCCGGGCATCGCGTTCGGCGCGGACGATTACATCCGCTTGAGCTACGCCACCAGCATGGCCAACATCGAAAAGGGCCTGGCCCGCATTGACAAATTCTGCAAGGTACTCGCGGGGTAAT
>Ga0181520_10013856_pt1 | contig 10087 bp, 9 predicted proteins | sample PEATcosm2014_Bin_29_FD_132451 | JGI IMG/M metagenome (GOLD analysis project Ga0181520, IMG submission 132451) | Peatland microbial communities from MTU Mesocosm Facility, Houghton, MI, USA - PEATcosm2014_Bin02_30_metaG | ecosystem: Environmental > Terrestrial > Soil > Wetlands > Peat | place... | reverse complement strand
TTGCGCCCGCGCGTGTTTACGTTTGGCTGTTGGCATGGTGAGCACCGCTTCTTCTTACTGCTCTTGTAACACGTGTGCAGAGCTGCTTCAACGCACACTACAAATGAAAAAGTCTCCGCAGCCGTGCGGAGACTGAACAGTGCAATACGAGGTCTAGCCGCCTCGCCCGGTCTGGAACTGCTCCCCAGTACCGCAGCACCTGATTTGAAACCTTCTCCCTTGAAGGAATCCGCATCGTCTGTAATCCACATCTACATCTTGGATACAATCCAGTGCTAATCCAAGATTTTGTGGCGAGTTGCTCGAATTGTCAACACTTTTTCGCTTGACGAATCCCTCCGCCTCCGGATTGATCCAGCGTTCACTCATTTCCCCCTGCGCACTTCGTCAGCTCATTCAACGGTCATTCTCCGCGCCGTGCTCACCCTTGCTTTCCATAGCCGCGTGCCCGCCGGTGCTAGAATGTGAAGTTCCTTATATTGAATTTTTCGGGCTGGCGCGTTCCGTCGCCGCCCTCCCAGAGGCAAGTTGTCATGTCGAAGCTGATGTCGGCTGTCGTCAAGAGCGAGCCGAAAGCGGGCGTTGAGATCCGCGAAGTTCCCATCCCGGCCATCGCTCCCGCCGATGTCCTCGTCAGGGTCAAGGTCGCCTCCATTTGCGGAACCGATCTGCACATCTACAACTGGGACCCGTGGGCCCAGGGACGCATCGCGCCTCCGCTCATTCCTGGCCACGAGTTCTGCGGCCATGTTGCTGCCGTTGGCAGTGAGGTCACCAGCGTCAAAGAGGGCGATCTGGTCTCCGCCGAGATGCACGTTGCCTGCGGCAAGTGCCTGCAGTGCCGCATCGGACAGGGACACATTTGCCAGAATGTCAAAATCATTGGCATTGATCGCAACGGAGCTTTCGCCGACTACGTTGTCATCCCCGAGTCCAACATCTGGAAGCTCGATTCCGCCATTCCCCACGAGTACGCTTCCATCCTTGACCCTCTCGGCAACGCGGTGCACACGGCGCTCTCCGGCGATCTCGCGGCCAAAACCGTTGCCATCACCGGATGCGGTCCCATCGGCCTGTTTGCCATCGCCGTTGCCCGCGCCTGCGGTGCCGCCCAGGTCTTCGCCATTGAGATCAACGAGTACCGCCGCAACATCGCCCGCCAGATGCACGCCGACTTCGTGCTCGATCCTGCCACCCAGGATGTGCGCCGCATTGTGCATGACCAGACCGGCGGCTACGGCGTTGACGTTCTCCTCGAAATGGCCGGACACAAGGACGCCGTCAAACTCGGCTTTGACATTCTTCGCACCGGCGGCCGCGTTAGTCTCCTCGGCATCCCATCGCGTCCTCTTGAGGTCGATCTTGCCCGCGACATCATCTTCAAAGGCGCAACCGTCCTCGGCATCAACGGACGCAAAATGTACGAGACCTGGTATCAGATGACAGCCTTGCTCAAGGCCGGCAAGCTCGATCTTCATCCCGTAATTACCAACCGCCTGCCCATTGCAGACTTCGGCAAGGGCATGGAACTGCTCAACTCCGGTAAGGCCTCTAAAATCCTGCTCTATACCGATGGCGTTGACGGCGCATTCTAAGGGGGAATTCCATGACCACAACTCGCACCAACCCGCTCGCATTCCTCACGGATGAACTGAACGCACTGAAGCAGAAGGGTACGTATTTCAAGCTCCGTGTGCTTGACGATGAGCAGGCTCCCGTCTGTCACTTCGACGGACGCAAGGTTATCAATCTCGCCTCCAACAACTATCTCGGACTCACCACCCACCCCAAGCTGCGTGAAGCCGCTCTCGAAGCCACCCGCAAGTACGGCGTCGGCTCCGGTGCCGTGCGCACCATCGCCGGAACCATGAAGCTCCACATCGAGCTCGAAGAAAAAATCGCGCGTTTCAAAGGTGCCGAGGCTTGCGTCGTCTTTCAATCCGGCTTCACCGCCAATGCCGGAACCGTCTCATCGTTCCTCGGCCCTGACGACTTCATCATCAGCGACGAGTTGAATCACGCCTCCATCATTGATGGCTGCCGCCTCTCGCGCGCCAAGATACTTGTCTTCCGCCACAAAGACGTTGCCCACGCCGAAGAGCAGCTTGCCTCGGTCGCCGGCCGCCCCGGCAAAAAGCTGCTCATTACGGACGGTGTCTTCTCCATGGATGGTGACATCGGCCCGCTCCCCGGTCTCTGCGCCGCCGCTGAAAAGTACGGCGCCATCATGATGGTCGATGACGCGCATGCCTCCGGCGTCCTCGGACGCAACGGACGCGGCACCGTTGATCACTTCGGCGTGCATGGCCGGGTCGATATCCAGGTCGGCACGCTTTCCAAGGCCATCGGCGCCCTCGGCGGCTATGTCTGCGGCACCCGCGATTTCATCGAATACCTCTATCACCGCGCTCGCCCATTTCTCTTTTCCACCTCGCATCCGCCCGCGGTTGCGGCTACCTGCATCGCCGCATTTGATGTTTTGGAGAATGAGCCCGAGCTGATCGAGCGCCTCTGGTCCAACACCCGATTCTTTAAGAAAGAGCTCGGACTTCTCGGCTTCAACATTGGAGGCGTTACCACCCCGGCCAGCGAAACTCCCATCACCCCGATCATTATTGGCGACGGCCGCGCCACCATGGACTTCAGTAAGGCCATTTTTGAAGAGGGCGTCATGGGCACCGGCATCGCTTTCCCCACGGTCCCCGAGGGCAAGGCGCGCGTCCGTACCATCGTGACCGCTACCCATACTGAGTCCGAACTTACCCAAGCCCTCGAAGTCCTCGGCAAGACTGGCAAACGTATGGGCCTCATCAGCTAGAGACAATTTCTTGCAATGCGAAGGGCAACCTCAAGGCTGCCCTTGCCTGTCTCTTGTTCCGTATGAATCCGTTATCCCTTTGCCAACTCTGCCAGCAACTCTTTGCCGTACTTCTCCGCGCGTTTCGGCCCCATCCCCTTGATCTCCAGCAACTCGCGCATCGTACGCGGCTGCGCGCGTGCCATCTCCAGCAGCGTCGTATCCTGCAGCACACAATATGCGGGCCAGTGATTCTTGCGTGCCAGCTCCAGCCGCAACGTGCGTAGCCTCTCAAACCGGGCTTCCACCGCACGCCCGTGCAGCGCACCTACCTTGCCGCCCGCAACTTCCTTCGCCGCCGCCACCTTCGCCCGCGGCGCACGCTCTTCACGCCCCCGTTCATCCACGTATCCTATCGGGTGTGGGTCTGGGCGCGGGTGTGGGTTCGGGTGCGGCTGCGGGTGCCCCAGGCTCGCCTTCTTTTGGCTAACCTGGGGTAGTTGACTCTGCCTTTGCTCTTGTTCTTGTTCTTGTCTCTGCTCTTTCCTTTGCTCTTTTTCGCCGCTGACCAAATGCACAATCCGCATTCCAAAGTTCTCTACGATCTTGTTGTGCACCTCGAAGTCATCCCGCAACTCGTCCACCGACTTCGGCGGATTCTCCATCAGCCGGCGCAGCAACTCGTCCGGCAGATACTGAAAGAACATGGTTCCCAGCGCCCGCACCACATCTCTGCGCAGCTCTTTCATCCGCGCCAGGCGCCCATCGCCAGCCACGAGCGTCGCCGGACCCATCGCCTGTTCCACGGCCCTTACTCGCGCCGGTGGCAGCGCACTCTCGGCCACGAACTCTGCCGCTCGTCCCGTTGCCTTCAGCTTCGGACTCCGCGCGCTGCACACGTCGCAACTGCAGTTCTCCGGAATCTTGTCTTCTCCGAAATACTCCAGAATCTGCCGCCGCCGGCAGCGTTCCCAGCGCGCGTAGTTCTGCATGGCGTCCAGTTGCTTGGTGCCGCGCCGCTGCAGCACCGCAATCTGTTTCTCGGTCAGAGTGCCGTTGGTCTCGCCAATCTTGTCGACAAAAAATCTCTGCGTCATTACGTCGGCCACCGCAAAGTACAGAATGCACTCTGCGGGCGAACCATCGCGCCCGGCGCGTCCCGCCTCCTGGTAGTACGCTTCCAGGCTTCCCGGCAGGTTGTAGTGAATCACGTAGCGCAGGTTCGGTTTGTTGATGCCCATACCGAATGCATTGGTCGCCACCACGATTGCGTCGTCGTGATCGATGAACCGCCGCTGATTGCTGCTCCGCGCTTCCTGGTCCATCCCCGCGTGATAGGCCACCACCGTGCGTCCGCGCAGCCTGCTTCCCAGCAGTGACGTCACCGCATCCACGTGCTTGCGCGTCGAGCAGTACACAATCCCGCCCGACTTCTGGCGCGACAGATAATCGATCAGCTCTTCCTGCTTGTTCTTCGCCTTGGTAAACACAATCGACTGGTAGCTCAGGTTTGGCCGGTCGAATCCTGTAACGTGGATCGCCGGATCTTTCAGCTCGAGATTGCGCACAATGTCTCTGCGCACCTCCGGCGTCGCCGTCGCTGTCAGTGCGATTGTCAGCGGCTCGCCCAATTGCTTGCGCACCTCGCCCAGTCGCAGATACTCCGGACGGAAGTCGTGTCCCCACTGGCTGATGCAGTGCGCCTCATCAATGGCCAGCAGAGACAGTTTGCGCCCCATGATGATCGACTGAAATCCCGGCGCGTTGAACCTCTCCGGCGCCACGTAAAGCAGCCCTCGGAATCCATCGCGCAACCGCCCCATCGCCTCGCGCTGCTCTTCCCACGTCTGCCCGCTCGAGAGCATCATCGCCGGAATCCGCAGCGTGCGCAGTTGCCGCACCTGGTCGGTCATCAACGAAATCAGCGGAGAGATGATCAGCGTGAGTCCGCGCAGTGCCACCGCCGGCAACTGGAAACACAGGCTCTTACCCGCGCCCGTTGGCATCACCACCAGTGTGTCGCGCCCGGCCAGCACGTCATCCACAATCTCGCGCTGCTGCAGGCGAAACCGTTCGAGTCCGAATATTGAGGTCAGGATGGATTCAACATCTTGCATGGCTGGAAATCCCACTCTAACAGCAAAGGCCCGCTCCATGCGGGCCTCGCCAGAAACTCTTTGCTTCCGCTTACAACTCGCTGAACACAACCTTGCCAGCCACAATCGTCGCCCGCACCTTGCCGTAGAACTGCATCCCGCCATACGGACAATTCCGTGAGCGCGATTTCGATTTCTCCACGTCGTAGGTCCAGCGTTTCTTCGGATCGAAAATTGTAATGTCGGCCACCGATCCCTCAACCAGCGTGCCTCGCCCGCTCAGCCCAACAATTTTCGCAGGATTCGTCGACAGCAGTGCAACCACTCGCGTCAAATCAATCTTCTTCGTGCGATAGAGCGCCGTGATCGTCGCCGCCAGCGCAACCTCCAGCCCCGTAATGCCGAACGCCGCCTTGTCGAACTCCACCAGCTTTTCAAATTGCGCGTGCGGCGCATGGTCCGTAGCAATTGCATCGATCGTGCCATCGACCAGTGCTGCCAGCATCGCATCGCGATCTGCCACCGAACGCAGCGGCGGATTCATCTTGTAGCGCGTGTCGTAGTCCGAGCAATCTTCTTCGGTGAACAGGAAGTGATGCGGCGTTACCTCGGCCGTCACCTGCACATCCGACTCGCGTCCCAAGCGCACCATCTCCAACGTTTTTGCCGTCGATACGTGCGCCACGTGCAGCCGTCCGCCCTCCTGGCTCACCAGCCGGATATCGCGCTCCACCATCTGCCATTCGGAGGCCGCGGGCTGTCCGCGCAATCCCAGCTTGAACGACGTGACCCCTTCGTTCATCGGATTGCCGCCCGAAATCCTCGTGTCTTCCGCATGCTGGATCACCACGAGCTTCACCTTGGCCGCCAGCGCCAGCACCTCGCGCATGATGTGGTCGTCGAGAATCGGTTTCCCGTCGTCGCTCAGCCCCACGGCGCCGGCTTCCTTCAGCTCGCGGTAGTCGCTCAGCTTTTCTCCCAGGCTGCCCAGTGTCGCTGCCGCAATCGGAAACACATTCACCACCGCGCCGCGCTCTTCGTCCTGCATCCACCGGGTCACGGCCGGAGAGTCGTTGATCGGCCTCGTGTTCGGCATCGCGCAAACCGACGTGAATCCGCCCGCAGCGGCCGCCGCCGTTCCCGTGGCGATGCTTTCCTTATGCGTCTGTCCCGGCTCGCGCAGGTGCACATGCAGGTCGATAAATCCCGGGGACACAACCAGTCCCTTTACGTTCAGCGTCTCATCCGCGGCGTTCTTGGTCTCGCCCGGTTTCGCAATCTCCAACACATGGCCATCGCGCACCACCAGGTCAGCCAGCGCATCCAGCCCCTGCGAGGGATCCACTACGTGTCCGCCCTTCAGCAGCAGCGTACTCATGACTTCCCCCCCAACAGCGTTGCCAGGATTGCCATGCGCACCTTTACGCCGTTCAATACCTGTTCCAGCACCACTGACTGCTCGCAATCCGCAACCTCGTCGGTCATCTCCATGCCGCGAATCATCGGCCCCGGATGCATCACAAGCGCATCCTTCTTCGCTAGCTTCAGCTTCGCCGCGGTCAGTTGATAGCGCCGGACGTACTCATCCACGTTGATTTGCATACCAGAGAGCCGTTCCTGTTGTACTCGCAGCATCATCACCACGTCGGCACCACGGATTGCCTCATCCATCTCGCGGACAATTTCCACTCCCGGCGCAAGTTCGAGCGCCGTCTCCGGCAGCAGCACATCCGGCCCGCAGAACACCACGCGTGCCCCCAGCTTGCTGAAAATCTGCGCATCGCTGCGTGCCACGCGGCTGTGGAAGATGTCGCCGATGGTGACAATCTTCAGCCCCTTCAAACTTTTCTTGTGATCCAGAATGGTGAATGCGTCCAGCAGCGCCTGCGAAGGATGCGCGTGCATTCCATCCCCCGCGTTGATGATCGGTATCTCGATCAGCCGCGACAGCAGCACCGGAGCGCCTGAGCTCGGATGCCGCATCACAATCGCGTCCACAATCGACTGCAGCGTCCGTCCCGTGTCCTTCAGCGACTCGCCTTTTTCAATACTCGCCGTCGTCGCGTGGATCACCACGGTCGAGGCGCCCTATGATTTGGCGGCAATCTCAAAGCTGGTGCGGGTGCGGGTGGAGTTTTCGTAAAAAAGAAGGGCGATGCGGCGGCCGCGGAGCGTCAGGCGGGGCCGTGCTGGATTCATACGCTTCGCCAGAGCGAGTAGTTCCAGGATCTCCCGCGAATCCAGCGGTTCGATCCCGATCAGCGACCGGGGCTTGGCTTTCATGTCGTCCTTTGTTTAGCCTTTGTTTAGCCTTCCGCTTCCGGTACGCGCTCAACCATCAGAACTTTTTCCATCTGGTCCGTCTCGGTCAATCTCACTTCGATAATTTCCATATCGCTGGTCTGCACCCGCCGTCCCACAAAGCTCGCCTCAATCGGCAGCTCGCGATGTCCGCGGTCGATCAACGTCAGCAGCTTTACGCTGCGCGGACGCCCCTGGTCGAACAGCGCATCCAGCGCCGCCCTTACCGTACGTCCCGTGTAGAGCACGTCGTCGCACAGCACAATATCTTTGCCCGTCACGTTAAATCCCACCGGCCGCGGCTCAATCACCGGTTTCGGACCCACCGTCGACAGGTCGTCGCGGTACAGCGTAATGTCCAAGGTGCCCACCGGCACCGGAGCCTTCTCAATGCGCTCGATGTGCCGTGCCAGGCGCTCCGCAATCGGGAGGCCCCGCCGGCGGATTCCCACCAGCCCGAGAGTGCTGATGCCATTGTTCTTTTCGACGATTTCGTGCGCCAGCCGAACCAGTGTGCGCTCGATTTCCGACGCGGACATGATCTGCCCTTTTTCGCGAAGATGCGGAGGCCTTGAAATGACGTTCATATCTGCCCGATGATACGCTGCCTTGCAAGTGTGCGGCAAGCACTCGCCGCGCCGCATCAAGACTCCTTGCGTCCACCGTCACGGCCAAACAGCGTTGCGCCCAGCATTCCACCCAGCGCGCTGAAGGCTAAAAAGAACACCGCGGCAATTCCCAGGAAGATCATGACCATGGTTACCAGCCCATGATCGGTCGCAATGTAGCCCCGAAACTGCTCCAGCGCCTGTCGCACATCCGGGTCTGCCGTGGAGTTCATCGCATCCCGCATCTTGTCGCGGAAGGCCCCTCGCAACTCGGTGCGCTCGCTCGCGGCAAGCAGCCGGAACGAGCTCAGCAGCCCCAGCAGGCCAAATCCCAGACCGCCGGCCAGCAGTCCCAGCTTCGCGCCCATCCACGTCGTCACCGTGCTATACCCGGCGCGTCGCCGGTACAAGGTCACCGCCAGCCCACCGGAGGCGAACATACAAAGCATCGCCAGCGGGATAATCGGAATCGACGCACCGACCGCTGCCAGCATGCCCGCTACCAGCGCCGAGCCAAACGCCGGACGCCAAATGAGTGTGTTACCGATTGGTGGATTCACATCCCGCGACAGCGGTGGTGCGGGCGCATCGCGCTCGCTCATCATGGGTTCGGCCGGAGGCTGCAAATCCTCGGGTGTCCCCGGTGGCAGGGGCTCCGTCGCTGGCGCCGTTGGCGGCCGCACTGGAACTTTAATCTGCGGCGCGTGGCACTGCGGACAGAAGGGACGCCCATCCTCCACCACTGCCCCGCATTGGCTGCACGCGTGCTCCACTGCTCAAAAGTTAACAGCCTGCTTCACCATACGCAAATGGGCAACTGGCGCCTGCTCTCTTTCCGGGCACGCCCGCCGTTCAGCCCCGCGGCTTACGAGGGCTGCCTGCCGCTGTAATCGTCGTCATTTTTCTTGTTGCTCAGGTGCAGGTACACCAGAGAAAACTCCGAGCCTTTGCCGCTCGGCTTCACGGAAACCACGTGTTGATTGCCTTCGCTGCCCACCTTCAGGCTGATCTCGTCGCTGTGGTGTGACGACTTGTCGCACTGCACCGGACTGTCCAGCCCGCGTCCGCTTGCGACCTCAACGTCCTGCCCCCCGCCTTTGCACTCCACCACCGTGCCGTACATCCCCAGCTTATTGCGATAAAAAGCCAGCACCTTTTCCGGAGCATCGCCGCTGGTAAACTTCAGGGCTACCACCTTCATTTTCAGGAACGGCATATTCAGATTCACGTGCGCCCGGTTCTTGTCGTCCACGGTGCCGTGCTTCTCCTGCGCTCCCGGATACAGTGGAATTCCCGAGTCGTTCGCCGTCGCTCCCGTATCCACGTGCACACTCGCGCCCGGCGCTTCAATGTTCACCTGCTTGTCGCCTCCGCTGCCTTTCTCGCTGATCGAACAAGCTGCCAACATCAGCGCTCCACATCCAACCGCAACCCATGTTGCCTGCTGCAATGTCGTTTTCATCGCTTCGCGTCCTCTGTGTTGCTCGTGCCTCTCATGGGATACGTAATCCGCCATCCGGCGGTTCCACCACTCCCGTATCCTGCGGCTGCCTCCATCTTCGCCGTAGTAGCAAATACGGCTCGCAGGCGGTCAGCGCGCCTGCTGCGCACAACCGGTTTTGACCAAGGCTACCAGAATCGCAACCCTCGGCAGGGCATTTCACCACCTCGCCCCAGGGTCTCCTGACCAAATCGGCGAACTCGTGAAATTTACGAACATTGACTTACCCTGCCGCAACCTCATAACCTTTCCCGTTGGAGACGTCCATGAAAGTTCTTGTGCTGGGCGGCGGAGGCCGCGAACACGCCCTTGTTTGGAAGCTCAGGCAATCGCCTCGGGTCACCCAGGTTTTTTGTGCTCCCGGCAACGCCGGTATCGCCCAGGAGGCCATCTGCCTGCCCTGCGATCTTGCTCGTCTGGACTCGATGGTCGAAGCCGCCGTCAAGTCCACAGCTGACCTCGTCGTCATCGGCCCTGAAGTCCCGCTCATGCTCGGCATTGTCGATGAACTCCGCCGCCGCGGCATTTCCGTCTTCGGACCCAGCCAGGCCGCCGCCCAGCTTGAGTCCAGCAAGAGCTTTTCCAAGGCCTTCATGTCGCGCCATCGCATCCCGACGCCGCTCTATGTTCAGGTGCACGCGGTTTCAGAGATCAAGGGCGCCCTCGCCAACTTCAGCGCACCCATTGTGGTCAAGGCCGACGGCCTCGCCGCCGGGAAAGGCGTTGTGATTGCCGCCAGCAAGGAAGAGGCTGCCCAGGCTGCCACCGCGATGCTGCAAGGCTC
>Ga0181520_10013855_pt1 | contig 10088 bp, 6 predicted proteins | sample PEATcosm2014_Bin_29_FD_132451 | JGI IMG/M metagenome (GOLD analysis project Ga0181520, IMG submission 132451) | Peatland microbial communities from MTU Mesocosm Facility, Houghton, MI, USA - PEATcosm2014_Bin02_30_metaG | ecosystem: Environmental > Terrestrial > Soil > Wetlands > Peat | place... | reverse complement strand
GGATTCTGAGCCTACAAGGCCCTCAAGCATGCCCTGTTCAACTCCAGGATGCTTGAAAACTACTTTTTCAGGATCGACTAAGAGTAGGCGATTCCCGGGTCATTTGCTGTGGATTCAATATATATTGTGTTGTCGACGGCGGACACGTAGACCAATGAACTGGACGTTCCTGCCGCCAGACTCTCGGTGATCGAGCTCGGCGTCGATCCAGCCCCATAGTTTGTTTGCGCGATGCTGCTCCCGTTTACAAACAAAGTCACGGTGCCGGTGTCTGTTGGCGAAGTGCCGTTGACCGTCTGGGTGATTGCGTTGGACGTGGCAGCGCTATAACTTCCGCTGAGGTGATTCGTGATCCCTGAAAATCAATCTTCAGAGAGGAGTTGAAGGAAACCTGAAAAGGCCGGTTTTGTATCTCACCCATTGGGTTCGTATCTCCAGAACGCCGTCACCGCGCTCTTACCCTCATAAACATTGACGATTCAGACGGTCTGAGGATTCAGGATTATCATTCAAAAGGAAATGCGGGCTCAGCAGTGGCGAGTGGCTCCTGGGTTGTCGAGTTTCCTTCGCGCTTTCAATCTTCCTCGAAACTCGGAAGTCTGTTAGATTGGGGCTGTTTGTCACTGGCCCCATAGGGTCAGTGGCAAACAGCCCCTTGGCAAAGACGATCTCATGACTGTTACATATCGGTACCGGCAGTCTTCTTTTCCAGAACCGGAGATCTCTCGCAGCCATCGGGTAAGTAGTTTGGTGTGACAGGAAAATGGGGTAGGCGCTGTGCAACGTCGCGTGTTCTGTCGCGGAACTGTGCTTTTGCTCGCGGATCGGCTGAGTTTTGCGAGTGGGTCATCTGTGCCCGAAGTTGTAGTTCGGCCGGAGGAGTATACGGGACCGCTACGGAATCCACTGAAGGGTCTCCGGGCCGGGGATCCCCGCGAAGCCGATAAGCTGCCGTATGCGTCACTGGCGCGGTGCTACATCCGCTGGAGTGAGATTGAAGGCAGCGCCAGCGATGGGGTCGAGCGGATCAAGCAATTCTGCAACGAGCGCTGGGCGAAGATGCCAGCGATCAACACCAAAGTGATTCCTCGGGTTTATCTGGACTGGCCGCCAAACGGGCACTTCTGGCCTGCCGATTTGCCGAAGGGAGATTACTTCAGCGCGAATTTCAGCCGGCGCCTCATCGGGCTGATTGAGAAGCTCGGGGAGGCATGGGACAATGATCCGCGGGTGGCATACGTGGAGACCGGCCTTATAGGGCTATGGGGAGAACAGCACGATCCGGCGCCTACACCGGAACTGCAGAAAGCGATGGGCGACGCTTTTACGGCCAGCTTTCGCAACAAGCTGCTGATGAACCGCTATCCTGGCGACTTCACCGATTATCGCTTCGGAATCTACTGGGACTCATTCGGGCACAAGGAAGAGGCGCCGCTTCACATCGCGTTGCTTGAATCGCCGCGGCTCGCCTCGCGCTGGAAGATCGCGCCGATGGGCGGAGAGACAGCGTACGACTGGGGCACGCCATTAGGGAAAAACCCGACCGATGCCCTGGCGCATTATACAGACACAATCGTGCGCCTCATTCGCGAACTGCACTGGAACCATCTTGGTTGGCTCAGCGAGTACGATCAGCAAAACCAGGTGGCAGCGGCAAACGCGGCACGGGTTCAGGAAGCGCTGGGTTACCGGTTTGTTTTGGAAGAGGTATGTTATCCGCCGCGCATCGATCCGGGCACTTCCTTTCGGGTTTCGATGCTTGTGCGCAACACCGGTTCGTCACCCTTCTATTATCCGTGGCTGGTGGACCTTAGCCTGCTTGATCCGCACACGAGAGCCGTTCGCTGGCGGTCAGAACTCGCGGGCTGCGACCTTCGGTCGATCCTCCCCGACGCAGGCGCGACTCAGATTGAAGGAGAGTTCGCGTATCCGCCGGAACTGCCTCGGGGACATTACCTGCTGGCCTTCGCCATCGTAGACCCGGCTGGAAAGAAGCCTTCAGCCCGGTTCGCGACCACTCATTACTTCCGAGGCGGCCGCCATCCTGTGGGATGGATCGGCGCAGGCATGCCGGCAATGCGGCGGCCGCTGCCGGCCTTCGATGATCCGGCGCAGGACCAGACACTGGCCTACGAAGCGTGAGTTGCGCGCCTGCGCACGAGATATGGTGCTCGTTTCCGTCCGGCTAATCCGGATACGGCTCGCCGGGATGGACGATTCGAATGTAGTGATCGGTGAAGGCGAAATGCGCGCCGGGCAGATCGACTTTGGGCATGTGGCAGTTCACGCAGTTCTGAGTCCCGACTTTGCAGGCAGGAGCCGTTTGCCGAGCTGTGCGTTTTCCGTCTTGCGCCATATGGCAGGCCAGACACTTTGCGTCATACGCGCCGGCATCCGTCAGGAGGTTCTGATGCGGATTATGACACGCCAGGCAGGTGATCCGCGCGTCGGCTGGATCGTAGCAGCGGCTGTTTTCCAGACGATAGGGCTGAAACCGGACATTCCGCACATCGCGAATGTTCGCAGCAAGCACGTCGCGTGTTGAGCGATGGCACCTTCCACAGAAATCGTTGATATCTGAGGGCGCCAGTCTGCCGGGATTCAGAATCGTGCGACCGGCGTTGCTTCGATCAGAGTACTCCATATCTACGGCATGGTCGTTGCCCGGACCGTGGCAGTTTTCGCAAGTTACGCCGGGATGCACGCTCCCCAGAATCAGCCTGCCTTTGATCATGTCTTCGCTGGTGTGACAGGAGAAGCATTTGGTGAGTTCAGCCTCGGAGATCGCCCTCCCCAGCTCTTGCGGCAGAGATGAGCGCGGCTCACGCGCATGGCCGATGGTCAGATCCAGTTGGCTGGTCTCTTTGTAATAACTCACGCGGCTCTCATATAAGATCCCGTTCCGCTCGAGAATGTACGTTTGTCCAGCGCTGCCGAGGCCGAAGGCCCAGCGAATCGGAGCAGAGACCGACGTATGCCCGTCCGTGGCCGAATAGAGAGCGGTGGCTCCATTGCGCTGGATGCGAATCGTGTAGGGACCTTCGCGGTAGGTGATAAGAGGATTCGTCTGCAGAATGTCGCAGTCTGCGACGTCCGTGGCCGCTAGCCGCATCGCTGTGGTTTCCTGACCGGCCGAGATAGATGCATGGCATTCCATGCAAGCCTCGGAACCCGCGTAACTCCCTCTTGCCGCCCCCTGCGCGCTTTGTGCAAGCGCAGACGAGTTCGGGCTTGGGCCCGTGCTGACGCCCCTGCTGCCGGTCAGGCCGCAAATCGCCACTATCCAGCACAAGTCCCTCACACTGCGCCTTATATGGACCGACAGGCGGGACGGGGTTCTGCCCGTTGCTGCGCTCAAGCGCGAATGCCTTTCCCTTCCTCGATCGTGATGTAGCGATTGATGGGGATATCGGTGAAGCGCTCTACCTTACCCGAAGGCTGAGGCCATTTGATTTCCAGGAAGTCGAGTTTCGAAGCGCGGCCAATCCCGAGAATCTCGCGCGGGTCGTGGCTGGAAAGAAAACTCCCACCCGCTGTCTTCAATCGTGAGCGTTTCTTGCCGTCAAAGCCCCACCGGATCCATGCCCCCACAGCGCCGATAGTGCAGGTTTTCCCGGCCAGGTGAAGGCCAACCCAGTTGTTTTTGCTGCCGACTTCGTTATGCAAGAGGAGTGGCGCACCGCCATTATTGCTGATCAAAACGTCTAGGCCGCCATCATTATCAAAATCGCCTACGGCTAGTCCCCGGGCCGGCCATTTCATTTGAAATGCCGGGCCGGCCTGGCGGCTTACATCTTCGAACGTGCCATCGCCACCGCCATGAAAAAGAAGCGGCGGCTCCTTGTAGCTCACACCTGGTGTATCGCTTTCAACCATATCGTCCGGATGACCGTTCGATAAGATCAGATCCACATTACCGTCGTTATCGTAATCGAAGAACTTCAGGCCCCATCCGCTGTAGAGATGGGTAGCGCGAGCAATGCCCGTTTCCGGTCCCGCGTCAGAAAAGTTCTCGTCTCCGTCGTTGTGATAGATCGAAAACTGCTCATGGTCAATGTTAGCGACAAACAAGTCCAGCTTTCCGTCATTGTCATAATCGGCTGAGTCCACGCCCATACTGGAACGAGGGCGTCCTTCGTCGCTATAAGCCAAGCCGGCGGCAAACGCGATTTCCTCAAACTTACCGCCCCCACGATTAGCGAAGAGATAATTCGGCTCGGTGTCATTGGTAACGAACAAATCCATCCATCCGTCGTTGTTGATATCGGTCACTACAACGCCATGCGACTTTCCCAGATTCTTTCCAATTGGCGTAAGATGTCCGGTTTCGGTGAAGGTGCCGTCTCCGTTATTGCGGTAAAGCTTGCTTGCCCGGCCTTTGAACAGGCGAGGAATGCAGTAGTAATTCTTGCCCGCGAGATTGTTGCCGCACAGGTTGCTTGCTCCGCCATCGTACTGCACAAAACTACAGACAAACAGATCCAGCTTCCCGTTGTTGTCGTAGTCAAACCAAACCGCGGAAGTGGACCAGCCCTTGTCATCTGCCAAGCCTGCCCGTTCGGTCACGTCGGTAAACGTGCCATCCCCGTTGTTGTGGTAGAGCGTATTGCGCCCATACGCAGTCACAAACAGGTCTACGAAGCCGTCACCATCGTAGTCGCCAGCGGCAACCCCCTCGCCCCATGCAACTCCTTCCAAACCCGCGCGCGCAGTCACATCGGTAAATGTGCCATCCCGATTGTTCTTGTAGAGGGCATTTTTCGGGCGGCGATCGGGAGCCGGATGGAAATAGTCGCAGGGGCCGGTGTTGACCAAGAAGATGTCCATCCAGCCATCATTGTCATAATCGAGGAATGCGCATCCTGAGCACATCGATTCCGGAAGGTAGTGCGCTTCGGATGCGGCGTTATCGTGAACCCAGGTGATATGACTTTCCTCCGCAGGCACGGTCCTGAAGATGATTCCTTCCTCTGCGGCAACCGTGGTTGGATAGCCCCATTGCCACAGGTTCTTTGCAGTTTTTGTCCATCCGCCAGCCAGGGATAATCCGCCCAACCCGAGGGCGCGGAACAACCGGCGGCGAGAAATCGCTTGGTATTCAGTCATGCTGCGAAGTCTTCTCCTGTTGATACTCTACGGTTGCGTAGGCGCTGCTGGCTGTGGCGCTTCCGCTGCGCCCCCCTTCGGGGCAGCATTCTGAGGGCCATTTCCCTGATGGATCTGGCGCTTATTCTTCAATTGGATAAATATCGCCCGCTCCTGCTCCGCAAGCGTGTTCCTGCCTGCCTTTACATAGGCGCGCGATAAGCTATAGTGGATTTCCGGGCTCTCCGGCGCCAGGTCGCGCGCACGCTCGAGTTGCGGTATTGCCTCCTCAGCTTTACCGGTCGCAAGCAACGAGGACCCGAGAACGTAATGCGCCATGAATGAGTTTGGAGCCAGCTGAACAGCCTTCTGGGATAATGAAACGGCCTGGGCATACCGGGTCGCCTTCGACTCGAGATAAGCCCACTCGGTATAGGCAAGAGCGCTGTCAGGGTTGAGCTTGGTTTCTTCCTCGAATTGGGTTTCTGCGGCATCATCCCTTCCCTGCGAAGCCAGCATTGCGCCCCACGCATAGTGCACGAAGCTGGTGCCCGGATACTTTTCGAGAAGACCCCGAAAGCCTGCCACCGCGTCTTCATAATGCTTTTCAGCCAGGACAGCGGCAAGCGTGCCCGCGTCGTGCACCAGGGCATCCTTCGACGGGTCGATTTGCGTGGGCAGGAGCGGCACTCGGAGCAGCGCCAGGCCCATTGCAACCTGGAGATCCTCGGATTTTCGCCCCCGCAGGAACAGGGCGGAAAGCAGATATTGTGCGGCTTCCGGTTCGCTCTGCGCATTGAGGAGCACGGCGACGTGATAATCGACCACGTCGGCCAAATCGGCATCGGACCCCGTGCCGAGAAATCGTGCCCGCTGCAGATCGCTGAGCGCAAGACCGTACTGCGCTGTTTCGTACTCGCTTAGACCAAGAAACGCCCACGCTCCACCCAATTTAGGGTTTAATACGGTCAGCTTATGGAGCGCGGCGGTCGCGGCGCCGAACCGGTTGCTGTCATAAAGAACAGATCCGTAACTCCACAAACCCTCCTGCCAGTCCGGTTTCAGCGCCAGTGCTTTCCGGTAGAGCTGGATCGCGGACGGCAGATCGCCTTTAGCACGGGCTGCAGCGGCGCGCTGCGCAAGGCTCTGGAATGAATCCGGGGCATGAGGTTGCGCGTGTGAATAAGCCAGCACGATTACGCCCATGAGCACACCGGCGAACAGCGGGAAAATGCTGCATGCCCCCCATGCACCGTAGATACGATTTGATAGATTTCTTGTCATGGCTTTTCCGCAAACGGCGAGCTATTGTCTTGGTTGTCGCTTTTGTGCGCAGGAGAACCTTGGTCCTGCTGCTCGCCCCTGAGCTTCTCAAAAATGGCTCTCTCCTTCTTGGCCGCTTCGACATTGCCGGTCTTCTGGTCGCATTCGGCAAGCAGGAAGTGGGCTTCCCGGTGATCCGGCTGCTGCGCGATGACCTTTGCCAGGAGTGGCATGGCTTCGGCGTAATGGTGCTCGGAGACCGAGATGGCGGCAAGCTCAAAGATGACCTCGGGGCTGCCGGGGTGAAGACGATCTGCGGCTTCGAGGTACTTCCTGGCGCCCGGTACGTCGCCATCAAGCCGGCTGAGCCGCCCCATATAGTAGTTCGCCTGGTAATCCAGTGGATCTTGGCTGAGGGCGAGGGTGAATTCAGTCACCGCGCTGCGGGAATCTCCAAGACCGACCTTGCCAATTCCTAGGGCCGTATGAAGACCCGGCAGTTCGGGCTGGATCTGCGCCGCCTGGGCGAGTTCCTCCATGGCCGGATGATAGTGTCGCAGGCCAAGCAAGGTCTCGCCCATGATGAGGTGTCCGTCCGCAGAGCCGGCGTTCTTCAGGGCGAATGTGATGAGGGGCAATGCTTTGTCGTACTCCCCCATTCGCGTGTACGCGGACCCGAGAATGAGGGCATTTGCGGCGTCGTCGGGATCGGCGGCCTGGACTTTTTCGGCCGCGCGCGCAGCAAGGGAGTAGTGACCCAGGTGGTAGTAGCAAAATGCGAGCAGTTCCTCGTAACGGAGATCCGAAGCAGCCTTTCGCAGTTGCAGCAGGTGATCGACGGCCGCGCTGTAATTCCCTGCTTCCACATGGGTGAGGGCTAGGTTGTATTCGATCTTCGCGTTGCCGGGCGCGAGGACCAGCGCTTTCTCGTAGGATCCGATCGCATCTTCCTTCATCCCCAGATGCGATTCCGCTGTCCCCATGTTCGACAGAATTTCGAATCGCGGCTTGCCGGTACGAAGACACTCGGCATAGAATTCGTGCGCTGCCTGCCATTGCCGGGCTGCAAGTGCCTCGTCACCGCGCGAACAGGCAGCCGCATCTGCTTCGGCTCCCGTGGCGCCGGATTGCCCCCACAGTCCTGTATGCCCAGCGGCGGCTACAAAGGCAGTCAACACCAGGACCGGCCGCCAGCTTGGTTGCCGGCTCCCCGCCGCGATGGCCGCGCGATTCACTGGACTGCGCTCCCTTCTTCGCCGTCATCGGAAGGGGACGACTGAAGGAAAAGCTGCCGCTCCTGTTTTGCCGCTTCCGTGCGATGCAGGGCTGTATATGCCGATGCCAGCGCGAAATGAACCGCCGAGCTCTGCGGGGCGCGCTTCTCCGCCTCCTGAAGTGGCGCCAACGCCTGTTCCCACCGGTGTTCGAGGATGTAGCTGCGGCCTTCAACCAGAAAAACCACAGGATTGTCAGGTTCGAGCGCCTGGGCGCGCGCCGCGGCCGACCGCGCCATTTCCGGATCCTGCTGCACCAATGCGACGCGTCCGAGCCACAGCCATGCAGTCGCGCTCTTTGGGTTCAGTTTCGTTTCGGCGGCCAGCTCGTCGGCGGCTTCGTTGTCGCGATGCTCGCCCTCGAGAAACAGGCCCAGACACAGGTGCGCAAACGGCTGGCTCGGATATTCCACGATCAGCTGACGATACAGCTTCTCTGCTTCCGTGGACTGGTCCTTCAGAACCGCGACTGCAGCCTTGCCGGCAAGCAGCGCTGGAGCAAATTGAGAATCTTGTACCTGCGGCAGCGAAGACAGATTGATTTCGGCTGCCCCCAGAGCCAGTGCGAGATCGGGATAATCCGGAGCCTGGTGCAGGAGTATCTTGAACGCCATGATCGCGCCATCCCGATTGTTCAGGTGGAGGTGAACAAGACCCAGATCGAAGGTGGAAACCTGTGCGATTCCGGCCGGCAGGTTGCCGTGATTCAAGGCCTTATTTAGGTGCAGACTGGCATTATTCCAATCGCCTTGCTCGAACTCGCACAAGCCCAAAAGAGCGAAGCCGAGGGAGTTATCAGGGGCAAGCTGCGTGAGCCGCCCGAAAGCCTGTTCGGCGGCGGCGTATTGCTTTGATTCGTAGAGCAACCCGCCGTATCGCCACCAGCCGTCGGTCCATCCGGGGGATTGCCGCAGCGCTTCGCTGTAAAGCCGCAGCGCATCGTCGTTCTTACCTGCAGTTTGAGCCTGGATTGCCCGGGCTGCCGCTGATCCGGCCACCTGCGCCTGACCGAAACACATGTCGCCGCACACACAGAGCAGCAGCACCAGGAGAAGTGCCGCTCGAAGTTGCCGCAACGCTGCGTCGCCAGGCGGCGGGCTGAACTTTGCATGCTTCCTCATCGCTCTCGAATGCTTACGATGATAGTTGCATCCCTGTGGTTTAGGCGAGACAAAAATCGCACGTCCGATCTGCACACCAGACGCCGAGGAGGCCAAACTGCCTATGTCTGGCCTCCTGGCAAGCGCGCCGTCTGTCGAATCGCTCAGAAGAAGAACTTTGCGCTCGCCTCCATTTGCCGGGAGCCGGTTTTCTCGCAGCTATAGCCGAGCGGATAAGTGGAGCTTTGACAGCTCCCCGAACCGTTGGTCAGCGTGGCCGTTCCCTGGTCCGGATCGGCCGCGCCAAACGGGAGGGTCCAGTTAAAGTTCGCGACTGTATTGAGCGGCACCGGCTGCCCACGATTGGCGAGGTTAAAGGACGAGACGCGAATATCCAGATGGCGAGCCTCACCCATGGGGAAGGATTTCTGCATGGACAGATTGAAATTCACCGTCCCAGGTGACTTGATGTAAGGAGGGTCAATGGCTCCTTGCTTGCCAAAGGCCGGCAGGGTGACACAACTGTTGTTAATGAACGCCGTATTGATGTTGCCATGGCTCTTTCGTGGATTGCATGTAAAGGTTGGATAGACCCCCTCCGGCGGATCTGTCTGCGTTCCCGGAAGATAGGCGGTCCCCCACGCAGTAGTGCCAAACCAAGTGTCGGTGGCGTTCCACATCGTGCTTGAGCACCCGGCAGGCGAAGCAGTTCCATTGGCAGCTAATTGCACGCAGTTCACGTAGGCGCTGATGGAAATCGGGCCCCCGCTGCTGGCGTTAGTAATGCCCGATAACATCCAGCCGTTGAAGATTCCACGCCCGATCATCGACTGGCCCATCGCGCTGCTTCGCGGTAGTCCAGGGATGAAGTATTGGTATCCAATGGCGAACAGGTGAGTGCGGTCAAATGCCAGGACGTGCCGCGAACCCTCGGTGCTGAAAGGATCCGGCACAGGAGCCTCGAACTCATCGCTCTGGCCCAGAGCCTTCGAGTAAGTGTAACTGGCGATGAAATCCAGCGAGTGTGTTGCCTGGCGCCGAAGCGTGGTTTGCAATGCGTTGTAGTTGGCGTTCCCCTCGTGCTGGAGTTGCTCGATTTGCGTAAAGGGGGCGTAAGGAGCCACCACCGCGGGGTTATCGCCGTTGAACAAATGTGTACCGGGAACCCAAAGTGTGCCGTAGGGAATCGAGTCGATATTCTGCTCGATCTGCAAATGGCGGCTTTGGCTGCCTACGTAAGCAAGTTCCGCAAGGAAATGACTGGGAAGTCTCCGATCCACAGTCAGGTTGTATTGATAGACATCCGGTTCCTTGTTGTCTGTCTTGCTATATACACCGGAACTATCCCCGTACGTAAACGCACCCT
>Ga0181520_10013853_pt1 | contig 10090 bp, 5 predicted proteins | sample PEATcosm2014_Bin_29_FD_132451 | JGI IMG/M metagenome (GOLD analysis project Ga0181520, IMG submission 132451) | Peatland microbial communities from MTU Mesocosm Facility, Houghton, MI, USA - PEATcosm2014_Bin02_30_metaG | ecosystem: Environmental > Terrestrial > Soil > Wetlands > Peat | place... | reverse complement strand
AGTTCAGCAGACGTATCCCGTGATTTCGGCATGAACCACGCCGACGCCATTGACTCCGAGATCTTGTCGGTTGCCTTGATCGGTCCAGACGAAGGCAGACGCGCGGCAGTGGCCAGGGCACTTGGCGCAACGCGCCGAGCCGCTGTGAGGGAGTTCGATTCCTACCCGCCGGAATTCGAGTATCTGCAGAGATTGCAAGCGTCGTTTGACGTTATCATTCTTGACCTGGACAGTGATCCCGCTGTCGCTTTGGAAATCGTCGAGAAGGCGAGCGCCGGCGACGCGTCGAAGATCATGGTTTATTCGGAACGCGCCGATCAGCGACTCGCGGTGCGCCTGATCCGCGCCGGAGCACGCGAGTACCTGCTTCTGCCGCTCGAGCCGGGCGCCGTGGCTGAGGCTCTTGCCCGGGTCTCAAACAACCACCGTGAGAATGCTGTTCCCGCGGAGAAGACCCGCGGAGAACTGCTCGTGTTTGTCGGCTCCAAGGGAGGATCCGGGGTTACAACAGTAGCCTGCAATGTTGCCATCGCTCTGGCCCGCAAAGCCGAGCAACGAATCTTGCTCATCGACCTCGCACTTCCCATTGGCGACGCAGCGCTGTGCCTCGGGATCTCTGCGGGTTACTCAACGGAGGACGCCTTCAGGAATATTGACCGGCTGGATGGGAGTCTTCTTCAAAATCTACTGGTGAAACATCGGTCGGGAGTCTTCGTGCTGGCGGCTCCCACCAAAGTTCCCGAGATTGAAATTTCAAAAGGCGCCATCGACAAGTTGGTCACAATCGCGCGGCGCGAATTCGATCATGTGATCGTCGATGTGGGATCGAGGATTGATGAGGCGGCCAAGGTTCTGTTCGAAGATGCATCAACTATTTACTTGATTACCCAGACAGGCATCTCAGAACTGCGCAATTCAAATCGCCTGATCTCACAGTTCTTCACCGACGAAAACCAAAACCTGCAAATCGTGATCAACCGGTATGACTCCCGCTTTCTTGAAACGATGAACGAGGACGTGATCGTCAAGGCTCTGGGCAGGCCGGTGCTGTGGAAGATTCCCGACGACCAGGATGCTGCGCGCGCGCTGCAGCACGGCGATAGCGGGCTTGCAGAATCGCGGATTTCGCGCATCAGCCAGGAGATGGCCAGCTCGATCACAGGACATCCTATTCCGCAAGAATGGAAGATGGATTTTGGCGCCAGAAGCAACGGTAGAAGCTATGTGCAAGTGAATTCGGTCCAGGTGAATTCGGTGATTGAGGAACGGCCGAGCGCTGTGATTTCGGCCCCGGAGGAAGCTCGCAAGACTCCGACCATCGCATGGCCCACACCCGAGCCCATAATCTACGGGGACAAGCTCACCTTCGCCCAGCTCAATGCCACGGCATCGGTTGAAGGAACTCTTGTCTACACGCCCGGTCCAGGCTACATGCTGCCGGTGGGCACGCATACGCTGTGGGTCACATTCACTCCGGAAGATTTCGCCAGCTACGCGACACAGCAAGCATCCATATCAATTGTCGTGTCCAAGGCAACGCCGGCCCTCACCTGGCGGACGCCTGCAGAGATAATCTACGGCACCGAACTGGACGACGTACAGCTAAATGCCACGGCGCCGATACCGGGAAAATTCAACTACACGCCCGCACTGGGCGAAGTGCTCCCACCCGGGACACATACGCTTTCAGTGACTTTCACACCGACAGACAGCGCGAACTACGCTACAGCCCACGCCACCGTGCCGCTGAGTGTGGCTAAGGAACGGTCTGCGATCCAATGGCCGAAGCCCGATGCGATTACATACGGGACAAAGCTTAGCAACGCGCAACTGTGCGCGACGGCGGCGATTCCGGGAAGATTCGAATACAACACGGGATTAGGAGCCGTGCTTGCGGCCGGCGAGCACAGGCTTTCAGTGGTTTTCACTCCGGAAGATACTTTGGGCTACTCTGTATCGCAGGCTTCCGTATCGCTGACAGTGGCCAAGGCGACCCCCGCCGTCACATGGCCGAAACCAGATTCGATCGTCTACGGCGCGGCCCTGTGCGTCACTCAGCTAAACGCCACAGCGGCCGTTCCGGGATCGTTTGCCTATTCACCCGCTTTGGGCGAGACCCTTGAGCCGGGCGTGCATGAGCTTTCAGTAGAATTCACTCCGGCTGACACGCTGAATTACACGGCAGCGCGCGCCATTGTGCTGCTGACGGTCAACGCGAAATTGCCTCCGCTGATCACATGGCCGGGTCCCTCCGCCATTTCCTACGGCACTGCGCTCGATGCCACCCAGTTGAACGCAGCAGCATCGACCCCGGGAACATTTGTCTACACTCCTTCGGCGGGCATCGTCCTTGCGCCGGGGAGGTATACCCTCTCCGCATTGTTCACTCCGTCGGACACCGATAAATACGCGACGGCACAAGTCACAGTCGTGCTTGAAGTGGAAGAACCGCTCGACACCGCTTTCTTGCCGAGTGCGGCCAAGGAGTCGCCGTCCGCGCGGGCATTCGCGGCAGTCAACTCTGTTCCCGCAAATCCGGCGCCGGCGCATGGAATAAGCGAGCACACACCGGTCAAGGGGCAACCCCGCGAGACGCGCACATACAAAGGTGCTGTCTATGAGAAGGGAGACGACGGTCAATGGCATCTCCAGAAAAAATAGCTCCGTTGCCTGAGACGCTTCCTGAGGATTTCAGCGATTGGGATGGCGAGGCATCTGCTGCGCCTTCGCGTGGCAACTCCAGCGAATGGGAACAATGGCAAGCCCCTCAACCCTTCGGTAAATCTCCAACACCGGTCGTCCAATCCGCCGACCGCGATGCAATTCTGGAATCCTTAATCGACCGGCCGCCTGCTTTGCATCCGGCCGCCTCCGGACCTGCCCTTGTTAAACAACACAAGGACTTCAGCGACTGGGATAGCGAACTATCTCCTGCGCCTAAATCAACGCCAGCGCCTGAGACTACCTCGAAGTCGGCGTCTGAGCCTGCGTCTAGGTCTGCGTCTGAACCCGTTAGCAGCAATGAGTGGGAGGCATTCGAAGCTCCTCATTTGAACGGCAACTCTCCCAAGCCGCTTGGCCGATCCAGCGACCGCGATGCAATGCAGCCGCAAGCGGTAGACAGGCCGCCCGCTTCGGATTCAGCCTCTTCAGCACCGGTCGCTGCGAAACAGCAAAAGGACACCACCGATTGGGATCGCGAATTAGCGCTGACGCCCGAATCTGCCGCAAAGCCTGCGCCGGCAACTACACCAACCCCTGCGCCTGTTAATCGCGATGAATGGGAAGCGTTTGTTGAAACCCCTCATTCCTTCGACAAACCTTCAAAACCGCTGGTAAAACCCGTCGACCGCGACGCAATTCTCGATTCACTGGCTGACAGGCCCCAGGTTTCGCGTTCGGTGCCGTCGGTGCCCGTTGCTGCCAAACAGCAAAGGGATTCCATCGATTGGGATCTTGAAGCCCCACCGAAACCTTCGCCTGCACCTGCGCCTGCGCGTGCGTCTACGCCTGCGCCTTCGGTTGCGCCTTCACCCGCGCCAGTTGCGCGCAATGAATGGGAAGCATTGGAGGCTCCTCATTCTCTCGGCAGGTCTTCAAAACCACTTGGCCAATCTGCTGATCGTGACGCAATTTTGGCGCCCGTTGTGGACAAGCCGCGCGCTTCTGGCTTGGCCTCGCCTGCACCCACTACTCCCAAACCGCAAAAGTATTCGAGCGCGTTGGTGGAAGTGATGCCCGGTCGCATTTCGCACACGCCGGTCGCTCAATATCCGATGAGCGAGGTTCCAGCCGCACCGAGCCGGTCAAACGTTGCTGCGGTTAGTGGCGTGCTCTCCACTCCCGAACTGGCGACAGCAGCAGCAATAACGCCTGAAGCTGAAGTCGGTCACTTTCCGTCGTTTCAATCGTTGGACGCCGAAGCTGAAGGCGAGAAGAAGGAAGCGAAAAAGAAGTGGATGCTCATTGCGGTCGTCAGCATCTGTTCAATGCTGCTTCTGCTCTATCTCATAGGCCAGGTTTTACAACACGGAACGAAGCATCCTCAAAACCAACCTATCCAAACACCTGCGGCAGCATCCGACTCTCAGCCTGAGACGGACACATCGGAGTCGGCGGCCAGTGTGCCGGAAACTCAGCAAAAGCGACCAGCAACTCCCGCAACACAAATAGCGACGGGCGAAAAGCCCGCCAAGGAAGAGTTAACAACGAACTCGGCACCGGTGCAGGCACAAATGATGAACGATCAGCTGACTGCGCCGGCACAGATTCCGCAGGGCATCAAGAAGCAAGTCGCCGATAACGCTCCTCCGCCAGAGAGCTTTAGCCCGGCCGGTGTAGATGGCCTGGGCGGCAACGACGCGAGCGGCAACGTCTTTAATGGCCAGGCAAGGCCGATTGTTAGTCGTTCAAAGCCCGTTACCATTTCAGCCGGTGTCGTGGAAGGAATGCTGATCCAGAAAAGTCCGCCAGTCTATCCATCAATCGCAAGAGCGGCGCGCGTCTCTGGCACAGTGGTGCTCGAAGCCACAATTTCAAAGACCGGAACCATCAAAGATGTGCGCGTTGTGAGCGGACCCGTCATGTTGCGATCGGCTGCGGCCGACGCGGTGCGAACCTGGCGCTACAGACCGTACAAGCTCAACAACGAGCCGGTAGAAATTCAATCAACGATTAACGTGATCTTCTCGCTCAACCAATAACGTAGCGACGACGCGAACGTTGCATGATTCCCTAATTCTTCCCTGCGGGATCACGGTACGCGCGCTGCACGGCGAGTTCAAAAGTGAGCAATTCCTGTTCCTGCTCCAACCGCATGAGCCGCAGTGCCCGTCGTTGGGGCAATCCACCACAAACTTGACTGATGCTTCTTCATTCGATAGCTGACCCAGGAAATGTAGCCAACTAAAGCGCAATCGACGCCCACTTGTCCTGCGGCCGATGAAGGCATAAGCGGGTTCCCTTCCCTGCAGGTGTGGTTCGCGATGCAGTGTTCCGTGGATGTCACATCGAGCACCGCCATTCCGAGATGCAATCCGTTGACGAAGAAATACGTCTTGTTCAAAGTGCGGGACGAAACCCTGGACCGCGAAGTCACGTCGCGCGAAACGGATGAGGCCACCGGCGCAAAGCTCGAGGAGAGTCCCGTTGCGTCATTGTTCAGGGCGAGCGTCGGCAGCGTTTGAGATTGCGCATCTCGCTCAATTTGCAGGAATGGAACCGAAGGGCCCTGCGCCGAACAATTCAATCCGCCTACGATGAGCGACGCCGCAAGCGCGACGGCAGGCAAATTCTTCATACAGCCCTCCGGCCGGCCCGGAAGGACGGCTGAAAGGCTTATCGGCAGGACAGAAAGCCAGGTGAGGATTGGAAGGAGACTCCAGAACCTTGCCTTCGGCGAATCGGGGTCTTGAACAAGCCTGTGGAAAAGCCCGAGAACTGTGGAAAACACGCAAGAAACAGTCGTGCAGAACAGAGGTCTTATGCTACAAAGTAGACCTCAGACTGAATTTTCGGGTTCGGCTGACGAATTCCCCCCTAGTCGAGTAGATCGTCCCTCCCTCGTATGTATCGCGCCGCCGGGCTATTTGAAATACATATTTGGAGATAAAGTTAAATGCTTAAAGATGTGCAAGTCCTTAATTTCCCTATCGATAGACCGAACGAGACCGTCACCGCCTTTCTTAAAGAGCGCGGCGCCAAGACCCTCGACATTTTCCCGGACCAGCCGGCACAAGAAGGACCCTGGCACGTACTGCATGTTCGCTCGAATTTTGAGAGGCGAGTCGCCCGGCATCTCACGGTTCGCACAGTTGAGCACTATTTGCCACTCTACCGGGAGCGCGTACGGTGGACCGACAGAGCCGTCGTCACAGCGCGGCCGCTCTTCTCTGGGTATGTTTTCGCCCGATTCTCGCCTGAGTCGAGGATTACGGTGATTAGCATTCCCGGGGTCGTGCGTTCACTAGGGGATGATGAAGGGCATTTGGTGAAATCCGCAGACCTCGAGAAGATCCGGGAGGGGCTGGCGAGCGGACTGCTGCTGCGCCCTCACCCCGCTCTTGCGGTTGGAGCCAGGGTGCGGATTCGGTCGGGAATATTTGAAGGCGTCGAGGGCTTTGTGACCGAATTCCGCCAGCAATGCAAGGTGATTATTGCACTGGCAGCGGTGCAGCAATGCTTCTCGCTTGAGGTCGAGCTTGGGGATATCGAAGTCCTGAAGAAGTCCGTTGCCTCTGTTAACGTATCGCCTTGCAACGCATTCGGCTATTGGAACCTGCAGCCGGCAAAACGGAGATAGCGCGCGGCCCGTGATGCTGCAACCGCAAAAGGAAGAAAATCTTCTTTCCTGATCGATATTTTGGCATAAAAAAAGCCACGTTTCGCCTTTTGGAGGCGTCCCGTGGCTTTTTATCCCTGCCAGCGATACAACGGCCGGCTTTTAGCTATGAGCGGTCAAGAGCGATTGATTTGCGTTTAGTCTCCCAAAGCAGAAAGTCGAACCGGCAGTTCTGCGCGATCCCGTTTACCCCGCCAATCGACGGCCACTGCGACAGGCGGAATTTTCGGCGGCCGGATCATATCTTTCAGCAGATAGGTGCTCGGATTGTAGTCCAGGAGTAATTCCCTGAGGGCCAAAACGAGACGCCCCGTGTCGCGCACCGCGCAAATCTCGTGGAATAGTTTGAGCCAGCTTTGGATATCGCCGACCGGTATATCGTCGCCCACAAAAATACGAACCTTGTCGTGTGCGGTTGGAACCGTGTCTTCAAGAAGTGTGTTCAGTTCCTCATAGAGCTTCTCACCGGGCCGCATGCCTGTAAATTCGATCCTGATGTCCTCATCCGGCTTGAGCCCCGACAAAAGAATGAGATTTCGAGCTAATTCGACGATCTTCACAGGCTGCCCCATGTCGAGTACGCAAACCTGTCCGCTCTTTCCGATGACCGCGGCTTGCAGCACAAGCTGACAGGCCTCGGGAATGGTCATGAAAAAGCGGCGCATCTCCGGATGGGTTACGGTAATGGGTCCGCCGGCAGCGATTTGCCTCTTAAAGATAGGAATGACACTTCCATTTGAGCCAAGTACATTACCGAAACGAACTGCGACAAACTTGGTTTGGCCATTCCGAAGGGCGCTGAGAAGCAGCTCGGCGACTCGCTTCGTCGCACCCATTATGCTCGTAGGACGAACCGCCTTGTCAGAGGAGATTAAGACGAAGTCCTCGACCAGGTATTTTGCGGCTGCCGCAGCCACGTTGTAAGTTCCGAAAATGTTGTTTTCAATGGCTTCGAATGCGTGCTCTTCCATCAGGGGAACATGCTTATAAGCCGCTGCGTGGAAGATTGCATTGGGCCTGTGACGACTGAGGACGTCATCGATGCGGGCGCAATTCTGAATACTGCCAATCTCGGGAAAGAATGGGACCTGCGGAAACGCGAGCCGCATCTCGCGATCAATTTCAAATAATGGCGACTCGGCAATATCGAATCCGACGATCCCAGCAGGACGGAAGCGAGCAATTTGCCGGCAAAGCTCGGAGCCGATGGACCCCGCTGCTCCTGTAACGAGGATGATTCTACCTTCGAGCGTACTGAGAATTTGCTCTTCATCGAGGTCCACGGGGATCCTGCCAAGAAGATCTTCGACCGACACTTCGCGAATCTGGCCGGCAAGCCCGCGCTGCTCAATCATCTCAGCCAAGCCGGGCACCGTCTTGCATTCGATTCTCGCCGTATGGCATATCTCGAGAATGCGAGTCATCTCGGCGCCGGTGGCGGAAGGGATGGCAATCAGGATTGTCTCGATGTTGAATTGTGCTGCAAGCGTTGCGGCCTGGCTCCCACCGCCAAGCACCGGCACGCCGGCAATATGCAATCCCCATTTATCCTGCTGGTCATCCAGAAAACCCAAAACACGGTATGACAGCTTCGGATTATTCCGAAGCTCCCGGAGAAGAATTACGCCGGCGTCGCCGGCGCCATAGATCAACGTGTTTTTGCGCTCTCCATTGCCATTTCCTACGCGTGCAAACTCCACCGCCATACGCACGCCCAATCGCATTCCGCTTGTACCCAAAAAGCAAAGGATCAGGTCGATCGCGTAAATTGATCGAGGGAATCCAGCCGGTGCAGCAAACAGGATCACAGCACAACTCAGGGCCGATCCAACGAAGTTTGCGCCAAACAACCTGTACAGGTCGGTGATGGACACATAGCGCCATCCCCGCCGATTCAGATCTGCCACCTGAAACACCAGGCTTTTAGTCAGGATCCAGATCGGGAGCGCATACTCGAGGTGCTCCATGTGTGCAAAGGGCAGACTAAAGTCGAAACGCAGCAGAAATGCCGACACTCCTGCGAGTGCAAACATCGCCGGCTGCGATGTCCACAACAGGGCTGATCGAATGACGGCGCGCCTTGAAATGCCGCCCAGCCGATTCAGCATTTTCGTTTGTCTTATCTTGTGAGTATCGAGTTCTCGCATTTTAGGTTGCGCTCTGTATCGGCCATTTGCGCCAGCGTGTGTGCGCCGGCCGCTTTTCGCACGCAATTGATTACGTGTAGCTGATCTTCCTCAGTCAGGCTGCTTGAACTTGGCAAGCAGATTCCGCGATTGGATAAATCTTCAGCCACTGCCCCGCCGTAGCAACTGCATCCGGCATAGAGCGGCTGCAAATGCATCGGCTTCCACACCGGACGCGATTCAACGTTCGCCGCATCGAGCGCATGAATCAGCTCGTCACGAGAGCAGCCAAACTCCCGCTGGTCAATGAGAAAACAACTGAGCCAATTCGTGTGCATTCCATGGGAAGCCTGGGGCATGAGGTTGATTCCGCCGAGATCAGAGAATGCATCGCGATAGCGGAATGCGACGGCGCGACGCTGCTGGACGCGAAGATCAAGGACTTCAAGTTGGCCACGGCCGATCCCAGCGAGGACGTTACTCATGCGGTAGTTGTAGCCAAGTTCGGAGTGTTCGTAGGCGAGGCCCGGATCGCGGGCCTGCTGGGACCAGAAGCGCGCTTTCTCGACCCATGCTGCGTTTCGAGAAGTGAGCATTCCACCACCGCTTGTGGTGATGATCTTGTTCCCGTTGAACGAGTAAACGCCGACCTCGCCAAATGTACCCGCCGGGACTCCGCGATAAGTCGCTCCCAGCGCTTCCGCGGCGTCTTCGAGCACGGGCACCTCGTATTCGGCAGCCAGCGCCAGGATGGGCGCCATGTCTGCGCATTGACCATAGAGGTCGACCACAACAATCGCCCGAGGAAGCCTGCCTTGTTGCGCACGGTCAAGAAGTGCGTATTCGAGAACGTCGGGGTCCAGGTTCCAAGTGGCGTAATCGCTGTCAAGGAATACCGGCTCTGCGCCAAGATAGCGGATTGGATTGCAACTCGCAGCGAACGTCAGAGTCGGGCAGAAAACTTCGTCTCCGGACCCGACGCCAAGAAGCCGAAGACCAAGATGAATGGCGGCGGTGCCGCTTGCCAAGGCGGCAGCAGGCGGACCAAAGCGAGCTTCAAACTCGCGCTCAAAAGCCGTAATGTTCGGGCCGACTGTGGACAGCCAATTGGAGGCGAACGCTTCTCCAACGTATGCTTCCTCGGCACCACCCATATGCGGAACTGACAGAAGGATGCGTTTCATGATTGGTCAATATCTACGCATGGGTAACTGCCCTGGCAGGGATTCCGACCACGGTTACATCGTTAGGAACATCCTTCGTAACCACCGCGCCCGAGCCAATAATTGTGCGCGCGCCGACTTTTATGTACTGAAGCACTTGCGCTCCCGTGCCCACCAAGACAGAGTCTCCAATAGATACTCCGCCGGAAATGTTAGCCCCTGGATTGATTACGCAACCAGTGCCAATTGTCACCTCGTGGCCCAGAGTGCACTCCAAATTACATAAAGTGAAGGAGCCAAGTGTAAGGTTCACCGTGCCAGTCACGTTGGCACAAATCTGAGCGCCATCGGCGATGCGCGCGGTATCTGTGTCGAAGACCGCAGATGGATGCATGAGTATCGGCCACTCTGCCAAAGGAAGTATCTGTTTGACCTCGTCGACGACCTTCAGCCGCGATGCT
>Ga0181520_10013852_pt1 | contig 10090 bp, 1 predicted proteins | sample PEATcosm2014_Bin_29_FD_132451 | JGI IMG/M metagenome (GOLD analysis project Ga0181520, IMG submission 132451) | Peatland microbial communities from MTU Mesocosm Facility, Houghton, MI, USA - PEATcosm2014_Bin02_30_metaG | ecosystem: Environmental > Terrestrial > Soil > Wetlands > Peat | place... | reverse complement strand
TCCCATGCAGCCTGCTCGGGGAGCGATTGCCGCTCCAGCGCGATATCGTCGCGAAGACTCGTCAGCGACTCCGGCAACGGGATTCCCTGCAACGTCAGCATCCTGCTAGCCTGGCGCGCATAAGTCAGAATGACGAGGTTCTCCAGCACACTCGGCAACCCCATCCGCGTTGGCAGGTTGATCCATTTCCGGATGTGCCCCACTGTGGCCGTCCGATTGGGCAACTGTTCTTCCCGCGGATCGAACCGATCAAACCAAACCGTCTTCACCGCGAGGAACTGCTCGCCGACATGCGCCAGTTCCAGCGGCTCCAACAGCGGACGCAGCTTCTTGCGTGTATCCCGATCGATCGCCACCCGGCTGTCGGGAGCCTCCAACGCTTCCCGGATCTTATCGAACGCCTGCTGAACCAGGGCGTTCGTCAGCCGCATCTCGTCCTTGTTGAACTTGGGGTGTGCCGGATACTGTCCGTCGAGCCCTTGTTCGATCAAGTTGTCAAGCGCCGTGCGCAGATCCGCCGCAGCCGGCGGGCGGACCGTCACCGAATCGTCCAGGCAGCGGAACTGCTGTTCCTTCTCCAGCCGGTGCGCCTCATCTAGGATTCCCGGCTCCGGGTTCATTACTCCGTACGCCATGCGAAGAGCGCGCCGAAGCCTTTCCTTCAACTGGTCATGCTGATTCGTCAGGACGGTCTTGGCTTCCGCGCGGTCCGCCAGCGACAGATGTGAGCTGTACTGCCGCAAGCGGTCGTCGTTCGACAACAGAAACTCCAGCACGACGTATCTTCCGAGTTCCGTCTGCACGCCGTCGCTGAAAAACGACGGCAACCACACGAGCGTCTGCGACGGCTCGCGGCTCGTGCGGCGAAACTCGTCAAGACGATTCAAATCATCGAACGGCGTGTGGTGGTCACGGTCAAACGGGAAGTCGATCAGTACGCGCCACGTGTCCCCATCCGATCGCAAGGTGGCATCATCGGCTTCCCAAATATTGGTGAAGCGCACTTCCGTATCACGCGGTGTCGCTCGCCAGAATACCCGGTGGGAGATCTCGAACGTGCCGTCGTATTCAATGTTCAGCTCTTCAAATAGCAGTTGCCGGATCTTTTGAAGCCGGTTCCCCGTGTTGTCCTCATGCTTCGCGTTCGCCAGGATGGCGCTGGTGTCGACATCCGAAAGAGGCAGGCTGATTACCGGGTCCACGCTGGTGCCGGTGAATTTGATGACGCCCGTCTCCGCCGCCCACGCGCGGCAACGCTGTTCGACCACGGTCGGCTCGCCGCCAGGTAGTGGGACCTTGATCGTTCCGTAATTGAGGGCAGCCAGCCGCCGTGCGGTCAGCCCGCGCAGCGTTTCGGCCTCGGGCGCGAGTGCCGAGAGCACAAGCGTTCCCACGATTCGCTCATCGGTCCGGAACCGCCGCACCTTTCCGTCTTCGGGTGATGCGGCCAGCAATTGCTCCTCAGTCAACCCGGCCGACCGCAGCAGCGCTGGCCGTAGCTTCTGTTCCCACAGCTTTCGGGCTTTATCGAACTGGTGCCGCAACTCGGTGCTGAACGCATCATGCCCTTCAAGCATCGCCCCAAAGAGCGCACCCACCGGAACCAGCTCACCCAGCCTAATGCTGTCCCGCCCCTCCACCAGCAACTGCATCATGATCTTCAGTGCAGTGCGTTCCCGCTGCAAAGCGGAAGAAACCACCACCAGCGATTTCACCAGTGCCGGACTAAACGGATAAAGCTGCTCGAACTCTTCCAGTGTGCTGTCGCTAGTTAGCAACACTTCGCGGACGGACTCCGGCTCCCGCTTCACCTTCTCAAATGCCTGCTTGATCTGAAGCCGTGCCGTTTCGTTCTTCGGCCGCAGAATGCGGTGTTTCGCGATCGCGGCTAGGTTGCGGTCTTCCAGGGTGATCTTGCTGAACCGCGCCTCGAAATACGCCAGGGCATCCTCGAAGTTGCGCACCTCCGCCCCGAGGGCGTGTTCGCCCATCAGGGTACGCAGATCCCTCTGCCTGGCGATGAAGCTGACAATCGGCACCGGCCGGTTTCCCGTACCCGCTTCGACGAGCTTCACCAGCTTAGGCGCTTCCCGATTCACAAAAGCCGTGTCGCCAGAGCGAGACGCCAACCAGAGAATCAGTTCGTCGAGAAACAGGATGACCGCGTCGTACCCGAGCGACTGCGCGTGGCGGCTTAGCACCGCTAGGCCTTCGTCCAGACTGACGAAGCCGGCCGTCTGGCGCGCCGCGGGGAACAGGCTCCGCACCAATGCGTCGACCAGCCGCGTGCGGTCCGCCGACTCGCCGCCGGCCTTGCACGCCTTCTCGAAAGCCGCCGCATCCCAGTCGCCTTCGAGCGCGCCCCAGTCCCCGCTGGCCGTGCCATTCAGCGCCTGGAAGAACGCCTGATCCCCCATCTGCGTCCGCAGCGTGCAGGCGTTCTCGATGAGGGAGTCCGAGGGGAACAGCCCCGCCGGTCGCGGTTTGTCCGGGTGCCGCTGCACCACGGCATCGTAGTACCCGCCCAGCAGGCGCTGCTCTACGCTGTCGGCGCCAATCATGTGGTACGGCACCAGGAGGAACTTCTTCCCCTGCGTCCAACGGTTATGCTTCGTGACCACAGGCGCCAGCTTTTCGAGCGAACGCGCTGCCCGATTGCCTTGGAGCAACAGGTAGAGCACCGCCATGAAATGGCTCTTGCCGGCGCCGAAGCTGCCGTGCAGATAAGTGGCCTTGCTCTCGTGCGACGTGAGTGCCGAGTCCACCAGCCCCAACGCCTCATCGAAGCAGCGGGCAAGTTGATCGGTAACGACGTAGTCCTTTAGCGCCTCGTCAGGACGATCGACAACGTCGGCGAGCTTCAGGACAAAATCACCCGGATTGACGCGTTCGGGCAGATCGAAAAGGTCCCCCAGCGTGGGGGTGTTGTTCTGACCGGGATTCATTGAGATCTCCTGCGGCGACCCCGCCTGGGCGCCGCCGTGGCGGGTTGCCACGCGCGGACGTCCTCCGGCGAAAAGCCTAGTTCCTGGCATTGGCCTTCCGCAAACTGAACGAAGTATTCACCCAACCGGACGCCCATCTCCGGATCGACTTCATTGTGCCACTGAACCAACCAGGGCTTCAGGTCGAGCAATCCGGCCAAGATTGGCTTCAGACGCTCTGGTTCCCAACCTTCCTCCTGCCGCATGCGTTGGTAGTAACTAGCCAGCGCCCGTGCCTGCTCCAGGTGATTCCAGCCGGCCCAACCGAGCACGGGACTGGCATCGGCATCGCGCTCGAATGCGGGATACAGGATGAAGCGCTCCTTCGGCACGTCGAGCCCACCGCGAAGCCGCCAATAGTCGCTCTTCTGGAAGTCGCTGGGCTTGTACTTTCGCGGAACGGGAATGTCAGCATACTCGCCCGCATCCTGTCTACGTTGAAGATCCCAGACGTGTTCCCACTCCGCCCTCCGACGCAGTCCGCTTGCGGTATAACGAAAAACCGGAAGAAATGGCACCGCTTCTGCGATAGCAAGCCGCGTCACCAGATCACTCAGGTCTTCAACAGGGCCACCAGTGAACAGTTCCGCGACACAGATCCATGGATGGTCGCGAGAAGCAAGATCTCGTAGCTGGGCACAGGATACGAGCGAGTGTTCATTCCACATCTCACTCGTCTCGAGACGCTCCAACAACCACTTCTCTAGTGCCGCTCGTTCCATCTCCTCCCAGGACGGCAGATTCCACCGGCGTTTATACTCAGGCTGTTCGATTAGGGCGATTTCACGATTTCGCTCAATGGCTTCCTGCCGCCGCGCACAGACGTTTCGGTAGACCTCCGGCCAATGCGAGGGTATCTCCAAGGTCGGTCGGGACTGGTGCCGGTCGAACCACGTCGTCCGGAGCGCACCGCTGGACATCCGTTGCGCCATCCAGATTTCGAATGTGCGTTCGCCAACCTTAACCACTGGAATCCGATCAGGTTGCGCCGACAGATCTTCTTCGAGGATTCCATAGAGTCGATAGCACAGCCAATCGAGTTCTTCCTGAAGTGCAACGATGCACCCCAAATGGTTCTCCGACAGCGAGCGGGCCCGGTCGAGACCTTCCCGCGTAGGGACTGCACCCGCGCAGATGGCACTGGGAAGCACACTTGTGTATGCATCGACTTCAGCCTGCAGTCGAGTGGTGAGTTCAAGGGGCATCTCTTTCGGCAGGGGAAATGCTTTTAGACTAGTGCTGTCAAACTCGTAGAACCGTTCCCAGCCTTCCGTCGCCAATCCGCCACCGATACCGCCAGACCCCTTATCGTGACAGACCTGCTTCAGCCAAAAGCAGGCAACCGAGGAGTTCAGAACCCCGAGGATCTCGACATATCTGTCCTCGGAGGCGTCGCCTCCGAGCTTGACCACCGGCGCCCATCGGTTGAAAATCCTACCTCCTCTGTCGAGGACGAAGTGGTTATGCGTAGCCAGGCCGCTGAAACAAATTGAGAGGGGACTCCTCAGTTTGTGCGCTGTCAACCGGCCGTACTCAAACCACTTGAGCCCAGCCTCGATCTTGTTCTTGCCTCCGAACATCACACTCCCGATGAGATTTGTGCGAGCGATCCAGAGGTAACGCAGGACCCCTGAGGCAGAGTCGTCGGCAATCGGATCAAACTGGTCGTCATATGGAAAGACATAAACGTCACGTCCGTTGCCGACACTCCATTCGCGAACCATCCCACCTTCCACGACATCCCGAACATTCTGAGGCGGTATCTTATGACGGGCTGCCGCAGCGCCGTCAAGCTGGTAGATATCATCTTCGAGGGTGAAGCACACGATTCCGATCGAGCTAACTACCCGTCCGAGCGTGGTAGCGGCCTCGTCATCAATGGTCTCCCGGAGTTCCGCAGCGCCACCGCCACCGATTGACCATGGGTATTTGGCGAAGCCAGCTCGTAGAACATCGTCGACGCTGATGTAGTCGCCATCAAAGCCGGGCTGATTGGCTTGCGCAGCGATTTCAAGCCAGACAGGCGACGAGGCTGGATCCTCCGGTCGAACCGTCTCGCCTCGCTTGCCTCGGACGGCCCGCACCACACTACTAACGGGCCGTTGATGGCGGGCGCATACAATCGCCGTTGGCGTGCCAAAGCCACTTAGATATACGCCAGAGGTGTCAATGATATGCGTCAGGTCCTTATGTACGAGGTACTCTTCGATTAACTTGCGTCCAAAGGACCGTTTCATGAACGCGTTAGAAACGATCATTGCGATGAAACCGGCCACTGGCTGGTCCTCGGGAGCTGCGAGTGCCAGATCGAAAAAGCGCTCAAAGAAGGGGCAACTCAATTGGTACTTCCCATGGCAGGTCACGAAGCGCTGTCTATACCCCTCGCGCAGAACGGAATCAGCCACATTGTTGTACGGGGGATTCCCGACCACAACGTGGTATCTTTGATCTAGAATCCGCTGAACCTCCTCAGAATCCTCGGTCGCGAAGAAGTGTTCAAAGCGATCCGGACCAAGTTCCCGTTGGATACCCCTCGTGTTCGGTCTTGAACCGTGGAGCAGCGCGTCTCCAGTAGCCGCGCGAAATCGAAATGCCGGAGCATCAGCCAGCCGCCCCAGATCACTGGCCTCCAGCGACGCAATTAGCAGACGAAAACGCGTGATTTCAACCGCGAAGGGGTTGAGGTCCACTCCGTGCACAGCATCGAGAGCCCTTTGTACCAGCGCGGGCGGGTTAGTGGCCGGTTCTCGCCTCTGCCACAGCCGGAACAGCCGAGCGAATGCCGCTAGTAGAAAGTGGCCGCTGCCACATGAGGGGTCGATCAGGCGAACCTGTTCCAGTCCGAAAGCGTCCAGTGCGGGCGTTAGGGTCCGGTCCAGGATGAAGTCGATAACGAAGCCTGGCGTCTGGCAGAGGGCGTAGCGCTTGCGTGCGGATTCCGACAGATTCTGGTAGAGGTCGCCGAGGAAACGCGTGCGGTGCTCGGGGTCGGTGAACTCATGGATCAGGGCGCCGGTGTCTGGATCGACCTTTTGGAAGAACTCAACGATCTTCGCAGCACCTTGCGCGGTCGGCGCTAACTGGAACAGTGGATTGTGGTGGCGGTCGAACAGGCCAGCGACACCGGGAAGCTTGGCGACTTGCTCGAAAACGTGCAGCAGGTAATCGCGGTCGGTGAGCGCCGGATCTGGCCGCAGAAACAGGGTGCGATTGGCCTTGGCGAGCCCCAGCCGTTCGGCCGGTCCTGCTATCCAAGCAACTTCTGCATGCAGAGTGTCCAGCCAGCCGTTATCCTCCAGGAACCGCACGAACACGCACCCGAGCAGCCAGTGGACGGCGGCCTGCGTGATCGCTTCATCGGCGAAGGCGTTGTATCCAGATGCCAAGCCCGCGGTTCGCCCGGCGCTGACCGCTGCGGCATGACGCGCGCGCAACTCCGCTTCGATAGAGGGTTCATCGGAGATCCTCTCCCGGATGGCCGCGTCCGTGTCCCGCAACAGGCGTTGCAAGCCTTCACGCAGTCGAGGCTCGTCGATCATGCCAGCTTCCCTTTGAACTTCCGGAAATCGTTGTCGAGCCACTTCGGCGGAACCCAGGCCCACTGCGTCGGCCGCGCCGGAATCGCATGGCCGTCAACCATGGGAGAGGCCGCCTGGCGGTCACTCCCCACCAGCAGCCAGAGGCTCCGATCACCGAGCGCGTCCTGTAACTGGTCCAGTATGGAGAGCTGGCCATACCGGGCCAGCAAGCCGGGGAACAGAACAAGCGTGGAGGCCGTGCGCTGGCGGAGCTTGTCCGCTACCACGTGGGCGGCGCGCTCGGCGAGTCTACGCAGATTCTCCCAATCCCGGCTGCCCGCCGCGGATGCGTCTGCACGAAGCACCACCTCCCATCGCACGCGCTTGTCATCCGCCTCCGCCCGGAGGGCCGCGATCATTTCTCGCTCGCAGTGGAACACTTCCATAGGGAAATGCCGGGCGAGGTTCATCTCGGCCATCTTGAGATGCTCCATCTTGGGGTCGGTGGCAAGCACCAGGTAGCTGGGGGCGCGATAGGCCGCCTGAAGACGGCGCTCAAATTCCATGGCCTCCTCTACCTCGCGCGGAACGTCGACTGGCGGCACGAGAAGCGAAGGCGAGAGCACCGTCTCCTGTCGATGCAAGCTCGTTGACGACTCGGTAATGGGCGGTGCCGGCGCCACGTAGGCGTGGCCGGCGTCGCTCCAGGCGAGTGGAAGCCCCGCCTCACGCAGCATCTGACCGAGCGCCGGATGTGCAGGGAGTTCCGCTGCTTCGGGGTACCGTTCGCGGACGCGACTGCGTAGTTCGTCGGCTGTGACGCGGGACTGGCCGGCCAGCGCGGACTGCGCCAACTTGAGCGCCCGCAATGCATCAAGTCCCTTGGGATAGAGTTCCAGCCGCGGCGAGACCGCCACTTGTGCGACGGCCCCGGCCAAGCGGACCAGGCGGTCGTCTCGCAGTGCCGGCAGCGGAGACGGAACGGCACGCAGAGTTTCGAGGACGCGCGCTGGCGCCGGCAGCGGTTCGGCGGAGGCAAGCTGACAGGCACCGGCGGCGAGTTGCTCCGCGTAATCTAGGGCGGCCTCGCCAAACGGTAGCTCCGAGCGGGCAACCAGGAATCGGCCGTGCGCGCGGCGTTCCACTAGCCGGTTGCTCTCCGATGGCTTTTCGGCTTCGATTGCCGCCCGCACTACTGCCGCCGCGCGGCGCTTCGAAAGAGGATCGCCCGCGCCCGAGCCGCGGCTGGTGAGCAGGAATTGCGTCAGTTCGTTCACCTCGACAACGCCGCCTTCGGCGGTGATGAAGTCAGCCAGATCATCGCGCACCGGCGTGAGCGCCGGGGTGCGGCGCCAGCGTTCCCGCGCCTTGGTAAGGATCTGACTCACGTGCGCGCGATTCTTGTGCGAGCGCTCGGCAATCTGGGATTGCGTTGGGTATTCCGGAAGCCCGCCAGATGCATCATCGAGTTCCAGGAATTCGGCCAGGATCTGCCGCGAGACCTTTCCCGACGCGCTGGTTTCCACTGGGATAAGGACTGCGGTGAGCGCATCGACGTTTAACGGGGCCGACGGCGCTTCGGGCTCGGCTGGAGTTTCGACGGGTGCGCGCTCGGGGATCGGCGGTTGGGGCAAGCGCAGGCGCAGCTTGCCTACCACGTCCATGATTTCGCGCCGGGTTTTGTTGCCAACGCCACGCAGATTCGAGAAGCGGCCGGGAGGCTGGGCAGCGAGTTCCTGGGCGGTGAAAATGCTCAGGCGGTCGAGCGTGTTCTGTGCCCGCGTGCTCAGGCCCAACTGCGAAACCAGCGTGTCCGGCCGGATGTTTTCGAGCGCTGCCTGTTGCGCGAGTTCGTCCGTGGCGCGGCTGTCGCCTGACGCGGCCTTGGCAAAGGCTTCGTGCCAGGTGGCGAGCATGTCCGCCGCGTTGTCAAAACGGCGCCGCGGATCGCGCTCAAAGCACTTCTCAAAGAACGCGAAGAGTGCGTCGCGGACCGGCGCGTCGATGAGGTCCGAATCGATGGTGACGCCGGCGTCGATCAGATGGGGTGCGCTATGACCGTCGCCCCAGCGCGGCGTGGTTCCGGTGGACATCTCGTACAAAATCACCGCCACGGAGTAGCGCTCAGCGGCGGTGTCCCAGCGGCCACGGTTCGGAAGTTGCAGGAACGGTTCGAGGTAGGGCGGTGTGCCAGCGCGGACCTGGTCGAGCGGCGCGTTTGACAGAGAGAAATCGAAGACTTTGAGCCGCTTTTGTAGGTTCTTGCCGTACTCCTGGATGCCGATGTTGTCCGGCTTGAGGTCGCGATGGGCAACACCCATCTCTTCGAGGTACTGCACGACCTGGAGCAGATCCTCGCCGTATCGCTGAAGGAACTCCAGCGAGAGCCGCCCAACATCCTTCAGTTCCTGCGCGAGAGTGCCCTTGCCGGCGTACTCCATCAGGAAGCCGAAGTGGCCCTCAGGGAACTGGAGACCCTCACCCGCTTTCACGATTAGAGGATGGGTGAGCCGCTGGAGGGTTCGGTGCTCGGCTTCCACGCGGCCGTTGTCTTCCACGCGTCGGGCTACCTTGAGCACGATAGCGCCCTGGCCGCGTTCCACCAGGAGGGCGACGGCACTGGAACCGCCGCCCAGACGCTTAAGGACCTTCAGATCGTGCGGCAGGCGGTCGCCTGGCTTGGCGTCCAGCGGACTGGCGAGCGTTTCCTGCGGCGGTCCGGTCAGTTCCTCTTCCACGGCATCCAGGCCTGCCAGAAAGTCCGCAGCAGACTCGGTCCGCAAAAGCAGATCGGGGCACGTGGCTTCGCGAATGACTTCCTGAAGGCGTGGCGTGGCGCCGTCTAGCGCCGCGGCAAGGGGCAGACCCTTTTGTTCCGTCAGGACTTGGTTCAACTCAGCCGCGCTCGTAGCCGGCGGACGTCCACTGAAGATGTGGTAGGAGATGGCGCCCAGCGAGAAGACGTCGGCCATCGGATCGCGTCCACGGGGATCGAGGACGGATTCGGGCGCCAGGTAAAGCAACGCGGACTCCTCGGAGTACTGGCTCGGGTGCAGTGTCGTGCTACGGGCAGATGCGGCGCCGGACGTCGAACCGCTTGGCAAGAGGCGTCCAGCCTGCCAGTTGAAGAGCCGCACTTCGGGATGATCGGAGTCTGGCTGAACCACCAGGATGCTCTTCGGGCTGAGGGCACGGTGAATGACGCGGTGGCCGTGGGCGTAGCGGACGGCGTCGGCAATCTGCCTCACAAGATCGAGACGGATGTCGAGTGAAAGCGCGGAGCTGCGCTGGCGAAGGAAATGGTCCAGGCGGACCTCGGCGGTATCCCGCCGGAACAGAATCGCCGGGCCTAGTTCGTGTTCCTGGAAGTCGAGAGCCCGGAGGATTCCGGGGTGATCGAGCGTCTCCAAGATCTGGAATTCCTGAAGCGCTCCCCGGCGAACGGCTTCACGCGCGGACGCGTCGGCTCCTGCGACCGTGTAGAGGCGCACGCGCCGGACGGCGTGGGTGGTGGGATGCTCCGCGTGGAAATCCTGATAGGCGAAGAGCGGGTTCTCCTCGATCAGGTGCTGGAGAACGTAGTCGCCG
>Ga0181520_10013851_pt1 | contig 10090 bp, 13 predicted proteins | sample PEATcosm2014_Bin_29_FD_132451 | JGI IMG/M metagenome (GOLD analysis project Ga0181520, IMG submission 132451) | Peatland microbial communities from MTU Mesocosm Facility, Houghton, MI, USA - PEATcosm2014_Bin02_30_metaG | ecosystem: Environmental > Terrestrial > Soil > Wetlands > Peat | place... | reverse complement strand
CTGGCTGGACGCCATGCGAGGCGACAGGAACTTCATCTTCCAGGCAGCCAAGCAGGCATCCAAGGTCACGGACTTCCTTCTCGGCTTCGTCAAGAAACCCGAACCCGAAGCGGCAGGAGCGATGTCGTGAGCGAAACTGTCGTCATCTTCCGAAAGGACAGGACGGGCTGGAAGGACTGCTTCGCCCTATTCCCCGAACTGCCGGGCGACGACAGGGGCGTTCTGTGTACCGCCTATCAGCGTGTCGGGCAGCATCGTGCCGCCGACTACGACCGTTGCGTCGCCCACAGCGACCCTGCCGCTGCCCACGAGTACGTCGAGCTGTACGAGGAGCTGGAGCGACGAGGATACGTCCTGTCGATCCGTCGCCGGGCCACCCCCGAGATGCACGAGCGTCGTCGCCGGATCGCCGCCGAGCGGAGGTCGCAGAGACAGCTCCAGGGGACTCCGGCATGAACGACCCGACCGAAACCGACTCGCTCGATCGGTCAAGCTGTAAGGAATGTGGTAGTCACCTGCCAAGGCGTGAATTACGACCAAGAAATACAGAAAGGGACAGCCATGAAAGTCTTTGTCGTTGTCAGCAACGTCGAAGGTCTGGTCGACCACGTCGAGGCGCGCCTCACCCTCCCCGAGGCAGTCGATTGCGCCGTGGAATTGGCGGCCGAGCGATGCAACAGCAGCAGGGAGGACATTCGGGCGGAACTCGACAAGGAGCAGGTGTTCAATTCCCCCAACACTAACATCATCATCACCATCGACGAGTGCGAGGTACCAGATTCATAATGCTGGGTAGCCTGTCGAGAATTCACGTTGTCGGTCAAGCTGTACAAAGAAGGACTGAAGGGAGAGAGTGATGGCGAAACAACCCGACACGTCCCACGATATCCGCATCACGATGGAAGGCGGCGTGATCCAGGCAGTGGAAAACGTCCCCGCAGGAGTCCGAGTCGTCGTGATGGACTTCGATGTCGAGGACCATGACGAATCCGAGCTGAAGACGAACGAGCGGGACGAGCGTTATCTCGAAGTCGTCTTCGACAACCGGGGAGAACGCAAGTGCTCTACGAAGTAGGCATCCTTCGGACCGTTACTGCCACCCGCCATATCCGTGTCGAGGCGAACAGCCGAGATGAGGCGGAAGAGAAGGCGGTCGAGCAGGCGGGCGACGAGGACTGGAACGGGTGCGTGACCGAGTACGACTTCGACGTCACCGACATCGTGGAAGCGACGGACCAGGATACGTCCTGCATACAAGAGGAAGCGGACGGCAAAGAGGCAGCCCTGCCGTTCGACACGGTGCAGCCCCAGCCGTCCGACGGGATAGAGCCGTGGCTCCCGATGAAGGGAGAGGACCGTAAAGGAGGCAACCGCGCATGAACGACACGAAACGTTACGAACTGAGTCTCGACGGCGAGCTTTTCCGCTCGCAGCGCGAACTGCTGCTCAGGATCGCCGACCTTGCCCGCCGGCAACAGCCCTACGAGCCTGCCCCGGGCGACGACCGCCTGCTGGAGGGGCTGTTGGGACTGACCGACGCGATCGCCGACCAGGCTCACGACCGCTACGGTATCGAATGCCTGTTGGTCGGCGACGGCGATTCCCGTGGCGAGTGACCGACAGGATATATCCCTCGGAACAGGAAGACCGTGAAGGAGCGAGCCGAATGGACTACCTGCCGCCGGGGCGCGTCGTGAAGGTCGGCGACAAGCGGTTCCCCCGCTGGGTCGTCAAGGACGCCGAGAACAGGTACTGGGCGGGCGACGGGCAGTGGAGCGACGAGCCGTCCGGGGCAATCCTGTTCTGCCGGGAGCTCGACGCGGCGAAGCAGAAGAACAGATACTGCCTGGGCGGCGATCCGGCGGACACGTTCACGGCGACCGTCGTGGTGACGGTACACCCGGCGCGCTGGTCGACGGAGGAGCTTGCCGATTTCCTGGCGCGCCACCGGGAGTTTTTCAGGGGCGGGCCTCCCGGCAAGGAAGGGTTGTTGTTGGAGATCGTGCCCGACACTTTGAGGAAGACCAAGCCATGATAAGCCTGCTAAACCTGTTCACAAAACGCGGCAAGAAAGACAATGTCGCCGCGCAGCCGCCTGCCGCACCTACTATTCTTCTTCCCGTCGTCCCCCGGCATGCCCCGACCAGTCTCGAAGAGCGGCAGCAACTGCTCGCCCACCACGTGCGTCTGGTGGCGCGGGGGATGGCGAACGGGCTGTGCGTCTACGGCAGCCGCGGGGGATTGGGCAAGACGCGGGTCGTGCTGGCGACGCTGAAGGAGGAAGGGGTCTCGCCCGTCGTCCTCACGGGACACTGTACGCCCCTGGCGATGTACATGTCGTTGTACGAGCATCCGCAGTCGGTCGTGTTCCTCGACGACTGCGACGCCATGTTCAGGATACTTCCAGCCCTCGGGATACTGCGAAGCGCGCTTTGGGAAGGCGAGAAGGGAAGCCGCCTGGTGAACTACAACAGCAGCCAGCTCAAGGTGCCTTCGTCCTTCCGCTTCGAGGGGCGGATCGTCTTCGCCGTCAACACGCTGCCCGCCCGCAACCACGCGTTCCAGGCGGTGCTCTCCAGGGTCGACCAGTTCGAGCTGTCGGCTTCCAACGAGGAGGTGTTGGAGATGATGCGGCGACTGGCGGCGCAGGGGTTCGAGGGGAAGCTCACGGCGGACGAGTGTCAGGAGGTCGTGGACTTCGTCGCCGAGTTCTCCGCCACGCGGGAACTCAGCTTGCGGCTCCTGGAGCCGAGCCTGCGGAAGGTCCTTTACGCGCGGGAGGAAGGCGTGGACTGGCGGCAGCTTGTCGCCAGCCAGCTCCACGAGATCGGCAAGACCGCCGTTCCGAAGGTCCCCGACGCGCGGGCTTACGACCTGGAGTGCCTGAAGCAGGTTCTTGCCGGGCCAAGGAACAAGCACCGATTCCGTGGAAAAACGAAAGAATTCCTGGCCGCCGGTCGCGGCCGCCTTCGCAACAATAATATAGAGGACAAAAAACGGCGAAACGCCCGCCTTCCGGGCATCGCGACCGGCTGTACGGAAAGGACATACGATGAACGCCCCACTTCACCCGTCCGCGTTTTCGTCCCCCCTCGGGCCCGAGCAGGGACTACGGCGGCAGGCGGCAGGACTTGCCGCGAAAGCCTTGGCGACGGTGTTGGTGCTGGTCAGCCTGACCGGCACGTCCCTCGCCATCGACCAGCCGCCCGAGACCGCCCCTCAGCAGCGAGCCTGGCTGCTGAGTCACCTTGTCACCGACATGCAGAGCGTCGGCAGCTTCACGAGCGACGACATCGCCCGGACGGTCACCCTCGTCAACGCGCTGACCGACGACCAGGTCAGCCTGCTCGCCCGCTTCTATTACCTCACCCGCGAGAAGACGGAGCAGGACGCCCGGCTCTATGCCGTCCAGCTGAGCGACACGGAGGAGGCGCTCGCCCAGGCGAAAGCGCAAGTCGCCGACCTGCTTACCCGGCAGCACAACCGGATCGAGCAGACCTACTCGGAACTGGCGACCGTAAATCCCGGCTGCCAGACCTTGTGCCAGGTCGCCTACGCCTCCGTCCCCGGCTGGTGCGCCTACAATCGGTACGCCATCCCGGATTGGTACTTCAACAACGGCTGCTACGTCGGTCCCGTCTTCTCGGCGGGCTACTGCGGCGCATACGCCGTTCCCGTCTACGGCACGTTCTACGACAGGGGCAGCCGCTACAACTACTGGAACAGCAGGGCGTACGTCCACAACAACGTCACGGGAATCACCCGCACGCATGGCAGTTCCGTGACTGCGGGGACACGACACCTGAATTCCAAGACAGGGCATGCCGTGGCAGTGCCCGTGAAACATGGTAACCGGACAGCCGGGCTGAAGCACAGCCTCTACCCCAGTGCCAAGAACCATGCCGCACTGTCGATGAAGCAGGCGAAAGCGAACTACAGCCGACCGGTCACGGCAAAGCGCGCTCCCCAGCCGAAATCTGTGGCGCATTCGCAACCACATGCCCAGCGGAACCACGTCGTCCATACGCAAGCTCGTCATCAGCAGCCCAGGCAAACGGCTCATGCCCAGCCGCAACACGCTGCCCATACCCAGGCAAGTTCCCGATCCGGTCACGCACGGCACGGGTAACGGCTTGCGACAATCCACCCGATCGGACGGTAATGTTGCCTCAGGGTCGGGTGGCCGTCAGGGCTGCTTCTTCACCAATGTCGGTTCTGCCCAGTAGACGTTGTTGCTCTTGGCATCGCCAACCGGTGAACCGATAACAAGCTGGAGCCGCGCCACGCCGGTAATGTCGCAGGCGAACAGGTGGGCGGGCTGGTCGCCGCTAAGCGTCGCCGACGCCAGTTTCTTGCCGTCGCCGTTGATGGTGAAGGCGACGCGGCTCTTGGCAGCCCGTTCGGCGTCGACGTCCCGTTTGGGATAGAGCCCCGCGAGTACGGTGAAGCGTTGATACACGCTGGCAGGCAGCTCGTAGGTCAGCGACTTGCCGATGCCGGCACTGATGCCCTCGGCGAACTGCTTCTCCACCATACGCCCGTCCTTCTCGACGCGGAGTTTGACGGCGCCGCTTTGCGCATGGCCCCAATGCGGCGAACTGAAGAACTCCGACTGCGGGAAGTACAGGTTCACCGCCTCCAGCGGAAAGAAAGAAGCGATGCCGACGCTGTGTAGCGATTCCCGCTCGCAAGCGTCGAACTTCCCGGTACCGATGCAAAGGATCGTGTAAAACGCGTCGGCGACGACTTTGGCGTCCATCGTGGCGGCCTTCATCTGCCCGGCGACCACCGCTTTAGTATCATTGGCATAGAGCGACTGGATGATCGGGATGGTCGTGGTGCGGGCATTGAGGATCGCCTCGTGGGCGCGATGGAGCAGCCGCCAAGCCGCCTCGTCCGCCGTGGTCCCCAGCAGCCTCGGACGATAGCCCTTGATGGCCACGTCCAGCTTGCCGCTTTCGATCGGTCCGTGCAGTAACGTGCCCTTCATGCGGTCCGGCGGCGGCAGGAATTGTTGGAGGAGGGTGAACATGTTGTCGCCGGGCACCGTGTGCGCGGGGCAGCCGTAATCCTCCAGCATGTGGCAGACCGTGCCCATGTACCGCGCCGCGTCCCCGGTCTTCGCTGCCTTCATCGCACCGACCGCCTTGCCTAAGAAGTAGCGCAGCGTTTCCAGGTTTTCCGGCTGCTGCGGCGCGGGAAGGTGCAGGATGAGCAAATAGGCTTCGCCCGGGCGGCTGTCCATCATGGCGAACCTAGCGTTCTCCTTGTCCCTGCCTGCCATGTCCGGGATGACGCAGTAGTAGTCGGCGAGTCTTGCGCCTTCCTTGCCGAGAAGCTCCTGTTGCCACGCCGGTAGCACCTTGATGGCGGCCCTGGTGATAGAACCGTGCGCCTCGCCCCATGCCGGACATTCTTGCGGCGCGAGGGCGAGAGAGAGCACGAGAAGTAACGACGTCAACGGCAGTTTCGTGAGACGACGGAAACGTTTCATGGGAGGGATCCTAGGTGGGGCATAGGCGGGTTAAAGGGCGGCACCCTGTTCCGCCCGGGCTTTTTTCGGAGCCCGCAACGCGTCGGCGATCGGCTTGGCGGCTCGGGGCACGGCTGCCGCGTAGTCCTCCCCGAGGAAAGCGGCCAGCGTCGCGGCGATCTGGCTTTGCGTGACCGGCGGGACGTCGTGCCGCTCGCCCAGCGCCGGCGTGTCGGGCCCCAACACCGCCAACCAGATCATTTCCGCACCGTCGATGTCGGCGGCATGGTTGCGCCACGACTGTTTTCCGCCGGTCGCACTGCCGCGCCCGTGGTCGGGCGAGAAGATGAGCGTCGTGCGGTCGCGGTACTCGGGCATCGCCTGCACGGTCTCCCAGAGGGTCCGCAAGTACCGATCCGCGCGCTGGGCGGCGGCAAGGTACTCGTCGTAGCGTCCCGCGTGCCCCCATTCGTCGGTTTCCCCGAGCGACACGTAGAGTACGCGAGGCTTGTTCTGCTTGAGGTACTCCAACGCCGTATGAAAGGCGATGGCGTCCGGCGGCAATTCGTTCCATTGCCGCGGAAGCTCCTGCTTGAGCCGGTTGAGGAGCTCAATCTGGGCGTTTATCCTGCCCTCGGTGAGCGGCGCGAACCCCGCGTTGACGCAAAAGCCGCATCGCCAGCGGTTAAGGATCCGGTCGAAGGCCTCCCACGCGCCGAAAGCGGCCACGCGGCCGCGATAGGCGTCCTTCCGGTTGAGCCACTCCAACACGCTCACGTTCGGGTTCGGGCCCATCTCGTTGGAGCGGATCCGCGGGTCGGGAAAACCGCAGAGTGTTTCCTGGTATCCCGGGTAGGAAAACTTCAGCCCGTTGGTGACTCGCGCCTCGCTGCCCTTCCGGCGATTGCCGTAGATCTGCCCCTGCTTGGCGACGACGCCCCAGACGAAGGGCAGCAGCGTTTCCCGTCGAGCCTCCGGGCTGTCGCGCCAGAACCGCTTCTTGAAGCTCGCCATGTCGGCGATGCCCCCGTCCTGCTTGTTCACGAGCGCCTCCTCGGCGCCGGCGAACATATCCTGCCAACGAAACCCGTCGGTCATCAAGAAGATGACTTTTTCCGTCCGATGCGGCGGTCGCTTGACGGATGCCGGTACCGGAGCAGCGGCAAAAACGGCATCCGGCGACGCCGCCGCTTGGACGTAAACCATGATCGCCAGCAGGATGGCGGAAATCGTGCTTTTCATGACGGGCCTTGCAGGGATGAAATCGTGGAAGGCAGGACGGGCTTCGCCTGCCCGATGCTCGGTCGGGAGGTGCGACCACGGACGCCGAGGCGCCGCCTATCCGATTTGTCGCGGCGGAAGGACTCTCCCGAACGACTCGACCTTCGGCGTCCGCGAAGTCCGTCCAGGCGCGCTCACGTCAGCGTTCGATCATATCCGACCATCCCGCGCCCGGCAACAACCGGCTGTTCGGCTTCGTTGTCGTAAGCAGCCTATTCTCGGCACCGTCGTCGATTTCGCCAGGTCGGTCGGGAAAACCGCACCTTGCATGGAAGCGACAATGGTCCGGTCGTCCGGAACCATGCGAACGGCCCGACCGAATATAACGCCGACGCCGGTCCTCCCGCAAGACTCGCCGATGGACATGGCCAATTTCCATGCCGTCCATGCGAATCCGCGGGGCAAGTTCGACGAGGGGGGCGACCGTTCGCCCCCTTTTTTCCGTTCCGCGCGCACCGTCCTTGCCGGAAACCCTCATGCCGCCAGCCGCGAAAGGCTTTCCAGCCCGGCCTGCCTCAGCTTCTCGTCCCAGTCCTCCCTCAGGTCCGACGGGAAAACCCTTCTCGGGCGCAGACCGACCTGGTCGGGGCGCTCCTGCCACGCTTCCTCGACGCTGTTGCAGACAAGGATGCTCAGGGAAGAGGAGTTAGTAACAGTATCAGCGATCGACGCCTTCTCGATCATCGCCATCAGCTTCCCGCTCGCCCTCCACTTGCACGCCTTGCCGAAGGAATAGGTCTCGTCCTCCCACTCCAGGAGTCCCATGTCCGAGAGCATGTCGCGAATCGCCGCGAAGCGACGGAAGCTGAACGCCCGGCTCGTGTCGCCCGCCCGGTACGCCGCGTCCCAGATCGCCTTGACCCTAGCCATTGGCATCGACCCGTCGGCGTTCATGTCCAGGGTGCAGGCACGCAAGACGGCTAGCGCCGTTTGCACGTCCTCGGCGACGACGACCGCCCTGGACTGTCCCGTGACCTTGGGCGTCCCCAGGCGCAGCAGTTCCCCGGCGAGCGGCTCCAGCTTGCGGATCTGGCCTCATATCGGCTCGCTCCAGGTTCCGGCGTCCTTGCGGACCTGATAGACGAACGGGCGGGGGCTTTCGTTGTCGATCGACAACTCTTCCGCCCGCGTCATTGCCGGCAGCAAGAGCAAGATCGCCAGTCCGCAGTATGCGTGCCGCATGGTTCAAGCCCTTGCAGGGAACAGCCGGGCTGCACTTCCCGTTCGATGCTCCGAAATGCCGACGCCCTGTCTCTTTCGGCGACAGTTCCGGCGGTGGCGGGAAAGCCCGCATGAGCTAATGCATGGTCGCGGGGAGGTTTCGTTCCTGCCTCGGCAGGATTCAGCGAAGCTCGTGGTCGGGACCTGCCGCTCCTCTCCTGTCGGCGGTTTCCTCAGGCGACAAGATCAAGGCGTCGATCCTTGCGTTCGGCAGGGCTTTTTTGAGGACGTCCTGCGTTCTCGCCAGTCGTTTCACGCCCTCCTCGTCCTCCGCCAGGATGAAAACCTGTTTCAGGTTGGCGGTTGCCTTGAGAGCGGGTATAGCCGCTTCCGCCTTCTCCACGGACAACTGCGCCGCTGCATCCTGCGTCAAAGTCGCGTGACCCGGTGTGTCGTGGTGGAGGCACCATTGCTGCCGAAGCCAGCCGTCCTTCATCGTTGCAGCCCGGTTCTCGCCGCAAAGTTTCAGGTCGTGCAGGACATTGACTTTCGTGATGGCGTGCAGCAGCGAGTAGTCGTACTGCTCCGGCACGACAACGAGATCCCACAACTCGGGCACGCGGCTCAAGAGAGCCATCTGGGAAGGCAGTGACGGGGAGCCCGCAAGCTCGACGGAGTATCCCCAGTCGTAGCCCAGCAGCGACTCTTCGAGACGTCGCACGCTAGTCGGATCGTCGATGGCGGGAGCCAGGAGGCACAGCGCGTCGGCTAATCCGAACCGATGAGGACAACAGCTACAGTACAGGTCGGCGAGATCGCACAGCGGAACCAGGTCCTCGTAGAGCCGGTGCCCGCAGAACTTCTCCCAATGGGACACTCTCTCACATCGGACTCTGGCAGCACCCGTCGCCAGGAGCTCGTTGAAAATCCCTTCGCGTTCGGCGTTGCGGGGACCGTTCCTGCCTACGACCGGGGAGGTCCAGTTCGACGGGATATTGATCGCGTTGCCGCCACAGACCACCAGTTCGACGCGAGGCGCGATGCCGTCCGCGCCTTTCTCCCCCGTGGGAATCGTGAGGACCTCGCCGAACTTCACGAAGTCGATGACTCGTTTCTTACGAGTGTCCAGGCGAGGCGCCTGGACGAACGTGTCGGGGCCGGTCTTCTTGATCTCGACGTTTGTAATCTCGGACTGCTCGACCACCACGTTCATGGTTGCGCCGTTCGCTTGCCGCCCGACCGCCGTCACCTCAATCCCGGTGCCTTCGTTGATCACGGCGATTTGCGGCTGCGTCACGCCATCCTCGTCGGCGGCAAAGCCGATGACGAACGGGCTTTGCGAGCCGACCGCAACGTTTCCCGCCTCGCCTTCGAATAAGGCCAGCCTGGGACCGACCACGACGTTACCGTCCGCGTCAACGCATCGGCACAGGACGCTGTACTGTGGTGTGGGCAGCGATTCTGTTTCCGCACCGACCGCCGTGCTCCCAAGCAACATCGAAACGGTAATCGCGATTGCGGCGAGATACATGGCCATGGCTCCTGCGTTGGAGGAATACCGCAGCGGCAGATACGCAACGGGGGGTGGATGGTATAAGACGGGCGAAACCGGGTCAAGATCGCTTGAAGCGGCATGACTCGACAAGGGGTTCCGTGCCACGGCACGCGCCTCGCCCGTTAGTCTCGATGGCGCAGGCAGTTGCGTCATGCCTGTCAGTCCGCCCGATTCATGCTTGACTGCTGCATGGCGGAAACGCCTAACGCCCCCGCCGCCGTCATGGTCGCCCGTCGCCTTCCGATATGAACCGACAAAAAGAGCCGTCCGAAATGGGCAGTTCTTGGTTCGCGTTCTGATTGAATTGGCTAAACTGCCCGTCTTCGCCGTTGCCTACCGTAGTCAAACAGGCTAATGGCACTGATGCCTAGTACGGCAAGGGTGCTTGATTCGGGTATGAGTTCCCGGATGAATGACTCAGGGTTTGAGCCACCCGTCGACCGACACCCCATGGCGCAAATCTCGTGCCGAACAGGATTGGGACTGTCCCCTTTTTCTTCATTGCCCCGCCGGTTCGGCTTCCATCACGTAGACCAACGCCGAGCGGGGGGCGAGTTCCCGCTGGATGGCCAGCAATCCTTCTTGGCTCTGAACGGTGGTCTTGCCGTTCTCCCAGGTGG
>Ga0181520_10013849_pt1 | contig 10090 bp, 9 predicted proteins | sample PEATcosm2014_Bin_29_FD_132451 | JGI IMG/M metagenome (GOLD analysis project Ga0181520, IMG submission 132451) | Peatland microbial communities from MTU Mesocosm Facility, Houghton, MI, USA - PEATcosm2014_Bin02_30_metaG | ecosystem: Environmental > Terrestrial > Soil > Wetlands > Peat | place... | reverse complement strand
GGAATCGCCGTTTGCCTCTCCCCTCCCGGAACGGGAGGGGTGGCCCGCCGCAGGCGGGACGGGGTAGGGCCGTCGCCTTTTCATCGTTTCAGAGTGCCGGAACCCGGCATGACGACTGCCCTGAGAACCCGCCCTCGACTTCCCGGGCGAGACCTTTCGGGTGCTGAAGGACAAGGATGGGAAGGCCTACGGGGAGTACCGAACGCGGAGGCTGGTGCTGGAGGCGTGGGAGAGACAACAGCAATCGGCGTGAGGAGGCGGGCAACACGCCGGTTAGGTAGTCGGGGAAGAGCGTAGCCCCCGTCAGTTCCCGATCTTCAGTTCCCCCGTCTGCGCGCATTCAACCCCTACTGCTCCCGCCGCCGAGCCGTCGTCCCCCTGCGCGAAAACCCTCAGCAGGTACTTCCCCGGCGCAAGGCCGTCCGGCACAGGCAGCGTCGCCTCCAGTGCGCCGTCGCGAACTTGTGCCTGCACCCGCGCCATCACGCGGTCGTTCGCAGCTTCCGCGCGCTCGTTCACTTTCGCGGCGAAGTCCGGCGCATCCTCCGCCGGGACCGTCGGCAGGGCGTGTGCGGAGCGGTCGAGGCCGCATTCGAGCGTCACGAGGGCCGATCCGGTCTTGAGCGCCGCCTTCGCGGTGATGTGCAGGGCCTTCGGCTCGGCCTGCGTTACCGTCAGCGGCAACGCGGCGGGAAGCCGCAGCCGCAACGCCGGATCGCCCAGCAGGTTGTACTGCCGCACGACATCGCCCCGCATCGACGCCAACGCGGGGCCGCCCTGCACCGAGGCGGCGAAGAAATCCACCTTCTTGCGGAACGCGCTGTCGTCCGGCGCGAGGATCAGCCCTTTGGCCGCGTCGAGGACCTCACCCAACGTGCCGTTCTTGCCGGAGAACGCCGAGACCAGAAGGTGCTTGCCCAGCAGCGTGTCGGTGTAGGGCTGGGAGATGCTCGAGCAGCCGATGTATGCCGCTGGGCCGTGCTCGAGGTCGAACAGCGCCTCCCCGAAGGCCTGCTTATCCGGCATGGCGATGCAGCCTGTCCAGCACGCCAGCGCGATCATTACCGGCGGGCCGGAGCGGGAGTCGACCTGGGGGAGGCTGCCGGTGTCGAGCACCCGGTAGTCCTGCCCGCGCCAGCGCAGAGTATCGCAACCGGTCACCGCGCCGTGCCCGACGTAGACAAAGAACAGGCTGCCGTCATTGAGCATCGACAGTGCCCGGGCGCTCAGGTCCGGGGGATACGGGCAGTAGATCGAGCGGGTCTGCGCGGCCAGCGCCCTCACTTCGTACGCGGCGGGCAGGTAGGTGTTGATCGTGTCGCGGAAGACCGTCTCGACCGTCCGGTCGACCTCGGGGCTGTAGCCCAGGTCGCCGGTGAGGAACGAGACGCGCCGCTGCCAGTCTCCCGGTCGCAGCTTGGTCTCATACCCGATCGTGCGCGCGATGACCTGGTCCAGTTGCTCCTGCGAGCGCACCGGGAACCGGCCCACGTGCAGCTTCACCTCAGCGGAGCCAAGCGTCGCGTAGTCGAAATCCGTCGCCAACTGCGGCCAGGTGGGGAACTTGTCGGTCTGGTAATCAGTCGGCTCGATCCACATCGGGATCGCCGCGTTCTCCTGTCCGGTTGCGGCCCCGACGAGGAGCACGAAGCGCGTGCCCCAGTCGGCCTGGGCGTGGCCGAGGAGTTGCAGCAGTGAGTAGCCGCTCCCGCGCGCATCCGGGTAGGCGCGCATAACATCGCCGAGGCTCACGGCGCCGACAGTGAGGCCGGTGCGTTCGCGGTAGTCCAAGAGCGCCTGGCACCCGCCGGCGTAGGCATCGGCAGCGACTATCAGGTAGTCCACGCGCCCGGGGCCGCGCAGGTCCTGGATGGCATGATCGCCACCGGCCCCGAGAATCGGCAGTAGAGACAGAAGCATGAGATGCGGACTCACAGCAAGCCTCTCCTTGATGCGCCGGCACTGCTCAAGGCATGATCCCCGCAGCCCGAGCGAAGGCGATCTGCGTCTCGACATACCCCTCGGGCACGCCCATGTCGTAGCGCGCGCCGTTGATCTCGCAGGCGAAGTACGGCTCACGCGCCCGGAGCATCGCCTGCGCGGACATGAGTTGGATTTCCCCGCGCTCGCGAATGTCGTTCGCGATGAGTTCCTCCAGGCAGTCGAAGATGCCGGGGGTGAAAGCGTACAGGCCGAACAGGCACAGATATGTATCCTCGGGCAGGCCCGGCGTGCGCAGATGCTCGCGGGCGTAGTCGGCCGATGGCTTCTCATATAGCGCGGCTGCCCGGTAAAGTCCCGGCGTGTCGGTCGTCTCGCCCCCGATCGTGCCGAATAGGTGAAGCTGCTCCGTCGGTGTGCGCTGGACCGCCGTCACCGTCGCTCGGCAGGCCTTGAAAGCATCCGCGAGCTGCTGCGCGCAGGATCGCTCTTCGCCGCTGAGGTACAGGTGATCGCCCAGCATCAGCAGGAACGGCTCGTCGCCGACGAACTCGCGGGCGCAGTAGACGGCATGGCCGAAGCCCTCGGGGCTGTCCTGGCAGGCGTAGGTGATGCGCCGCCCGAGGTCCGCGAGATGCGCGGACTGCCGCAGCGCCGCCTCCTTGCCCCGGAAGGCGGGCTGGTCGGCCGCGGGGATCGGCGCGAAGTGCCTCTGGAACTGCTCCTGTCCGCCCTTGGCCGTCACGATGCAGATACTCTCTATTCCTGCGGAGAGGGCCTCTTCCGCGATGATCTGGATCGTCGGCTTTGTGACTCGGTCCCGGTCAACGAGCGGGAACAACTCCTTCTGGACGGAGTTAGTAGCGGGATAGTGGCGGGTCCCACGCCCGGCGGCGGTGATGACGGCTTTGCGGATCGGTGGCATACGGGATTCCCTGTCAGTGATGATACAAGGCAGGTACTTCGGGGCCTGCCGGCGCAATACCTGCCCCGCGACGACGCCACCCACCATGCTGACTACCTTCGTCCCCCAGAACGATCTGAAAGACGGCAAGCGCGCCGACCCGGGGTACTGGCACCCGGGCTACGACCGCATCTTCGACACCTGCAGACGCCCGCTGCGGCCCCTCGGCGACTTCATCACCTTCCTGACCTACGGCCCCATCGTCACCGGAGCTGCGCCGACGCCGCAGAAGCAGGGCGTCACGCTTCTCAACCAGGGGCAGCTCGCCCGAACCGGGGTCGATGCAACGGGGGCCACCCTCGTTGAACCCGGCTCGCCGTGGGACCTCGCGCGCGCTCGACCGCAGCCGGGGGACATCCTTCTGGCGCTCTCCGGGGTCGCCTCGGTGGCGAAGAACCGCGTGACTATCTTCCTCGGCGACTACCCCGCAGTCGTCGGCTCGTTCGTGGACATTATCCGGGTGTCGGGCATCGACCCCCTGTACGTGCTCGCCTACCTGAAAACCGAGTACGCCTGGGCGCAAATCCACCACATCATCAACGGAGTCGGCACGCCGAACATCAGCTTCCCCGAGATACGTGACCTTCGGATCGCGGTCCTGACCGATGCCGAGCAGCAGGCGGTCCGAATGCAGTATCTCGACTCCGTGCATGCCGAGCACCTGGCCGCTCTCGCCGCAAGACGCCAGGGGAGGGCCGCTCTCGCCGCGAAGCGCTTCGCCACGGCCTGGGCACGGTTCGAGGGCATCATCCACACAGTCGAGGCGGCGATATGGTACTGATAGGCGGGCAGGTCTCGTCAAAGAGCCCCGCGTGGCGCGGGCGTCTCGCCCGCGGTCGTTGCCGTTCTCGTCTCTCCACGAGTGGAGGTACTTGTCTAGCGACTGTCTCCTTCAGACCATGTGGCGGCGCGATTTATCGCGCCAAATGCGGGCCGAACTGCCCTCCGCCCATTACGCCGTCGGCTGCGAGCAAGCATCCCGCCGAAGCCGAAATGTTGGTAGCCATACGACGTGATCTGCGCGACAAATCGCGCCGCCACATGGTCTGAAGGAGGTGTCGCTAAACATATACGAGTGGAGAGAGGCTGGGAGTGAGGTGCCGTTTGCCTCTCCCCTCCCATACCCGCCTGTGGCGGGTCCACGGGAGGGGTGCCCCGCGCAGCGGGGCGGGGTAGGGCCGTTCCCACCACGCAGGTCAAACCCCCATCGCCTGGGAATACGCTCTCTATAACGCCATTGACCAACTCCAAAAGGGTGATCGACATGCTGAAACTTGCTTGCCAGGAAGGACTTGCCCCCGGCGCAACACTGAGGGAGAAGCTCGTGAATCTCGAGGCCTTCGGCTATGAGGGCGTCGAGTTCTGGGGAGGCGGCATCTGGGACCGCGTGAACGAGATCAACGAGGCCTGCGCGGGGTCGAAGGTGAAGGCCTCGACGATCTGCGCCGGCTACGGCGGCTGCCCGCTGGATGTCGACAAGGCCGGCCGCGACATCGCCATCGCCGACTGCAAGAAGCTGCTGAAGGCCGCGGGCGACATCGGTGCCGTCGGCCTCATCTTCGTCCCGATCTTCGGCGGCCCGCGCATCCCCGACCTCTCGCCGTATGACGATGCTATCAGCCTCGAGAAGAAGCTCCTGGCCGAGTATATCAAGGAACTCGCTCCCATCGCCGCTGACAATAAGACCCTCCTGCTTCTGGAGCCCCTCAACCGCTACGAGACGCACCTTCTGTGCCGCCTCGAGCAGGCCGTTGAGGTCATCGAAATGGCCGGCGACCCGGCCGGCGTAGCGCTGATGGCCGACTTTTTCCACATGAACATCGAAGAGCTGGATATGGCCAAAAGCATCCGTGAGGCCGCAAAGTACGTCAAACACGTCCATCTCGCCGACTCGATCCGCTGGCTCCCCGGCTACGGCCACACCGACTTCCGCCCCGGCTTCGCGGCGCTGAAGGAAATCGGCTTCGACGGCTACATGGCCCTGGAATGCCACGTTCCCGGCGACCCGAAGGTCGAACTGCCGAAATGCGTGGAGTATTTGAAGGGTAACATGTAAGAGGGCGGCGGCAAGCAAGCCATAGCAACGTAGACTATTCGGAGGGAGCCGTCGATGCCTTCGCTCGCGCATGCCCAGTGGATGTCCTTCGTCGGGGACCCCGACGACCTGCTTCAGCGTTTCCTTGCAGTCGCCGCGACAGATCCTGATCCTCACGCGCTGTCGCGTGCGGTCATCGTGGGCTTGTCGGCAGCATGGGAAGCCTATGTGGAAGCCCTGTGCATTGAGATCGCGTCTCACCGCGCAGCGATCTCATCAGCGTGTGCGCCTGGTGCCGTTGCGACGCTCATTGAGAGATTCCACAACCCCAAAGTGCGTCCTGTGCGCGAACTGGTGTGCCGCGTCCTGGAGCGCGATCCCTGGCAGGGGTTGACCGTGGGGGCCCTATCAGAGCCCGCTGTGCGTCGGCAGGTCGACAGCCAGCAGGATGCCCGTCACCAGATCGCCCACGGGCAGCGGCGTCCGGTCTATCCTGAGGCATTCCTTCGGCAGCGCGTGGGCTTCATGCACGATCTTGTGGACGCGATGGACCAGCATGTCGGAGGACTGCTGTCCCATGAACTGGGCGTTGCGCCGTGGTAGCACGGCGGAGGAGGATATCGTATGACTGTGGCGCAGCATCTTAGCCGTGTGGCGTCGGCGATTAACCGAGATGAACGCTGTGTCTTCATCGCTCGGCATGTGCTCGCGTCGCTGGAGGTGATGAGCGGTGCGGAGATAACACAGCTTCTCAATGATACTGGCCTGATGAACGAGTTTTGCCGGGAGATATGGGAGGAAGCAGTTGATTCGGTGGTTCGCAGCTCCGGTGCGAGCTATGACCAATGGCGCGTTTCGGCGGAGGGTGCACTTGTCGATGACCTGGTATCTCTCTGGACGTCGGGCCATACGTGGCGGCGTCGCGCGCGAGCGCTGGTGCCCGAACCCGCTGGCCTGTGACGACGGCCTGCCGACAACACGTATGGACCATCCGGGAACAGAAGGGAGTGCGTATCCGATGAAAGCCATGCAACGGTTGGGCGAGATGAAGACCATCCTGGAAGAGGATAGCCGAATCGCCAGGCTGGCCCAGCAGGTAGTCGATCACCTGGCAGGACTCAGCGCACACTGCCGGCAGGACGTTCAGGCAAGCGAAACGGCTCTAGATGAGTTGCACTCCGAACTGTGGAATCGGCTTGTGGAGCCCGCTGAACGTACTGGCAACATGACCGAGAAGACATGGCAGATGGCCAATGAGGGCGTCATTATTGACCACCTCATTCGGCTGTGGATCGAGCCTGACATGATGTGGTGGCAGCGGGCCACGGCACTTGTCGCGGGAAGCGCTGCGGGACATCGAGGACCAATGGCCCACGTTCAGTAACGACACGAAGGGAGGAGTGCACTGATGGGATCATGCATGACCGTGGCGGCTGCTGCCTGCCTCGCCTTGGCAACGTCCGCCTTCGCCGCCGACAAGCCCGCCGGCGTCATCGGCGATGGCGTTGCCGACGATACCGTGGCGATCCAGAAAGCCCTCGACGATGCCGGCAAGACCGGCGGCGAGGTCTATTTGCCCCCTGGCCTCTACCTCATCAAGAGCAGCCTCAGCGTTCCCACGGGCGTCTGCCTGCGCGGAAGCTGGGACATGGCCCACCACGGGGCGTGGGACAAGGGCTCGACGCTGCTTTGTACCGGCGGACGTGGCAATGAGGCCGCGCCGGCGGCGGTGCAGCTTCAGCAGAGCAGCGCCATCAAGGGCTTTACGATGGTGTGGCCGGAGCAGAAGATCGCCGGAATCGTCCCCTACCCGTGGGCGATTCAGGGCACCGGTATGCACAACACCGTTGAAGATGTGACCTTCGTCAATGCCTACAACGGCATTAGCGTCGGCCGGCCCGGATGGAGCGAGCTTCATCTCATCCGCAATGTCTTCGGTTGCGTCCTGCGCCGGGGCGTAATGGTCGATGGTTGCTCGGACATCGGGCGCATCGAGAACGTGCATTTCAACCCGCACTACTGGGTCCGTAGCCGGCATCCGTCCGTTATGCTGGACAAGGACCACTCCGGCGACCCGGTGGAATACATGAAGGCCAATCTTGAGGCCTTCATCTTCGCCCGCACCGACTGGGAGTACGTCCTCAACACCTTCGTTTACGCGGCGAAGGTCGGTTATCGCTTTACCCAGTTCGCCGACGGCGCGTGCAACGGCCAGTTCGTCGGCATCGGCGCGGACTGCTGCAAGATCTGTGTCGAGATCGACCGCATTCAGGACATCGGCATCCAGGTCACCAACGGAGAGTTCACCAGTTTCGCGGGCGAGCCGAACACCGCCATTGTGACGAACCCGGGAGCCAGGGGCACGGCGCAGTTCACGAACTGCAACTTCTGGGCGAATCCCGGCCATATCGCGCTGCTGCGCGGGAATACGCAGGTGACCCTCGGCGACTGCCACTTCGTCGACGTGCCCTCGAAGGACGGCGCAATCCTCGCCGAACGCGGCAGGCTGATCGTGCATAGCTGCAACTTCAGCAAGCGCGGAATCGCTATCGGCCTCAAGCCGGGCGTCTCTTCGGCGGTCATCATGGGCAACCTGCAACCCGGTGGCCTGCAGGTCAGGAACGAGATCGCCACGAAGGCTCAGATTGGGATGAACGAGGCGGGGCCGCCCCTGCCCGCCGACCCGCTCCACCACTATCGGGTCAGTGTAGGCGCGCCGGGCGACGACAAGTTCCTCACCGGCGGCTGGTACAACGGCGAAGAGGGCTCGGACGGCCCGACACCCGACTGCACCTCTCGCTGGTCGAAGGCGAAGTGCGGTCTGAAGCTGCCGGTCGCAACGGGAGTGGACTACGACCTGGTGATATGGGTCAACATCAGGCCGAACAACGTCGATCCGGCGAACTCGATCGCTCTCGCCGGTGGCCAAAGCGTGGCAATCGACAAGCCGGGTCTGCGTGAAATCCGCTTCAGTGTGCCGAAGGCTCTGACGGAGGGCGGCAAGCCGGTCGAAGTGGCGATTGACACCAAGACCTGGAACCCGCACAAGGTCGATCCCAAGGACAACGACGACCGCGAGCTTGGGATGCGGGTCTACTGGGTAGAGATGGTAGCCGCCGACGCGAAGGACACCGGCGCGGCGGATGGCAACGGCGGGCTGTGAAGGGCGGAGAATCGGCGGTCGACGAGAGTGCGGTGGGCGAAAGGCTGATTCTGACCACGAAGACACGAGGACACGAAACGGCTGGCACACGCCGTTCTTGGTGACTTCGTGTCTTCGTGGTTCGAGCCTTCCCTCGCCTCTTACCCGCAGTGTGCGGAGGCTCCATGAGCCGCAAGGCTGAGACCATCTGCCTCATCGCGGTGGCCGCGCTGTACTTCGGCGCGAGGCTCCCGCACATCGACCGGCTCCCAATCTGGGGGTATGACGAGGGCAGCTATCTCGCCGCCGCCAGGGCCCTGGCGCACGGGGAGATCAGCCTGTACTCGGACGCGTATCTCGTCCAGCCGCCCGGCGTGTTCCTGTTCGGAGCCGGCCTGTTCCGGGCGTTCGGCGACAACCTCACCGCCGTTCGCGTCTGCTACGTGGTCCTCGGCTTCGTGACCGTGCTGTGCGTCTGTGCGATGGGGAAGACGCTGTGCGGCCCGGGCTGGGGCTGGACCGCTGCGGCGCTGTATGCCATCTGCCCGGCGGTCGCGACCCACTACGGGCAGCGTGTGTATCTAGAGCCTCTGGCCTGCGTGTCTGCGTACCTGGGGTTGGCGTTGGTCGTCTGCAGCCGACATCGGGCCGTCTCCCTGTTGGCCGCGGGCTTCTTGTTCGGGCTGGCAGCCGCCGTGAAGTACCCCGCTGCGACGATCCCGCTGTTCGCCGTGGCGGCTCTTTTGGCTTCCAGGGAGCCAGGCTCGCGGCCTATCGCTGGCCTTTTGCTCCTCTTCGCCGGACTGTTGGTCGCGCTTGCCCTCACTCTCGGGCCGTATGTGCGCCTGCCGGAGTTCTGGGAGCAGACCGTCATTTGGCAGCGTTCGAGGCCGATGGACCTGCGCCTCAACGCTGCCCAGTTCATGCCGGCCCTGCGTGCGATGCTGCTCCTGTTGCCGCTCGGGCTTGCCGGCGCGTTCCGACTGTCATGGCAGCGGGGACAAGTGGAGCGCCTCATCGGCTGGACATGCCTCGGAATCACGGTCCTCAGCATCGCCCTGGCGCGCGAGCTGTACTGGCGTCACCTGATCCTTGCCTTGCCGCTGTACGCCGTGTGCACCGTGGCGCTATTAGATGCGGCCGGCAAGGCGCTGAGCGCCCGGCTGGCTGCCGTTGACGTTCGCCGTAACCCCTCCCTACGAGGGAGGGGTGCCGCCCGCAAGGGCGGCGGGGTAGGAAGCCGTGGCCGTTCGCCCCTCCTGTCGAGGGAGGCGGAGTGTTCTGCGCCGGAGCGCGGCGGGGTAGGAAGCCGTGGCCGTCTTGTGCCCGCGATAGCCGCTCTCGCCATCCTCCTCTCCGCCATTCCCGTCGCCCGCTACGTGGTCCACGGGGGACGCCCGGAATCCCAGGAGCGCCTGCTGTCGGTGCTTGCGGCGCAGCCCGAGCCGGTCTTCACGCTCGATCCGATCTACGTCCTCGAAGCGGGCAAGAGCCTTCCGCGCTGGAGGTTCGGCTACGACGCATTCCCCGCCTCCCTGAATAATCGCCTCACCGACGCCGAAGTCCGCTCGGCGATCGACCTGTGCCCGACGGTGGTGATGAATCTCCGCACGGAACGCGAGGTACCCGACAGGACAATCGACTATGTTGCGCGACGCTACAGGTCAGTCTACACTGATGCTAGTCTGCAGGTGTCGGTCTACGTCCGCTGAGCCTGATACGGCTCACGGGTGGAGGGGTATGCTTATGTCTGATGCTGGAAGGCCCCGGACCGAGTTGTCCCGTCACCTGTGTGTCGCTGCGGTCCCGATCAGCGATAGCGCCGGCATCGGAGGCCTCGGCGAGCCGTGTCGAGCCGGACGGAGGCGGTGCAGCTCGGGCTTCTCGGGTCCGAATCTTGATTGTAGGTAGAGGTCCTCAAGAGGCCATCTTGAGGGGCTGCCAGTATTCGTCCCAGCGCTCGTTCAATGATAGGCAGCGCAGGTTGAGGATGGAGCCGGCACCCGGC
>Ga0181520_10013848_pt1 | contig 10091 bp, 8 predicted proteins | sample PEATcosm2014_Bin_29_FD_132451 | JGI IMG/M metagenome (GOLD analysis project Ga0181520, IMG submission 132451) | Peatland microbial communities from MTU Mesocosm Facility, Houghton, MI, USA - PEATcosm2014_Bin02_30_metaG | ecosystem: Environmental > Terrestrial > Soil > Wetlands > Peat | place... | reverse complement strand
ACGTCGTAATCACTGGCCGACGAGAGAAAGAGCTGAAAGAGGCCGCAACCTTTATCGGTAAAAACGTCACGACGGTCGCTGGCGACATAACGCGCCTTGAGGATTTGGACCGGCTCTATGCCGTCGTGAAAGAGAAACACGGTCACATCGACGCGCTCTTCGCAAATGCTGGCTGGGGTGAAGTCGCACCAATTGGAACGGCTACCGAAGCTCATTTCGACAAAACCTTCGATTTAAATGCGAAGGGAACATTCTTCACAGTGCAGAAAGCCATTCCCCTCTTCAAAGATGGCGGTTCGATCATCCTGACCACTTCGGTCGCGAACGTAATGGGATTGCCAACGTTTGCTGTCTATGCCGCGACTAAGGCGGCTGTGCGCAGTTTCGTGCGTAGCTGGGCCATGGAACTAAAAGACCGCAAAATCCGCGTGAATGCGGTAAGCCCCGGACCAATCGAAACTGCAGCGCTTGAGAAAGCGGGCATCCCCCCTGAAATGATGGAAAAAGCGATAGAAGGTTTCACCACGCAGGTTCCGCTCGGCCGCAGAGGCAAGCCCGAGGAAATTGCGGCTGCCGTGGCGTTTTTCGCCTCCGAAGAAAGTTCATACATTACCGGCGTGGAACTCGCCGTCGATGGAGGCATGGCGCAGGTCTGACCCATGCGCGGTCCCGTGCCTGGCCCTCGCCAGTCGCGGGACCACGCTTCTCAAATTTTAGTTCTAACACGAGATCGGAAAAACATTATGAAATATGCAATTGTAGGATCCGGTAAGATAGGCCCAGCCCTGGCCCACGCCTTCGCCCGTAAAAACATCGACGGGACGGTCGCGAGCCGCCGGCCGCCCAAGGCGTTGGCACCGCATTTGAAACCATCAGAGCAGAGACGGCGCGTTCGCCCTCCGGCAAGGCCTTATTCGTTGTGCGGTATTTTAATGGTGCTGCCACCGATGAATTCGCGGATGACGGCGTCGCCGGGGATGAAACCGGTGTCGGCCACCTGTGCAGGCGTGAAACCCTCGACGGATTCGAGCAGGGCTTTCACGCGTTCGTAACGGATGCGCGCGTCGAGGAAGCCGGCATAGTCGGCAAATGTGTCCGGCTTGGGCAAGATTCCGGTTTCACCGAGAAAGAACGGCTTGAGCGCGGGCAGATCAAAGGGAAAACCGCCGTTGATAACATGGTCGGCCAGCCCCATCAGGGGGATGATGCTGAACAGCTCACCGGCGCGCACATAATGCCAGTGCAGGATGGTGCCGAGCGCCTTGTTGTTGCGATGATGGGTGTCCCGCAACATGCGGCGGAGGAGGCGCACATCTGTGAAATGGGTCAACTGCCGGCTGCGGCCATCGCCCTCGTAAAGCATGTTTTGCGCCTCGATAAACAGGCGGAATTGCGTGGCCGCGCTGATGCCCTCGGCAAGGGGTGGATAAAAGCCGTGCAGGCAGTCGAGCAACAGCACCTGGTGGCGCTCCAGCTTTACCGGCCGGGTTGCCATCCGCCGGCCTTCCCGGAAGTTGAAAACGGGCTGCTCAATGGTCCGGCCTTCGAGCAGGTCGCGCAAATGCTGGTTGAGCAGTTGAAAATCAAGCGCCTCGGGCGTTTCAAAGTTGCGGTCGTTGATCCAGTCGGTCGGATGCTCGACGAGCGACCAGAAATAGTCGTCCAAATTCAGCATCAAGAATTTCAGGCCATGCTGTTCCAGCCGTTGCATGAGCTTGACGGTGGAGGTGGTCTTGCCGGAGCCGCTTGGCCCGCTGATCCAGATCAGGCGGAGCGGTTCGATGCCCTCACAGCGCGCGAGGATTTTTTTGGCCGCCTCATCCAGCGCGGCGTCATAATTCGCCAGCGACGCGGCGATGACATCCTTGATGCGCCCGCTGCGAACGGTGTCGTTGAGGGCGGCCACGGTGTCCACGCCGAGTTGGCGGTTCGCTTCCAGCGTCTGCCACATGCGGTCGGTCGGAAAGCCGTTGCCGGCGAATTGTTTCTGGGTGATGGCGCCCTCACGCAGCCAGTGCCGGCCCCAGCGATAACATTCGTAGGCGTCCGCCGTGTTTTGAAAACCGTAGCTGCGGAGCGCGTGCAGCACCTCATCCTGGACCGTCTCGATGGTCGGCGGAAAATTGACGATGTGATGGTGCGGGTCGGAGTTTAAACAGACAATCGCCGCGTCCGCGAGAAACGTGGCGATGCTTTCCTCGGTCTGGTGGGCGGCAAAAATGGAGTCGTTGATGCCCGGCAAAAAATCACGCTGAAAGCCGCCGATGGACTCCGCCGCGCGAATGATGGCCTTCCAGATGCGGGCCGGATCAAACTTCACCAGCGCGCGATTGCGCTTCTGAACCTTGCCAATGAGATTTTGAACGGCCATCAGACCGGATAATAACCCGCCGGCCCACTGACACCAATGCTTTTCCAGTGCGTGTTCCGGCGCTCGCATCGTTTCCGGCGAAAAATGTTCGCCCGACCCCGGTCGCGCCAGTTACGATGGCACCATGTCCGGCGCCTATGAAGAACTGCTTGACGCGACGATTCAGCATCTGGAAGGCTTGAAATCGCGCGGCGTGCGGCATGTCGCCGTCTCACCGGAGACGCTGCGCGCCCTGGCGCAACCGGTGAAATTCCCGATTTCGGCTCTTAAATTGCAAACCCAACCGCTGGCCCCGGCTGGGACGCCCCGGTTCGTTTCCATTTCACAAATAAATTCCAGCGCGCCCGCCGCCGCAGTCTTGCCCGGAATCCCGTCGCCGGAACCCGCCCCGCAAAAACCTGCTGAGATTCCGCTGGCGCTGCCCGGTAACACCCCGGAAAAACCGCTGCTGGATCCGCCGGCCAAAGCCGCTGCGTTTGCCGCGTTGCGGGAGCGGGCGCTGGTCTGTATGAAGTGCGCGCACCTGGCGTCGTCGCGCAAGACGGTCGTGTTCGGCGTGGGCAACCCCGACGCGCAGCTTATGTTCGTGGGCGAAGCGCCGGGCGCGGACGAAGACGAGCAGGGCGAGCCGTTTGTTGGCCGGGCCGGGGAACTCCTCACGAAAATCATCCAGGCAACCGGTCTGCAGCGCGGGGAGGTTTATATCGCGAACATTCTGAAATGCCGGCCCGACACGCCCGGCCAGTCCAGCGGCAACCGCAAGCCAACCACTGATGAAATGGCCACGTGCATTCCATTTTTACATGAGCAGATTGATTTGATCCGCCCGAAAGTTCTCGTGGCGCTCGGCGCAACGGCGGTGGAAGGATTGCTGGGGAAAACGACGGGCATCACGAAGCTGCGGGGCACCTGGAAAACCTATCGCGGCATTCCGCTGATGCCAACGTATCATCCCGCGTATCTGTTGCGCAACCAGGCGATGACCGAAAAACGCAAGGTTTGGGAAGACATGCTGGCGGTAATGGAAAAACTGGAGATGCCCATCAGCGCCAAACAGCGAAATTTCTTTTTGAAACCGGGATGAATTGCATTGATTGAAGCTTGCCACGCACGGGTCAGATGTTAATTTCAGACCGGTGTGGAACTACCGAAAAACCATTCTCTGAAGTCATGGAAATCGAAGGTCAATTGAATGCCGCCGAGCGCCAGCTCATCACCAATGCCATCTGCGGCGCGGACAAGAAACCGGCTGTGGCCATCGAGGTCGGAACCTGGCTGGGGGGCGGCAGCACGCTGCACATCCTTCGTGCGCTGGAACGGAATGGGGCCGGCCATCTGTGGGGAATTGAGGTGGATCGTTCAATTTATGAACGGATGATTGCCGCCATCTCTACTGCTGCTCCGCAGGAGGCAAAGCGTTTTACTCCCTTGTTCGGTTTCTCACAGGACGTACTCAAGCAGTGGAAACGGGAACAGCCGGCCAACACACGCGTTGATTTTTGCTTTCTCGATGGCGGTAACAATCCCCGCGAGCAAATTGAGGAGTTTGAGCTGCTCGACCCGTTGATTCCCGTTGGCGGACAACTCATGTCCCATGATGCCAAGGTGCGCAAGGGGCGGTGGCTCGTGCCCTATATATCGCGCCTCGACAACTGGGAATCCAAGCTGGAAGACGTCAGTGAATACGGTCTATTCTACGCAAAGAAAATTGCTGTTCGTCCGTCCCCGACCGCCTCGCACGCTGCCAAACGGCATTTATTCAAACAGAAGTGCCATCCAGTGGAGATCGCCGCCTCATATCTGCCGGCGCCAGTCTGTCTCGCGGCTCTGCGGCTGTTACCCCGGAATCTATCCCGACGTTTATCCGATGGAAAAGCTAGTCCTTAGCAACTCCGCCAACCTTGAAGTATTCAAGGCCGTCCCTCCGGGCTGCCGAACCAGTTCTACGCGGAAAAATCACCATGACGCCGGCTGTCAACTTCAGCCGGTCATCACTTTTTCATACACCGCGAGAAATTGACGCCCCACCTCGGGCCAGGTCGCCGGTTTGGGAGGACACGGTAAACCGGGAGCGGCATCGTAAAAACGGCGCAGTGCTCCGGCCGTGACCGAAACGGAATCTGTGACCGGACACAATTGCGCGCCTTGAACAAAGGTGCCATGCGCCCAAGGCAGGTCGCTCAACAATAATGGGCAGCCACAGGCGGCGGCTTCCAGCGCCGACAGACTCAAGCTTTCCATGGTGCTCAACAAAACAACCCCCCGGGCAGCCCGATAAACAGCGGCGAGTTTGGCGCGGTCACTGATGGCCCCTTCGTAGCGGATGAACCGGGGAGCCTGTTTTGCAAGCTGGAAGAATTTTTGCGCGTAGGGATCGTCGTCGGTATAGGCGCGGCCAATGATCCAGACCGGAGTTTCCGCCACCGTCGCCGCCTGCGCCAGTTCCAGCACGCGCTTGCGCCCTGTGATGGTGGCGGTGCAGACCAGCCACGGCCCGCGCGGAACTGGCGGCGAATTGAGGAATGTCTCCTCGACGCCGTTGGGGACGACGTGGATTTTTTGCGGGTCAGCCCCAAACAGATATTCCATCAAATGTTTTTCCCAGGGTGTGATGGCCACCACGGCGTCGGCCAGGCGGTAGGAATCCCAGTTGTACGAGGCGATAAAACTGCGCGGGGCCAGCCGGGCGATGCCCCGGGAAATATATTTCTGGAGGCGCAGTTGAGGGCCGGAACGCGAACCTTGGGCCGTAAGCAGTTCGGCCATGACCACCCTTATTTTTTTTGCGTGGGCGAAGCGGATCTGATCCGCCGGCATGCGCCCAAAATGATGGATCACCTGGCCGGTCTGCGTTTCATCCCACCATCTCAATGGTTCAACCTCCGCGCCCAGCCCCGCCAATGCGGCCATGGTCTGCTGAATCTGGATGGCCTGCCCCCCGTGGACCAAACTAAACGGCACGCTGCAGTTGAACAAAATTTTCATGATTGAATTTGCCGGTCAGCCGGGTCCGGCAGCGGGTAACCTGCCAGCTCTGCCAGAGGTGAAAGCCAACGAATTCAAAATATCTTCGGCCTTCAAAGGCAGCAAGCGGGAAACAGCAGCAAACCGGGTCAAATTGAAGGTTGAAGCTTGCCAGGCACGAGGCAGATGCCTAATTTCAGAACGCAAAGAACCGCCAAAAATCATCCGCTAACATCATGGAAACTGAAGCTCAACTGAACACCGCCGGGCGCCGGCCCGTCGCGGATGCAATTGGCGGCCTGGACCTGGAACCGGCTGTTGCCAGCGAGGCGGGTGTGGGTTTGGGAAGTGGCAGCACACTGGACATGCTCCAGGCGCCGGCACGTAAATATCAAGCGGCATGAGCGAGCCTGCCAATCGTGCTGTTCTTAACGCCGGGTCCCGGATGTGCCATCGCTTTTCAAAGGCTGAACAAATTGCCGGCGCACTGGCTGATTTGAGAATCCGTTTGTTCCCGCGCCGGATTCTGGTGGCTGGACCTTATGTTGGGGAGTTCGGCCATGAGCTGATGGACTGGCAGCCATGGGTGCGGGCCCAGATTGGGCGTTATGCCGAAGTTCATGTCATTACCTATCCGGGACGCGATTATCTTTATCCCGGCTGCCGGGTGCATTACCACGACGTGGCCTTGGAAACCGCGGGCTATAAACATGGTCGTTTCTCCCCCGCGCAACTGGCGGACATGGCCCGGAAAAAAGCCGCCGAACTGGGATTGAAAAATTATGACCTGATGACGACGCTGAACATCTGTTCGTGGTATCACCAGCGTTATTTACTGCCGGCCAAGTTTGAACTGCTTGGCCACCCGCCTGCCGCCGGTCAAATTCGCGACCTTGCTTTTCATTTCCGGCAGGTCAAAAAGGAAGGCCCGGACCAAAGCCGAAATTACCCGCTTGAATTGTGCGACCGGGTGGTTGGATTTTGTCGCGAGCGGAATTTGAGTTTTTTTTGCGTCGGTCATCCGCGTTATGCCTACTGCCCGGCTGGCGTGGAAGACCGGCGCACGGAAGACCTGGAGGCCAGCGTGGCCGCCATTCGCTCGGCGCGGCTGCTGGCCGGCGAACTGAGCGGGCCCATGCACCTGGCCCAGTTGTCCGGCACGGCCATCCTGATCTGGGCGGACGGCCAGTGGCGGCTGGACAATTGCGAGCGGTGGAATGTTTTCCGCGTGCCCGCCTACATCGTGGCCAACGACACCCACCGGCCGGATCCGGAGCGCGTGGGCCAAAAAATTCTCGAAGCCCTTGCCGACCTGCGGCAGCGCACGAATAATTTTTCAACTCCCGCCTGCGCGCTGCCAAAGTAGGCCATCTTCATGCGCATCGTTATCCTGACCACCGACAATCGTGAGCCGTACAAGGATTATGACAATCCCCGGCCACACTTTGGCACGGCGCCGTCCGCGTTGTTGCAGGGCCTGGCGATGATCCCCGAAATCGAAGTTCACGTCGTCGCCTGCATCCGGCGGCCGGTTCAATCACCGGAAAAAATCGCGCCGAACATTTATTTTCACAGCCTGGTGGTTCCCAAAATTGGCTGGATGAAGACGTTGTTCCAGGGGTGCGTTCGTGCGGCGCGGAAAAAAATTCAGGAAATCCAGCCGGACATCGTTCACGGCCAGGGCACGGAGGCCGACTGCAGCCTCAGCGCGATTTTTTCCGGCTTTCCCAATGTCCTGACCCTCCACGGCAACTTGCGGCTCATCGCGGCGCTGAACCACGAACGGCCTTTTTCCTACAACTGGATGGCGGCGCGGCTGGAGGGTTTTGTGCTGCCGCGCACAAACGGCGTCGTGTGCATTACGAACCACACCCGCGAGACGGTAAAAGAACTGGCTCGACGCACCTGGGTGTTGCCGAACGCGGTGGATAAAAATTTCTTCGACCTGCAAGCCGTGCCCGATGCGGCCGCACCTCCCATTGGCTTGTGTGTGGGCACCATCAGTCCGCTGAAAAACCAGAATGCCTTTATCCGCGCCCTCGACCCGCTGGCGAAGGAGAAGGAATTCAAAATCATTTTCGCCGGCGAGCCGGTCCGGAATGCCTACGGTCAGGAATTTCTTGAGCTTGTGCGCCGCCGGTCATGGTGCGAACACGTGGGCTTCATTAATCGCGAACAGTTGAAGGCCCGGCTGTCGACGGCCTCGCTGGTGGTACTGCCCACGCGGGAAGACAACTGCCCGATGGTGGTGCTGGAAGGAATGGCTGCGGGCGTGCCGGTGCTGGCCTCGAAAGTCGGCGGGGTGCCGGACCTGATTGAGCCAGGAAAAACCGGCCTTTTTTGTGACCCGGAGCGGCCGGAAAGTTTCCGCGAAGGCGTGGAAAAAATCCTGGCGGACCGTCCATGGGCGCAACAACTGGCCGCTACGGCCAGGGCCGAGGCACTGCGCCGGTTTCATCCACAGGTCATTGCCCGGCAGCATCTGGAAATTTACCGGGAAGTGCTGGGAAAAAGTTCTTAAAATAACGGCGCCGTAGCGCGACTTGATTTATTCTGCATCTGACCTATTGTGTGCAACTCGAACTATGGAACTAAACAATGAAGAAATCCGGCGTTACTCGCGGCACCTGATTTTGCCCGAAGTCGGCCTGGCCGGACAAAAGAAGATCAAAGGCACGAGCGTCCTGTGCATTGGCGCGGGCGGCCTCGGCTCGCCCATCGCCATGTATCTGGCCGCCGCGGGCATCGGCAAAATCGGCATCGTGGATTTCGACACGGTGGATTATTCAAATCTTCAGCGCCAGTTGTTGCATACCGATGCTGACGTGGGCCGTCCCAAGGCGCAGTCGGCCAAGGAAACCATTTCTGGCATCAACCCGAACTGCGAAGTGGTGCTCTACAATACGCGCATCACATCTGAAAACGCGCTGGACCTCATCCGGCCCTACGACATCGTGGTGGACGGCACGGATAATTTCCCGACGCGCTATCTGACCAACGATGCGTGTGTGCTGCTGAAAAAGCCCAATGTCTATGGCTCGATTTTCCGGTTCGAGGGCCAGGCCAGCGTGTTTGCGCCGCATCTGGGCGGACCGTGTTACCGCTGTCTCTATCCCGAACCGCCGCCGCCCGGCATGGTGCCGAGCTGCGCGGAGGGCGGCGTGTTGGGCGTGCTGCCCGGCATCATCGGCTGCATTCAGGCGACGGAAATTTTGAAGCTCGCGCTGGGCAGGGGCCATTCGTTGATTGGCCGGCTGTTGTTGTTCAATGCATTGGACATGAAGTTCCGCGAATTGAAATTGCGGCGCGATCCGCAATGCCCGATTTGCGGCGAGCAGCCGACCATCAAGGAACTGATTGATTACGAGACCTTCTGCGGCATTGTTCCCGAGCCGGAAAATGCCGGCAACCCCGACGAAGTGACCGTGCAGGACATGAAGCAGGCGCTGGACAATCCCGCGCTGGGCATCAAGGTGGTGGACGTGCGCGAGCCGGACGAATACGAAATCGCCAAAGTTGCGGGCGTGCCGCTGCTGCCGTTGAGCCAGCTAAACGACCGTTTCACCGAGCTTGATCCAAACCAGCAATACTATCTGCATTGCAAAGCGGGGGTGCGCTCGCTGAAGGCCTTGAATTTTCTGCGCCAGCAGGGATTCAAATATGTCAAGAGCGTCAAGGGCGGCATCACGGCGTGGTCGGACGAAATTGACCGCAACGTGCCGCGATATTGAACCCCATGAACGATGATTTGCAAAAGCGGATTCAAGCTGCGCTGGCCAATCCGCAGAACATGGGCGAGCTGGCCAATGCCGACCGTATTGGCACGGTGGGAAATGCGGATTGCGGCGAGATGTTGCGGCTGTGGGTGAAGTTCAAAGAGCAGGACGGCAAGAAGGTCATTGACCGCGCCACGTTCCAGTCGTTCGGCTGTGAGACGGCGATTGCCGTCGCCAGCCTGGCGACCGAATTGATTCGCGGCAAAACGGCGGAAGAGGCGCTGGCGCTGAAAACCAGTGAACTCGCCGGTGAGCTAGGCCCGCTGCCGCCGATGAAAATCCATTGCGCCCAGCTCGTCGAAGGCGCGCTTCGTTCCGCGCTTGAACCGGAAAAAGTGGAAGCCCCGCCCGCTGTGCCAGCAAACGCGCCGACGCTGCTTGACAGTTTTTCCAAGCCCAAGGCCGGCGGTGTGAAACTGACTTTTTTGGATGAAAAGTAGAACCGGCGTCGCGCCTGTTTCCACTTTCACGGCAACTTTTGCCACGCGAGAGACGCGACGACTGTCCTGCTATCCCCGCAATTTTTTCAACGCCGCCATGGCGGCGTCGCTTTCGGCGGCTTTTTTGCTTTTGCCGGAGCCTTGCGCGAGTTCTACGCCGTCATGCAGCACGGCGCAGATAAAATCGCGGTTGTGGTCCGGTCCGGCGGCGGAAATCAATTGATATACCGGCGCGATGGGCGACTTCATCTGCAACAATTCCTGTAATTCGCCCTTCGGATTTTCAATGCCCTCCGGCAGGGCGAGCTCGGCGTAGTCCGCGGCAAATTCCCGCAAAACAAATTCCCGCGCCGCCTCAAAACCGCCGTCGAGAAAGATCGCACCCAGCAGCGCCTCGAAGGCATCGGCCAAGGTGGATGACCGGATGCGGCCGCCGGAGTTTTCCTCGCCCCGGCTCAAAATCAGGCAGGCGCCCAGGTCCAGCGCGCGGCCATGAGCGGCCAGCGAAGCGGCGTTCACCAGTTTGGCGCGCGACTTGGT
>Ga0181520_10013847_pt1 | contig 10091 bp, 8 predicted proteins | sample PEATcosm2014_Bin_29_FD_132451 | JGI IMG/M metagenome (GOLD analysis project Ga0181520, IMG submission 132451) | Peatland microbial communities from MTU Mesocosm Facility, Houghton, MI, USA - PEATcosm2014_Bin02_30_metaG | ecosystem: Environmental > Terrestrial > Soil > Wetlands > Peat | place... | reverse complement strand
CTTGAGATGCAAATTCTTCGGCACAAAGCCCGCGCCCGTGCCCTGAATTTTGTGCGGTCCGGGCTTCACCGGTTCGCCGGCCAGCGTCTGTGAAATCACCGGTGAATCCTTGGGTTCCACGGCAATGGCCTGAAACGAGGGCTTCTTCGGTTTGATGCCTTCAACACAGCCGGTGATGGTGCCGCCCGTGCCGACGGCGGAGATGAGAATGTCAATTTTGCCGTCCGTGTCATCCCACAATTCAACCGCCGTCGTCCGGGTATGAATGGCCGGGTTGGCGGGATTTTCAAATTGCTGTGGAATCCAGGAATTGGGCGTTTCCTTGGCCAGGGCCTCCGCGCGGGCAATCGCGCCCTTCATGCCTTCCGCCCCGGGCGTCAAAACCAGTTTCGCGCCGAGCATGGCCAGCAGCGTGCGGCGTTCCAGCGACATCGTTTCGGGCATCGTGAGAATCAGCTTGTAGCCTTTGGCTGCCGCCACAAAAGCGAGCGCAATGCCGGTATTGCCGCTGGTGGGCTCGATGATGACGGTTTCCTTTTTCAGGATGCCGCGCTTCTCGGCGTCCTCAATCATTGACATGCCAATGCGGTCCTTGACACTGCCGAGCGGATTGAAAAATTCGCACTTGAGCGCAATCGTCGCCGGCAGGCCGGCGGTGACTTTGTTCAGTTTGACAAGCGGCGTGTGGCCGACGGTTTCAACGATGTTATTGTAAATGCGTCCCATAAACTTATTTGATTGGATGATTAGCTGCGCGTTCAAGAATCTTGGCGAAAAGAATTCGCCGGGCAAGTCTTTAATTCGCCAAAGCCCCGTTTGAAAATTGAGCAACCACGAATTAACGAGCCGGCGGAGCCCCGGTTGTTCCCGCCCTTTTCCCTGAGGCGCATCTTGACACCCGCACCGTGGTAGCGTTGGGCATCCCTGCCCGACGTATGGGGCGGCTTCCGAGCCGCCTGGAAAAAAGGCAAGCTTGCCATGTTAACACACGTATTTCAAATTCGCGCCAGTCCGCCGGGCTGGAAGCCCGGGCTCTACGGCAGCCAAGGATGGCCGCCGCTACGGCGCGGGCGTCAAGATGCGCCCTTTTCCCCGGATTAATGAAAATTTGAATTCCTGCCTGGCTGTGACACGTTTAAAGTGGATGCGCATGAAAACAGCGGGACTGATTCTCTTATGGCTGGCCGCGCTGACGGCGGTGGCCCAAACCAATCAAGGCTGGGCGGTCTGCCGGAATCCGGTGCGGGTTTTCGGCGCCCGTTCGACGGTGAACTTGACGCCGCTGTTCCAGTGGTGGGCCCGCCAGCCGTTGCCCACCAATGCCGCCGCATTCACCCGCGCCAACATTAATACAAATAGCAGTGCCGACGACGACCGCCCGCTGGCCGCCTGGCATCGCGTCACCGGCACCCCGGTCGCTGCAACAACGGCGGGCAATTGGATCGTGGACGCGGTCATCTACACCAGCCCCACCAGCCGCACGAACACCCGCATCGTCCTGAACCATCCGCCGGCCCTGGAAGAGCAAAATTATTACACCTTGAAAACCCAACTGGCTGAAGCCGACCAGGAAATCGCCGACGCCCGGCGCATCTACGAAGCCAACACCAATGCGGAACAACAGGCCGACGAGCGGGTGAACATGTATCGCCATTCCTTGAGCAAGGTCGCTCCCACCGGCGTCAATGTTTACTCGCGGGAAGCGCAGCAAAAACATGATGCCGCTGCCGTGGCACTCAACCAGCAGGAACAACTCGAAGCCGCACGCCAACAGATTTTGAATCAGCTCAAAACCATCCCGGCCAGGGGCGAAACATATTACATTGACTGGTTTGCGGTAATGCTGGGGCACACCAAAACCGGCCAGCCCATCTATGACCTGGGCCTGGTAAGCCCCAATCCGCCGTAAGCCGGAGAACGCTTTGGTAAACATGGCCGCGCCGGTCCGCAAATTTCCTCTTTTGCTTTCGCGCGGCGCGTTTTAACTTGCGGGCTGTCAATGGCTCTAAAACTGTTTAATACCCTGACCCGCTCCATTCAGGAGTTTGCCCCCGCGGCGACAGACACCAAAATCGGCATGTATTGCTGCGGTCCGACCGTCTATGACTTTGCCCATATCGGCAACTGGCGCACGTTTGTCTTTGCCGATCTCGTCCGCCGCACCCTGGCGTTCACCGGCTGCCAGGTAAAACACGTCATGAACATCACTGACGTGGACGACAAAATCATCAAGCGCGTCCAGGAAAATAAAACTTCCCTGCGCGAGTTCACCGGCAAATTCGAGGCCGCGTTCTTTGAGGACTTGAAAACGCTGAACTGCCTGCCGCCGCACGAAACACCGCGCGCCACGGAGCACATTCCCGAAATCGTTTCGCTCATCGAGAGACTGGTCGCCCGCGGAGTTGCCTACCAGGCCGGCGACGGCTCGGTTTATTTTTCCATCGAAAAATATCGCGGCTGCGGCTGCCGTTACGGCCAACTGCTCAAGTTGAATTTGGACCAGATGCGCACGGGCGAACGCGTCGCCTCGGACGAATACGACAAGGAATCCGTGGCCGACTTTGCGCTGTGGAAAGCCCGCGCGCCCGGAGACGGCGACATTTTCTGGCCCAGTCCCTTTGGCGAAGGCCGGCCCGGCTGGCACATAGAATGTTCCGCCATGAGCATGAAGTCGCTCGGTGAAACCTTTGACCTGCATTTGGGCGGCGAGGATTTGAAATTCCCGCATCACGAGGATGAAATCGCGCAGAGCGAGGGCGCCACCGGCAGGCCTTTTGTCAGACACTGGCTGCATGGCGCGCATCTGCTCGTGGAGGGGAAGAAGATGAGCAAGAGCCTGGGAAATTTTTTTACCCTGCGCGATTTGCTGGGGAAAGGTTTTACCGGCCGCGAAGTGCGTTGCCTGCTGCTCACGGCGCATTATCGCGAGACGTTCAATTTCACACTCGACGGTTTGCACAGTGCAAAAACCGCGCTGGCGCGGGTGGACGAATGCATCGCCAAGCTGCGGGAGATTGCGAAACACCTCCCCACCCATTCTTCGGATGAGGAAAGCAACGGGGTGAAGGGCGCCGCACCATTGCTCGCCGCCTTTTCCGCCGCGCTCGCCGACGACTTGAACATATCCGCCGCCTGGGCCGCTGTTTTTGACTGGGTGCGGGAGACCAACAAACGCATCGCTGAAAATTCCCTGAGCGCCGCCGCCGCCGCCGCGTCGCTGGCCGCCTGGGACAAGGTGGATGCTGTTCTGGGCGTGGGCGTAAAAATGGAAGCGGAGGAAATTCCGGCGGAAATTACCGCGCTGTTGGAGGCCCGGCAAGCCGCCCGCAAAGCCAGGGATTTCAAGCAGTCCGACGCCATCCGCGATGAATTAAAGGCAAAAGGCTGGGTCATCGAGGACACGCCGAAAGGGCCCAAGCTGAAGCGAATTTGACCGCGATTCGCGAACGGCCTCAAAATGAAAACCGGGCACACCAAAATGGAAATCCGAAAACCGAATCCCCGAATTCCGAAACCAGCCCGAAGCTGGAAGTCCAAAACGAGTTTCCCGCCGTTCTGGAAAAATGAGGGTGAAATCCCGCTCCAAACTGGTGATTCGCTTTCAGGATTCAGGCTGCTTTTGGAATTTGGCTTTTACATTTTGCGTTTGGGTCTGAAGATTTTTCGTGTATTTCATGTATTTCGGGGTTTAACTGATTGGCGCGTGATCCCTAAATCGCCAATCAGAAATTCAAAATGACCAAAGGCGTGTTTATTTCATTGGAGGGTTCGGAAGGCTGTGGCAAATCCACGCAGATTGAATTACTGGCGCGCCAACTGCGCGCCATCGGCTATCGCCCGCGCATCGCGCGCGAACCGGGCGGCACGCCCATCGGCGAGGAAATCCGTTTCACGCTTAAACACAGCAAAAACAACGTGGCGATGACTCCCGAGACGGAACTGCTCCTGATCAACGCCAGCCGCGCGCAACTGGTCCGCGAAATCATCCGCCCCGCCCTCGCCGCCGGCGAAGTCGTAGTCTGCGACCGTTTTTACGATTCCACCGTGGCGTATCAAGGCTACGGCCGCCAACTGGATATGAAGCTGGTCCACTCTGCCATAGACATTGCCGTCGGGGACACGCGGCCGGATCTGACGCTGCTGCTCACGGTCACGCCGGAAATCAGCGAACTGCGCCGCGCCATGCGCCAGTCCACCCTGCCCTTCATGCGCGACCGCTTTGAAGAGGCTGACCGGCAATTTTTTGAGCGCGTGGAACAGGGCTTTGCCACCATCGCCGCCGCCGAACCCGGCCGTTTCCGCGTGCTGGATGCGTCCAGCTCTGTGGAACACGTGTCCGGCAGGATCTGGGATCTGGTCCGGCCCGTCCTGCCCAAAATCGGGCGGTGGTGAATCTGCCGGCAGCCGGGCCTGTGGCCCAACCGGACCCTACTTATTTGTTTGCCGGAATCAAATCGCAGGTTAACTTTGCCCCAGGCCATGATTGAAAAAACCATTAGCGAAATTGAAGCCAAAATCAGCGGGGCGGAATCCGTCAGCCCGGAGCGCCGGCAGGAACTGCTGCAATTGCTTGCCACCTTGAAAACCGAAGTGGCAAAACTGTCCAAGACCGACAGCGAACAGGCCGACAGCATCGCCGGTTTCACCCAGCTTTCCGCGCACGAAGCCATGCGCACCGGGCAAAACCCACAGTTGCGCGAACTCTCACTGCAAGGCCTGCGTTCCTCCGTCGAGAACCTCGAACAGTCCCACCCGCGCCTGACCCAGATCGTCAACCGCATCAGCAAAACGCTGTCGGACTTGGGAATTTAATTTCGTCCTCGTTCTCGTCCTCGTCCTCGTCCTCGAAAGGCAAATTCGAGGACTATAGCATTTTAACTAAAACTGTGGCCGATTTTTGCCGGGCGCGTTGAGGTTCTGATGACCTCATGGACTGCGGCGGGAAGCGAAGCGCCACGCCGCTTTCGTGCGAGCGAACGCTTTGATTGGTTCGTTAACACGCCGTGCGGGCGAAAGCGGTGTCGCCGCTGCGCTCTGCCACCGCACTCCAAAATGCTGCTTTGCCGCGCGCTGCTGTTGCCCGTTTTGTGGCTACAGTTTTCTTGAAAATGCTCTATTTGTTTTGAAGCGCGAAATCCGAAAAAAATCCGAAACTCGAATCTCGAAACAAAAATTGCCGCATTCTCAAGAGGGTCGCTGTTTCGGCCTTCGGACTTCGGTTTTCTTTCGGCCTTCGGTTTTCGGCCTTCGGATTTATTCCCTTCGCGGTTCCAGCTTCGCTATCGCAGCCATGATTTCATCCGCGACCTGCTGGTAAATTTCCTTCAACCGCGCCTTATCACACGTCTTTGCCTCCGCGCGCAGCTTTTCAAAATTCAGCGGGCGTCCGTATTTCACCGTGATGCGGCGTGGCCGGGGAAATTTAATGTGCCGGCCATAGGCTTCAAATGTCCCGAACACGCGCACCGGCACCACCGGCGCGCTGGATTTGATGACCGTCAAGCCGATGCCTGAACGCGCGGGCTGCAACTGGCCGTCCCTGGTCCGCGTGCCTTCGGGAAACAAAATGATCGCGCCACCGGCGAGCAGCCGGTCGAGAATCGCCCTCAGGCCCCTGGCGCCGCCGCCGTCGCGGTCCACCGGCACGGAATTCCAGGAACGCAGCAGCGCGCCGATGCCGGGAAAGCGGAACAACGATTCGCGCGCCAGATAGTTGATGTCGCGCCGCAAACCCGCGCCGACCAGCGGCGGGTCGAGAAAACTCGCGTGGTTCGAGGCCAGGATTACGCCGCCTTGCAAGGGCACATTTTCCGGATTGAACACGCGCCAGCGAAAATACGTCGCATAAAATGCGCGAAACACATTCCAGCCGATGCGATAACTCAAATTCATAAAAAGAGGATGGAAGGTGGAAGATGGAGGATGGAAAACAGAGTGCGCGGCTTGATTTTGCCATCCTCCATTTTCAACCCTCCATCCTCGTTTTTCACTTTATCTGCGCCGCCAGGCGCGCGCGGATTTCTGCCAGCAACAATCCGCTCGTCTGCCCGGCGGTCATGGCGGAATTATTGATGACCTTGGCGCCGAGCGCGATCATCAGCGGGGCCACGGCGCGCTGGCTGTCGCGCTGGTCGCGGGCGGCGAGATTTTCGTTCACACCGTCGGCGGCGCGGCGGGCGGAGCGTTCGGCCAGCGTGGCGTCGAGATAAAACTTGTAATCCGTCTCCGGGAAAACATTCGTGCCGATGTCGCGGCCTTCCATCACGAGGTCGCCGAACTGGATGCATTCGCGCTGGGTCTTTTTCATCCACGCGCGCACTTTCGGCACGGCGGCCACGTGCGAAACGGCGGCGGCGGTTTCCGGCGTGCGGATTTCCTGTTCGGGAAAACAGCCGTCCACCAGCAGATGGACCGAGCGCAGACCATCTTTCTCCACGCATTCCAGCGACGTTTTCCATTTGCGGCAGGCGGCAGCGACGGCCTTTTCGTCGTCCACAGCCACTCTTTTTTGAAGGCAATGCCAGGCCAGCGTGCGATACATCGCGCCCGTGTCCACGTAAACGTAGCCCAAGGCCCGGGCCACGAGCTTGGCGTTCGTGCTCTTGCCGCTGGCGCTTGTGCCATCAATCGCAATAACAATAGGGTGTTTTTTCAAATTCATCTCATCTGTGGCCGCGCCGGGTGAGAGTGCGGCAAACTCATTTGGCCGTGTTTTCACAAACACGGCCACGATTTTAATCCGCAAATAAATCTGCGCCGCTCAATTTTCGGGTGCGCTGGCCGTTTTTAATTTCCCAAATCTCTGCGCCCAGTCCGTGCGGCGGCGTGTCGGCCAGCTTCTGAAAAAAATTCGGGAATGTTTTTTTCACGCACGCGGGATTTTTAATTCTTATGCCCGGAACTTTCAATCCCAGAATGGCAAAACACATTGCCATGCGATGGTCGTGGTAGGTTTCAATTTCCGCGCCGTGCAATTCTTCCGGCTTTGACGGATAAACCGTCAGCGTGTCACCCTCCTCGACCACCTTCGCACCGCATTTGGTCAGTTCTGTCCGCAAGGCAACGACACGCTCGGATTCCTGGACGCGCAACCGGCCGAGGTCGGTGAATCTGACCGTTTCATCAGAAAATAGAGGTTCCACAATTGTTGTCAGAATAACCGCCGTCATAATGCTATCGCCCAAATCAGACATCCGGGAAATCCCGCCAGTTTGAGGCAATCGGAGCAAATTACTCATTTCGTTTTTATCCAAAGGTTTTCCGGCCGCTTTTCGAGCAAGAAACTCATGTAGCAACGATCCAAACATCGTAAAATCGAGAAATTGTTCATCCATCTGCCATCCTGATCTTGGCCAATCGCGAACTGCAATAACTGAAAACTGGATCGTTTCCGCCATTATTCCTGCGAGCGGTCCGCGTGATATAGGCTCGGGAGGGATCGTTTTTTGGGGAGCAAAGTGTTCCACCGCCAAAAAATAACTCCCACTGCTCGCATCCGGTTCGATTTGAAATGTTCCCCCTTTTTTTGGAAACGCCGCCATCAATTTTGAAGTCATCACCACATAAGGCGATTCTTCCGCATTCTCGCCCTCAATTTCAATCTCCCAGCCGCCCACCTCCGACGACAGCAGCAATGCCGAGGCGAATTGTGAACTTTCCGCGATGCTCACGCGGCATTGCTTCGGCACCGGCGGTATGAGTTTCCGCTGTTGAAATTCCGTTTGTGATTCCGGCAGGCGGCCGGCGTTGCCGGAAAAAATTCTCACCGGCAGCTTGTCGTTGTCAAATTCAGCTTCGACACGGTAGCCGAGTTCGCGCACCGCCTGAAGCAACGCCGCCTGCGGACGCTCGTGCATTCGCGGCACGCCGTGCAACCGGTAAACGCCGCTGCCCAGACAGAGAAATGGAACGAGAAACCGCGCCGCCGTGCCGGCGTTGCCCACGAACAATTCGAGCGGCTCCGCTTCCGTCCCGCCGGGCGGCACCATCCCGCCCTGCCCCAGCACCAAGATGGTGCGGTTGCACGGCTCGTCCGGCTCCGGCGCGACATGCACCACAAACCCAAGCTCCTTCAAACACGCGACCATGATCTGCGTATCCTCGCTCCAGAGCGCGCCCTTGAGCGTCACCTCGCCGTCCGCCAGCGCCGCGAGAATCAGCGCGCGGTTCGTGATGCTCTTGGAACCCGGCACGGTAATTTCCGCCCGCACCGGTTGGTCGAGCGGAACGATTTCAATGAGATCAGGCAGGGCCATCAAAAAGAGGATAGCGGATGGAGGATGGAGGATAGAAGCCGGAAATTTAACTCACGCAGGGGGCTATATTCCATCTGCCATCCTCCATCCTCGCTTTATTCGGGCGAGGTTGAAACGCCGCACGCACACCAGTTGTCGCGCCGATTCTTGGCCGTGGCAAAAAAATTCTCAACCGCCTGGGCGTCGTTCTGTTTGAGCGCGGTTTGGAAATGTTTTAATTCCGCCACCAGCGCGTCCACCGCCCGCGCCAGGTTCTTGCGGTTGGCCAGGGCAATGTCGCGCCACATCTCCGGCGAACCGGAGGCAATGCGCGTCGTGTCGCGAAACCCCGCCGCGCACAAGCCCGCCTGGCTGGGCGGACTGCCCGGACTTAAAACCAGGTTCACCAGCGCCGCCGCCGCGACATGCGGCAGATGACTCGAACGGCTGACGAGCAAATCGTGCCGGGCCGCGTCCAGCCGCAGCGTCCGCGCGCCGAGTGATTGCCAGAATTGCTCCAGCTTGCGGACGGCATTCGCATTGGATTTTTTTCCCGGCGTGACCACGCACACAGCGTTGGCATACAAATCGGCCCGGGCCGCCAGCACGCCCATTTTTTCGCCGCCAGCCATTGGATGACTGCCGACAAAATGCGCGCCGGCCTTTTGGACGACCGAGGCCACTTCCCGCACCACATCGGCCTTGACGCTGCCCACATCGGTGACAATGGCGCCGCGTTTGAGCGCCGGCAGAAATTGCTGCGCCAGCAAACGCATTTGCGCCAGCGGCGTACACAGAATGACGAGGTCCGCATCGGAAACCGCGGCCAGCAAGTCAGTCGTGGCATAATCCACCGCGCCGGCCTTTTCGCAGTCCTTCAGGCTGGCCGCGCGCCGGACAAAGCCGGCGACTTCCCGCGCCAGCTTCCGCCGTTTGACCGCCAGCCCAATGGAGCCGCCGAGCAAACCGACGCCGATGATGGTAATTTTCTGGAACTGCACGCGCGAAGAATAGCGGATGGAAGCTGGCGGATGAAAGATGGAAAATACGGTTGGAACGCGGGCGGGCGCAGCTTGAATTATGGCAAGGAGCTGGTGCCGCAAAAACAGCCCGGCATTTCAATGCCCGAGCCGGGACATAAGGACATCAAGTGCCACCGGGACGGCCGAAAGGCGCGCTTTTGGCCATCCCTGCGGGATTTGATCTATTCCAACCGGCTCTCGGTACATGATGATGAAGCACTCTCGTCGCCGCCTGCAAGTGCGGAGACCGCGTTGGGCGCTCTCAGTTTTTTAGGCGAAAATTCTGTTAGCGGCTACGTGGTCTTTTTGGGGAACGGGTGTAAAGTCGTGGGTGACTGCGAGAATGCGGTGTGTCAAAAAATGGGGCGGCGGCGCCCTGGTGGGCAGAACCGCTGCCTACCCCCCGTCAAACCCAGTCATGGTAAATCAAGGTGAATCAAACCTAATCAAAGGTAAAAAAACAGGCAACCGCCACGCATTAGTCACTTGTCGCGCTGAAGCCAAGCGGGCGAAAGTTGGGAAAGGCGGGAAATGTGGCTTTGCGCTTTGAGGTTTATCCCAGTGAATCCGAGTAAATCCGACTGAATCCGACTAAAAAATCAAACATGACCCATAACGTCAAAATCGACAGTTCGTAAAACCTGCCGCCTACGTCAGACGTCTTCCTGTAGCGCACGAGGTAACGAGTGCTTGACCATCTTCTTGTAGCGCACGAGGTAACGAGTGCTTCAACCATCTTCTTGTAGCGCACGAGGTAACGAGTGCTTCGACCATCTTCTTGTAGCGCACGAGGTAACGAGTGCTTCGACCATCTTCCTGTAGGGCACGACGTGAG
>Ga0181520_10013846_pt1 | contig 10091 bp, 10 predicted proteins | sample PEATcosm2014_Bin_29_FD_132451 | JGI IMG/M metagenome (GOLD analysis project Ga0181520, IMG submission 132451) | Peatland microbial communities from MTU Mesocosm Facility, Houghton, MI, USA - PEATcosm2014_Bin02_30_metaG | ecosystem: Environmental > Terrestrial > Soil > Wetlands > Peat | place... | reverse complement strand
TGCCCGCTTGGTTACCATCGACATGGACCCGACCGACGCGGCAACCTATGGGGCGCAGCAGTTATCCTTCTTCAACACACATTACGATAACTCATGTTATCTTCCGATGTTAGGCTTCGTTAGCTTCGACGATGAACCGGATCAGTATCTGTGCGCAGCCGTACTGCGGCCAGGCAATGTCGGCGCAGGTGCCGGCGCCGTGGGCGTGTTGCGGCGTCTGATCGAGTTGGTGCGGAGATCGTTTCCGAAAGCTCGGATCCGCGTGCGTCTCGATGGAGGCTTTGCATCGCCCGCGTTGTTCGCGTTTTTGGATGCCGAGCCGAAGGTGGAGTATGTCTTAGCAATGGCCTCAAACGCAGTGTTGACGGTCCTTTCGGAAGAAGCTATGAAAGTGGCGCGGCTGTGTTGCGGCCTGACCGACGACACCGAGCATGTTTACGGGGATACGCGCTACGGGGCGAAGAGTTGGAAGTGTGAGCGGCGTGTCATCTTCAAGGCCGAGGTGGTCAAAGCCGATGGCAAGCAAGCGCGCGATAATCCCCGCTTCGTCGTCACCAATATGAAGCAAAGCCCGCGGTGGCTCTATGAAGAGGTGTACTGTCAGCGCGGCGACATCGAGAATAGAATTAAGGAACTCAAGGCGCTCGATGTGGACCGCACCAGTTGCACGAACTTCTGGGCCAATCAACTGCGCGTACTGATGGCGGCAGCGGCGTATGTGCTGTTGCAGGAGATCCGCCTGAACGCTGCGCTGACCTCGCTGGCCCGGGCGCAAGTCTGGACGTTGCGCGAACGGCTTCTGAAACTCGGTGCACGAATAGTGTCCACGGTGCGCCGTATCGTCGTTCATCTGCCGGAGTCGTTCCCCTGGCAGAACGATTTTCAGAAGATCGCCACGGCTCTGGGCGCAACCGCAGGATAATTTCCAGGCAAGGCCATAAAACTCGATCGATCAAGAACCCCCGAAAGGCCTGTCGGGCATCGCCGTGTCTGAAAAGCGACGAGCTGTACCTGGAAATAGTTGAAAAGCTTGATCGACTGTAGCCAGAGACTCACCGAATCTATTCCGTCTGGGAAAATCAAAGCGTCATGAACTAATCCCTCCACAAACCTATCCGCCGAAGGGGTTCATGAATGATGCAGGCTAGTACTGTCCATCGCCTGAAGGCGAGGGGTTTACCGATCCCCTATCGGGGACTCTAAGCCAGCGGAGCGCTTGCAGAATTGTGGCTCTCAAGTTTAGAAGGTCATATTTTTGAACCGATCTGGGCTCGAACCTTCTACCTCTGCCCACGACCTCTGTTTTTTCACGCCAATGTGCCCATGACGCCCTTCTGGCATTGGCCCGCAGGCCTTATGCCGCCCCTATGCTGGTCAAACGCCCATCGCAATGCCGATCACCCGGCGGACCAAAGCCAGCTTATGGGTATTCCATGCAGATTGCTGGAAAAGGGGATGACTTCTGTGCCTGTGTAAAGCACCACACCGCGGACCCAGTGTTTGCCGGCTGCGCTCGCCAAGGCCTGCAAACCTCGCACATCGTTGCCGCTAAGGGTTGCAGCGGCTTTGACTTCCACTCCGGCTACCCTTCCGGCGCGATCTTCCAGAACGGCATCCACCTCTTGCCCCGAGGCAGTACGCCAGTAGAAGAGCTCCGGTTGAGTCGTGCTCCAAGTGGACAGCTTCCGCAATTCCATGAGTACGAAGTTCTCCAGAACGCCACCGGCCAGATTTCCTTCTGCTTTCAGGCGGTCAACGGTCGCACCTAGCAAGTAGGCAAGCAATCCAGTGTCGTTCAAGTAAACCTTCGGAGTCTGAATGATCCGTTTGCCGAGATTTCTCGCCCAGGGGCGTAGCAGTTGAACCAGGAAAGTCCCTTCCAGCAGGGCGAAATAGCGTTTCAAGGTCGTCTGCGGCAAGGCAACGGATCGCGACAGATCTGCAAAATTCAGTAGGCTCCCAGCGCGTGCAGCCACCACCGAGAGCAGGCGCGGGACGGCCGTCACGTCGGCGATATTAGCCAGATCGCGGATATCCCGCTGAAGCATGGTCATGACGTAGGACTGAAACCAAGCGTCGCGGCGCGCGGCGCTCTGGCGGGCTACCGCAAGCGGATAGCCACCTGCCAGAACGGTTTCCAACAACTGGTCCCGCCGGACTGTGGCGGTCTTTCCCGCCCATCCGACAGGCTTCGGTGAGAACAAGGTGTCCACAAAACTCTCTCGCACTCCCTGTATCTCGCCCTGAGAGAACGGCCAAAGGGTCAGTACCTCCATGCGTCCCGCCAGGGATTCGGACAGCTTTGGCAAGAGCATGATGTTCGCCGATCCTGTGAGCAGAAATCGCCCAGGCTGCCGCTTTCTGTCGATGGCGGCTTTGATCACAGGAAAGATTTCAGGAACATGCTGGACTTCATCCAGCGTGACCGGCATGTTCAGTCCGGCAACGAATCCGTTGGGGTCGCGCTGGGCAGCCGCCAGAATGCCTGGATCATCGAAGGTGAGGTACTTGCGATTCTGCCCCACTAATTCCGCTGATTGCACAAGTGTGCTTTTCCCGGTCTGGCGGGCGCCGTTGACCAGAACCGCAGGCGTATCTCCCAATCCGTCAAGAAGGCGGTCAATAATGTGACGACGAAGCATAACGGTATTATCAACCAAAATGTGGATGATAATCAACCATACAGTGGACGATTATCAGATCCTTCTGGCCCGTCCACCAATATTCGGCCTAATGGCGCCAGCCGTCAATTTCGTTCTACGCGTCGAACTGAGCCGCAAGGATAAAGGAGGAAAGCCGTGAAGTCCAAAATGGATAAAGCACCAATTATTGAACAACTCATGAACATCGTCGGCCCGAAGCAAGCTGCTTACATCGGCGGCGGGGAGAGTTCGCAAAACGCGTATCGCTGGGTGAAGGAGGGACTAGAGCCGGCGTTGGAGCGGCGTATGCAACTGGCTCTCAATGTGTCGCGCATCATTTGCGATTCGGAATCGGAGTTGAAGACTCAGGGTTGGATGATTGGCGGAAATCCTCATCTCAATGGGGAATCCCCGATGCAACTGCTGAGAGACGGCGACACTGAGGAAGTGGGGCCGGAACTGATCGCGGCAGCCAGGGCATACGTATCCAATACGGCCCCAAACCTGTCCGAGTTGGAATCTCGACTGCGATCCGTGATCAAGGATGGCATGCAGTGTCCGCATGGTGTGGTATACGTGTGCGATCGTGGGCCAGACAGATTGTCGCTCAGGCTGGTTTATATCAATCAAGAAATTCCGGTGGCCACTCGAAGAGACTGGGACCGGGGTTTAGACTGGCCGGCGCGGGAAACGATCACTGCCGAAGTACCTGAGATGAAGAGGGCAAGAACCGAGATCGATATCGGCGAAGGTTGTTCATACAAATTCCTTGGCGCTGAGCAACACGTGGACATGTAACATTCCCCGATTCTCAGCGAGTGTTTACCAAAATGGAATCTCCGAATAGAAGCCGACTACACGCCCGGAGCCAGAAGAACGAGTATTCGAGCATACGGCTCTATCGGTCAGCATTCGGGCGGACCGAAGCTCAACAGCTTCGGCCACTTTCATGATGACTGGATGATCTGTACTACCATCCTGGCGCAGGTATCGACGCCCAAAGCGCTGTTCATGGTGATGTGGTAGAGCCGGGGATCGGCCGAGTCGCAGTCGTAATAGTACTGTGCATAGTGGAGGCGCTCAGAGTCTTTGCGGCGCAGCAGAGCCTGCAGATTCTGCTCGTTGAGATGGCGAAGCTTCATGCGCTCAAGCTTCTCCTTGAGCGGAGCGTACACTAGCATGCGAAGGACGTGGGGATGGTGCCGCAAGATGCATTGTGCACTGCGCCCGATGATGATGCAATTGCCTACCTTGGCGGCCTGTTGAATGATATTCGCAGTGAATATCTGCACCGTATCGCGATCCACTGCGAGCGTGGAGCCCTCGCCGACATACGACTCTGGACCTCCATGTCGGAAGCTCTTCATCACCCGCTCCCACCATGCGATGGCGTGCTCGTCGGCCTGCGCGGCCCAGGAAGGGTCCACCTTCCCCATGGCTGCTACCCGCTCGATGATCTGCTTGTCTATGCACTCCCAACCCAGAAGTTCAGCAACTTTGCGCCCTATGTCTGAGCCGCCACTTCCGTACTCTCTTGCAATCGTCAGAACGTTGAACATTTTCTTCCTTTCTTGACGCCGTCCATTCCAATTTGTCGATTGGGAGGACGTTGGTTCGGCGGATGATTTTGGCAGGTCGCTCATGTTTACACTTTTGTGGAACAAATTTTTCGAAAGCCGAATCGCTACCTCCTATCCGGCCTCAAGTTGATCCCTATTCTGTGAAGGAACACCACATCGTCAGATGAGAACAATTGCTTGTTATTGACCGGCGGGGTCTTTTTTGATTGCTCTTGCTGTCGTATGCATGCGGCCACGCCTTCGAGAAATTGCTCGCGATAGGATTCTGAGTCCATAAATCACCTCTCTCCGTGTGTTTGAAACGCGCTTTCTTCAGCACTCGGGGTTCCGTTGCGGCGCAGTTCCGTGAATGAATGGATTAACCCTCAGCTCACTCATATTTCAGTGCCTCCACAGGATTGAGCCGTGCAGCACGAGTGGCCGGATAAGTGCCAAAGATCACACCCACCATGGTCGCGGCGATAAGTCCAACGACGACGGACCACCCGGAAATCGGCACGGAATAGTCGGTAAAATAGCGGACTGACAGCGGCATTGCAATGCCCACGAGTGTGCCGATTCCCCCTCCCGTGAGGGAGATAATCACCGCTTCAGCAAGAAACTGGAGATGGATATCGCGACGCGTTGCTCCCATCGCTTTGCGAATGCCAATTTCACGTATGCGGGAATTTGTATTAGCCAGCATGATGTTCATGATGCCAACGCCTCCCACCACCAGGGTGACTGCCGCTACCAGTACCAGGACCGCAGTTAACGCGTCGGCGATCTTTGCTGCCGTGGTGAGCAGTTCCTTGAGAGTTTGTGCCTTGTAGATTGAATTGGGCCTGTGGCGCCCTTGTACGATACGTACAATCTCTGTCGCGGCATCCGGCACCTCTTCGATTCTGCGCATCGAGAAGTAAATCTGCTTGATGCTCTCTGTCCCCGTGAAGTAGCGCGCTATCGAATACGGAATCAGCACTGTCTGGTCGTCGATCTCCGATTGCCCGAAATCATCCACGCTCTCTTTGAAGACACCTATGACGGTGAAGGGAATCCCGCTGATTTCGAAGGTTTGGCCGACTGCTGCATCATCGCTGCCGTACCTCTCACGTGCGAATGGCTCGGTAACGACAGCGCATTTGATATGAACGCGATCGTCTTCCTGATCAAAGAAGCGGCCTGCGAGCACAAGCAGGTTACGAATGTCGCGGTATTCGGGACTGACACCGAGCACTAGAGTGTCCTTGACTACACCCCCGCCAAAGCTGATGCGGTTGTGCGTCTCCGAAACCGGTGAGGAATACATCACGCCGGGCACCTGGCCGTCCACAGCTTTCTCGTCGTCTCGAGTGAGGAAGTCGTTATAGAGAACCCGCTCCGCAGCCGTGGCACCGCCAGCGGAGTATTCCAACTCGACCGAGTTAGTCCCGATCTTTTGAATTTCTTCGAGGATGTACCTTTTACCCGTGAGACCAATGGTGACTACAAGAATTACCGACGCAGTTCCTATAACCATTCCGAGCGCGGTGAGAGCAAAGCGCATCTTACCGGCGTGAAGACTGTCTGTTGCAAGCTTGACAATCTCGCTCAACGCAATCGTTTGAGGGACGTCGGCCACGGTCCGCAAGAAGGTTCTTTGTCTTGCTTGAACCTGTGGTTTGGTTCTGCGAGTCGCGGCCAGATGCATCCCTCTTGCGACTCGTTGCGCCGGGACGCATTCCAGCTCTTCCTCCTGCACCACTTCGCGTTTTGCCAATGAGATCATCCAATCGTCCTGCAGAAGGAATCAGGCTCCATGCCGCCCTGTACGGATACTTGTGCCGACCACTCCGGATTTCTTCATTGCCGCCGAAAGGCTCCATCTGGCCCTGTGCAACTGTGACTTGGCAGTTCCGAGGTGCATTCCCAGCGAGTGTGCAACCTCCTTGATCGAGCAATCATCGAGATCGCAAGCCATCAATATGAATCGATACTTTGGGTGCAGCTTCAAGGCCTCGCGTCGCAATAGGCCGCGAAGTTCGCGATGAGAGTAGTCCTCTTCTGGATTCCGGCGCACATCCTGGAGGCTTCTCATGCAGAATCGAGTCTCTTCTCCCTCTTGTTCGTCAAGAGCGATCCAGCGAATGTGCTTTTCTCTCCTTTTGTTGGTGAGCGCTGTGTTGATAACGATGGTGTTCAGCCAAGAAGCGAAACGACACTCCCTGCGGAACCTGCCAATGTTGCTGAAGGCACGCAACATCGTTTCCTGAACCAGGTCGTGGGCTTCATCTGCATTCGCGGTATAACGGCGCGCAATGCAGTACAACATGTTCTGGTGGCGGCCGAATAGCTCACCCAAAGCGCTGGATTCTCCGCTCTGAGCTGCGATGACGAGTTCTTCATCGCTACGCTGCCGACCGCCACCATCTATGGCCTGGAACAAAGTTCCAGGACTCAATTCGCTCGCGAGCGCCAGCTCCGGCTTGCATTCCAACTGCATCGCATCCTCCGCATGCGCCCGGAATCGGCGCCATCGTGACCGTCGCGCGGAACTGATCGTTGCTGTTCCGCCTGTTTCTTAACACCGAGCGCTACTCAGCCCGAATCCTGCGTTCCTTCTGATCCTTCTTTTGGCTGCCACCGACTCTTCAATCATCGACATCACTTCCTCGATCGAGACGCCACTGCTCGCCTTGTCATCGTAGAGAGGATCATCCGACTGCTCCACTTGCTTGCCGATCACAAGAATCACTGCATCGGGCCAGCGCCGGCGAATGTACTCGGCGGCGTAACGGAGGTCGCACGGAGCAAAGGAGTCGTGCAAAACGGCGACATCCACTGACACAGCTTGCGGAAGAGCACACAGATCCCAACAGTTGTTCACTCCCCAAAAGCCGTTCATCTGCCTTGGGGTCAAAACTTGACGGAATGCATTCCTCCACTCCTCGATACCAAGTGAAAGCACCTTCGTGGTTGTTCTCATTTCAGCCGATCCCGATGTTGCATGCCTTCTTGTACAGAGGTGAAGCAAGAAAGCTGCCAAATTCCGTGCGGCCCTATCTCATTTGTTATCAACGAGTCGTTCTGCTGGTGCTCCGCAGTGTCGAAACTGTCGATGTCAGTTTCGATTTTTCCTCGACACTCTCGCCGGACAGGTGCCTAAACGATGACCTTGCTATAGGCGCCGACATCTTTGCTGGAAATCACTGCGGCCCATTGAAAGATGGATGAACCCTATTTGCATCTAGCGACGTAAGTCATTGCGTTCGGCGCTGATCAGGCAAGTATGAAGTGAAGGTGCATGCACGCGCTCGGCACCTGATTGTTGCCGAATGCAGGGACATAGAACGACGGCTTTGCAGTTTGGCACCTATATTGCTTAAGTCAGTTCAAAGATGCACCCAGGGCTGAGTGCGAGAAACAGCGGCCCGTGTGAACGTCACGCCATGTCTCAACGCTGGAATAGAGAATCGATGCCGGACGGCAGAATTGTTTCTCAAGGAAAAAATCCGACGAGCTGGCGAGATCGAAAGCTGTTGTGCACTGCGATTGCCAGATGATTGTTTTTGTTTAAGAGAAAAATGGGAGTCAGAAAGAGAGGAATGGGTTATGGGTTCAAGAAGTCTGAAGTCGATCTGTTTGAGCCTAGTGGCTGTAGGCTTGGCCTTTGTTCCGGTTGGATGCAAAAAGGCGCAGCCAATCACTTTGGCGTGCAACGCTACACCACCTGCGGTCTATGCGGGTGAACAGGTGACTGCGACAGCGACAGCCGATTCGATAAGCACCAAGAAGCATACTGACGTGATTTATAGCTGGTCAGGATCCAGCGTCACGGGCAATGGGAGCACCGCTACGATTGCGACCGATACCTTAAGTCCCGGCAGCTATACGGTAAAAGCGGACGTGAAGGAAGGTAAGAAGGGCAAGGAGGGGTTGAAGCCCAGCGAAACGGCGGAGTGCTCGGCCGGCTTTACTGTGAAGGAATTTGAGCCACCGACGGTCAGTTGCCTGGCGAACCCTTCGACGCTGAAGCCCGGGGATACTAGCACGATTACCTGCACCGGCGCCAGCCCGCAGAACCGTCCTTTGACTTACACCTACTCGGCTGTAGCAGGAACGATTAGTGGTGTCGGCTCCACGGCAACCTTCTCTTCCACCGGTGCGCCCACAGGACAAGCAGGAATCATCTGTAATGTAACGGACGACAAGAATCATACGGCAAGCTGGGATACGAGCGTGACAATCGTGGCTCCTCCGCCCCCGGTCACGCATGTGCAGGAACTGTGCAGTGTCTCCTTTGCAAGAGATACCAAGCGGCCTACGCGTGTCGACAACGAAGCCAAGGCCTGCCTGGATCAGATTGCCCTTAGTCTGAAGCAATTCCCCGATACCAGAGCGGTCATCGTATCTGACTCGAACGCGAAGGAAAAGCAGATCACTGCGAAGCAGAAGGTTGCGGCCAGGCATAAGCATTCCAAGGTCGAGTACTTTGATAGGCAGCGTGCAGTCAACGTTAAGGACTACCTGGTCAACGAGCAGGGAATCGATGCCAGTCGTATCGTCGTGGCCACCGGAACTGGTGATGACCAGAATGTCCAGAACTACCTGCAGCCTGCCGGCGCAACTTTTGCCGGTGGCGCACCGGGCATTACTGTGGCCGACGAGACCACTGTAAAACCCGAAGGACGCAAGCCTCTGCCTGAGCGCCACCGCAAAATGGCAATCGCAAAGCAAGGGCAGTAGGCTGCCGGGGTAAGACCCGGCTCCTGCCCTGAAAAGGGGGCGCGGGCCGGGCCCCCCATCGGTCAGAGTGAGTTTGGATAGAACACATGGAGGTTTATCGATGGATGCAAAGTTGATTTTCGTAAGCGCCTATTTTGTTGGTACGGTGCTGTCCTTCGCGCTCTTTCTCAGGGTCTTGCAGCTTTCAGTTGGGCTATGGTCAAAAAAGCCTACTTGCCAGCGCCTACCCACTGGAAGCGACGCAGATAATCCGGCTGAATTTGACCAGATATTCAGAGCATAAGAAAGGCAGACTGAGCAATGGCAAGCACAGCGACGCAGGCGGCATTCAACAGCGGATGGAGCGCGCGCACTCCGCATCTTGTATCGAACAACTGCAAATTCCGGTCATGGGCATCGGATACTCCCCTGGAGGCACTGTCGGCCGAGGCCTTGCGGAAGCTCGAAACGATCATGTCCATCGTGGACTACAAAGCAGGCAGCATCCTATTCCTGGAACAAGAGCAACTCGACCGAGTATTCGTTGTCCTTTCCGGAGACGTGAGACTGTCGCTACAAAACATCGGTGGCAAGAGTCTAACCATTCAAATTGCAAGGCGCGGGGCCGTACTTGGAATGCACTCCGCATTATTTGGAACCCACTCCGAGTGGTCGGCAGATGTCCTCTATCCGTCCAAGATCGCCTCGATCACACGTAACGACTTTCTCCGTTTTGCGCAGTCGTACCCGGAGGTATATCGTCTTGCGACAGTCGAGCTCATGACGAATCTCAGGCACACATGCGCATCGCTCCATATCGTGGGACTGTCGTCTTGTGTTCGCAAAAGATTGGCATCGCAATTATTAGTGTGGGGAGAGCAAGGCTTCAAGACTGGAGATCAAACAGAGTTTCGCATGGCTCTGACCCATGCTCAGATCGCGGAGTTTATCGGCGTAACGCGTGAGACTGTCTCGCGCGGGCTGATGGCCTTCAAACAGCTAGGATTGGTGGAGATCCAAGGCTCCATGCTGAAGATCCCCAGTACGACAGCTCTTAGAAAGTACACGGAGCGCGGTTAAAGCAAAACCATGGATGCTATAGCCCACTCACATCGTTGAAGGTCGCCGCTCTCTCCACCCCAGCGACGAAGATCTGTCGCCGGGAACCTAGGTCTGTTGGTAGTGT
>Ga0181520_10013845_pt1 | contig 10092 bp, 8 predicted proteins | sample PEATcosm2014_Bin_29_FD_132451 | JGI IMG/M metagenome (GOLD analysis project Ga0181520, IMG submission 132451) | Peatland microbial communities from MTU Mesocosm Facility, Houghton, MI, USA - PEATcosm2014_Bin02_30_metaG | ecosystem: Environmental > Terrestrial > Soil > Wetlands > Peat | place... | reverse complement strand
TGCTTGTCGCAATAGCCGGCTTCGCAAAGATCTCCTCAGGTTGGCTTGCCTGGTCCGCGGTTCTTCTTGCTGTGCTCGCTGAGATCATGTTCACCGTCTATCGCGCCTGCGTCCGTGACATGACCCTGCTCAGCAAGGGTTACGACGTTTGGGATCGCGTTGTCGTCACGAACTGGAGCGTCGTGGGTCTGTTCCTGGTCCTCTTCGTCGCAGGTGTCGGCGTCGTTGGATGGCTCGTGTCCGTTGTGGCGCGCGCAAAGAAAGTCATGGAGGGCGCGGCAACGATATGAGCGATCAAGCAATCACTCCAACCTTTGTTCTTGAGGAACCGGGCGAACAGAATACCCGTCGCGCGTTTCTCGTCGCCGCCGGCGCAGCCGGCCTGCTGTACACGGCTGCTCTCGGATATCCCATCTACCGCTACCTCGCATCGCCATCAGAGATGGCGCTTTCTGCCACGGCGGTCACTGAGGTCACCCTCAAGGACGCGCACAAGCTGCCGCTCGGCTCAGTTCTCATGTTCAAGTTCGGCACCGCCCCGGCCATGCTCATTCATCACGCTGACGGCCGGTGGGTGGGCCTGAGCGCGGTGTGCACCCATCTGGGATGCACCGTGCAATACGAGTCCCAGGCGGACCGGATTCACTGTGCCTGTCATGGCGGTGTTTACAACGCATACACCGGCGCTAACGTCAGCGGCCCGCCGCCAAAGCCGCTCAAGCTTTTCAAAGTTGCTGTCAATGAGACCGGAGTTGAGGTCTCGCGCACATAGGATTCGCTGGGCTCGCAACGGTGCAGCCGCAAACAAGGAATGAGCCTCTCACCGAAATCGCAATGGAAAGGAAACAGCGCACCCAAAGGATTAGGCCATGACTGAAAAAACCGCATACAACTGGATTGATGAGCGCCTGGGCCTTTCTGAACTGGCGGCGTTCGCGCGCCACAAGACCGTCCCCGTTCACGCCCAGTCTTTCTGGTACTACTGGGGCGGCATCTCGCTGTTCCTCTTCCTGGTGCAATGCTTCACCGGCGTCCTGCTCCTTGTTTATTACCGGCCCGGTGCTGAAGCATACGAGTCGGTCCGGCAGATCACTTTTGTCATGCACTTCGGATGGCTTATCCGCTCGGCACATGCGTGGGCCGCAAACCTGTTCATCTTCGCCATCCTGGTGCACATGTTCTCAGTCTTTTTCATGAAGGCGTACCGCAAGCCGCGCGAGTTTGGCTGGCTCAGCGGCATGGTCCTGCTGGGGATCGCATCGATCTTCGGCTTTTCTGGCTACCTGCTGCCCATGGATGAGCTCAGCTACTTTGCCACCAAGGTCGGCCTGCAGATTCCCATGGCGATTCCTTACGTTGGCGAGGCCATTGCCAACATGCTGCGCGGTGGTCCCGAGGTCAGCGAGTTCACGGTGCAGCGCTTTTTCGCCTTGCACGTGGTCGTGCTCCCTGCCATCTTCCTTCCGCTGCTCGGGTTCCACCTCTGGCTTGTTCAACGCCATGGGAACGCCTCTCCTCCCAGCGAAGATGCGAAGCCTGCGGTCGAACGCAAGAGCATCCCTTTCATGCCCAACTTCATCCGCAAAGATCTGGCCATGTGGCTCATCTCGCTCAACATTCTTGCGCTGCTGGCTTCGGTCTTTCCCTGGGCGCTGGGCAGGCAGGCAGATGCGATCGTCCCCGCGCCAGCCGGCATTCATCCAGAGTGGTACTTCATGAGCCCCTTCGAGATGCTCAAGCTGCTGGGCAGTGTATTTCCTGGCGAATTTGGCGAAATCGCGGGCCTTCTGCTGTTTACCGTCGGCATCGGGCTTTGGGTACTGATTCCGTTTTACGACATCGGCCAGACCTCGGGTCAGCGTGCCCGTGCGGCACATTACTTCGGCCTGCTCGCAGTCTTCGCGCTGCTGGCCACTACGGTCATTGGCTATTGGACGATCCGGTAGAGCCGCTATCAGCCTTCAGCCGTCAGCTTTCAGCCTTGTCTTCAAAACAGCACTGTCAAGGCACAGCGAGCTAAGAGCTGAAAGCTGAAAGCTAGGAGCTTCAACATGAACTATCCATTTTGGGACATTCCGCATCTGGGCTCGGGTTGGGTGATTGGCATCATCGCCATCTTCCACGTCATGATCTCGCAGTTTGCCGTGGGCGGGGGGCTCTATCTGCCCATCGCTGAGCGCAAGGCCATGCGAATGGCCGACAAGAATATGGGTGCCGAGTGGCTCGCGCAACTTGCACGGCACTCGAAGTTCTTTCTCATACTGACCGGCGTCTTCGGCACCGTCTCCGGTGTCGGCATCTGGTTTGCCATCGGTCTTACCCATCCCGAGGCCACCAGCACGCTTATTCATAATTTTGTTTTTGGCTGGGCGATGGAATGGGTTTTCTTCATGGTCGAGCTGATCACCATTGCCGTCTACTACTACACGTGGGACCGTATCGATTCCAAGCTGCATCTCAAGGTGGGTTGGGTCTACGCGGGGGCGTCGATCGCAACTCTCGTCATCATCAATGGCATTCTCACCTTCATGCTGACGCCGGGCGACACCTGGCTTGCCATTGCCGGCACCGGCCGTGAAGCCAGCGTCTTCTGGAACGCCTTCTTCAATCCCACCTACTGGCCAAGTCTCTTTCTGCGCTGCTGCGTCTGTGCGTCGTTGGCCGGCATCTGGGCGCTCATCACCTCCAGCCGCATTGACGGTGACAAGCACCCCGCGCTCAAGACCAGCCTCGTCAAGTGGAGCGTGAAGTGGCTGGTGCCCTCATTCGTGGCCATCCCGTTTCTGATGATCTGGTACCTCATGATGGTGCCGGAATCGCAACGCGCATTGCTTTCGCTGGGCATTGACACCATCGGCGCGGGCACATTTTCGGTGATCACGCGCATTGCCCTCATCATCATCGTTACTTCGGCAACCGTCGTAGGCGTAGCCTACTACCTGGCCTATCGAAACCCGGTGGAGTTCAATCTCTCCCACGCGATGGCGGTGCTGCTCCTCGCTCTCATCGCGACTGGTTCCGGCGAATACGCGCGCGAGATGCTGCGCAAGCCCTACGTCATTGGGCGCTGGATGTTCTCCAATGGCGTTCGCGTGCCCTACATCGCGCGGATCAACCAGGAAGGCTACCTGGCGCATTCGAATTGGGTTTGGACCGGTGGCCGTCCCACTGGGATGGATAAGCTCGTTCCTCCAAACTATACAGTGGAGAGCGATCCGACATTCAGCTACTCACGCGGCGAAGCCATCTTCCGTGGCGAGTGCGGCTCCTGCCACACGCTTTCCGGTTACCGTCCGCTCAAGGAACTGTTAGCCGGCCGTGACCGTGCCAACATTGGCAGCTTCATCACCATGCTGCATGAGTACAAGGCGGATTCACCCTATCGCAAATTCATGCCGCCCATGGTCGGTACCAAACAGGACATCGACGACCTTACCGATTTCCTCAACGCCCAGGTCAACCCTCCGGACGCAAAGCCGACGCTGAATGCGGCAAAGTAAATGCCATTCGGGCAGCAAAGCAAGCTCCAGCACGCGCACGGGGTTGCTTGCGGCCGGAACAGGCGCACCAGGAATGAGGCCTTGCGACCAGTACCGCGACTCACCTTGGGATCGATTGCAATCCTGGGCTTGTGCCTGACTGCCATGCCACAGGAGCAGCCTGGCGAACGCTACAGCAGATCTCCCGAATCCGCCGCGTCCGACCCCATGGCTCCAGAGGCGCGCATCGACATCAACCTTGCTACTGAGGGTGAGTTGCTTAAAGTGCCGGGGATGACGCCCACCTGGGCGCGGAGAATTTTGCGATTCCGGCCCTACCGCAGCAAGCAGGACCTCCTCGATTCCGGCGTGGTCAGCGGTGAAGTCTATGACCGCATCAGGAATTACGTGATTGCTCACCGCGACAGCAAATGAACGGGCATAGCTCATTCTGTGTTGAAAGCTGCCGGTCCCGAACTGGGTTTTCCAACAGCGCGTTTTGCACCTGAGAAGAAATCTGTAAAGATAGAAGTGCTATGACAGTCTCAACCCCTTCTCAAGTCTTTGCCGACCGGATTGGCCGGATTGAAGTTTCCGCAACCATGGCTGTAGCTGCCGAGGCGGCCAAACTGCGCGCCCAGGGCGCAAACCTGGTGGATTTCGGGGCCGGCGAGCCTCATTTCTCCACCCCCAGGCACATCAAGGACGCGGCCATCGCGGCCATCGATGCCAATTTCACTCGCTATACCGTCGTCCCGGGCATCCCCGACGTACGCAAGGCCATTGTCGAGCGGCATGCCGCGGATTTTGGATCGGACTATGGGCTGGACGAGGCCATCTTCACCACCGGCGGCAAGCTGGCATTGTTCAACACCATTCAAATCCTGATCGAACACGGCGACGAGGTGATTCTGCCGGTCCCGTACTGGGTGAGCTTCAAAGACATCATTCAGTATGCAGGCGGCAAAGTTGTGTTCCTTGAGACCAGCGAGGCGGAGAGCTTTCGTATCACGGCCGATGCCATTGAAAAGGCCATCACGCCCAAAACCAAAGCCATCATCCTCAACTCGCCGTCAAACCCGGCGGGTTCGGTTGTCTCCGCCGAGGATCTGGAGCGGATTGTCCACCTGGCGCACGAACGGGGAATCTTTCTGCTGCTCGACGAGTGCTACGTCTATCTCAACTATGCCGGCAAGCCAGTCTCCGGCGGCTCGTTCACCTGGGCCAAGGAGCACTTAGTGGTGCTCGGATCGTTGTCAAAGACCTACGCCATGACGGGCTGGCGCGCAGGATTTGCCCTGGCGTCGAAAGCCGTCGTCGCAAACCTGAGCAAGCTTCAGTCACAGTCCACATCCAATGCCACCAGCTTTGTGCAGAAGGCCGCCATTGCTGCTCTGACCGGATCGCAGCAGTGCGTTTGCGACTTCCGCGCCGAGTTCATTGACTTGCGGGACTACATGCTGGCCAAATTGCTTGAGATTCACGGCATCACGTGTACCAGGCCTGAAGGCGCGTTCTACGTGTATCCAAACATTTCCGCTTACCTGGGCAAGGGAGGCATTCGAACGGCAACGGAGTTGGCTACAAGGCTTCTCCACGAGGCCCACGTGGTCACCGTGCCGGGCGAGGCGTTTGGAACCGCGGAACACATCATAATCTCCTACCCGGTGACCAAGCAGAACATCGATGAAGGAACCCGGCGGATGGGTGAGTATCTCACTGGCCTGGCCTAGAACCTAGCCCCCAAAAATTGGCAGCACAGGCATTGTTCTGCAATGTGGGATGAGAAAACCGCCAACCGCGCCGATTCCGTGTTGCGACAGATTTCTGCTGGTAAAAAGTGTCCGCTGCACTGGGCAAACGTGGTCCCGGTCCGGTAGGATGTGTCTTCAATGTCGAAGTCAATCGATTTTCGTCCTGTGATTCTCGCGGGTGGCAGTGGAACCCGCTTCTGGCCCCGCTCTCGCCGCGCCCGCGCCAAGCAAGTTCTGGCTCTTGATGGCGAACGCTCCATGATTCAGCAAACCGTCGACCGGCTCAAGCCGCTGGCCAAGATGGACAAGACCTGGATTATCACCAACGAGTTCCAGGCGCATGAGATCGCAGACCAGTTAAAGGGCGTTCCCGCCGCACAGATCGTCCAGGAACCGGTGGCCCGCAACACGGCTCCGGCGTGCGGACTTGCGGCCTTTCTGATCGAGCGGCAAAATCCGGACGCCGTGCTTGGGGTGTTTCCATCAGATCACGTCATTTCCGATGAGCCACGATTCCTGAAGGCGTTGCAAAAGGGAATCGCCCTGGCTGCAAAGGGCGACAACATGGTAGTGCTGGGCATCGAGCCCACTCGCGCTGAAACAGGCTACGGCTACATCGAGACCGGCGACTATACCCAGGACGATGCGGCTCTGCACGTGCGGCGCTTCATCGAAAAGCCAAATCAAAACCGGGCCGATGAATTTGTGGCGGCGGGCAACTACTACTGGAACTCCGGCATGTTTTTGTGGTCGGCGCGCACGCTGGCCAACGCAGTGCGCGAGCATCTGCCCGAGACGGCGCCGCTTCTTGAGGGCATTGCGGCCGCCCACGGCACGCCCGAGTTCGAGGAGGTGTTCCACTCGCTCTATCCCAAGTGTGAAAACATTTCCGTGGACTATGCGGTGCTCGAGCCGCGTTCGGCCAAGGGCGAGCACCTTTCTGAGCTTTATTGCCTGCCGGCCGAGTTCAGTTGGAACGACCTTGGTTCCTGGGCCTCGCTGTATGAGTACCAGATCGAGACTCGACTGCGCGGCGACGGCGATGGCAATGTTTCTGAGACTGAAGGCCACCTGGCCATCGATGCCGCCAACAATTACGTCTTCAGCCCCAGGAAGTTTGTTGCATTGGTTGGTGTGGAGAACCTGGTGATTGTGGACACCGAAGATGCGCTCCTGATTGCTCACCGCGATCACTCCCAGGATGTGGGCAAGATCGTCAAGGAACTGGGGCTCTCAGGGCATACTGAGCTGATCTGAGGAAATACCTCAGGCACAGAGTCAAGGTCTTTGTTGATTGAATTGCATCCTCAGGACTGCCGGCTGAAAGAGCAACCATCCAACTATGTCCCATCCGCAAATCAAGTTTGGCACTGATGGCTGGCGCGGCCTGATCGCCGACGACTTCACTTTTACCAATGTGCGCATTGCCGCCGAGGCGGTTGCCGCTTACATCCACGCGCAAGAAGATCCCACCAAGGGAATCTGCATCGGCTACGATTCGCGGTTTGGGTCGAAGGCCTTTGCAAACGCCTGCGCCGAGGTTGCGGCGGCCACAGGCATTCCGGTGCTGCTGGCCAACGACATTACGCCGACGCCGGCACTGAGTTTTGGAGTCCGCGAGCGGGGCTGTGCCGGCGGAATCATGATTACCTCGTCGCACAATCCGGCGCAATGGAACGGCGTGAAATACAAGGCGTGGTACGGAGGGTCGGGCAAGCCGTCGATCATCGCCGCGATTGAATCGTATCTGGGACAGCCGGTGGCACGGTCGGCACAGCCGGCGGCGATTGTTGGGGTTGATTTTCTGCCGACTTATCTGAAGGCGATTGAGAGCTTCGCGGACCTGGATCTGATCGCCAGGTCAGGCAGAAAGTTTGCCATCGACTCGATGTACGGCGCGGGTCGAACCATCATCGCCGACATCTTTACCCGGATCGGTGTGGCCCACATGCAGATTCGCGGCAATATTGACCCGCTGTTTCCGGGCATCAATCCCGAGCCCATTGAGCCAAACATTCGGGCACTGGGCGTAGCCTCGGCTGCCAATGGTTGTGATGCCGGTCTATGTACCGACGGCGATGCTGACCGCATCGGCGCAACCGACGAGCATGGAGAGTTTGTCGATCCGCACAAGATTTTTTCGGTGCTGCTGAGCTGGGTGCTGAAGCGCAAGGGTTGGCCCGGCGCTGTGACGCGGGCTTTCAACACAACCAAGATGCTCGATCGCATCTGCGCCACGCACGGGCGTGAACTGATCGAGCACGGGATAGGATTCAAGTACGTCTGTGATCTGATGCTGGAGCGGGAGATTCTGATGGGCGGCGAGGAGTCGGGGGGTATCGGCTTTCAGCGGCATCTGCCGGAACGCGACGGGCTGCTGAATTCGCTGCTGCTGGCTAACGTGATCGCGGAAGAAGGCAAGACGCTTGGCGAACTGGTGGCCGATCTGCAGGCGGAATACGGCGAACACCAGTATGGACGCATCGATCTGCATATCTCCGACGAGATCAAGGACAGTGCGATTGCGAGGGCGAGGGTTCTGCAGACTGGCGACCCGGTCTTTGCGGGGATGCCGATTTTGCGGCAGGAGAACCTGGATGGCGTGAAGTTTTTCCTGGACAACCCGGAAGCCGCCAGCAAGCCAAACGCGGCGGAAACCTGGCTGCTGCTGCGCGCCAGCGGGACAGAGCCGCTGCTGCGTATCTACACGGAATCCTGCTCGAAGGAGTCGGTAGCGAAGCTGCTGGAGTCAGCACGCCACTTTGCGGGGGAATAGGTATCATGTTCCCTATTTTCCCCTCTTTCCGTCCCCAATTTCCCCTATACTCCCGCAGGTTCTAGCAGTCCGACGGTCGCAATAAAATTTGGTGGCATCGAAATGGAAGAGCTGGGGTGGGTCGCCTTGGAACGAGCTGGTTGGGTCCCACCCCCTTTTGCCCCGTCTTTGACGCAGCCAAATTGCGCCAAAGATGGGGCAACCGCAGATTGAGGGTCAGTCAAAAGTGGTGACCGGCGGAACAAGTAGCGGAGCTAGGCCCACTCGCCCTGGCGCATGAGGGGCTCGGCGACGCCGGCGGCAGTGATGCCATCGATGTCGAGCTCACCCGACCCAATCATCCAGTCGACGTGGATCAGGCTGTCGTTTGCACCCTTGGCGGCAAGCTGCTCGGGGGTGAGCTTGTCGCCATCGCGCAGGCAGGAGCTGTAGGACTGGCCCAGGGCGATGTGCGATGCGGCGTTCTCGTCGAACAGTGTGTTGAGGAACAACATGCCGCTGGCGGCAATCGGCGAGGAATGCGGGACGAGCGCGACCTCGCCCAGGCGACGCGCACCGTCGTCGGTGTCGATGAGGCGTTGCAGCACTTCCTGGCCACGGCTTGCGCGCGCTTCGACGATGCGGCCTTTTTCAAAGCGCACATGGATGCCTTCGATCATCGTTCCCTGATGGGAGAGCGGCTTGGTGGCGGTGATGGTGCCATCGGCGCGGTGCTTGTGGGGAGTGGTGAAGACTTCTTCCGTGGGCATGTTCGCAATGCAGTAGAGACCGTTGCCCGCGGTGGTGCCGCCGCCCAGCCAAAGATGGTCGTCGGCGAGGCCGAGCTGAAAATCGGTGCCGGGGCCGCGATACTGCAGGGCAGAGTAGCGCTTCTCATTCAGCAGAGCGGAGCGTCGGTGCAGGTCCGCATCGTGCTGCTTCCACTCGGCCACTGGATCGTTACTGTTGATGCGCGTGGTTTGAAAGATTGCTTCCCACAGCCTGGCGAGCGCCACGTATGGCGCGTCGTCGGGAAAAATTGCAGCTGCCCATGCGGGTGTCGCACTGGCCACAATGGTCCAGTTGATGGCGTGCCGGGTTATCAAGTCGAGCGCCGGGCGGTAAGCCTCAGAGACGGCGCGGTTGGCGCGGCCAACCTTGGCAGGATCCTGGTTGGAGAGCAGCGATGGATTTCCGCCGGCGATGGCGAGGCGTGCCGCGCCGCTCTTGAAGGCAGCTCCCATGCCGTCGTAGAGCCATTTGGCCGCGTGGTCAAAGCTCGAGTCGGGCGCAAACTCATAACGCATGAGCGTGGCTGCGTCGTCGGTGTAGAGAGTGGTGACCAGCGAAGCACCAGCGCGGTAGGCCTGCTCGGTGATGCGGCGAGCGAGCGGCAGCGCGTCGAGGGAGGCGGTCATCAGCAGCTCCTGGCCGGACTGGAGGCCGAGACCAACCTTGACGGCTACTTCGGCGAAGAGATCGAGTTTCTGGTCGTGCGTGCTCTCGCTGGCGATTTCGGCGGAGACGGTCATGGGGTCCTCCTTCTTTGGCTTGTTTGAGCCTCTTAAAGATAAATCTCCCGAGGACTTTGGCTCATTCGGAAAGGCCAGTGGCTAAAGCCACCGTTGTTTCCGGTTGGTTTCAAGGGCCTGAAGGCCACTGCTCCCTCCGGCTTTTTTGAGCGAGGCGGTGCGATCTTTAATCGCCTCCCACCCATGGGACAGAAGGCGTCGCATGGATGTGGCACCCCCCACTAGACACGAAGGACAACATTTCATGACAGGAACACGATTCGCGCCTTCTTGCCAAGTCGAACACGGAGGACAGCGTCACTCCTACGAGGCGAATCCGGATTGCTGGTGGCGAAATCGCGCGCATCAAGCGGTCGCGTGGGTTTGGTCCAGGTCTCATCGTTAATCTGGACTGCGCCCTCTTTCAGTTTCCGTTGCGCCTCTGCGTTCGAACCTGTCAGGCCACAAGCTGTTAACAGATTCGGTATCTTGACGAAGTGGTACGCTCCACCACCTATGCTGAACTCCGAAGCGTCGTGTTCTGCACGAAGGCTGCGGAAGTCTGCCATTTCCACGAGAAAATCGACTAGCTT
>Ga0181520_10013844_pt1 | contig 10092 bp, 10 predicted proteins | sample PEATcosm2014_Bin_29_FD_132451 | JGI IMG/M metagenome (GOLD analysis project Ga0181520, IMG submission 132451) | Peatland microbial communities from MTU Mesocosm Facility, Houghton, MI, USA - PEATcosm2014_Bin02_30_metaG | ecosystem: Environmental > Terrestrial > Soil > Wetlands > Peat | place... | reverse complement strand
GTTCTCATACGGCATTCCATTGCCTAGCCTCGCCATTTTCCAAAAACCACCCCCCATCAACCAAAACCAAGATCCTATTTCTACGAAATCGCGTGCCAAACGCAAAGTGCGGAATGCACCCGCGATTTCCCGGCTTTCGGCGTTGACCTTTCCGCAACACTTGGTATCTTCAAGGTATGTAAGACTCGCTTGAGCAATCATTAGGGCTCAATCCTAGAGGCAGCATTCGCACCCAAACGAAAACGTCCCGCTCGTGCGGACGTTTTTCTTTTTCTTGGGTGCGTTCTTTTGGCTCGCACGCCGTGAGCCGATTTCACCGAGCATCTTCAGGCGGCAATCCCTCCTGGCTGTTGTTTTCAGCCGGCGCGGATTCTCGCCTTGGCAAATAGGCGAGAGAGCAGAGCGAGAAGGCGTGGCCACGGACGATTGAACCAACGGCGGAATCCTTCCGCCATCCTTAGGGGGATACAAAAATGAAGGCCGAAAAAACGATCAGCCTCAAAACGGTTCGCATGTTCAGTGTGGCGGCGCTTTTGTGTTCGGGAATACTCTTCCTGCCCGCGTCTGGGCAAGCCGATCCCCTGACATACACCATCTGGACCTATACTCCTGATCCTCAGCAGCAGCCCTATAGCAGCACGGTTAATGAAGTCACCGGTACTATCACAACCGACGGCAACCAGGGGAGATTGTCGACCTCCGACATGCTCTCCGCCTCCGTCACGTTCGACACTCCGAGCGGCGATTTCACTTTTCCTACTACATTCTTAACGGTGGGGACGGGGGGACCAGGTCTGACGGCAACTACAATTGATGGCGTTGAAGTGTTGGAATTTGTGGGCTATTCGCCTGGACAGTCATTGATTGTGGGGAGTACGACGGACCCAGGACGCATCATATGGCGGGATATATTGGCAAGTAATAACGAGGTGATGACGGGTACCTACGGCTCAAATACCTTCACAATGCACGCTCAGTCCGATGCAGGCACTGTCGACGGTGGCGTCTTGGGTACGACACCGATGGTGATTGCATCAGTCGTCCCTGAGCCGTCTAGCCTCGCCCTCCTTGGCATGGGTGCCGTCAGCTTGCTTGCCTACGCTTGGCGAAGACGACGGACGGCATAGCGTAGCCGATCCGAAGAAACCCGAAACACGAGAGCCGCTCACCGCAAGCGGCTCTCATTTTTTCTTGGGGCATAACCCGTCAGCGATTTCGTTGCCATCCGCCGAACACCGTTCTTTGACCATTCTCCACGACAATCCCGCCGTGTCCAGCACAGCGATGGGGGTGGGTTGCTCCCGAAAGCAGGCAGTCGTACGCGCGGATTTTTCTTGTAAACTGCCGTAACCCTGCGGTCGAGCATCTGCCAGTGCTTGAACGTGACCGAACCCTCCTCGAACAGCTTCGGCACCTCGATGCTAACGGAAACCCTTCCGGCCCCCTCTGGCCTGAAAACTCGCCTTGAAATCACCCCCGCCGACCGGTATCAAAGTGGAACGGGGAAAGTAAAACACCACCGTGAGGCAGCGCCATGGACGAGCAACCCGCCGGCCACAATTTTGGCCGACCGGTGGTCCTTGACGAGACCAAACGCCGGATGATCATCGCCCTGCTCATGAACGGCAGCAGTCGCCGCATGGCCGCCGGATTTGTCGGCTGCGCGCCGAGTACCATCACCCGCACCGCCGCCCGCGATGCCGAGTTCGCCGCCCAACTGGCCCGCGCCGAAGGCAACGCCGAAACCGAGGCCCTGTCGCTGATCCGCAAGGCCGCCCATAAGGAACGCTATTGGCGGGCGGCCGCCTGGCTCTTGGAACGCAAGAACCCGAGCAGCAACAAACGGCTCGCATGCTCGAAGCAGCTCGCTTTCCACTTACCGTTTTTCCTTCCCCTTTTTCCGGTTTCCCCGTTTACCTTCCTTACACTGATCCTCAATTGAGAACCTTACGGCAATTTTCTCCCGTTCACGCTATAGTCGGCCAACAGCCAGCGGCCCTGCTCGCGGCGCAGCGTCACGCTCACCGACTCGGCGAAACCAGGGTACGGACTTTGGCCCAGCCGGTCCCGCGCGCTGCCCACCGCCTGGAAGGTGACCGTGGCCGTGGGTGGGCTGGTCAATCGGTTGATCGTGATCTCCAGGCTGTGAATGCGAGCCTTGCGGAACTCGAACCGCTCGAACACCTGGTGCGCCCCGCTGCGAATCTCCCCGGCCGAGGGCGAAACGCACTCCAGCAACCGGTTCACGTCGTTGGCCTCGACGGCCGCCGCGGCCGCATCCAGGGTGTTGCTGATCGCTTTGCGGTCGGTCACCACAAAGTGCTCGGCCAGCAGGCCCAGCAGGACCAGCAGGCCGGCGGCGAGCATGGCCCCAAGCCAGCGGCCTTGTCCCGTGCGCAGCAAGAGGATGGCCAGCACGGCTTCCGCGGCAATGCCCACGAGCAGGATCGGCCAGGGGCTTTCCAGGAAAATCATCATCGCCCACCTCGTTTCCAGGCCACCAACTCGCGAATGATATCGTCCAACTGGTATTGGGCCCGCAGGCCGGTCAGCTTGCGGAGTTTCGTCAGGTCGGGGACGCGGCGGCGACAATCTTCGAAATCCTCGCCGTACGCCCGGGCGTAGCTGATGAACTCGACGGCCAGCGACGGATCGACCGCCGCGACCACCCGCCGGGCGAGGTCCAGAATGCTGACCGGCTGGTCGCTGCCGATGTTGTAGACGCCGCCCACCGCGGCCGGGCAATCCACCAAGGCCAGGATCATGCGGACCACGTCGCTGACGTGCGCGAAGCATCGCTGCTGCTGCCCGTCGTCGTGAACCAGCAGGGGCCCGCCCGCCAAGGCCGCGTCGACCAGCCGCGGCAGCACCATGCCGTAGGCGCCGGTTTGCCGCGGTCCGACCACGTTGAACAGCCGGCCGATCACCACCGGCAGGTTCCGCTCGCGCCAATAGGCCAGGGCCAGGAACTCGTCGATGGCCTTCGAGGCCCCGTACGACCAGCGGGGCCGCGTGGTGGGACCGAAGACCAGGTCGTCCTCTTCCGTCCACCGCGGCTTGGGATTCTTGCCGTAGACTTCGCTGGTGCTGGTGAGGAAGAACTTCGCGTTTCGGCCCCCCGCCACCTGTTGCCCCAACTGGCGCAGCAGCAGCTCCGTGGGATAGATGTTGGTTTCGATGGTGTGGATGGGGCTTTGGGCGATCAGTTGCACGCCGACGGCGGCCGCCAGGTGATAGACTTCGTCGGCGTCGGCCACCAGCCGGGCGATCAACTCCTCATCGGCCACGGTCCCTTTGCTGTAGCTGAGCCGGGGATGGTTCAAGACGGCGGCCAGGTTATCGATCGAGCCGGTCGATTCGTCGTCGACGACCGACACCCGATCGCCGCGGGCCAACAGCGCCTCGACGAGATGGCTGCCGATGAAGCCGGCCCCGCCCGTTACGACACAATTTTTCATGGGAATCAGCGGTAGTGGAAGATGAATGATGGAATGATGGCAAAACGTTGAACAATACGGACGATGCGAAGCCGCAAGCGGCTCTTTCTAATCTCGAATCTCAAATCCCTAATCCCTCGTTTCCTCGCGGTTTGCCATCATCGACGCGGCGATGGCCAGGCCCAAGAGCGCGGCGATGACCAACAGTTTCGCCCACGTGGCAATCAGGTGTGTGCCCGAGGACGTTAGGAAGAAATCGGCGATCATGTTCGCGCCCACGAAAGCCAGCACGGCCGCCAATCCATAATGCAGATAAACGAAGATTCGCATCACGCCGGCCAACAGAAAATATAGCGCCCGCAGGCCCAAAACGGCGAAAATGTTGGAACTGAAGACGATGAACGGGTCGAGCGTGATGCCGAAGACGGCGGGCACGCTATCGACGGCGAAAAGCACGTCGGTGCTCTCCATCACCAAAAGCACCAGGAAGAGCGGCGTGATCGAGAGTTGCCCCGCTTCACGGACGAAGAAGGCATGGCCGTGCTGGGCGTGGTTGCCTTGGCTTACCGGCAACAATCGCCGCGCCGCGCGGAGCACCAGGCTCTTTTCCGGGTGCACTTCGCTGCCGCTTTGCCAAACCAGGCGGATCGCCGCATAGACCAGCAACAGACCGAACAGCGGCAGCACCCAATCGAAGCGGTGGATCAGTTGCGTGCCGGCCAGCACGAACACCAGGCGGAGCACAATGGCCCCCAGGATGCCCCAGAACAACACCCGGTATTGAAACCGCGGAGGGACTTGGAAAAAGCGGAAGATGACGGCGAACACGAAGACGTTATCCATGGATAACGACCACTCGATGACGTAGCCGGTGAGAAAATCGGTGCCCGCCTCGCGGCCCAGCCGCCACCAGACCAGGGCGTTGAAGGCCGCGGCCAGACCGCACCAGAACACGGTCCAGCCGGCCGATTCCCGCAGGGAGGGGACGCGGTCGTGCCGGTGGAACACCAAGAGGTCCAGCGCAAGCAGAACCGCGACCAGCAGGCCAAATCCGACCCAACGCCAAGCGACGTCTTCAAGCACGTGGTTTCTATTTCTCGCCGCGGGGGCAGAGTAAGTCATTGTTCCCAAGACAACCGCCTTTTACCATAGAGGCCGGGGCGGCGGAGGGCAAGGTCTACCCCCCGGGGCGGTGCCGGGCGGCAGGCAAACAGCGCTAGATATTTCCCGCCCCGCGTGGAATAATAGCGGCTAGTCGTTCGCTAAAAGGTGACAGGCACCTTTTGTGCGAAGCACCCTCCGGGCCTTTCAGGCAAAAGGTGCCTGTCACCTTTTCGCCGCCTTGCCTACGGGGCGTCTGCCATGCAAACCATCGGCCACGCGGCCGCGCGTGCGTTGCTCATTGCCTTGCTGGTCTGGGGCCCAACCGGACTGGCCGGCGGTCAAGAGAAAAGCGGATCGGCCACGCAGCAATATAGTGCGGCGGTGGCGACGCAGAATCGCGGCGATTTCCAGCACGCCGCCCAGCAGTGGGTGGCGTTCATCGACAGCTTCAAGACCGATTCCCGCTGCGATCGGGCCTTTCATTACCTCGGCCTCTGCTACTTGAAGACCAACCAGTTGGAACTGGCCCGGCAATGCTTCGAGATCGTGGTGAAGAACTACCCGCAGTTCGAATTGCTCGATGCCACCTACTACTACCTGGGTTCCACGCTTTACAACGAGGCTCGGCTGGGCAAGGGCGAGTTGTACGACGCGGCGGGCGACGCCTTCCAGTCGGTGGTGGCCACCTATCCCAAGAGTGAGCTGGTTTCCCAGGCCCTTTTCCATCGCGGCGAATGCTTCTATCACCGCGGCAAGAAGCAACAGGCTGCCGAGACCTACGCCCAATGGCTGGCCAAGTTTCCCGCCGACAAGGCGGCGGCCGATGTCTTGCACGCGTTGGGGGTCAGTCAGGAGGAACTTGGGCAAAATGCCGAGGCAGAGAAGAGCTACGAGCAATTCCTGAAAAAATACGGGGCTCATGCCCTGGCGGCCGAGGTGACCGTGCGGCGGGCTGCGCTGCTGGCACAGGAGCGAAAGTATTCGCAGGCGGCCGCCCTGTACGCCTCGGTTTCGGCCAAGTGGCCGCAATCGAAGCTGCGGCCGGTGGCCGGCTTGGCGGGCGGGAAGTGCTACTATCTGGCCGGCAACTTCGCCGCCGCCGAAAAACTGCTCACGCAGACGGTGGCCGCCGGCGGCCCGTCGCTGGGCGAGGCTGCCCATTGGCTCATGCGCAGCCTAGTGAAGGGTGGCAAGCCGGCCGAAGCCGCGGCCCAGGCCGAACGGCTCCTCCCCAAGCTGAACGATGGCTCGCAGGCGGCCCAGGTGAGCATGGATCGGGCCGACGCCCTTTACGAGCTTCCCCAGCGCCGCGGCGAGGCGGTGGCCCTCTACGCCGCGATCGCCGCCAAATATCCCCGGGCCGCGGTCGCTCCGGAGGCCCTGTACATGGCCGGCTTCACTGCCCTGGGCAAGGGCGATTACGCGACGGCCCTGCGGCACGCCGCGGCCTGCAGGGCTGCCTATCCCCATAGCGCGCTAGTGGCCGATGCGGCCTACGTCGAGGCGGAGAGCCATCTGCAATTGGGCCACGCGGCCCAGGCAGAAAAGGGCTTTGGCGAGTTGTTGCAGAAATATCCCCGTCATGCCGACGCGGAGACGTGGCAGGTCCGCCGCGGGCTCGCGCTTTGCCTGCAAAAGAAATACGGCGAAACGATCGACTGGCTTCAGCCCAAGCTGGCCAAACTACACGGGCACGATGCCCTGGCCGAGGCGAACAATCTCTTGGGGCGGGCCCACTATCGTCTGGGCGAGCAGGCCTACGCCGGCGGCGACTTCGCCGCGGCCGCGGCGCACTATCAGCAGGTGGTCGACCGGTGGCCGCAAAGCCCGCTCGCGCCGCGCGCCCTCTATGGGCTGGGCTGGGTAAAGCTCGGCCAGAACGACTACACCGGCGCCGAGCGGCTGTTCGATACCATGCTGGCGAAATACCCCGGCGACAAGTTGGCGCCCCGCGCCCGTTACGCCCGTGGCATCGCTCGCCACCAGCGAAAGGAGTTCGGCCCGGCCATGGAAGACGTGCGGGCGCTGTTGGCGGCCGATCCAACGCCCGCGGAAAAGTCGGACGCCCGATACCTGTTGGGCCTGTGCCAGACGGGCCTGAAGCAAGATGCCGAGGCGGCGGCCAGCTTCCAAGCGATCCTCCGCGACGACCCGAAGTACGCCGGCGCCGACAAGGTGCTTTATGAATGGGCCTGGGCCCTACAGCGGCAGAACCAGCAGTTGGAGGCCGCCGCGATTTTCGCGCGACTGGCCGCGGAACACGCCGAGAGCCCCCTGGCGGCCGAGGCCCAATATTATCGGGGCGAATCGGCCTACGAGGCGGGCCATTTCCAGGATGCGGCCGCTGCGTACCGGGTGGCGCTGCAAAAAGCCGGCTCCAACGCGTGGGGCGAAAAGGTCGCTCACAAGCTCGGCTGGACCTATTTCCGCAGCAACGATTTCGCGCAGGCCCAGGCGACGTTCCATGCCCAGCGAACGACTTGGCCCGCCGGAGCGCTCTGGGGCGACGCCACTTTCATGGAGGCCGAGTCGCTACTGAAGCAAGGGATGTTTGCCGAGGCGCTGGCGATGTACGAGCAAGTGAAGAGTACGGCCGGCAAGGATTTTCCGGTGCTCACGTTGTTGCACGCCGGCCAGGCGGCCGGCGAGCTGAAGCAGTGGGCGAAGAGCCAGCAGTGGCTGACGAAGTGCATCGCGCAGTTCCCCGATTCGCCCTATTTGCCCGAGGTGCTCTTCGAGCAGGGCCAGGCACACCAGCATCTCGGCCAACTTGACGCGGCGATGGCGCTCTATCAGCAGGTGATTGCCGGCACGGGCCGCGAGGCGGCCGCCCGGGCGCAGCTTGCGATCGGCGAAATCGAGTTCCAGCAAAAGAAGTACGTCGAGGCGAAGAAGAGCTTCTTCAAGGTCGCCTATGGCTACGGGTATCCTCGCTGGCAGGCCGAAGCGACCTACCAGGCCGCCGGTTGTTTCGAGGCGTTGGGCATGAAGGAAGAAGCCATCAAGCAGTACCAGGAGCTGCTGGAGAAATATCCGCAGAGCGAGCAGTCGCTGCGGGCGAAGGGGCGGGTGGAGCAGTTGCGGAAGTAAACTCCTGACGCCACCCAGTCAGGAACGAGCTTTCCTTGATCGGCCAATCGGGGTATGATCGAGCCTATGGTCAAGCACCCCGCCCCCGGGCCGGCATCTCCACCATTGCGGGTCATTCTGCTGGGCGCCGCCCAGCGGCCCGAGATCTGCGCCGAGGCCGAACGACTTCGGCCGGCCATTTCTCAGTACGCCCAGGTCGTTCTGAGCGACTTTACGGGCACGGAAGATCTCTCGAAGGTCGAGGCCGACGTGGCTATCGTGCTGGGGGGTGACGGCTCGATTCTGCGGGCCGCGCGGCAAATGGGACACCGGCAATTGCCCGTGGTGGCCATCAATTTGGGCAAGCTGGGTTTTTTGGCAAACATGACGCTGGCCGAGTTGCCTGCCGTGCTCCACGACTTTACCGCCGGCAAGTTGTGTGTGTTGGAACACTTGATGTTCGAATGCCGGGTGCTTCGCCGCGGAAAGGTGCAGGCCCGACAGCTTGGTCTGAACGAGGCCGTCGTGCATGGCGGCACCCCGTTTACGCTAATCAACATCGACCTCTACGTGGACTCGGATTTGGTCACCACCTATAGTTGCGACGGTTTGATCATCAGCACGCCCGTGGGGTCCACGGCCCATAGCCTTTCGGCGGGCGGACCCATCTTGCGGAAGAATTTGCAGGCCTTCGTGATCGTGCCGCTCAGCCCGCACACGCTCACCATGCGGTCGGTGGTCGACTCGGCGGATCGCGTCTATGAAATGGTGGTCGAGCGTCCCAACGCCGGGACCTCCGTGGTGGTCGACGGCCGGCTCGTCTCGCCATTGGAACCGGGCGACCGCGTCCAGGTCGAGAGGGCCGCACCGCAGTTCAAACTGGTGACCAACCCCGGCCACACGTACTATCGCACGCTGCGCGAGAAACTCGGCTGGGGCGGACAATTGAAGCTCAATGGCGGTCCGTAGGGCACCTTGGCAGCACAGCCGCCCCCGGCTGTGTTTGTAGGCTGTAGAAGACACTCGAAAGGAAGCGAGGATGAAGGAATTGATTCGCGGCCTGGCCGCCGCATTGCCCGTGCTGGGCCTGGCAGTGTCTGCTTTGGCGGGCGAGCCAGAAAAATATCTTCTTCACTATAAGTTTCACCCCGGCGAGACGGTGCGCTGGGAAGTGGAGCATCGCTCCAACGTGCGGACAACCGTTGCCGGAATGACGCAAACCGCCGAGACGTTGAGTCTTTCGGTGAAGGCATGGCGGTTTACCGGCGTGCGGCCCGACGGCGCGGTTACCTTTGAGAACAGCGTCGAACGCGTCGACATGCGGCAGAAGCTCACCGGCCGCGACGAAATTCGCTACAACAGCCAAACCGACGCCAAACCGCCTTTGGGTTTCAAAGACGTGGCCAAATCGGTCGGCGTCCCGCTGTCGGTGGTGACCATGGACGCCGAGGGCAAAGTCTTGCACCGCGATCGCCGCCAGAAGCAGCCGCAGGCGGCGCTGCCGTCGGCCACGTCGACCGAAGGCTGGATGACCATCCCGCTGCCCGCGGAAGCGGTTGCCATCGGCCACACATGGTCGTTCCCCCAGGACATCGACCTTCCCTTGCCGGGTGGCGGCAGCCGAAGAATCAAGGCGCTCCAGCAATACACGTTGGAGAGTGTGAAGACCGGGGTGGCGACGATCCGGGTTGCCACGGAGATCCTTACGCCCGTCACCGATCCGGCGATCGAATCGCAGTTGGTCGAACGCGAGGCCGCCGGCTGGGTCCGCTTTGATATTGACGCCGGCCGCGTGCTGGGACAACAGTTGGATATCGACAAACACGTCGTCGGCTTCCGCGGCGACGCCAGCAGCATCCATTACGTCAACCGATTCGCCGAGCACCTCGTGTCGGAGCCGGCCCAAACGGCGGCGAAAGCGGCCGACGGCCGGCAGTAAGTCGAGTCGCCGCCGGCAGTAGTTGATTGCGAACCGCTTCCGCGGTACGATCCCGGGAAACCGGGCTCGTGCCGGAGCCTCCTTCCGCGGTCAATACAGGACTCGGTGGATCGTGGCCAATCGCGATAACCACTATGAAGCGGCGTTTGAAGAGTATCTTCGTTCCCGCGGCATACCCTACGTGGCCGTCGACGAGGCGAAGCGAAGTCTGCTGAGCAACGGCGCATCGATCAAGAGCCTAGACTTGTGAACAAGATGGAAGATTGCGCCGGAGGGCGGACGACGATCGTTCCGCCCATCGGCGTGTTCACTGTGCGGCTGCCCCGTTCCTCGTGGGAGAACTGAACCTCGATCTTGACCACGAGTGCCTGGAACAACCCCCGGAGGTCCTCCGGCTCGGCGTCCACAAATGCCTCTCTAAGTCGCCGCCCAAGAATGAGTTCGAGTTCCAGTTTTCGGCGAAATCCTGTATGATCTGCTCCCCGATCCATGGCTGGGAGAGCGGATCATGCAGGATGCCCTGATCCATCAATGTCAATGTCC
>Ga0181520_10013843_pt1 | contig 10092 bp, 7 predicted proteins | sample PEATcosm2014_Bin_29_FD_132451 | JGI IMG/M metagenome (GOLD analysis project Ga0181520, IMG submission 132451) | Peatland microbial communities from MTU Mesocosm Facility, Houghton, MI, USA - PEATcosm2014_Bin02_30_metaG | ecosystem: Environmental > Terrestrial > Soil > Wetlands > Peat | place... | reverse complement strand
TTCATCGGCAACGATTCCGGGCCGGGGCACCTTGCGGCGTTCTGCGGAGTGCCGACGTTCACCCTTTTCGGTCCGCAGATTTCCGAATGGTTTGCGCCGCTGCATCCGCAGGCGGAATGGAACAGGGGCCATGCATGTCCTTACAAACCGTGTTCGGATTATTGCCGGTTTGCCATGCCCCGCTGTCTTTGCGAAGTGACGGTGGATGAGGTCTGGCCGCGGGTGGAAAAGTTCGCCGCCAGACACGGCAGATGAACCGATCCCTTTCAGTGTTGCGGCTTGCGCCGTCTTCAGCTTGCCGGATAAAATGGCCGCGCTTCAAATGAAAGTTCTGATCTCCGCCATCGCCTGCAACCCGTATATCGGGTCGGAAAACTACTTTGGCTGGTCGGCAATTGAGACGCTGGCGCACGACCATCAACTATGGGTGCTGACAAGCCGGCGGAACGAGCCTGACCTGCGGCGCGCGGCAGCCGAAGGTCTGGTTCCCGCCAATGTCCGTTTCGTTTATGCGGGGCAATTCGATGAATATCATCCCAACCGGATGCTGGCGCGGTTTCAAAGCTGGAAGGAATACATTGGTTTTTCCAGGGCCATTCTCCCGTTGGCGAAGAAACTACAGGAAACGGAAAAATTTGATCTGGCTCATCACATCACCTATGCCACCTGGCGGGTGGCCTCGCCGCTCTGGCAACTGGGAATTCCCTTTGTCTTCGGCCCCATCGGCGGCAACGAGCAGTTTCCGCTCCGGCTGCTCCCCATCTTGAGCCCGGCCGCCGCCGCGTTTGAAATGGCGCGGATGGCTTCCAACGTCGCCTCCCGGTTTTCGCCCGGCGTCCGCAATTGCATCCGCCGGGCGGCGCATATTTTTGTGGCCAACGCGGAAACGGAGCAGTTGGTGAAAATCATGCGCGGTTCCGGCAACGGCATATCGAGGCTGATGGCCACTTTTCATTCGGAGGAAAAAGTCCGCGCCTTTTCGCGCTTTGCCTTCGACAAAAATCTGGACGGCCCGCTCCGCCTGTTTGCGGCGGGCAACATGGAAGGACGCAAAGGCGTGGCGCTGGCGTTGCAGGCGCTGGGCAGGGCGAAAAAGGCCGGGGTCAATTTCCGTTACCGGTTGGGCGCAAACGGGCCGGAAATCCCGCACCTGAAACGCCTGGCCGCCCGGCTGGATTTGAGCCGCGAGATCCTGTTTGCCGACAACCTGCATGGCGAGGATTACCAGCGCGAACTGGGAGCAACGCACATTTATCTGCTCCCAAGTTTGCGGGACAGCGCCCCAATAACCCTGACTGAAGCGATGCTGGCCGGTTGCGTGCCCGTGGTGGCCGATGGCGGCGGACCGGGCATCATGGTCACAGAAAATTGCGGCTATAAAATTCCCGCCAACAGCTCCGGACAAATGGTGGAGCAAATCACCGAAACCATTCTGGCCATTGACCGCGAACGGAGCATCATTTCAAAAAAAGGCGCGAGCGCCTCAAAAAGAATCGCCACGCACTTTACCGGGGAAAATTACCGCCGGACCGTCAATCAGGTTTATCAATCTCCGGTCATGCCGGGAGCCGCGTGATCACGGTTTCAAAGCCGGCTCCGCCAGACGGCGGTGGGCCTGGGCACATCGAAGGTCACGCGCCGATCGGGGCTTTGCAGCGTGTAAATGGAATAACTCGCCGGCTTCAGGAAAAAATGTCCCGCCGCCAGCCGGCGCAAACGATGGTGGCCAATCCAGACGGGTTTCAACGCGCGCACCCAGTGCGGCGTCATCGCGTCCGTCTCGGCTTTTTCGCGGATGGCGTTCGGCTTCAAATTCATGTTCCCGCCGGTGTCGGCGAAGGCGGACGTGAAGGCGTCGCAAACGGCCATCGGCACCCGGTTTTTCATCAGCGCCAGCAGCCAGTGGAAATCGCCCAAGTCGCGCCATTTCGTGTCGAAAAAAATCCCGCGTTCGGAAATGACCTTGCGCCGGATGAAAATGGAGCTGGTCAAAATGGGAAAGCGAAACCAGATTCCCTGCGGATGTGGCGTCATCAGGTGGCGATGGCAGATGTATTTTCCGTCGCCGTCGGTGATGATGGTGCCGGCCAGCGCCGCTTCGATTTGCGGATGTGCCTCAAAAAAATCGCGGACGGTCTTGAGCGCGCCGGGCAGGTATTGCTCGTCGCAATTCAGGTAGGCAAGGATGTCGCCGGTCGCGCGGCGGTATCCGCGGTTCACCGCGTCATACATTCCGCCGTCTTTTTCGATGAACGCCTTCACGCGCGGATCGCGCGGCAGCCAGTCCCGCGTGCCGTCGTCCGAGCAGGAATCCTGCACGATGTGTTCCCGTTCGACGCCGTGCTGGTCGGCGACGGACGCGACGCAAAGCTTCAGCCAGTTGGAATTGCGGAAGCTCGGCGTGACGATGGAAAATTTCATCCGTTACGGGGAATTGGTTTGCGAAGCGCCGGGCGAAACGGCGCCAAACGGCGGCGCGCCGGTAAAGACGGTGTTGAAAATGGTCACCAGATCCTGCTCGGCTTGATTTTTGGGATGATCCAGGGAAACAAGTTGGCTGGGGCCGCCGCCGACCGGAATGACGGTGAGATTTCTGCCGAATTTCGAAACGGAAGGCGAGTTCAAAACTGGATCAAAAATGCTTTCACCCCACCAGCCGGGGGAAGGCGGCAACCCAAGCAAATGCACGATGGTCGGCGCGAAATCCAACTGCGTAAGGGGTTGCCGTAAATCGGCGGGAGGCAGCGGTTGTCCGCTGATAAACGCCAGCGGCAGGCGCGCAAAGAAAGTGTCCGGAAAGCCGGGAATGTTTTTTAACATCGCGCTGTGCGGAAAATTGTGATCCGCCGTGAAAATGACGAGCGTGTCTTCCGTCAACAGGTTCCGTTCCCGCATTTTTTTGATGGTCTGGCCGACATCATAATCGTGCCTGAAAATGGCCGTAAGCGTGTCGCGGACATCCGGATCGGCTATTTTTTCCACTGAAGCGGGAGTTGGCGGATACTGCAGCGTGCCGTAATACGTGCGCGGAATGGGCGAATGAGTGTCACAATTCATGATCTGAATAAAAGTCTTTTTATCACGGTTTGCCTCCATGTAATCCAGCGCCTCGTTGTATAGCATCTGGTCCATCATCCCGCGGTCCTCGACGAATGGCGCCAGCCTCGGATCCTTGAGCCAGGTCTGGCTTCCAATGACGTGCTGGAAACCCATTTTCCTGAAAGTCAGACCGTCGTTGAGGAACGTCTCCGGGCCGCTCATCAGGAAATAGGTGTCAAACCCCCGTGCATTCAGATATTTGATCAATGAAGTTTCGTAGTCGCCCGTCAGGAGGCCGCCCACATTGGGATGACTGTTAAACGTCACCGCCAGTCCGGGCTGTGTCGGCAGGGCAACGCATTGATAATTCAGAAACATGCTGTTGGTGAGCGAACCGTAAAATGGCGTCAGCTCCGGCGGCAGGTTGGTGTTGTAAGGCGCCAGGAAATCCAGGGACAACGATTCGGTTCCGAACATGACGACATGCCTGAAAGGCTTCAAGCCGAGCGGCGGATATTTCCTGTTTCCCAAGGGCAGTTGCCATGTTTTCAAGGCATCCGACATGGCTTTCAAATCGCTGGCCGGATGCGGTTGCAGGGGCTTGAGCCGGTGCACGGTCACCGCCCGTCCAAAAATGACGAGCGGATTTTCCGCCAATGTCCGAAGCGAGTAAGTTTGATCCAAACGCCAGATTCCCTGCTGGAGCGAGGCGTGTGCAACGGTGACAGCCACTACAGTTGGCCGGAAAATTCCAGCGTCGCGCAAAACCGGCGCCAACCAAAGCAGAGCGGTCAGAACGATCAGCCATCGCGAATGCGCCGCTGCAAGCGTCTTTGCATTTTTCCGGATCAGCCACGTCGCCAAAAACCCGCTCAACACCCAGAATACCGCCAGAACAACAATCCACTTCCTGAAATAATCCAGGAAATACGCAATCCCCGCCGTCGGCTGGGCAACCCAGACAAAATACGGCCCGATCACCATGCCCATGTGATAGAGAAAACCCGCATTGATCGCGTAGAGCAAAAGATAAATCCATGCAAACGCCGCCGCCAGCCACCAGGCACGCAGATATTTTGTGAAAATCACCAATCCCAGCAAATAAACCGCCGCCGCATACATCCAGCCATACACCAAGTATTCCCAGAATTTCACGGTGTTCGCGGAGAGGTTAAACGGCACCCATGCCGTGATCCACAACAACGCGAACATCACCAGCAACGGCAACAACTGAAGCCACACTCCCAGGGCATAACGGGGCAGCCAGTTTCTGTGTAACATTTTCGTCACATTAACGGATGCGAATTGCCGGCGCAAAACCAAAAAAGTTGTCCCGCCGTCTTTCCCGGCTACCGGCCAATGGCCCTGAACCGCTGCGCGATCGGAATCCGCCGCCCGATGCCGAACGCGCGCGGCGACACCTTCAATCCCGGCGCGGCCTGCCGGCGCTTGTATTCACTGAACGTGACCTTGTTGAGCACGTCATTCACCACCGCCGCGTCAAACCCGCCGCGGACGATCTCCTCCCGGCCCAGATTTTGCACGACGTAGGCGTCCAGTATCCGGTCCAAAATTTCATACGGCGGCAGCGAGTCCTGATCCGTCTGGTTGGGCCGCAGCTCGGCGCTCGGCGGTTTTGAAATCGAGGCCGCCGGAATGATTTCGCGGTCGCGGTTCACCCAGCGCGCGATTTTGTAAATGTCCGTCTTGAAAACGTCCGCCAGCGGGGCCAGCGCGCCGCACATGTCGCCGTAAAGCGTGCAATAACCGGCCGCCATCTCCGACTTGTTGCCGGTCGTCAGCACCAGCGCGCCAAACTTGTTCGACAGCGCCATGAGCGTCACGCCGCGCAGCCGCGACTGCACATTTTCCTCGGCCTCGTTCGGTTTCGTGCCGGCGAAAACTTTTTGCAACTGCTTTTCCACCGACTTGAACACCGGCTCAATTGGCAAAACCTCGTATCGGATGCCCAGATTTTTCGCCAGCGCCGCGGCGTCGCTCAAGCTGCCCTCGCTCGAATAACGCGCCGGCATCGAGACGCCCAGCACCTTGTCCGCGCCCAGCGCGTCCGCCGCGAGCACGGCCACGAGCGCCGAATCAATGCCGCCGGACAAACCGACGATGGCGGATTTGAAACCGCATTTGTGGACGTAATCGCGTATGCCCAGCGACAGCGCGGAAAATAGCTGCTGCTCGCGTGCCGGGAAATCGAAACCCCTCACCCGTCCTTCGGACACCCTCTCCCCATCCGATGGGGAGAGGGACGGGGTGAGGGGCGCGACGAAAACCTCCTCCTCAAATCCCTTGCCCATCGCGATGACCCCGCCGCGCGCATCCAGCGCGACGCTGTGGCCGTCGAAAATCAATTCGTCATTTGCGCCCGCCATGTTGACCTGCGCCAGCGGCACGCGCTCGTCGCGCGCCACGCGCTGAAGCATCGCCAGCCGCGTGCGTTCCTTGCCGTCGTGCCACGGCGACGCGGAAAGGTTGAGGATGATTTCCGCGCCCTGCGAAATCAGTTCTTTCACCGGGTCGCGCCGGTAAAGCCGGTCCGGCCAGAAATCCTCGTCGTTCCAGATGTCCTCGCAAATCGTGATGCCGAGCTTGCGTCCGCCGAACTCGAACGGCGCGATGGTTCGGGCCGGCTCAAAATACCGGTCCTCGTCAAAAACATCGTAGGTCGGCAGCAGGCATTTGTGCGTGCGCCAGACGATTTTCCCGCTTTGCAAAACCGCGGCGGCATTGCGCAGCGCGCGCCCGGGACGTTCAGGATTGCGATCCACGTAGCCGACGCACAGCGGAATCGCGCCGATGACCCTGGCGGTTTCAGCGAGCGCGGAAAGGTTTGATTCGACAAAATCCTCGCGCAGCAGCAGGTCGCGCGGCGGATAGCCGCACAAAAACAATTCCGGCGCGAGCACGAACTCCGCGCCGAGCGCGGCGGCCTTTGCGCAGCCGGCCAGAAGTTTTTTCCGGTTGGCCGCGAAATCGCCGACGGTCGGGTTGAGCTGGAGAACGCCGATGATCATTTTCGATTTACGATATGCGATTTACGCGCCGAGCGCGAACCGGGAATGGAATCGTAAATCGTAAATCGTAAATCGTAAATCAAATGTTTTCCACGCCATGAAAAGCCCGCGCCAGATTTTCCAGGTGGCGTTCGAGGGTGAACCGGCCGAGGAAATTGTCGCGCATGGCTTCGCCGGACTTTTCGTTCATCAGCCGGATCAGCCCGGCGGCGGCCTGCTCCGGCGATTGCGGATCCACGAGGCCGGGATAATCCGGCGGCAGCATCTCCGGCAGCGAACGCCAGCGCGTCGTCACGATGGGCAGCCCGAACGCCATGGCTTCAATCAGGTTGATCGGCTGGTTTTCGCCGTAATAGCAGGTCGGAAAACAAAACACATCCGCCTCGCGCAAAATTTGTTCCTTCCGCCCGCCGGAAACGAAGCCCAGATATTCCACGTCCCCGGCGTAATCAGGCGACTGAAGCATCCGGTCAAATTCCGTTTTATCTTCGGCGGTGACAAATCCGCCGGCGATGGTGAGTTTCATCCGCGCCAGCGAACCGCGCGCGGCAAGCTGGCGGTTCGCAAGCGCGACGCCTTCCATGGCGGTGAACAATCCCTTGTCGCGCGAACAAAGCGCCAGAAACAAGACCTTGATGATCTGCGGATCGCCGCCGGCGGCGGCCATTTCCCCGGCGGCAGGCTTTTCGCCGGCCAGCAATCTGGCGCGGGCGGCAAACCGCGCGCGGCGGCACGGCTGCACCGACGTTGCGAAATCCGGGCAGGGATCGGGAATGCCGTTGTGAACGACGCAAATGCGCCGCGACAACAATTTTTCCGCGTCCGCAACATTGAAGCGGGACAGCACGATGCTAAGGCTCACTGGTTTGAACAGCCGGTAGGTGGCCGCCCGCGTCCGGATTTGCACGGCGGTTTCGAGCCATTTGGCCATGCCGGCGGCATGCCAGTGCAGGATGATGTTTTTGAAAAACGGACGGCAAAGGAGCATGACCAGCCAGTCGCGGTAAAGCGCGACATGCTTGCCCGGCGCGGGAACGTAGTAAAAAGTGTCCACGCCGTGACGGAACCGGCACCAGACGGCCTCCAGGCAAAACAGGAAGAGCCGCACAAGTTTGATGCTCTGGATTTCGCCGATGTTTTCGAGCGTCTTGGAAAGCTGGGCGTTGACGTGATAACACTCGATGCCGCAGGCAGACGGCTCCTGCATCCGGTTCCGCTTCTTCCGCCGGTCGCCGCCAAAACCGTCGAGCATGAGCCTGACCATGTAGCTCTGGCCGTGATGCGGCGGCGGCACATGGGCAAAGACAAGCAATTTCATTTATGATTTATGATTCTTGATTTATGATTGCGCGCCGGGCGAACATTGGAATTGTAAATCATCAATCATCAATCATAAATCAAAAATGACGACCCGTGTCAACGTCCTTGGCGTCGGCGTCAGCGTCCTGAACCTGCGGACGGCGGTGGACGCCATTGCCGGCGCCGTGCGCGCGCGGCGCAAGGGCTATGTCTGCGTCACCGGCGTCCACGGCGTCATGGAGGCGCGGAACGACCCGGCGTTCCGGAAAATCCTGAACGAAGCCTTTCTCTGCACGCCCGACGGAATGCCGCTGGTCTGGGTGGGCAGAATCCGCGGCCACTCCGAAATGCGCCGCGTTTATGGCCCAGACCTGATGCTGGACGTTTGCAACTGGAGCGAACGAAATCCGTGCCGCCACTTTTTCTTTGGCGGCGCGCCGGGCGTGGCCGAACTGCTCGCGGAAAAATTGAAGGCGCGCTTCCCGAAACTGGAAATCGCCGGCACCTTCACGCCGCCGTTCCGCCCGTTCAACGCCGAGGAGGAAAAACAATTTGTGGAAACGGTCCGCGCCGCCAGGCCGGACATTTTGTGGGTCGGCGTGAGCACGCCGAAGCAGGAAAAGTTCATGGCGGAATTCCTGCCCAAGCTGGACGTGACGCTGATGATTGGCGTCGGCGCGGCGTTCGATTTCCACAGCGGTCGCATGAAGCAGGCGCCGCGCTGGATGCGGCGCAGCGGACTGGAATGGTTTTACCGGCTGTGCCGCGAGCCACGCCGGCTGGCGAAACGCTATTTCAAAAACAACCCGCTCTTCGCGCTGAAAATCGCCGGCCAGCTTTGCGGCTTGAAGAAATATACGATGGAGTGACGGCTCTCCGACCTGCACCTTGTTGGGGATGCCGCCGAGGGCGATGACGGCCCAGTTCTCAAATTCAAACGGCGGGATGACGCGCAGCTTCTCCACCGTCCACGGCAGGTCGCGGACGACGAAGCCGCGTCCGGCGCGCCAGAGCCGTTCGCTTTCCGGCAGGTGCAAACATCGCGCAGGCGTTTGGCCATGAGGCGGCAGGCATGGGCGGAATATCGTATCCGTCTGACCAACCACGTCTAGTTTTCGGTGCTGGTTGAAAACATGGCGGCATTAACTCATCAAATACTGTATCAGGACGGCGGCGTTGGACTTCTCAACAGCGGCCACAGCGGAGCCTGACTATGCGGTTTAGGAAATCGTCTTTGCGCAATGCTGACTGCCGGCCAATGGTGGAAAAGAAAAAACCGCTCCCTTTTCCCGGAGCGGGGCAATGGAGAACAAACCGGCTTACTTTCGCCGGAGAAGGAACAACATCAGGGACAATCCTCCAAAACCCGCCAGTGCCATGTTCACCGGCTCCGGCACAGCGGTGATGTCCACTGAAAAGCTGTTTAGCGTCGAAGTGTCCCCCGGACTCAAATCCGCAAAAAAGAGCGTCCAATTCCCGTTTGGATCCGTGTTGTTAAACGTTGCCAAGTCGGTGTAAGCCGTATAGTTGCCTGATAAGTTCGCGCTGCTTGTTGTCGGAACAGGGCTGCCGGTTCCTTCAACAAACGTGATGTTCATGGACGAACCGCTTAACCCTGGACTCGGACCATTGAGCAAGGTGGAAATCTGGCTGCCATGCGACAGATACGCGTAAATGTCCCCGTTGTAGCCCCCACTCAAATTGAGAGAAACAGTGATGTTGCCGACCGTCAATCCGCTCGCTCCAAAATTAATCGGATAGGCCACGCCCGATGGATTGTTGTCCGGAATGACTACGCCGGGACTGGAGGAAACGGTGTAATCCCCACTGCCGCCGCCTCCTGGTCCGGCGAAAGACAGCGCTGCCTCTGCCGGAGGGCTGCCACCCAAAACAACTCCCAGCATCGCTGTCGCCAGGATGCGATTTGGAATTCTCATAAATTCAATTTCCGGTTGTTGGTGCTTGCCAGCTCATTTCAATAACTCGGATAAACCGTCCGGTAATAGAGTTGCGGCACCCCGCCAATCGGATCCATCACCTGGAACACGCCGACGCCAAAGCCCAAATGGTTGTCAGTTGGCGCAGTATAGTTTCCTTCTTTCGTCCAGCCCGGCCCGGTGACGACCGTATTGGTTTCCACCGTGTAGGTGTAGCCTGGAATTCCTGCAAACTGCGCCACGAAATTGCCATTTGCCGTTCCGGTATAAACCGAGTTGGCCGTCTGTCCATTGCCTGACCCAGCCGTCACGCTTACCGCCATCGTTTGCCAGCCATGACCGTCATAAAAAGTGAACGTGAAACTATCGCTCCCTGAATAATTTGAACTGGGCGTGTAGGTCAAATTGCCGCTGCCATCCACGGAGGCGGTGCCGTGGCCGGGTGTGGTCACCGCCGTGGTCCATCCGGTGGGATAAGAGCTGGCCGCGCGTGCGCTGGTGGAGTGGTTGGCCAGTTTCAGCGCAGGAATCACCGCCGCAATGTTGACCGGCGTGGACAACGTCAAAGGCGTAGTGGTGAAAGTGTAAATGTCCAGCACGCCGGTCGCAGCCAGCTTGTTGGTGTCCCAGGAAATACCGCCGGCCAGTGCCGGCACGGCAACGCTGCTGAACCAGCCGCTGTAGCTTGAGGCATTAAACAACGTGAAACTGTCCCCGCTGGCGAGCGTGCTGGAAGGATTGTTCGATACCATCAATGTGCCGCCGTAAGTCAACGTGCCCGACGAAAG
>Ga0181520_10013842_pt1 | contig 10093 bp, 7 predicted proteins | sample PEATcosm2014_Bin_29_FD_132451 | JGI IMG/M metagenome (GOLD analysis project Ga0181520, IMG submission 132451) | Peatland microbial communities from MTU Mesocosm Facility, Houghton, MI, USA - PEATcosm2014_Bin02_30_metaG | ecosystem: Environmental > Terrestrial > Soil > Wetlands > Peat | place... | reverse complement strand
GGCGGCATCGGCCAGCACCGCGGCGTCGGGGCGGCGGAACCGGGAAATCTCCTCGGCGTCGATGTCGAGGCGGACGATTTTCAGCTCCGGGTCGGTGCCCCACACCGACTGGGCGAAATGCAGGCGCGTGCCGACGCCCAGCACCGCGTCGGCGTCTTTCCACAGGCGGTGGCCGACCGGCAACGAGACGGCGAGCGGATGCGTGGTCGGCACCACGCCACGGCCACGGCGATAGGTCACCACGGGCGCTTGCAGCATTTCCGCCACTGCCAGCAGTTCGGGGCCGGCCTCCAGCGCGCCGCCGCCGGCGATGATGATCGGCCGCCTGGCCGCACCCAGCAGCCTGGCCGCCTCGGTCACCGCATCGGCGTCCACTTCCGGGCGGCACGGCGGCAACGGTTCCATCGGCATGGCCTGGCCCGGCCGGCCCCACACGTCGATGGCGCATTCCAGCGCCACCGGCTGCCCCCGGCCGCTCAGCGCCGCCCGCACCGCCTCGGCCACCAGCCCCGGCGCCGCCCCCGCCGAGGGGATGCGCGCGGCGAACTTCACCATGTGGCGGAGCAGGCCAAGCTGGTCGTTCAGCTCGTGCAGATGACCCCAGCCCCTGCCGATCGCGTCCGACGGCACCTGCCCGGCGATGGCCAGCACCGGCGCGCCGGTGCCGTAGGCGGTCAGCAGCGCCGCCGTCGTGTTCAGGATGCCGGGCCCCGGCACCGCGGCGTAGGCCTGCGGCCGTCCGGTCGCCAGCGCGGCGCCGAGCGCCATGTAGGCCGAGGTCTGCTCGTGCCGTGGATGCAGCACCCGCATCCGGCCGGCACTGCGCTGCACGGCATCGAACAGATGGTCGTTGTGCACACCGGGCAGGGCGAACAGCGTGTTTATGCCGTGCCGGAGCAGGGCATCGACGGTGGCTTCGGCAGTGGTCATACGTGGCATGGCTGGTTCCGCGACGGGGTCGAGGGCAATGTATTGACACGAAATCGCGCCGGACTACACATCGCCGGCCAGGATAGCGGCGCCATCTGCATCTGGGTACGAGGCGGTTGCGGACGCAATCGCAGTGAGGAGAACGTCATGACAACGTTTCGTGCCGCTGTGTTGTTTGGTGCCCTCGCGTGCGCCACATTTTCCGCGTCGGCCGCATCGGCGGACACGATCCGCATCGGCATGAGCGTGTCGACGACCGGGCCTGCCGCCTCGCTGGGCATCCCGCAGCGCAACACCGTGGCCATCCTGCCGAAAGAGATCGCCGGCCAGACCATGGAATACTTCGTCCTTGACGACGGCACCGACGCCACGCGCGGCGTCGCCAACATGCGCAAGCTGATTGACGAGGATAACATTGATGCCATGATCGGCTCCTCCGCCACGCCGGCCTCGGCGGCGATGAGCGCGGTGGCGGCCGAAAAGGGCGTGCCGCAGGTCGTGCTGGCGGCCTCGGCCTCGCTGATCCTGCCGATGACGCCGGAGAAGCGCTGGGTCTTCAAGGCGCCGCAGAACGACAGCCTGATGGCCGATGCCATCGCCGATCACATGGCGCAGCAGGGCGTGAAGACGCTGGCGTTCATCGGCTTCAACGACGGCTATGGCGACGGCTGGCTGACCGAAACCGAACGCGTCGCGGCGGCGCACGGCATTCGCCTGGTGGACGCGGAGCGTTACGCGCGCACCGACACCAGCGTCACCGGGCAGGTCCTGAAGATCATGGCGGCGAAGCCGGACGCCGTGCTGATCGGCGCCGCCGGCACGCCGGCGGTGCTGCCGCAGAAGACCCTGAAGGAGCGCGGCTACAAGGGGCTCTATTACCAGACCCACGGCGCCGCCAATGCCGATTTCCTGCGCGTCGGCGGCAAGGACGTGGAAGGCACCTTCCTGCCGGTCGGCCCGATCGTGGTGGCGGACCAGCTGCCCGATTCCAACCCGATCAAGGCCGTTGCGCTGGACTATATCCACCGCTACGAGGCGGCCAACGGCCCGGGCTCGGCGACCGCGTTCGGGGCCCATGCCTACGACGGATTCCTGATGTTGCAGGCCGCCATTCCGGCCGCGCTGGCAAAGGCCAAGCCGGGCACTGCCGAATTCCGCGCCGCCCTGCGCGACGCCCTGGAGCAGGAGAAGGGCCTGGTGCTGGACCATGGCATCGCCACCACCTCTGCGCAGGACCACAACGGCTTCGACGCCCGCGCGCGGGTCATGGTGACCATCAAGGACGGCGCGTGGAAGCTGCTGCCCTGAAAACGCCAAAGCGCAGCCCCGCACTCCTTGACCCAAGGAGTGCAGGGGCGAAGCCCCGGTGATGGACCCGACGATTGTTCTGATCCTCGTGCAGGACGGCATCGTTAACGGCGCCATCTATGCTCTTTTGGCGCTGTCGCTGGTGCTGGTGTTCGCCGTCACGCGCGTGGTGTTCATTCCGCAGGGCGAGTTCGTCGCCTCTGGCGCGATGACCTATGCGGCGCTCGATGCCGGGCAGATGCCGGGCAGCGTGTGGTTGCTGTGCGGCCTGGGCGCCGCCGCCTGCCTCGCCTCGCTGTGGTCGCAACGGAGCACCCTGCGGGCGCGCGGCGTGGCGCGCCTGTTGGCCGCCACCCTGGGGCTTCCTGTCGTGGTGCTGCTGGTCACGCGCCAGGTGGCGCCGCTGCATCCCGGCGTGTTGATCGAGGCGTTGCTGGCACTGCTGATCGTGACGCCGATGGCGCCCTATTTGTACCGGGTGGCATTCCGCCCGCTTTCCCATGCTTCCGTGCTCGTCCTGCTGGTCGCGGCGGTCGGTGTGCATCTCGCCCTGGGCGGACTGGGGCTGGTGTTCTTCGGGGCGGAAGGATCGCGCGCCACCGGCTTCTCCGACGCCAGCCTGTCCATTGGCCCGCTCACCGTGCCCGGGCAGTCGCTGTGGATCGTCGGGCTGACGCTTGGCCTGATGATCGCGCTTTATGGATTCTTCGAATACACACTGTATGGAAAGGCGCTGCGCGCCACCGCGGTGAACCGGATGGGGGCGCGGCTGGTCGGCATCGGCACCGCCCAGTCCGGCGAGATCGCCTTTACGCTGGCCGGCGCGATCGGCGCGCTGTCCGGCATCCTCATCGTGCCGCTCACCACCATCTACTACGACACCGGCTTCATCATCGGGCTGAAGGGATTTACCGCCGCCATCATCGGCGGACTGGTCAGCTACCCCGCCGCGGCGTTGGCCGCGCTGACGGTGGGCGTGCTGGAAAGCTTCTCCTCGTTCTGGGCCAGCGCGTTCAAGGAGGTGATCGTCTTCACCGCGATCATCCCGGTGCTGCTGTGGCGCAGCTTGCGCGGCGGCGCGTCGGAGGACGAGCAATGAGCTGGCGCATCCTGTGGCCGCTGCCGGCGCTGCTGCTGTGCTTTCTGCTGCCGTGGCTGCCGGGGCTGCCGCCGTTCTGGGTGACGTTGGCCAATTACATCGGCATCGCCGCCATTGTCGCCATCGGACTGGTGGTGCTGACCGGTGTGGGCGGGATGACCTCGTTCGGCCAGGCGAGTTTTGTCGGGTTTGGCGCTTACACGACGGCCATTCTCACCGTGCAGGCCGGGATGTCGCCATGGCTCACGCTGCCGGCCGCGCTCGCGGTCAGCGCGGTGGCGGCGCTGGCGATCGGCGCGATCACGCTGCGGCTGTCCGGCCATTATCTGGCCGTCGGTACCATCGCCTGGTCGGTGAGCCTTTACTACACCTTCGCCAATCTCGACCTGTTTGGCCGCAACGACGGCATTTCCGCCATCCCGCCGTTGTCGTTCGGCAGCTTCAGGCTGATCGACGGGCGGCTGTATTTCACCGTCATCTGGATCGGTGTGGTGTTGGCCGCGCTGGCCACCGGCAACCTGCTGGACAGCCGTGCCGGCCGTGCCATCCGTACACTGCACGGCGGCACGCTGGCGGCGGCGAGTTTCGGCGTCAACACGCCGCGCGCGCGCATGCTGGCCTTCGTCTATGCCGCCGTGCTGGCCGCCTTCGCGGGCTGGCTGTATGCGCACATGCAGCGTTCCGTGAACCCCACGCCATTCGGGCTGAACGCCGGCATCGATTACCTGCTGATGGCGGTGGTGGGCGGTGCGGCGCACATCCCGGGTGCGCTGTTGGGCGCCGGGCTGTTCACGGTGGTGAACGACGTGTTGCAGGACGTCCTGCCGAAACTCATCGGCACGCAGGGCAATTTCGAGACCATCGTGTTCGGCGCCATCCTGGTGCTGGCGCTGCAGGCGTCCCCGCAGGGCATCTGGCCGCACATCGCCCACGCCCGCCCACGGCCCCACCGCGCGCCGCCCGACGCCGCCAGGTTGCCGCCGCGCGCCATGCCGCCGCACGGGGTGCCCATTCTGGCGGTGCACGGCCTGTGCCGCAGCTTCGGCGGGCTGATCGCCGTGAACGATCTCGATTTTTCCCTCGCCGCCGGTGAGATCGTCGGCCTGATCGGTCCGAACGGAGCGGGCAAGAGCACGACTTTCAATCTGCTGACCGGGGTGGATCGGCCGAGCGCGGGAGCGGTCGAATTTCTCGGCCGATCGCTGATCGGCCTGGGCGCTCCGGCGATCGCGCGGCTCGGCATCGCGCGCACCTTCCAGCACGTGAAGCTGGTGGCGAGCATGTCGGTGATCGAGAACGTGGTGATCGGCGCGCATCTGCGCGGCCGCGCCGGGCCGGTGCAGGGCGTGCTGCGGCTGGACCGCGCCGAGGAGGCGCGGCTCTACGCCGAGGCGGCCCGCCAACTGGCCCGGGTCGGGCTGGCGCCATATGCCGACCGGCTGGCGACCAGCCTGCCGCTCGGCCAGCAGCGCGTGGTGGAAATCGCCCGTGCGCTCTGCCTCGATCCGGTGCTGTTTCTTCTCGATGAACCGGCGGCGGGGCTGCGTCACAGCGAAAAGGCGGAACTCGCCGCGCTGCTGCGCCGGTTGCAGGGCGAGGGCATGACGATCCTGCTGGTCGAGCACGACATGGAGTTCGTGATGAACGTCACCGACCGGCTGGTGGTGATGGACTTCGGCACCAAGCTGGCCGAGGGCACGCCCGATTGCGTGCGTTGCGATCCGGCCGTGATCGAGGCCTATCTGGGCAGCGTGGTATGACGTTCGTGCTCGAGCTTGACGACGTATCCGTCGCCTATGGCGGCATCCCCGCGGTTTCCGGCGTATCGTTCGGGGTTGCCGCCGGCAGCATCGTGACGGTGATCGGCCCGAACGGCGCGGGCAAGTCCACGTTGCTGAACGCGGTGATGGGCATGTTGCCGGTGCAGGGGCGGATCCGCTTCGGCGGGGACGATCTGCGCGGCACCCGGATGGCGGCGCGCGTGCAGGCCGGCATGTCGCTGGTGCCGGAACGGCGCGAACTGTTCACCAGCATGAGCGTGGAGGACAATCTCCGGCTCGGCGCCTTCCGCCATCGCGCCGAGGGGCGAGCGGCCGCCACGCGTGCGCTGGAGGAGATTTTTTCGCTTTTCCCGCGGCTGAAGGAGCGCCGGCGCCAGCAGGCCGGCACGCTGTCGGGTGGCGAGCGGCAGATGCTGGCGATGGGGCGCGCGCTGATGGCGCGGCCGGCGTTGCTGATGCTGGACGAACCCAGCCTGGGCCTGGCGCCGCTGATCGTGCGCGATATTTTCCAGACCATCACCGAGTTGCGCTCAACCGGCGTCGCGATTCTCCTGGTCGAGCAGAACGCCCGCGCGGCGCTGCAGGTTTCGGACTACGGTTATGTGCTGGAGACCGGGCGCATCACGCTGCAGGGGCCGAGCGCGGAGTTGGCATCCGACCCGCGCATCGTGGAACTCTATCTGGGTCACGGCACCGAATAGTGAGGACAGCATGCGACTGATCGCATTTGCCCTGCTGACAGCCGGTTTGATCGCCTGCCTGCCACCCGCGCCGGTCGGACGCGCGCAGGTCCCGGGAGAGGTTGTCCTGCCCGGCCGGGCACAGACCGGCACGGATGTCCGCGACGTTCGTTTCACTTTCGCATGCACGTCGAATGACGGCCCGACCGTTACCGGCGTGCTTGCGGTCGAACTGGCCGTGCCTGGCTACGAAGGGCTCGCCCCCGTGTTTCCGTTCGACGATTTCGAAGGGCCCGATGCTGACGCTGGCGACCGCACCATCCTTGAAGCGACCGGACCAGGCGGCACGACGCGGGGAAGGTTCGCAGCCGCCGGATGGATCGGCGTCGAAGCGGACCGGAGCTTTCACCTCGGGGTGAGTGCCGGCATGCGCCGTGACGCGCGTCCCCTCGCCGCTGTCGCGACGGTGCTGCGCAAGGTCGTTGCCGGGGCCGGCACGCTGGTCTGGCGGCAGGAAAGCACGAAGCCCGGGGGTATGCCGATCATCGCCACGCTGGCCGTCACGGCCACCGACGCCGCGCGGCTGAGGTTGTTGCTGGCGCCCTGCCTGGCTGTCGCGGGGCGCGGAGGCCGGTAGCCCGAGGTCGCCGCCGGCGGGCGCCAACGGTCCTTTCGAGGGTCTCATTCCCAATCCGGCCCGTGGCGGCTATGACGAAGCAAACGACCGAGGTTCCTGTCATGCCCAAACTCGGACAAGCGTTGCTCGACGCGCTCAGCGCCCATGGCGCCCGCGAGATCTTCGGCATTCCCGGCGACTTCGTGCTTCCCCTGTTCAAGGTGATCGAGGAGAGCGGCACGTTGCCGTACTACACGCTGAGCCACGAGCCGGCGGTGGGTTTCGCCGCCGACGCGGCGGCGCGGTTCCACGGCTCGATTTCCGTCGCCGTCGTCACCTGGGGCGCCGGCGCCTTCAACCTCGTGAACCCGATTGCCGGCGCCTTCGCCGAGCGCTCGCCGGTGGTGGTGGTGTCCGGCGCGCCTGGCGTTACCGAGGGCGCCGCCGGCTGGCAGTTGCACCACATGTCGCGCGCGCTCGACACCCAGTCCCGTGTGTTCCGCGAAATCACCTGCGACCAGGCCATCCTGGACGACCCGGCGCGCGCCGCCGGCGAGATCGCCCGCGTGCTGCGCAGCGCCCAGGAATTCTCTCTCCCGGTCTACATCGAGGTGCCACGCGACCTGGTCGGGGCCGAGATCGGCACCGTGGAGGTGCTGGCGCGCCGGCCGGCCGACCCGGACGCCCTGGCCGAGTGCGCCGACGAGATTCTCCGACGCTTGCGTGCGGCCCAGCGCCCGGTGGTGATGGTCGATGTCGAGACCCGCCGCTACGGCGTCGAGCGCAAGGTCGCGGCCCTGGCCCGCGCGCTCGCCATCCCGGTGGTCACCACCTTCATGGGCCGCGGCCTGCTTTCCGCCGATGCCGACGTGGTGCGGGGCACCTATCTTGGCGCCGCCGGCGAACGCGCGATCACCGCGCTGGTGGAGGAATCGGACGGGCTGCTGCTGCTCGGCGTCATTCTCTCGGACACCAACTTCGCCGTGTCGGAGCGGAAAATCGACATGCGGCGCGCCATCCTGGCGATCAACCGCGAGGTGCGGGTGGGCCACCACAGCTACCCCGCCATTCCGATGGACGACCTGCTTGACGCCCTGCTGGCCCGTGCGCCCGCTCCGGGGGCGGCCGGGCCGGCACCGCCGCCGCGTCCGCTGAGTACCCTGGTGGCCGACGATGCGGCCTTGCAGCCTTCGGATGTCGCCGCCGCGGTGAACGACCTTTTCGCCCGCCATGGACCCATGCCGATCGCCGCCGACATGGGCGATTGCCTGTTCACCGCCATGGAGATCGGCAACGCGCCGCTGGTGGCGCCGGGCTATTACGCCGGCATGGGGTTCGGCGTGCCGGCCGGGCTGGGCATGGGGGTCGCCACCGGCGAGCGGCCGCTTATTCTGGTTGGTGACGGCGCCTTTCAGATGACCGGCTTCGAGCTCGGCAACTGCCGGCGCTATGGCTGGGACCCGATCGTCGTGGTGTTCAACAACGCCAGTTGGGAAATGCTGCGGGTGTTCCAGCCCGAGAGCCGCTTCAACGATCTCGACGATTGGCGGTTCGCCGAACTGGCCGGTCCCCTGGGCGGAGTGGGTGTGCGCGTGCAAACGCGCCGCGAACTGGCCGCGGCGCTGGAAGCCGCGCATGGGGCGCGCGGAAAGTTCCAACTGATCGAGGCGATGCTGCCGCGCGGCGCGACGTCCGACACGCTCGCCCGCTTTGTCGCCGGCTTCAAGGCGGCGCGGGAACGCTCGGTCTGACGCATCACTTTTTTCTGATGCCGGCGGGCCGGGCCGGGCGGTAGGCTGAGGCGCCACCGGAACGGGACTCCTTCGACATGTCGTTCGCCAGCCGGTTTGCCGTCCCCCTCCTCGTGCTCGCCCCGTTCATTGCCGCCACGCCGGCCCGCGCCGATACCACGGCCGATGGGGCCGCCGCGTTGCAGGCGCAGATCCGGGCCTGGGTGGCCGGCCTGACCGGTCCCGCCGTCGATCTGGGCAGCCACGCGGTGCGGGTGACCCCGGCGGGCGATGCCTACCGGTTCGAGCTGCCGCTGACGGGGCCGGTGGGGAACACGGGCTGGGTGATCACCGGCGAGCCGATCACCGCGATCGCCAAGCCGCTGGATAAGGGCGCCTGGACGATCACATCGATCCAACTGCCGACGCCCCTGCGTGTGGATCGGACGGAGGCGCCGGACGGCAAGCCGTACAGTTGGATGCTGGCGCTGGCCGGCCAGCAGGTCCATGGCCAGTTCGATCCCACCCTGGCCACCGGTTCCCGCTTCGAGGGCACGCTGCGCGGATACAGCTCGCTCAGCCAGACCGCGGCGGGCACGCACAGCAGCCATTACGACCGCTACGTGTGGAATGGCAGCTGGGTCCCCGCCGGTGACGGGCGCGTGACCGTGTCGAACCAGGTCCAGGGGCACAACCTGACGGTGTTCATCGACGCCGCCGCCAGGAACCGGTCGATTACCGCCACCGTCGGCACGATACGCAGCAGCGGACGCATCGAGCGCCTCTCATTCGAGCGGCTCGGCGCTATCGTGCGCACCGTCAGTGGCCTGGTGCCCACTGCCACGCAGGCGGCCAGCACCGCCGCGGTGCCGAATTCCATTGCGCCCGATGACCGTACCCGACTGCATGACCTCGTCGCCGCCCTGCGTGATCTGCTCGGCGGGGTTCAGGCGCAGACGAAGCTGGAGCGCATCCGCGTCGACGTCGGCGGGCAGCGCGGCACGCTCGCCAGCCTGACCATCGGCAGCCATGCCGCCGCGCCCGGCGGCATGCTGGACGCGTCGTTCAACCTGGCCGTGGAGGGATTCGATTCGCCTCTGGTTCCACAGGGACCGCTGCACGACTACCTGCCACGCCGCATCGCGCTGACACCGCGCGTGTCCGGTGTTCCGGCGGATGACCTGATGTCGCTGCTGGACCGCGCCATCGACGGCGCCGACAAGGACTCGCTGCAAGCCGAGGCCCTGGGCCTGCTCGCCAAGGGGCCGCTGAAGATCGGGTTGGAAGACGTGGCGATCGACCTTGGCGCCGCGACGCTGAAGGCGAACGGGTCGGTGACGATCGCCGCCGTGGACGACATCAAAGGCAGCGCCCGCATCGACGCCGTCGGCCTGGACACGCTGATCCACAGCGCCAACACCGTGCCTCAACTGGCCAGCGCGGCGCCGTTCCTGATCATGCTGAAGGGCATCGGCGAACAGAAGGGCGACACCACCACCTGGAACGTCACCTACGCCGATGGCCACACCGAGGTGAACGGCACCGACCTGAGCGCGTTGATGCCCTCCTCCCCGGCCACGCCGGACCAGCCGCACGTTCACAAATAGCGGCGTCTAGAACCGCTCCACCCAGGGCCGCACCTCGACCTCCCAGCTCCAGGCGCTGCGGTGCTGGTGCAGCACGTGCCAGTAGGTTTGGGCAATCGCGTCGGGATCGAGCGTGCTGTCCGGCGCCTCCGCCGGGTCGGGCCGCGCGGCGCTGCGAATCCCGCCGTCGATGACGAAATGCGCCACGTGGATGCCGTGGGGCGACAACTCGCGCGCCAGAGACTGCGCCAATCCGCGCAGCGCGAACTTGCCGAGCGCGAACGAGGACGAGTTGGCGAAACCCTTCACCCCCGCCGTCGCGCCGGTCAGCGCGATGGCGCCGCGCCGCTTCGGCAGCATGCG
>Ga0181520_10013840_pt1 | contig 10093 bp, 8 predicted proteins | sample PEATcosm2014_Bin_29_FD_132451 | JGI IMG/M metagenome (GOLD analysis project Ga0181520, IMG submission 132451) | Peatland microbial communities from MTU Mesocosm Facility, Houghton, MI, USA - PEATcosm2014_Bin02_30_metaG | ecosystem: Environmental > Terrestrial > Soil > Wetlands > Peat | place... | reverse complement strand
GGTGATCCAGCGCGACCGGCACGCCGCCTATATTTCGACGCTGGCGATTGTCGGCAGCACGCTGGACAAGATCGCCCTCGAAGTCCGCCATTTGCAGCGCACCGAGGTGCGCGAGGCTCAAGAGTACTTCAGCGAGAAGCAGAAGGGCTCCTCGGCCATGCCGCACAAGAAGAATCCCATCACCAGCGAGCAGATTTGCGGGCTGGCGCGCGTGCTGCGCGGCAACGCCCAAGCGGCGTTTGAAGACGTTGCGCTGTGGCACGAGCGGGACATTTCTCACTCCTCGGTGGAGCGGGTGATCTTTCCCGACTCGACCATTCTGGTGGATTACCTGCTGGCCAAGACCGAGAGCCTGATCGGCCGGCTGCTGGTTTATCCGGAGCGCATGAAGAAAAACCTGGAGAGCACCGGGGGACTGATTTTCAGCGGCCAGTTGCTGCTGGACCTGGCCGAGGCCGGGATGATGCGCGAGGATGCTTACCGGCTGGTGCAGTCGCACGCCATGCGCGCCTGGAAAGAGGACCTGGTCTTCCGCGAAGAAGTTGCCCGCGACGAGAAAATCACCGCGCTGCTCAGCCGGGAAAAGCTGGATCACACCTTCGACTACACGCGCCAGTTGGGCAACGTGGACGCGATCTTCAAGCGGGTGCTGGGCGAATAGGTCTTGGGCGGTTCTGGATTCCCAGGTCTCAAAAGCGAGACCTGGGGCACCCGGCACTATTCGGGCGGGAATATACTGTTACGCAGTCTTGGTCAGAGGTGTAATATGCGACAGTTGACCGCTTTTTTGCTCTGTCTCGTTGTCATGACTCCCGTTCTCGCTGCAAAGACACGCAAGGACATTCCTCCTGCGCCGCTCCCCTCTTTGGTCCTAAATGCTCACAGAGTATTTCTCTCCAATGGTGGGGGAAGCGACCTTGCCTATGACGCTTTTTATCAAGCGATGAAGAGTTGGGGAAAGTATCAAATCGTAGGATCGCCTGAAGATGCGGAACTGGTTGTTCAATTGTCCTACGAGGTTGAGCAACAAGGGACACGTGTGTGGAGCTCAACGAATACCTATAACAACACCACCCAGGTACATAGCACTCAGATAATCGACCCAAAGCTCATCCTCACCATTTTCGACGCAAGGACGAAGAACTCATTGTGGTCTACGGTCGATCATCGGAGATTAGCTCGGTTGGAGAAAAACCGCGAAAAAGAGATGGTCAACTCGGCGGAGAGATTGGTGCAAGAACTAAAGGCAAGAACCGGGCTGCCAGAATGAGCGCCGTGGAAGCCATGAATCTTACTGTTGCTCTCACCGGCGCATCCGGCGCGATCTTCGGACGCGACCTGTTGCGCGCTGGAGGACGACCATGCCGATCTTTGACCGCAATCCTGGGCCAGCCGGAGAAAGCGCGCCGTAGGCGCAATGGTTGTTAGCCCCGCGTTTCAACGTGGGGGGGTGGAAATCGCGGTTGTAGAATGAGAGTCCCGTAGGGACGGTGGAAGATGGCGCACACGTACGCGTGCAATTTCATTCATTGTGTCTTCAGCACGAAAGATCGCCGCTCTCTCATTCCCGCAGTCCGTGCAGTCGAGCTTTATGCCTACCTGGGCGGCATTGCCCGCGGCGAGGGCTTTTCGCTCGTTGCCGCAGGCGGAACGGCGAATCACATTCATCTGCTCTTTCTCTTGCCGGCGTCTTACCCCCTTGCCGGAGCCGTTCAGAAACTCAAGGGAAGTTCCTCCCGGTGGATGGGGCATGGATTCTCCTGGCAAGAAGGATACGGCGCGTTCAGCGTTAGTCCTTCGCAGGTTCCGGTGGTGAAGAGATACATTCTGAACCAGGAGGAGCACCACCGCAAACGCGACTTTGAACAGGAATTTGTCGCCCTTCTTCGCAGTTGCGGAATCGAGTACGACGAGCGTTACGTGTTCGGGTGAGGGCCGGGCGTCGTCCCTACGGGACTCGATTCGATTTCGATTGCTGGAAACCCACCCCACGTTGAAACGCGGGGCTAACAAACATTGCGCCTCCGGCGCGAGCGTTGCAGATTGGCGCAAAGCTGTGCTGCAATATTAATCCGGCATGAAGCGAATGCGTCTTGGCTTCCCACCCTTTTCGCGATGAAACTGCGAAAAGGATGGGGCACGGAGCTTTTGTGCCATTGCGGAATTTACCAAGCTGTTTCATCGTCAGAGGTTGAGGAGTTCGCGCCATGGAAGCCATGAATCTTACAGTTGCACTCACCGGAGCCTCAGGCGCGATTGTATGCAGGGAATTGCTGCGCGCTCTGGAGGCGGACGAGCGGGTAGCCCGCGTTCACTTTGTGGCCTCGGAAAACTCGCTGCGCGTGCTGGCCGAGGAACTGGGCGTCTCTGGCCGCAACAATCTTTTGGAGAAGCTGCTGGATGCAATTCCCGTAAAGACCGCGCAGCATGCGGATGCGGACATCGGCGCGGCCATTGCCAGCGGCAGCCACCCCTCCAACGGAATGATAGTGCTCCCTTGCTCGATGGGCACGCTGGCGGCCATCGCCAACGGGCTGGCCAACTCGCTCATTGCCCGCGCCGCCGACGTCACGCTCAAGGAGCGGCGTCCGCTGCTGCTCTGCGTGCGGGAGACGCCGTTTAACCGCATCCATTTGCGGAACATGACGCTGGCTGCCGAAGCCGGAGCGGTGATTTTCCCCGTGATTCCGGCGTTTTATAACCGGCCCGTTGACTCGACTGAGATGGCGCGGCAGTTTGCCTGCCGCGTGCTGGCCCACATCGGGCTGCCGCAGCCGGGCGCTTATGTTTGGAAGGCGGAGGAGTAGGGAAGTCGCGCCGCCCCTACGGGGCTCCGGTTGCTGGTTGGGGCGCTTTTCCCAGGATTGCGCTGCGCTCCATCCTGGGCTATTTTCGTGTCCTCCCTCCGGGAGGGTATCCGGGGCGCTGCGTTCTCGTGGTTCGATTTGACTTCCTCCAAAAAGCGCGCGCGGCGCGCATAAAGGCAGCAAGCGATTCCGCTGCGTTCTTATCGTTGATGCGCTGCGTTTTCGCGGTCTGATTTGACTTTCCCCGGGGCTCCATTCGATACTGCCCTTAATGCCGAACTCAAGGAAATGCGGAATTGCGGTCATGGCCATGTGTACGCACAGGATGTGCGGACCTGTCCGTGTGGCTCTTGAGAGGCGAATGCGCTAAGCGCAACCGATTTTGAAGTCACGCGGCCCGGGTCCAGAATAGGATTCGGGCCGTTTTATTGTCTGGCGCGGCCCGCAGTCTTTCCCGCCGCATCCAAAAGTCAGATTTCACGAACCTGAAGGAGTTCACCATGTCCGAACCGAATCAGCGCCAGTTTGCCACCCTTGCCGTTCATGCAGGTCAAACGCCCGATCCCACCACCGGCTCATGCGCCACGCCGATTTATCAGACCGCTTCTTACGTTTTTCATGATGCTGCCCATGCGGGGCGGCTGTTTGGGCTGGAGGAGGCGGGCAATATTTATACCCGCATCATGAACCCCACGAACGACGTTTTTGAGAAGCGCGTGGCGGCTCTGGAAGGCGGAGCGGCGGGGCTGGCGACGGCCTCGGGCATGGCGGCGGAGACCCTGGCCATGACCACCCTGGCTTCAGCCGGAGACGAGATTGTTTCCACGACCTCGCTCTATGGCGGCACCTACACCCTCTTCCGCTATACATTCGAGCGGCTGGGCATCACGGTGCGGTTTGTTGACGCGGACGATTTCGACGGCCTGCGAGCGGCCATCAACGACAAGACCCGCGCCCTATACACCGAGACGCTGGGCAATCCCAAGCTGGACGTGGCGGACATTGAGAGGCTGGCCGCCATTGCGCATGAGCACGGGCTGCCGCTGGTGATCGACAACACCTCGGCTTCGGCGGCGCTGGTGCGGCCGATCGAGTGGGGAGCCGACATCGTGGTCAACTCGGCCACCAAATTCCTGGGCGGCCATGGCACCACCATCGCCGGCGTGATTGTGGATTCGGGCAAGTTCGATTGGGCGGCCTCGGGACGCTTCAAGAACTTTACCGAGCCGGACCCCTCCTACCACGGGCTTTCCTACACGGAGGCATTCGGTCCCTTGGCTTTCATCTACAAGGCGCGGGTGCAGGGACTGCGCGACACCGGCGCGGCTCTGTCTCCCTTTAGCTCTTTTCTGCTGTTGCAGGGCATTGAGACGCTGCACCTGCGGTTGGAACGCCACTCGGAAAATGCGCTGGCCGTGGCCAGGCATCTGGAGCAGCATCCGGGCGTCGAATGGGTCAACTATCCCGGCCTGGAGTCCAGTCCGTACCACAAGCGGGCGCTGAAGTATCTGCCCGACGGACAGGGCGGGCTGGTGACGTTCGGCATCAAGGGCGGCTTTGAGGCGGGAAAGAAGCTGATTAACGCGCTGGAGCTGTTCTCGCTGCTGGCCAACATCGGCGACGCCAAATCGCTGGTGATCCACCCGGCCTCGACCACGCATCAGCAGCTTTCAGTGGAAGAGCAGGCGGAGGCCGGCGTGACGCCAGAACTCGTGCGGCTGTCGGTGGGCATCGAGGATATCCGCGATATCCTGGCCGATCTGGACCAGGCGATTCTGGCCGCAAACGGGCAAGCCTTTACCGGCACAACGACGGGTCATGCTGCACAATGAGTGTTATGACTGAAGCCAGCACCGGGACCGGCGCCGCATCGGGTGGAACGCGATGTCCGGTCCCTACCTATGAAGGCGACTTTGTGCTCAGCGAGCACTTGTTGCTGGAGTGCGGCCGCGCATTGGCCGGCGTTACGCTGCATTACGCGGTGTATGGCCGGCTGAACGCGGCGCGAGACAACGCGGTGCTGGTTTGTCACGCGCTCACCGGCTCGGCGCTGGTGGGCTCCTGGTGGCCCGAGATTTTCGCCCCGGGAGCGGTTCTGTCACTGGAACACGACTTCGTGATCTGCATCAATCTGCTGGGCTCTTGTTACGGCTCGACGGGGCCCGGCTCGGTGGACCCGGAAACGGGCGAGGTGTACGGACCGGACTTTCCGCTGGTTTCGGTTCAGGACAATGTCAGGGCGCAGGCGAGGCTGCTGGATTCATTGGGCATCAAGAGGCTGCGGCTGGCGCTCGGAGGCTCTCTGGGGGGCATGCAGGCCCTGGAATGGACCATTCTGTACCCCGAGCGAGTGGAGCGGGCGGCCATTATTGGCGTGGCTCCGCTCTCGGCCATGGGGCTGGCGCTGAACCACTTGCAACGCCTGGCCATTGAGCACGACCCGGAATGGGCGGGCGGCCGCTATCTGCCTCAGCGCCCTCCGCGGCAAGGGCTGGCGCTGGCCAGGCAGATCGGCATGATTAGCTACAAGTCCGCACCTCTCTTTGACGAGCGCTTTGGCCGCAAGCCCAACCGCAACGGCGAAGATCCGTGGGGGCTGGACGACCAGGGCGGCGGCCTGATTGGCGGACGCTTCGATATCGCCGGCTATCTGGACCACCAGGGAGAGCGGTTCATCGACCGTTTTGACGCCAACGCCTATTTGGCCATCATGCGGACCATGGATACCTGGGATCCGCAGCGCGGCTATTCCTCGGCGAGCGAGGCTTTCAGCCGTATCCGCGCCCGGCTCAGTTTTGTCGGCATCAGTACGGACTGGCTGTTTCCGCCCGGGGAGGTGCGCAGCTTTGCCGAGGCAATCCGCGCGGCCGGCGTCCAGGCCGACTACCGGGAAATGACCAGCGACCACGGCCACGATGCCTTTCTGGCGGAACAGGCGGAACTGGTGCGGCTGCTGCGCTATTGATCCGGCAAAAAAGAGTGACATTCCTTCCCACGTTTTCCCGCAAAAAGCGCGGGAAAGGATGGGGCACCCACACAGTATTGAGTTGCCGGATCGATAAGGGGAGGTTTTTGTGGCGAATTTATTGATTTTCTGGCAATCCTGCCTTTTGAGCCGGACGCCGGAACCGCACCCCGAAGCCCCGCAGCTTGCCGGGCGGGAGCGATATTTTTTTCCCTCCCGCAACTTCGCTTGTCACGGAGGGCGGGTCTTTCTATAATCCATCCAACACCGCATTGGAAGCCGTGGTATCGTTTATCCGTTACCCTGGCACACAACCGCACTAGAGAACGGTTGCGGATTCCGCCAGCGAGTGCAAGAATTTTGATCTCCATTTCGGCAATTCCCAGGAGCACTGAATGAAGAAGTTAGTCTTTGCATCTGTGATGGCATTGGCGAGCATCAGCCTCGTTTACACGCCCACGCTGCGAGCACAGGATTCGGACCAGATCACCATCAAGGATCCGGCCGAGTTCACTGCCTATCAACAAGCCAGCACTCAGACCGATCCAAAGGCCAAAGCCGCGGCCCTGGAGGGTTTTCTGCAGATGTACCCGCAGAGTGTGGTCAAGAAGGCTGTTCTCGATCAGCTAGTGGATGCCTACCAGGCTGTTAGCGACGCCGACAAGACGCTCAGCGCGTCCAGCCGCCTGTTGCAGGCGGACCCCAACAACCTGAAGGCGATTCTCTACTCCGTCATGATCAAGAAGGGGCAGGGACAAAAGACCGGCGACGGCCAGACGCTCGACGATGCGGCTGCGCTCGCCCAGAAGGGCCTCATGCTTGCCAAGCCGTCGGATGTTTCCGACGACGACTGGAAGAAGCTGACCGGGGCGGCATTCCCGATTTTCCATTCCGCAATCGCCATGGATGACGCCGTCTCGAAGAAGGACTTCAAGGCTGCGATTGCCGAGTACCGCACCGAACTGATGCTCTATCCGGCCGATGCGACCAAGGCTGGCCCGGGATTGGTTGACACCCTGAATCTGGCTGAAGCGTACACCAAGCCCGATGCCAAGGATTTTGTCCAGGCGGTCTGGTTCTATGCTCGCGCGTGGGACTACGCACCGGCAGGCTACAAGGCTCAGATTGAGACCAAGCTCGAGTACTTCTACAAGAAGTACCACGGCGCTCTGGATGGGCTTGACGACATCAAGACCCAGGCCATGGCCTCGGAATTCCCGTCGGGAACCCTGGTGATCAAGGCAGCGGCAACGCCGGCCGAGAGAATCCACGAGATTGTGACGGGTACTCCGAACCTGAACACCCTGGCCCTGGCCGACAAGGAAACGGTTCTGGCGCTCGGCACCAAGGAAGATGCCGACAAGCTCTGGGCCCTCTTGAAGGATCAGGACACGCTGGTCCCGGGCGTGGTGATTGAAGCCACCGCCTCGGTCATCAAGCTGGCCGTGACCCAGGATGCGAAGGACGCCAAGATTCCGGACTTCATCGTCAACTTGAAGACGCCGCTGGCCGACAAGGACATTCCCGCGGTAGGTTTCGAGTTCAAGCACCAGCCCGCAGCCGAGCTGGACGGAATCTACGATACCTTCACCCAGGTTCCGGCCACAGCCACCACGGCAGCGGCCGCCCAGATTGTGCTCCGCGACGGAACCATCCAGGCGGAGAAGAAGAAGCCCGCAGCTCCGGCCCACAAGCCGGCAGCCGCGCACAAAGCGGCTCATTGATCCATTGATCGACTGAGCGGCCTGATCCATTGATGTTCGGGCCGGGTCCGGCAAGGATCCGGCTCGCAATGACCCGCTCCTGGGATCATGAAGGGCAGCCTGTATAAGGCTGCCCTTTTTATTTCTGGCGCCATTCCGCCATATTTTTCAAAAAAGGCCTTAAATATTCGCCTGCGCAGCGGTGGTAGTCTAGCGGCACTATGGATCGGTTCCCCATCCTCGCCATCGTCCTGGCCATTGCGGCAATCGCTCTCCCCATGGATGCGCAGACCGCAAATGGGATTTCCGCAAGCCCTCAGAGTGGGAAGGCGGTTCCCCTGGTTTTGCCGTCCGCGCCTTTTTCTAACGGAGGCGGGACCACGGCGAGTGTACAAGCCATCGAATTCCGTTCCATGGAACAGATGACCCGGGAGGATCGCGATCTGGCGGCCGATGCGGAGCCCTCCATCGGGGAACGGGCCGGGTTTGCGGGCCTGGAATTCAATGAGGGCCAATGGAGCTACCGGCAATTGGTGTGTGTGGCGCTGCCCAACCACCTGTTCCTGCGTTTCACGCGCAACAACGGCGCCAGCGACGTGAGCGAATTTTCGGCTTCGATTCCGCGTGGCGAAGGCCGGGTGCGCATCATCCCCATCGAGCGCCGCGGCTATTCGCTTTTCTCGCCCGCGCCTGTCAATGCGGCGACCATCGCGGCCTTCAATCGCATCCGCGACGAGGAGCATTTCGACAAAGCTCCGGGGTGGCTCGGGACGGGGCTTTGCTACGCCGCACTGGCGGGGCGCAGCCTCAGATCGCGCTGCTGGCCGAGGCGCACGGGAACTTCCTCGCTCCCCCATCCGCCATCCTGGAGATCCCCAAGCAGGGAGGCGCCATAATCCGCATTACAGACGCGTCAGCGGCTCCGCGGCCTATGGAGTGGGCGATGACCTTCGACGGCAAGGGGAGGCTGCTGAAGGCCAGCCATTCGCCTGTTTCCGGGATTGCTGTGAAGCCGGTTCCGCCGGCAGGGGCAAGTGGACAGGGAAAGCCTGTCCCCGCGACCGCGGTGGATTTGAATGGCAAGCCTGTCGAGTGAATGCTTATTGATTGGTCACGAAAGGATCGGTCACGAAAGCGCTCACTGTGCTTTCCCACCCTTTCCGCATTTTTTCCTCGAAAAACTGCGGAAAGGATGGGGCACGGGTGCTTTCCGGCTGGATCAGCACCTGATAACTGACAACTTGTTCTGGTGTCCTGTCTCTCAAGTTCGCAACAAAATAAGGCTTGTCATCCTGAGCGAACGGGGCCCCAAGCGTTTTTCAGCTTGGGGGTGGTGAGTCGAAGGATCTGCGGTTGTTTTTCAAAGAACATCCGGGACACCACACTGGCTATTCACCCAGCATGATGCGCTGAATTCTGGAGGCGTGGCCGGTCATGGGGTCGCAGGTAATCAGCGCGGCGCACATTTTGGGGTTGCCTTTGGCGGCCTCGAACTTGCCCGGCATGCCGGTAAGAAACCTGTGCAGTACCAGCTCCTTCTCGACGCCGATCACGCTGTCGTAGGGGCCGCTCATGCCCACGTCGGTCTGGTAGGCGGTTCCGCCCGGCAGCACACGCTCGTCGGCGGTGGGGATGTGCGTATGGGTGCCCAGAACGGCGGTGGCGCGGCCGTCCAGGTACCAGCCCATCGCCACTTTCTCGCTGGTGGCCTCGGCATGGAAATCCACCAGGATCACCTTGGCCTTGATGCCGGCCAGCAGCGCATCGGCTACGTGAAATGGGTCGTTGGGCGTGTTCATGAAGACGCGGCCCATGAGGAGCACCACGGCGTAAGCCACGCCGCCCTCGGTGGTTCCTTCAAACACGCTGTAGCCGGGCAGGCCCGGTTGCAGGTTTCCCGGCCGCAGCACGCGGCGGGGCCGCTCCTGGCTGTCGGGTGGAACGGAGTTCAAGTAGTCGGCCAGTTCGCGCTTGTCCCACACATGGTTGCCGGTGGTGAGCACATCCGCGCCCAGGTCGAACATTTCCTCGGCGATCTGCGGCGTCAGCCCGAACCCTCCGGCGGCGTTTTCAGCATTGATGACCGTCAGATCCACGGCGTGCGCTTGGCGTACATGGTCAATGTGCTCGCGGACGATCCTGCGTCCCGCGCTGCCGAATATGTCGCCGACGAAGAGAATGTTCATGGGATATCAAGCTCCTGTTGGGGGTAAGGCGAGGGAATAGGGAGTAGGGAATAGGGAATAGAGAACAAAAAACTGGCTGGGGAAGATTTGTGCTTTCCCACCCTTTCCGCAAAAAACGCGGAAAGGATGGGGCACGGGTGCAGTGGTGCCTATTCCCTATTCCCTATTCCCTGTTCCCTATTCCTCATCAACGGGAACAGAATCACGTCGCGGATGGATTTCGAGCCGGTCAAGAGCATCACCAGGCGGTCAATGCCCATGCCCTCGCCGCCGGTGGGAGGCAGGCCGTACGCCAATGCCCGGACGTAGTCCTCGTCCATCTGGTGGGCTTCGTCGTCGCCGCTGGCGCGCTGGGCGAGCTGGTCTTCAAAGCGCTTGTGCTGCTCGACCGGATCGTTCAACTCGCTGAAGGCGTTGCCCAGCTCAAAGCCG
>Ga0181520_10013839_pt1 | contig 10094 bp, 6 predicted proteins | sample PEATcosm2014_Bin_29_FD_132451 | JGI IMG/M metagenome (GOLD analysis project Ga0181520, IMG submission 132451) | Peatland microbial communities from MTU Mesocosm Facility, Houghton, MI, USA - PEATcosm2014_Bin02_30_metaG | ecosystem: Environmental > Terrestrial > Soil > Wetlands > Peat | place... | reverse complement strand
CGGTGAGGTGGTCCCGACGGTATAACTCAGCGAACCAGGCCGCCGGGCGCTCGGAAACAAAATTCGTGCGCAGGCCGGAATCGCCGAGCGTGCCGCCGACGATTTGCTTCACTTTGCCTTCATGCAGGTCAATACAGGGCCGGAACATGGCGGGAGCCTAATCCGGGCGTGCGTGGGAGCAAAGCAAAAAGCGGTTTTGGGGTGGGGGGCGCGGGCGGAAGGTCTTAATTTGAAGAGTCGGATTTGGTCGGATTTGGTCGGATAGGGTTGGATAGGGTCGGACTGAGCCGGACCTGGCCCGCCAGTTTTTCCAGGCGACCGGTCCGGTCCCGGCATTCACTTGTCAGGACCGCCTGTTTGACGGTGGCGTGCCCGACCCCGGGCCTTAAGGTCCGTCAAGAAATAACCTTTACAACCTGACTGGTTCTTTTGACGGCTGGCAGCGTTGCTCGCTCGTCACAGAACCCTTTGGCTATGCTCCTCGCTCGCGCCTGGCCAGCCGTCAAAATTCCGGCGTCAGCTTGTAAAGTTTATTGCTTGACGGACCCTTACGATCTGCCGTTCGCCAATGACGATGCGGTCACCCGGGGGCGTTGTTCCGGGCGCCGTCAATACCAACGCCCCAACGGCCAGCACCGGGCCAGGCACGGTCATGCGGTTCCACCGGTTGTCCGGCTCATCGCAACAAACACAGTTTTTTATTGTCTGATTTGGGTTTCGTCGGCAATAAACAGACAGATGCCCGATGCGAGTGACATGGAATTGTTGAGCGATTACCGCCGGCGAGGTTCGGAAGACGCCTTTGCCACCTTGGTTCAGCGGCATGTCAATCTGGTGTATTCGGCGGCCCTCCGGCACGTTGCGATCCCGGCCCACGCCGAGGAGATCACCCAGGTGGTTTTCGTGATCCTGGCGCGCAAGGCCGCCACGCTGCGGCCGGACACTGTCCTCGAAGGCTGGCTGCACGCCACCACGCGGCTGACCGCCCTGCGGTTTCTGCGCGGGGAACGCCGCCGGCAGTTTCGCGAACAGGAGGCTTACCTGCAATCCACGCAGCCCGAATCCGCCGACCCCGCCATTTGGAACCAACTTGCGCCCCTGCTCGACGAGGGCCTCTCGCGGTTGGGGCAAAGGGACCGGGACGCGGTGGTGCTGCGATTTTTCAAGGACCAGAGCGTGCGGGAGGTCTCAGCGGCCTTGCGGGTTAATGAAGCGACCGCGCAAAGACGGTTGCATCGAGCGGTGGAAAAACTGCGGCGTTTTTTCACCCGGCGTGGCGTCGCCCTGTCCGCCGCCGCCCTCGCGGGGGCGGTGTCCGCCCATTCCGTGCAGGCCGCGCCGGCCGGGTTGGCCGGCAGCATTTCCGCCCTCGCGTTGACCAAAGGCGCGGCGGCCGGCGGTTCAACCCTGACTTTGGTCAAAGGAGTATTAAAGCTTATGGCATGGACAAAGGCAAAAACGGCGGTGATTACCGGCGTGGTTTTGATGCTGACGGCCGGCACGACGACGGTGCTGGTAAAATATTCCGGACCTCATTCACCGTTGCAATCCACTGCGCAGCGACCGACGCAAGCGACTTTCGATCAGGAATCCAGTGTCCGTTTTTCCCAAGCCAAACAATGGGCTTTGTGCTGCATCATGTACGCCGTTGATCATCACAACCAATTGCCAAATGATTTCACCCAATTAAAGACCTATGCCGGCACGCTCTCAGACACTTATTGGGAGATATTATCTGGTGGCAATCTGAACAGTTTTAACCGTCCAGAACAGACCACCCGTACGATTCTGCTCCGTGAAAAAGAGGCCCGGCAGTCTCCGGATGGCACCTTCACCAAAGTGTATGCCTTTGCCGACGGGCATTGTGAACAAATCAGCTCTCCCAACGCCGATTTCGCGGCGGTGGAGAAACAGCGGGGCTTTTTGGCACGTCCGGCGGGAAACTGAATCGTTGCCGGCGGGCCTTCCATCGCGATGGCTTCCGCCGAGGCCAGCATGGGGCCATTTTGAGGCAGAGAGCCACGACATCGTTGACACTTTGAACTCAGAACTGCGTTGGCTGATTGGTTGGGGACGATGGCCCCATATGGGGTGAACACCTGATGGCACACTCACTGTTCCCCGCCTGGCATTAGGCCGTGACGTTTAGGCATTTCAATTGTTAATTCGAGTTTTGCCCGAAAAACTGCCTGAGGGGACAAACTTATGAGCAATGATCCTGAAAATGCGCCCCGGTCGGGCCCCGGGCCGCCCCTGAATCAGCCAGGGCATGACACCGGGATGTGGCGGCGGGGATTGTCCCCGGAGCGAACGGTTCAGGCGGGCTTTGCCATGGCATTGTTCTGTCTGGGCGTGATCGCGGTCATCTCCTTTGCGAGCACGACGCGGTTGAGCCAGGATGCGGAGCGCACCCGGCATTCCGTGGAGGTGATTGCCGCGCTGCGCCAACTGCTCTCCACGGCGACGGATGTTGAAACCGCCCAGCGCGGCCATGTCATCACCCGAAATGAAAGCTTTTTACAACCCTACGACGAGGCCCGGAAAAGGATTGGCGTGGAGATCAGCAGCCTGCACCTGCTGATGGAGACGAACCCCGGGCAAGGGCATTCAGTGGAGCTGCTCGCCCAGTTGCTGGGGGAGCGGGTGAACGAGGCGGCGGATAACATCGGATTGCTCCGCCGCCAGGGTTTCGCGGCCGCGCAGGCGGCCATCGCCAGTGGCCGGGGCTGGTTGCTTCAGGACCGCGTCCGCACGGCCATTGCTGAAATGGAGGCGACCGAGCAATCCCTGCTGGCGAAGCGGGAACTGGCGACCCGCCAGGCGACGAGGAACTCGCGGACGATCATTGCCGCCGGCGGCGTGCCGGCGTTTTTCTTTGTGGCCCTTGGCGCTCTGGCTGATCCAGCGGGACTTTGCGGGCAGCCGCCGGGCGGAGGCCGCGCTGCGCGAGGCCAACGAACAGTTGGAGGCGCGCGTGCTGGCCCGGACGCGGGAGCTGGCCCTCAGCCATGAATCCGTCCAGCACAGCGAAGCCCGGCTGGCCGGCATCGTGGGTTCGGCGATGGACGCAATCCTCAGCGTGGACGACGGACAGAAGATTGTGCTGTTCAATGCGTCGGCCGAAAAGGTGTTCGGTTGCACCGCGGCGGCAGCGATGGGGCAATCCCTCGACCGTTTCATTCCGCAGTGCCTGCGGGAACAGCACCAGCGGCATGTTGAGGACTTTGGAGGCAAGGAAGTCTCCTCGCGTTCCATGCATTCCTTGGAGGAGCTTTGTGGTCTGCGCGCGAATGGCGGGGAATTCCCCATCGAGGCTTCGATTTCCAAGATTGAGGTGGCGGGGCAGAGGCTGTTCACCGTCATCCTGAGGGACATCTCCGAGCGGAAACAGACGGCGGCGGCGCTGGTGTCTTCCGAACTGAGTTACCGCCGGTTGTTCGAGGCGGCCGAGGACGGCATTCTGATTCTGGATTTTGCGACCGGGCAAATTCAGGACGTGAATCCCTATCTGTGCCGGCTGCCGGGGTTTTTCCATGAGGAGATGGTCGGTAAAACCGTTGGCGAGTTGAGTCCGTTCAAGGATGTTTTGTCCAATCAAGTCATGCTGGAGCGATTGCAACAGGAAGGGTATGTCCGCTATGACAACCTGCCCTTGGAGACACAGGATGGCCATCCCATGGCGGTGGAATTTGTCTGCAACGTATATCCCGTCGGCCTCCATAAAGTGATTCAGTGCAACATTCGCGGCATTACGCAGCGCCGGCACGCGGAAATGGCCCTGCTCCGACTGGCGGCGATTGTCGAATATTCGGACGACGCGACCATCGGCAAGGACCTGAATTCAATCATCAGCTCCTGGAACAAGGGCGCGGAGAAAATTTTCGGCCATGCCGCCGCGGAAATGACGGGAACTGGGATTCCGGGAATTGTTGTCCAAGCCCATGGAGGCGCGGGCCTTGGGCGAAGCGGTTCACCGCGTCATCCGGCAAAACCAAAAGGCCACGCAGGAATGAACGCCGGCATCCCGAAAACTTTGGCGGGTTGTGTTCAGGGAAGAAACTTTTGTGGGAATTGATCGCCGAGTCGGGGAGTTCTGGCACCCCGCCGGGGGTGCGATCCGTTTCCGGGCGAGATCCGGGGGTGTCGCTGGCGCTCGACCCCCGGCTACTGTCTGTCAACCCGCCGGGTTGACGGAATTGCCCGGCGGCCGCCGGAATACAAGTATCTGCAATACAACATCTTCCATCAGGAGTTTCTTAACAGCCGTTACATGGAAATGAATTGATAGACGCCGGACTGCAATTGCAAGACGGCGGCGCGCCCTTCCATTCTCAAGAATTTAACGCCTTTGGCCCGGCGCACGGCCACGCCGCTTTCGGTCACGTTTTTGACGTCCGTGGCCGGAACATAAACGGTGGCGGTGGTGTTGACCGGGATGGTGACGTTCAATTCAGTCCGGCCGTCGCGTTTCTCCCAATGGCTGATGATCGGGCCGAACAAGGATTCGGTTTCGGCCCGGGCAAACGTCAAATTCCCCACGAGCGCCGGCTTGATGATGAAGGCTTGATAGCCATAATGGGCCGGATCTTCACGGATGCCGCCGAGACCTTTGATGAACCAGGCGGCAATGCCGGTGTAGCAGGTGTGGATCCGGCTCGGGCAGTTGTCATCCCAGTACTCGGGCCAGGCGGTTTCCCCGCGGCTGAGGAAGTAACCGTAACCGGGCTCCGTGGTTTTGGAAAGCTGCGCAAAAAGAAGGTCGTCGCGCTCCACGTCTTCAACCAAAAATTTCAACAGGACCGGCAGGCCGGAACTTCCCATGTCAAGATAAGGCCGCGTCTCCTGGATTTCCCTTTCAAAATTGGCGAAGACCTTTGGCCTCAGCTCCGCCGGCGTGATGCCGGCAAACATGGGGAAGGCCAGATGAATCTGGCGGCTGTCCAGATAGGTGTTTTGCGCGGGATTGAAGAATTGTGCCTGGATGGCGGCCTTCAAGTCCGCCAACCGCCGGCCATAAATGGATGCATCCCCGGACTTTCCCAGAACTCCGGCAATGGCGATGAAGGTGCGGAGGTTCATCGCATAGACGCAATTGTTGAACAATTCGGCCTCCGGGGTGGTTCCGAATTCCTTGCCCTTTAACGGGTCGTCCTTCTTATAGGGCTCGGCCCAGTCCCCCAGAAAATTACCGCCCCGGTTATAGTTGGTGTTATACTGCCGGAGGAGTCCCCCGGACACATTTGCGGCCAGGAAATTCACCCACGCCCGGTTGGCGGCGTAGGATTGGGCGAGCAAACGCTGGTCGCCGTAATTTTTATAAAACTCCCAGCCAACATTGAGCGGGGCGCTGCTCCACATGGGGCCGCCGTAATGCCGGTTGATTTGCGGGGCGGTGTGGTTGTTCCAGCCATCCGCCTGCTGTCCATCGCCCCAGTCGCGGACGCCCTTGGTATAAAAGGCCCCCACGTCATAGTTGGGCAGCCCGCAGCCCCAGGCCGTGGCGAACTGCTCCTCGCCGTAGCCCAGGCGTTCACGGTGCGGACAGTCCTCGGTGTAGCCTTCGACGGTGTTCGCCCGGTAGGTCCACAAATCGGTTTCGTAAATCCGGTTGAACAGGTCGCTGGAGCAGGCAAAATGACCCACCCGATGCAGATCGGTGCCGATCACATGGGCCTTGAGGTCGCCGGGCTCGGGCGCATGGTTCAAGCCCGTGAGGGTGACATAGCGTCCGGCGGCGTAATTGAACCGGTTTTGAAATCTTTCCGACGGACCTCCCCGGCAGACATAAAGGCTCCTCTGCCCAAAGGCCTGAACCTTGCCGGGATTGTCCGAAACCTGGATTTTCACGAGGTCCCCGGCCTGCTGGTTTTTCAGATCAAGTGAAATCCAGCCGGAAAAATTCGTGCCAAAATCAACGAGGTACGGCCCGTTGCCGGAAATGCTTTGGACGCCGAGGGTGCCCAGCACCCGGGTGGGCTCGATCATCTGGGCGGAAAGAGTGGCGCTGATGGAGGCGGTTGCGGCCGGCGACCATGTCGAATCGTCGAAATCAACCGCGTTCCAGGCTGGATTGTATTGGCGGGCGTCAATCTTCTCGCCGCCATGATCCTGATACTCGCAGCCCCCGATGTCTTCGCTGGAGCTGATGGCGCAGCGCCAGGTGGTGTCCGAGGCGAGCGAGAAGTCCCCGCCGCCCGCCGTTTTTCCCTGGAGTTGAACCCGGAGCGCTGGTTGGGTGTTGAAGAACTCGTAGCGCGACCAGCCCGGCCCCGTCCAGAGGGCGAGGCAGTTGGTGCCCGCATGGAGGGCCGCGGTGAGATCGTAAGTCACATACAACACCCGCTTGTCGAGCCGGGTGAGCGTGGGGGCCAGCACCCGGGCATCCACTTTTTGGCCATTCACATACAGTTCGTGATAACCGACGGAGGCGACATAAATGAAGGCCGAGGCGGGCTGATCGTGCAACACCAGCGTTTTGCGAAACCAGAGATGCTGTTGCGGCGCAGCTTCCGGGTGCTTGATCCAGGGTCCGGTCCAATCCCCCGGCTCCAGCAGCCCCATCGAAAAGCGGGCGGGGGCGCTCCAGGCGGAGGGCTGTTGATCTTGATCGTAAACCCTGACCTTCCAATGGCAATCCTGGCCGGACGCCAGTTTGTTCCCGGCATACGGAACCAGGGCGGACTGGGAGGAACGCACCCGCCCGCTGGTCCACAGATCCGCCCGCCCCGCCTCCAACAATTCTGGCCGGCTGGCCACCAGCACCTCGTAACCGGTTTGTTTCTGACCCCGGACATGGTCTGCGTCCGTCAACTGCCAGGTGAACCGGGGAATCGCGACGTCAATCCCCAGGGGATTGTTCAAGTACTCGCATTGCAGGCCCGAGACCGCCACCTCTGCGCTGGCGGAACCGACCCAGAACAGCGCCGCCAAGACGAGCGCAGTAACATTAAAGTATGGCCGTTTGATCATGTGCGGAACAACTCTATCCGGGCGGGGAGTCCGCGGCCATCGTTTTTTTTAGCACAGGGGGCGGCCCCGGTTCTGGACCCGGTTCCGGAAGCTGTGCCACAACGGGGTGGGGGGCTCAGGAGGCGCTCCGCAATTTTTCCACCACGAACATTTCCGTGGGCAGATTGGTGGAGATCAATTCCAAGCCCGACTGATCCAAGACAGCCTGCCGAAGTTTCGCTTTGCCTTCCTCCGTCCGGTCTTCCCGCCAATGAAGTCGGATGTCGTAAAGACCCTTGAGCCCGGTCTGGTCAACCACCGGTGTTTCCAAGTTATACTCCAACCGGTCCGCCAGGGCTTGGAGGTCGGAATGGGGGTAATCAATATACAGGCCGGGTTTCGGTGAATCATAATTAATTCCATCGCTCGGTTTCAACCCTGGCGCATCGGGCCGCCTGACTTTCAGCACCAGTACGTCCATGTCCCGGACTTCCTTGCGGGCTGTGTAGCCGAACCGCCGTTGGATCTCCGCCTGGAATTTTTTCAGACCGCCGGGGACGGTGATCAGAAAATCAAAGTTGTCAGCGGGCAATGTCCCGGCAGGCAGAAGGGTGCGAACCCGGTTATGGTAGTCGTAGGCGTACTCAATCGTGTTTTCCAAGTCCATGTGCCGCCCGATCATCCGTTCGGCGTCCCCCTCGGCCGTCACGCCATTGATCTGGTGCGGGAAATGGGTGGGCCGGAGAATGAAACAGCCCGGCGGGATTGTCGAAAAGGTGTCGTGGGTTCTGTAGTTATTCATTTCCAAAAAATACCGGTCCGCACCATGATGGGGAACGACCTGTTCCACCACCACCGTCGTTGTCCCCGCTGCGAGCAAGACGCCCACGGCCACCCCCACCGCCAGTTTTGCTTTCGTCCACGCCATCATTTTTAAAGCCCCTTTTACCAGGGTTAAGGTTGATCCGCCCGCCGCCGCGCCCTGGGCCAGCGCCGCGGTGGAAATGGTGGCGGCCAGGCCAATCGGCGCGGCGTGGATGGAATTGGAGGCAATCGCCCCGGCGATGACGACCGCCGTGATTTTTACGCCGCGGTGGACGAAGTATTTCCGCAGTTTCTCCAAGCCGCGCGACACACGTTTGCGCGCCGCCTCCTCGTTTAAGGCGAGGGTCGCCCCGACCTCCGCCAGGGAGTGCCCCTCAAAATAGCGCAGCAACACGGCGCGCCGGTCGGTCTCGCCCAACCCGGCAAGGGCTTCATCCAGCAGCGGCGCAATCTGGGGCCACACCGTTTCTTCCGAGGGTTCTGAGCTGATTGACGATTCCAATTGAGCCTCCGTTTCGTGGCGCTGGCGGCGAGTGCGGGCGCGCCGTTCGGTCGAGGCGGCGTAGCGCGTGGTCTTGAACAACCAGGCGGTGAGCAGGGTTTCAGGGCGCAGACTCCCGGCCTTGCGGGCCAGAATGACGAACACCGCCTGAGTGACTTCCTCCGCCAGATGTTGGGTTGCCCGTCTGCCGCAGGGCGGCGGAATAGACGAGGTTGACATGCCTCGCCACCAGCGTCTCAAACGCCGCCTCCGAGTGTAGAGTGGCAAATTCCCGCACCAACAGCATGTCGTCCGGTGTCTGCATTCACCTGCTTATGCCCGGTCAGGGCCAAAGCGGACAAACTATTTTCATTGCTGCATCAGGCCCGCCCGGCCGGCGGTCATGGCCAGGATGCAGGCGGCGACGTTGCTTTTATCGGAAACCAGGTCAATGGAGGTGACGGCAAGGTCTGGCTGGAGGTTGGCAATGGCGGTCAGGCAAAAGCGCACCGGGGCCTTTTTTTGGGGCGAGAAGGAACCGCCCACCCAGGCGAGTTTGGAATGGGGGCCCGTCGGACCGGCGATGCCGGTGGAACCGTCGGGCTTCCGGTCGTTTTTAGCTGTCCAATCCAGAATATCCTCGCCATACAGCAATTGATTCGTCACCGCCGAACCGTCTTCGTAATGGAAGACCAGATCGCAAACCGGGGTGCCGCTGGGGGCGGTGAAAAAGGCTCCGTGATAGACGTAGAGGGTTTGAAACTTCTGGTTTACGGGAATGCCGGGCACTTCCTCGGGAAAAACAATGTGCAGTTTCTTCGCATTGCTCTCGCCCCACAAACAAATCATGCCGTCAATCTGAAGCGGCACCTGGTCGAACACCTGAAATCCCCGGGGAACCGTCTTCCACGCCGGAAAGGCGGTGATCTTGTCAAAATAGGAGGCGGGCGTGCCGTAATGTTGGGCGATGACGCCTTTGAAATCAATGGGCTGAGCCAGGCGCCGGGTGATCGTGCGCCGTCCGGACATCAGCGTGAGCCGGTTTTGCAGGCTGTGCCGGCCGAGGATCAAGGTGGTGACGCCGAGCGCCAACAGAATACCGGAGCCGACCACCAAAGCCGCTTTTGTTTTGGTCCAGGTCATGGGCTTGGTTCCAATCTTTTACAGTCCGGGCATGGAGTTGGTCATGTTGTTGCCAAACTCCCAGGGGACCGCCTCCACATGTCCGTCGGCAAAGGTCACGTCCGCCCGGCCGTTGTGCCGGCAGGTCAGCGGGTTTAGCGCCGGTTCCCAGCGTCCGTCATTGATGACTTCCGCATCGGTTGGATCGTCGTGGCTGTTGCTGCTGCCCACTTCCTCCGCCAGCATGATTTTGAGGGTGGGATTGCGGACCATGTTCTGTTTGAAGAGGTAGCTTGTGTCACTCGTAAACTCGGAGGACATTCCCAGATTGACGTTGTCAGGATAGCCGTAGTTGTTATAGGAACCCACCCCGTAACCGGTCATGCTGTAGCTGTAAAGATACGGGCCGTCGGGCGGGCTGGACTGGGCGATCCGGTCGGCGTCGCTGATATCCAGCGGGCAGCGGAACAGCGCGCTGCTGGTGCCGGCGAGCTGGGCGACGATGGGACTTTTATTAACCTGGGGATACGCTGTGTTGGTCCGCCAATAGATCCAGTCGGCCGGGTTGAATCCGACGTGCAGGGAGGCGATGCCGGGAAAGGCGCCGCCGTTTTCATCCACATACATCAGCATGCCCGTGCCGAGCTGTTTCAGGTTGTTGAGGCAGGCGGTCTGCCCGGCCTTCTTTTTGGCGGCGGAAAGCGCCGGCAAGAGCATG